>Ga0126381_100000422_pt1 | contig 46389 bp, 31 predicted proteins | sample PanSoiMetPlot_28_FD_96465 | JGI IMG/M metagenome (GOLD analysis project Ga0126381, IMG submission 96465) | Tropical forest soil microbial communities from Panama - MetaG Plot_28 | ecosystem: Environmental > Terrestrial > Soil > Tropical forest > Bulk soil | place: Panama | collected 2016-02-17 | reverse complement strand
GGAGCTTGCGGGGTCCGAGGTACCTGGATCCGAGCTAGCGGAGTCTGAGGTACCGACCGAGTTACCGACGTCCGAGTTACCAGAACGACGGATGCTAAGGAAAGATGATCGCATTCATGTTCGTCTTAACGAAAGTAACGAATGGATTCCGGCGACCATTGTGGATGCTACGCCAGATGGAAGAGGTCTCGCGCTTGAGTTTCCGGGCCTTGGCCTGAGGACCGCGCGTGGGATGCACCTAGGTTCGGCGGTACTATGCGTTGACTACGAGGAGAATACCGTAACGGACCTTGGTGGGGGCTCGTTTGAGATTGTATTGGACGAGGCTTGAGTCACGGCGGGCTATAACGAATCGGAAGTTTTGGCGGCGGGATTATACGCCGGAACAGCCGCGAGCGCGTTAGGCTTCGATTCTGCGCCGCGCGCGAGCTTTTTAAGCGGCTTTCCTGCTTCTCCGGTCAAATAGAACGCTTACCGGAGCGGTATGGTTTTCGCGTGGGATAGCCGCCTTTCGCGGTGATGTCCCACGGTTTTCCGCAAGCGGGGCACAGTTCGATGCGCTTCAGATCGAACTTGGGCATGTATTGGTTCTCGCATCCTTCTGTGCCACAAATACAAACGTAATAACGTTGCATTGAAATATGGTATCAAAAAACACAAAAGCGTTTTTATGTTTCAGATGCCGCGCAGGCTCACGCGGCGAGCTTCACGTGCACTTTAAGCGGGATGTAATCTGCAACGTTAGATTGGCAATGTTCGCGCAGGCGATGGCGAGGATCAGCCCAACCAGTCCCAGCAGGACATAGAGCGGCTTCGCGTACCGTCGCTGAAGTCCGTCGAGCCCGTGCGCTCCCTGTCTTACCACCAGCGTCGGGCGTTCTTCCGCGCGCATCTTCGGCTTGGAGCGTTTTTCCAGTGCCGCGAACGGTCCGCTCAACGCTGCCTGCGCCTGGCTCGCGGTGATGCCGTGTTTCAGCCTCGCCATCACAACCACCCAGTCGTATTCGGACTCCGTGTAATACCTGTCCGGCGAACCCGACCGGTCCCTCGCCTGGAGCAGCAGATTGGTGTGCATCGGGATGTAGATGGAAGCGATAAGGCCCGGATCGGCGCCGATGAACTGCTTCGGCGTAACCCCGATAACGGTAAATGGAATGCTGTTGAGATGAATGATCTGGCCTGTTGCCTTCCCGGGCCCTCCGAAACGGCTCTCGCTCAGGTCGTAACCGATCACCGCGACTGCGGGGGCGCCCGCCCGATCGTCGTCTGGCGAGATCATGCGGCCCGCGGCCGGCTGGGCTGTCAGAGCGCTGAAGTACTCACCGGAAACATACTCGGTCCTGGCGAGTTCGGCCTGATTCTGAAAGGTCAGATTAAGATTTCCGGCGCCCTGATAACCGAAAACCGAATCGAACACGGAGCGATTGCCGCGAAAAAGTTCGAACGCTTCCCACGAGAAGAATCCACCTATGAAGCCTCCGTTCGGATCGTCGTAACTGTCGTCATGGAAGTTGGTACCATGCATGTCCCTCGCCGGCGTGTGCCACGCCAGAGTGACAAGGGATTGAGGATCGGGCACAGGCAGTGGACGCAGCAGGATGGAGTCCATAAAGCTGAAGATCGCGGTATTGGCGCCGATGCCTAGCGCCAGCGAGAGGATGGCAAGCGCCGTGAAGGTTTTATTCGCCGACATCCCGCGCAGAGCGTAGCGGACATCCTGCAGGAACTGTTCGACCATGATCCAGCCCCAGGCGGATCGTGTTTCCTCCTGCAGGAGCAGCCTGTTTCCGAGATCGCGGCGGGCCGCGAACCGCGCTTCTTCTTCGCTGGCGCCTGACGAGCGCCGTTCCTCGGCTTCCTCTTCCAGATGGAAACGGAATTCTTCCTGAAGGTCTGCTTCGCGTTGTTTACGCGTCCACAGCCAGGTGAGTTTGTGGAGCAAGGTCTTCATTGGGCGTCCTCCAGAATCAGGCCGATGGCTCGCGAAAGCGCATGCCATTTCGAACGTTCGGCGGCAAGCTGTTTCTTCCCCGCAGCGGTAAGGCTGTAGTAACGGGCGCGCTTTCCTTTTTCGGAGAGTTCCCACGAGGCCGCGATCCAGCCTTTCGCCTCCAGCCGGTGCAAAGCGGGATAGAGGGAGCCCGTTTCAACCTGAAGCAAGTCCTCCGAGGTTCTCTGGATGTGTTTGGCGATGGCGTGCCCGTGGCTGCGACCGGGGAGTAGGGTACGGAGGATCAGGAGGTCCAGGGTTCCCTGGAGGAGATCGAGGCGGTCGGAAGCAGGCATGGCGTAGATATTCTACATAATATTGTGTAGAGCGTCTACGCTTCACGATGCCGACGGTTTCCAGTAACCCTAATGATGTAATCGTGAGCGTTAGGCGCAGGGCAGGACGGTGATATTCGCAGCGGTCAAGCAGTCTGCTTAAAAGCTGCCGGAGGGGCAGCAGGTCGACCGCACGTGGCGAATCTCAATAGATGACTGTGAAATTGCCATCGGGTCGCGCAATGGCGGCGACAAGACTCCAGGCGGGAACTCCGTCCGTCTGCCCGCTCACGGCCTGCGCGTGAAAGTCCCGGTCATAAAGCTGCCACGCGACCGAGCCGCCTTTGCCCCAGGACATGTTGTCAGACCACACAAAGAGAGCTTCTCCGTTAGTGTTCACGGCAACGGTCGGATATTTTCGGTTTTTCCCTGTGCCCGGAGCAGGCGTGATGTGATCGATCTTGTGAGTTTGACCGTCGATTCTTCCGAAGAACGCTTGCTTCTCCGATTCCCATCCTGCAAGCACATCCGGCCCGGCTTGCGCGAAAACGGCTGAACTCATTACGCATGCGCCGATGTTCCATGCGGAAATATCAGCTCCCCGGAAGGTGACGCCGCGATCGGTCGAAGTGAGCAGATACATATCGCGGTGCACCACTTCGGTTGCCGCGCGGAAAAGCACGTACAGGTTGTCGTCCCGGTCGGCGAATGCCTTGCTGCCGCAGCAGCCGCATACGCCTGTGCCTTCACCGAAGGCAACCTTTTCGTTTGCAAAGCCCTTCCCGCCGTCCATGGATCTCGCAATCCAGAGCCGCCGGTTCGACTCATCTTTCCCCTGGGGCGGCTGGGCATGCCAGAACACGAACACGCCGCCATGCGAATCCGCTGCGACTGTCGGCCCGTCGGCTCCCCATGAGTCCTGATTCAATCTCACCGATTTCTCAAAATGGTCCTTATCATCGCTCAGGCGCGCATACAGAACAGGGCCGGAATTCGACGCAGCTCGCGGCAGGGCCTGCGATGAGCCGATCCAGGCGACATGCGCAATTCCATTCGCGCCTATCGCGATCTGGCCGCCCCGGATATTGCCGATTGCCATCGCCGTTCCAGGTTCACTGTTCACTCGAATCGGTTTGGAAAACGTCTTCCCATAGTCTTTCGAAGTGACATAATTCAGGTCGCCCTTTTGAGGATCGCCGGTGAAGTAAAGCATGTGCACAACGCCGGCCTTTTGAACGACCTGCGGCTGGATGCCCGAGTTCGGAACACGAATCAGATCCACCGATGCCTGTCGCATGCCTGCCCTGACCGTTCGTGGAAGGAGATTCACTCCAAGAACGGCGATGAATAGAACGCATATGAGTTTGGCGGCTCGCATAGGATTCAACCCCAAATTATCACCGCCGGGGGGCCGACAGACCAGGCAGCAAAAGTCCAGGTCGGTTCCAGGCTCTCGCGGCTCTGAGATCAAGGCTCGATCGAAACGGAAGGGGCAACCAGCGGAGGATTGAGGGACATCAAGACCGAGAATCGCCGAAACCAGCGCGGGGATCACTTGGCGTTCATGCGGATTGGGGCCTCAGGAAACCGAGACATCCTTCGGTGCTCCGATGGTTACCGTGTCAGTCAGTATTTTTAGTTTGGCGTCGGACTCGCGTTCGCGCGGTCCACCTTGATGATCTCAATTGACGTTTTTACCGGTTTGAGAAGCAATCCAGCCTCTCGTAGTGCGGTGAACAAAGAGGAATCAGAATCGGTTTCCACCCCATCAGGCGGAGCATATTGGAGGTCGATAACGTACATGTTGGGAAGACCGGTCATGTCGATCACCGGCCGATGCAGTTCGCGGGATAATCCGGCTGCAAGACGGCTCATGCTGGTACCCGCCGTTTTTAAGTGACCCTGTCCGAAATTGATCATTTTGGGAGTCTGAACCGGAGCCCTCTGCAGGTTCAGCCCACCCTTGCTCAATACGAGATCGTACGCTGCCATTGTCCGCCGTTCACGGTGCAACTCGACGTCGAACCGTTCATGAAGCAATCTTCGAACCATGAGTCGAATCTGCATCGCCGTCGTATCAGAACCGGCGCCCGCCAGGATGTCGAAAGTCACGGAGTTCGACTTGAGCCAGTCTGGTTCCGAGATCTGGTATTCCTCCAAATCGTAAGCCCATCGGATCAACTCGTCGAGGTTGGAATTTACGGCACGAAATCGCCCTGGGCTTACGACCCTTTGGTCGGAAAAAGAGTATCCTTCCGGGGTAAGAGGATGTGAGCTCGGCTTTACAGTCGCGACATCAAACGAGGGGAACTCGGTCGGTTCTTGTTGCGCTGTGGCTGGCCGACCGATTGTCAATCCCAGGAGCGCGAGAATCATGGCAGGATTTTGACGCCTGTGCATATTTCTCAGCCTCATCTCCGGCGTAATTCTGCGTGTAAAGTCCTGTTTTACCAATCGCGATTGCTCAGCGCAGCAACGCCCGAAGATACCGTGTCAGTTAAACCGTTCGACATTCCGGTCACCATGAGTGTCCGGACTCCCGCCCAGACAGGCAGGGTCACTCATCTCTTCCGCAATTCTGCCGAGCAAACCCGCGGCGCCGGCGTATCGGCATCAATAAAAACCAGCACATCGCTTCTGGCGTGGCGAGCGCCAGTGTTTCGGACGCGTGCGATATTGTGAATCGGCTCATGGGCTAACGTCGCTCCAAAAGCCTTCGCAATCTCAGCGGTACGATCCGCGCTCGCATTATCGACAACGATCAGTTCCAGACCGCACCGGCACGCCCGGGCTGCATCCCGAAGACTGGACAACGTTTCCGGGAGGTATCGCCCTTCGTTAAAGGCCGGGATGACGACGCTTAGCAACATTTCCCGTTCTTTTAAAGATCGCAGAGAACAAGCCTCCGGCCACTCGGGCTGTCGCGATCGCTCGCCGCGCATTGGTCAGGTTTTGTCGGTCTGCCACAATACGATCCGTGGCGACGAACCGGATTTCTTGCTCGCGTCACCTCTAACCTGCGCTTCGTACGGGTGCCCGTGCTGCGGCAGTCAACCGGTCGACACGTCCAGGCGGAAATATCTCCGTAGCGCAAACCGTTTTTTGATGGCGGCGTTACAATGTTTTCTCAAGTCGCACAACCATGATCAGGGCTAAAGAATGAGTCCATCCCTCAGGCACGATCCCGAAGTGGATCTCAGGCAAAGCGCTGCCCATGATCTCGACACGGTCTACGCCAAAATCGGCAAGCGGATCGTCCCGTTTACGATACTTTTGTTCCTGATGGCGTGGCTGGACCGGTACAATCTCGGGTTCGCCAAGCTGCAAATGGCCAAGGACCTGGGCTTCAGCGAATCCGTGTACGGGTTCGGCGCCGGTATCGTCTATCTCGGCTATGCGCTCTTCGAGATACCGAGCAACCTGTATCTCGAGCGCACCGGCGCTCGTAGAACCTTCGCCCGCATCACCATTCTTTGGGGCCTGACCAGCGTCGCCACAATGTTTGTGAAGACGGCGGCTTCGTTTTATATCCTTCGCTTCCTGCTTGGCTGCTTCGAAGCAGGTTTGTTGCCGGGCGTGGTCCTCTACATGACGTATTGGTTTCCCTCTCGCAGGCGCGCTCTGATGCTCGCCATGTTCTTTAGTTCGATGCCGCTAACCTCAGTGCTCGGAAGCCCCATCTCCGGCTGGATCATGGGATCCACGGGGAGTAGCATGGGCCTGGCCAACTGGCAATGGCTGTTCCTGCTTGAGGGCGTCCCGTCGATCGTCGTGGGGCTATTGGCGCTCTTGATCGTAGTCGACAAGCCCGACCAAGCGAAGTGGCTCACTGAAAGAGACAAACACCTTGTCCTGACGGATCTGGAGGCAGACCACCGCAAGGCGGGCACACGTGAGCACGGACTCGGGCAAGCGCTGAAGCTCCCCCGCGTATGGCTGCTGACTCTGATTCATTTCTGCTGCCTTTCCGCCAACCTGACGATAGGATTCTGGGTTCCAACGATCGTCCGGGACCTCGGCGTCACAAGCACCGTGAAAGTCGGTCTGCTCTCCGCGGTGCCGTACCTGGCCGCTGTGATCAGTATGGTTTTGGTCAGCCGCCATTCCGACAGGGCGATGGAGAGGCGCTACCATGCCGCGATTCCATGCCTGGTTTCCGCCCTCGGCTTGATAGGGATCGGCGTGTTCGCCCACTATCCGGCCCTGGCGTTCACCGCTCTCATCGTTACAGTTGCGGGCGCCCTCAGCTACAACGGACCGTTCTGGCAAATACCGCCGATGATGTTAGCGGGCGCCGCTGCCGCGGGCGGTATTGCGCTCATCAACTCTCTAGGCAGTCTCTCTGGCTGGGCTGGCCCCTCAATAGTCGGCTGGCTTGAGGATATTACTGGAAGGACCGCAGCTGGACTTTACGTAGTCGCGGGGGTTGAGATCGTCGGTGCGGCGCTGATTCTGCTTTTCATCCCTCGCGACAACCGATTTCGCCTCAATCCCTGACTGAAGAACGAGGTCGCATGGAACGATCTCAATACGAGGGACTCGCTGCTTAGTGAAGGGGCTCACTCGCGTTCGCCACCTTACGTGAAGACCAATCGTATCCGCTCGCGTCAGTAGTCGTATACTCGCGATCAATGAATTCCTTGGCCGATTTCGGAGCGGACCTGCGATTCACGGGCCGCCTCTTTCGCAAGAATCCCGGTTTTTCCTTGATCGCGATCTTGTCCATAGCTCTCGGCATTGGAGCCAGTTCGGCGATTTTCAGTCTGGTCTATGCCGTGCTGCTGGATCCCTACCCATACAAAGACGCGGACCGCATCGTCGCGCCGACGTATGCAGACAAGCACACGCCTGGCGGACCGCAGGCGCGCCTCGCGCGGATGTTCTACACGATCCCAGATTTTCTCGAGATCGAGCAGGACAGCAAAACGCTCGAAGGCGCGTTTCTCGCTGACACCCGAACGCTGATTGCCACTGGCGGTATTCCGGAGCAGGTCCACGCCTTGGCCTTCTCACCGAATTCATTCGAATTCATGGGCGTGCCAGCGATGCTTGGCAGAACATTCACCCATGCCGACATTCCCGCGCCACAAACGCCGCCGCGCCTCGTCGTTCTGCGTTATCTGTTCTGGCAGCGGCATTTCAATGGCGATCGGGAGGTGATCGGAAAACAGTTTGAACTCGACCACCAGCCTTACACGATCATCGGAGTGCTTCCACCGCGGTTTACCTGGAATGACGCCGATGTGTACCTCCCGCTCGCGATGCTGGCCGACTACTCGCGCCCGATTTCGACCATGATGCGCATCAAGCCCGGCGTGAAGCTCGAAGGCGCCAGCGCGGAACTGCAGACGATGACGGAGCATTTTCGAAAACGAAGTCCCAACAGCTACCCGAAGGGAGATTTCCGGTTCCGCGTCCAGCCGCTGAACGGGTATCTACTCGGTAAATTTCAGGGCGTTTTGGTGATCCTTCTCGTGGCCGTGGGCTTTCTGCTGCTCATCGCGTGCGGCAACGTGTCAATCCTGCTGCTGGCGCGCGCCTCCGCGCGCCGGAAAGAGATCGGCGTGCGCGTATCGCTGGGGGCGGCGCGCCATCGGATTGTGCGGCAGTTGCTTACGGAGTCGGTTCTGTTGTCAGTTGTGGGTGGAGCGCTCGGTGTAGCGCTTGCGTATATTGGCGTTCCGCTCGTGGTGGCTCTGATGCCGGAGTACTCAGTGCCAAAGGAAGCCGCGATTCAGGTGAACGGCCCGGTTGTGCTGTTCAGTTTCCTGGTTGCGGTCATTACAGGAATTCTCTTTGGCATGGCTCCGGCGCTTCAACTCGTGAAAACCGATGTTCGCGAGTCCATACAGGAGACCGGACGCAGTTTCTCCGGAAGCGCGCGCTCAGGCGCAACACGGAGCGCGCTGATCGTGGGCGAAGTGGCGCTTACCCTGGTTCTACTAGCAGGCGCGAGCATCGCGATCCGCGGTCTCCTCGCGCTCACGTCGGCCGACCCCGGGTTCACTCCCGCGAATGTCCTCACGGCCGAAGTAAATTTGCCCGCTCATTCGTGGAACAACTGGGCGGCGCGCTCGGCTCATATGAACCGCATCCTTTCCAGGATTCAGAGCACTCCGGGTATCGTCGCGGCCTCCGGCGCGATCGCAGCGGCCCCGCCCTACATGGGAATCACCGGCGATTTTGAAATTCCCGGCAGAGCATCGGAAGGCGCTGATCAGAAAATGGCCATTGGGCTGATCGCGGGCGATTATTTCAACACACTGCGCGTTCCGCTCCTGCGCGGGCGCATGTTCTCGGATTCAGACGCCATGCGAGCGCGGCGGGTTGGAGTAATCAACGAGGCGATGGCGCGCCGGTACTGGCCGGCCGGCAGTCCGATCGGCGTAAAGATCCGGATTCCGATTCTCGACTTCAAAGGAAGTCCCGATGTGGTGAAGCCGCCCGATGCCGCCGAACCGATCGAGATTGTCGGCATGGTCGCGGACATCCGCAATCAAGGACTGACACAACCGGCCCAACCCGCCATCTATGTCCCGTGGAGTGTGCTTTCGCCGCCTGGCATGCTGTTCATGGTTCGCGCCACGGGCGATCCGAACCGGCTCATCAATCCTGTACGGGAGGCCGTCCGCGCCGAGGATCCCGATCAGCCTGTCGGGAATGTGATGACGCTCGAAGAACGGCTGCGGTTCGAAACGGCATATCCGCGATTCAGCACAACGCTGTTCGCCCTCTTCGCGGCCGTCGCGCTTCTGCTTTCGGTATCCGGGCTTTACAGCGTCGTTTCGTATGCCGTGACTCGGCGCACACAGGAGTTCGGTATTCGCATGGCGCTTGGCGCGCGAATACCGGACGTACTGCGCATTGTCGTGGGCGCTATCATGCGGCTGATGATCATCGGGATTGCGCTTGGGCTTGTGTGCACTTTCATGATGACCCGCGTTATCGCTACGTACGTGACCGGCTGGAATCCGAAAGATCCGCTCGCGTTCGTCATGGTGATTGCGGCGCTGCTGGGCGCGGCGCTGGCGGCTTCCGTGGCGCCGGCTCGACGCGCTTTGTCGATCCAGCCGATTTCCGCGCTTCGCCACGATTAGCCAGGGATCACTGAGCAATCATCCGCGCTCTCCTGTTTTCAGCCTGGGGCCGTGCCCCGGCTCAACACAGACCCGCAAAATCGCCGATGGATCCTCCTCTCGACTTAACGACCAGCAACACCGCGCTTCGCGCCGAATTCATTCCCGTTCGGATCGCCATCGAGTGGCGCGGTCAGCAAGCGAGTCGCGACGGCGGCAGCCCCGACATGTAATAGCGCACTGTCGCTGAACCGGCCTCGAGTCAGCCGCTCTGTGGGAGATGCTCGCCTGATTTCAGATCACTCTCCGGGGCGATACTCCAGCGACGCCGGACGTGTGGGTAAATGTGTTAGACGTCAGCAGCGCCATTTCGCGTTCACATTCGCACTGGAAGGACTACGGGATGCGCAAGGGGTTTACGAGAAAACCACGAGAGGACGAGCACGCGGCGCCAGGCAAGAACTACATAACGCCGAGCGGCCTGCAGCGCCTCAAAGATGAGCACCGGTTTCTGCTCACCAGAGAACGCCCGGCCGTGACCGAGGTAGTGGCATGGGCTGCCAGCAACGGCGATCGCAGTGAAAACGCCGACTATCAGTACGGCAAGCGTCGGCTGCGGCAGATCGATGGGCGGATTCGCTTTCTCACGAAGCGTATCGAAGCCGCGGAAGTAGTGGACCCGGAAACGCCGAGAGCGGGCCTGGCGGCGACCAGAGCATTCTTCGGAGCGACGGTGCGCTATGCCAATGCCGCAGGAGCGGAGCGAGTAGTGAGCATCGTAGGCGCTGACGAGGTCGATCTCAGCCGCAGCCACATCAGTTGGTTGTCGCCTCTGGGGCGCGCGTTGCTGAAGTCGGCAGCGGGCGACAACGTAGTTCTCCGTGCGCCGGGCGGTACAGAATACCTGACCGTGCTGGAAGTACGGTATGAACCCATTCCCGTGGAACCGTTCCGAGAGCCGCCTGGATCCGAGGCGTCGGCAAAGCGACGCCATCACCCGCCCCATCCGCCTGGCACCGGTTAGAGGACTTGACTCCGCCGCCTAAGGCGGTCTCGCATCTAGTGGGATGAAAAAATCCTGTCTGCGGTGACTAACTGATCGGCGAAGAACTGCGCCTCTCGGGATTGCATGGCTTGCAGCGACTGAAGAACTGCGGCCAGTGACTCGGCGCTCCTGAGATGCGACTCCGGCAGAGCCCTGGAAGCGAGTGCAGCGTATCCTCGCGCCATAGCTGCGTTCGCCGGCAGGTGGGCGGCGTGGAAGGCTTTTTCAGCGCGCGAAAACTGCTCAATCGCGGTGGACCAGTGGCCGAAGGCCATCTGGAGGGCGCCGATGAGCCAGATGGCGCCGCCTCTTGCCTCATCGCCGAGATCGAGTTCTTCGACAAGCTCGTAGCTGCGTTCGGCGAGTTTCAGTCCTTCGCCGATATCGGCCGATTTGATTTCAACCGGATCGCCCCAGCCCGGCCAGCAATCGGCCCCGGCGTTGTATGCAATCGCTCTCGCGCGGGCTTTACACCTGCGAGCGTTTTCAGAGTCTGGCGAAGCAGCCGCCCGCTTGAGCGCGAAGTCGACCGCCTCCCAGGCGATGGCGATCATTGTGGGAACGCTCTTCAGGTCGTGGTAGGCTCGCCCGCGCACCTGAGCGAACGCCTCAAGGGCCGCCAGTGTGTCCACCCTGGCCGTTATCGCCGCCACGGCGGCGGATACATTACCTGCGGCAACCAAATCGAAGGCCTGCGACGTGACAGGCTCAGCGTTCTTGTCTTCTGATTCCATGACTGAGAAAAATAATCGGGCGTTCGACCGGGCTTGTCAAGAGCGCCAATCAGTCCTGCAATACGCATTTGCACACGCGCGCGAGGCGTGTTTGCCCTGCCCATAAATTTCAGGACAGGTACGCTGAGGCAGCTCCTGCGTCTGCACGCTGAATTCCGATTCTCCCGGGATCGTGCTAAGCTTGCATAGTACTAAGCAGTCTTAGTAATTGCCCATGCCCAAATCCGATAAACTCCAGGGCTCGCTGGAAGTACTGATTTTGAAGGTTCTTTCCAGGCGACCGAATATACACGGTTACGCGATCATCACCGCCATTCGACAGGTTTCGGCCGAAGTGCTGCAGGTCGAAGACGGTTCACTTTATCCGGCTTTACATCGAATGGAGCAAGCGGGTTGGATTCGCGCCAAATGGAGCGCGAGGGACGCTGGTGATCGCAGGCGAGTTTATGAATTGACAAGAGCGGGCCACAAGCAACTTGCCCAGGACGAAGTCCGGTGGCAAAGCGTCACGCTGGCGATAAATCGGGTTTTAAGGATGGTTTAATGTCGTTCTGGTCTCGGCTGATCAACGTCTTCCGCGGCGATTCCCTGAGCCGTGAAATCCTCGAGGAGTACAAAGCGCACGTAGCAGATGCGGTCGCGCATGGGCTCGACCCATTGGATGCGCAACGCAACTTCGGACCGACGTTGAGCCGGCTCGACGTAAGCCGCGATTTCCGGCTGATCCCGTGGCTGGATTCAGTCCGCGGGGATGCGGTGTTCGCATGGCGCCAGCTCAGGAAAACTCCTCTGATCTCGCTGGCGGCGATTTTGTCAATCGGGCTTGCGCTCGGCGCCTGCGCGTCAGCGTTCCGGCTTATCGACGCGCTGCTGCTGCGACCATTGCCAGTAGATCACGCCGAGCGGTTGTTTGTGTTGTCCCATGAAGTGATCGAGACCGTAGACGGCATGCCTCTGACGAACGACTTCTTCGCGTATCCGATATTCAGACGGCTGCGCGCATCCGTGAAGCAACAGGCGGAACTGATCGCTATCTCCTACGTCTCGCGTATAGACGTGACATACGGAACGAACGCGGACGTGGAAAAGGCGAATCAACAATATGTTTCGGGTTGGATGTTTTCCGCCTTGGGACTCCATCCCGCGCTGGGGCGGGTCTTCAGCGAAGATGATGACAAAACGCCGGGCGCGCATCCCTACGCGGTGCTCTCGTATGCCTATTGGCAGAGCCGGTTTGGCGGGGATCCGCAGGTAATTGGGCGGGCCTTCCATGTCGGCGCTGATACTTATCGGATTATCGGCGTCGCGCAAGCGCCGTTCACCGGCACTGAGACCGGTACAACAACCGATATCTTCATCCCAACGATGATGATGAAGAACAACGCGACTGAGCGTTCCGACTACGAACCGTTCCGCGCTTTTGTCAAGCTGAAGCGCCGCTTTGATCGCGCGATCGTTCACGATAGGCTGGACACGATTTTTCACGTCTGGCTGCGAGAGTATGCAAAGACGTTCCGTACGGTCTCAGGACAGGAAATCCAGGCCTACGTAAACCAGAAGCTTTTGATGAATTCCGCGGGCGCAGGCGTGTCGAAACTGCAGGCGGATTACGGGCGGCCGCTGGTCGTGCTCGGCATTCTGGTGAGCGTGGTGCTGGTGATCGCGTGCCTGAACATCGCGAACGTAATGTTCGTAAAGGCGGCGGCAAGATCGCGCGAAATGGCGTTACGCATCTCCATCGGGGCCGGTCCGGGACGGCTCGTACAGTTGGTCCTGCTCGAAAGCGCTCTGCTCTCGTGCGCCGGCGCGGTAACCGCGGGCGCGTTCGCCTGGTGGTCTGCGCCTTTCATGGTGAAGATGATCAGTTCGCCGGTTGCGCCTGCTCAACTGATTCTTTCTACAGATTGGCGTGTGCTCGGGTTCTGCGCAGGGATCACATGCGCCGTGACGTTGCTGCTTTGTCTGCCAACAGCCCTTCGGGTTTCGGCTGCGGAACCTGTAAATGCGCTGAAAGGCGATACGCTTCGTTCACGCAACCGTTTCACGTATTCGCTCATCGCGGCGCAAGCCGCCTTTTGTTTTTTGGTGCTGTTCGTGGGAACTCTGTTCATTACCGGGCTCGACCGCTTATTGAAGCAGCCGCTGGGCTTTTCTCCCGACCATGTCCTGACATTGGAGACGCTGACGACAACACCTGTCAACGCGGTTTTCTGGGAGCAAGTCGCAGACCGCCTGCGCGCGCTGCCGGGTGTTAAAGCAGTCGCATTGTCGGAGTGGCCTTTGCTTACCGGCGAAAGCTGGAATAACCTTGTGTCGGTTAAGGGCGCGCCTGCGAGTCCCCTGCGGTCCTATTTCTTAAGTATCTCGCCCTCCTGGAGACAGGTCATGGGGATTCCTCTCCTGGAAGGAAAAGACTTTCGCCCTAGTGATCGGACGCCGGGATCCGCCATTGTCAATAGCGCGTTCGTAAAGGAGTATCTCGGCAGTGGCGGCCCTATCGGCAAATCATTCGATATGGTCACGTTCGGCGGCTCCCGGCTCTCATTTCGTATCGTCGGGCTCGTCGCAGATGCGCGTTACCGCGACGTGCGGGAGCCGATGAGGCCTGTTGCGTATGTTCCATTCACGGCGGCTTACACGAGAGCTACGTTTATCGTACGCACGATCGGCGACAATCCTTTGGCTCGGGCGACCGACCTGCGCCGGGAGATCATTCGAGCGCGATCGGATTTTCACGTGGGCAACATTCGGACACAGGATGAACTGGTTCAGTCCCATACTGTCCGAGAGCGGCTCCTGGCGATATTGGCGTCGTTCTTCGGGACCGTCGCGCTGCTATTGGCCGGTGTCGGGCTCTATGGGACGCTGAATTACGCGGTGCTTCAGCGACAACGAGAGATCGGGATACGGATCGCCGTCGGCGCCAAGCCTGGCAGCATTGCGATTCATATGGCTGAAACAGCCTTCTCGGTAGTGTTACTCGGAGCGGGCGTTGGTCTTGCGCTCGGGATGACCGCATCGCGATACATAGAGTCGCTGCTGTTCGATGTTAAGGCGACTGACGTTTGGGCGCTGGGGATACCCGGAATTACAATCCTGATGCTTGCGCTGGTAGCTTCCACACCCGCTGCCATCCGAGCCGCGCGCATCGATCCAGCCACAACGCTGCGCGCAGAATAGGGCACGCCACACATTGGCGCCCCTACGGGCAAACGTCGAGAGATTCTCCCCCGGCGCGCCAGCGCCGTTCTTACAGGACGCTTCCTCGTTGCAGCGCGGCCCACATCGCCTTTTCGTCGAAAACTGTGTAACTCTGGCAACGCCCGGCAGTATCTGTTTTCATGGGTGGAATCCTCGCAGACCTGAAGCTCGCTCTGCGTACCTTACGTCGTAGTCCCTTGTTTACCGCGATCGCGGTGCTTTCGCTCGCCCTGGGTATCGGCGCGAATACGGCAATTTTCTCGCTGATGGATCAAGTCCTGCTGCGGCTGCTGCCGGTAAAGGACCCAGACTCCCTGGTGATGCTCTCTCAGAAGGGCCCCAATATGGGCGGCAACGACGGCGAGCGCGCGAATTCGTATCCGATTTACCAGGATTACCAGCTGCGAGCCGAGGCGTTTTCGGAGGTGTTCTGTCAGAAATCGTCTGAGGTCGCGATAGCGCTCGACGGTCGAACAGAACTGGTCGCGGTCGAAATGGTGTCGGGCAATTACTTCAGCGCACTGGGAGTGAAGCCGGCTATTGGGCGGGTCTTCAATTCCAAGGAAGACGACCAGGTCTACAAAGGTCATCCTGTGGTTGTGCTGAGCTACGACTACTGGATGGCTCGCTTCGCCGGCGACCGGAGCGTGGTCGGCAAAAAGATTCTCGTAAATAACTATCCGATGACGATCGTGGGCGTGTCGGCGCCGGGATTCAGCGGATTGGATCCAGCGCGTTCACCGAAGATCCGCGTGCCGATCCAGATGCTACCCATCGTAAATCCCGGATGGGACACCAACATGACTTACCGGCGCCTGCTATGGCTCCGGGTGTTCGCGCGGCTCAAGCCCGGTTACACGGCGCAATCGGCCCAGGCGTCGCTGCAAGTCCTGTTCACTCAAATTCGGCGCTACGAAGCAACGCTTCCCGAAGCGCAGGGCTGGTCGGCTCCCAACCGGGAGCGATTTCTCAAGGCGAAGGTTGTGGTTGAGAAGGCTGCGACCGGCTACTCTCAGCTTCGCAACAGCTTCTCGAATGCGCTGGTTGTGCTGATGTGCATGGTGGGGCTGGTGCTGCTGATCGCCTGCGCCAACGTGGCCAGTTTGTTGATCGCCCGAGCGGTGGCCCGGCAGAAGGAAATCGCGGTTCGGTTATCGGTCGGCGCCTCCCGAAATCAGCTGGTTCGCCAGTTGCTTGTCGAGAGTCTCGTTCTCTCCGTGGCGGGAGGCGCGTTGGGAATTCTGTTCGCGGTATGGACGACGAAGGGCCTGCTCAGCCTGATTCCTGTCGGCAATGCGTTGTTGACGCTGAGCGCGAATCCCGATCGGCGGATTCTGCTGTTCAACCTCGGCGTTTCGCTGCTCACGGGGCTGATCTTCGGACTGGCGCCGGCGCTGAAGTCCACGCGCCCGGATCTCTGGGGCACGTTAAAGGACGCGGTCGGGTCCATCACAGGAACGGGTGGTTCGGTGCGGCTGCGCCAGGCGCTCGTCGCAGCGCAGGTGGCATTCAGTTTTCTCCTGCTGTTCGGAGCCGGCCTGTTTGTCCGCAGCCTGCAGAATCTGAAGGAAAAAGACTTCGGATACCGGGACATGGGGAATCTCATATCGTTTCGAATCGATCCGACGCTCAACGGGTACGCGCTGCCCCGGATGAAGCAGTTTTACCTGGGGCTGCTTGAGAATCTCCGCACGCTGCCCGGAGTGGAGTCCGCGGGATACGCGCGTGCGCCAGTGCTGGCTGACGGCGCCTGGGGTGACGGCGTGCTCGTGGAAGGACGCGTTGACAAAGATGGCGAGAACACGCACGCGCAAGTGAACTTCGTTTCTCCGGGCTTTTTTCCAACGCTGGGCGTTCGATTCCTGGAAGGACGCGACTTTGACGGACGTGATGATGCGGAAGCGAGACGTGTCGCCATCGTCAACCGGCGGTTTGCGGAGCATTATTTTCCCGGACAGAGCGCGATTAGCCGGCATGTTGGATTCGGCATCATGCACCCGACGGCGGACATCGAGATCATCGGCGTCATTGACAACACCATCTATTCAGGACCGCGCGAGGGCCAACAGCGTCAGGTATTTGTCGCCGAACCTCAGGAGAGCCGCCTGAACGGCGAAACGTTCTACATCCGAACCCATCTGGACTCAAAACTGGTGTTCGGTGAGATTAACGAGGCATTGAAGAGGCTGGATTCCCGGGTACCAGCGTTTGAAATGCGGACGCTCGAGTCGCGGCTGGATCAGACACTGCTCATTGAACGGCTGATCGCGATGCTGTCGGCGGCCTTTGGCGCCCTGGCGACTCTGCTGGCATCCATCGGACTGTACGGGGTCATGGCGTTCGTCGTCGCCCGGCGGACAAAAGAGATCGGGGTGCGCATGGCCCTCGGGGCGATGCGGGGATCCGTGGTCTGGCTGGTAATGAGGGAAGTCCTGGCGCTCCTCGCGCTCGGCCTCGCCGTGGGAATCCCGGCGGCGCTCGCGCTGGGCCGCTTTATTTCGGCGCAGCTCTACGGGGTCCAGGCGAACGATCCCTGGGTCGCCGGCATCGCAGTGTCTGTGTTATCTCTCATAGCGGCGATGGCCGGGTTGGCCCCGGCCCGGCGGGCCAGTCGCATCGACCCGCTTCTCGCGCTGCGTTACGAGTGATCCCGCCAAAGCGGTTCTGAGCACGGCGCAGGAGACGCGGTGTCTCATCGCGTTCGTTCCGGCGAACGAACGGCGCCCGTACTAGTGGCGGACACGTGGGATGAGCAATGACCGCTCATTCTGTGAGAACCGACAGGTTCAGTTGCCGCAGCCGCTCAGGGTCGGCCAGTATGTTGATCTCGACGATCCTGCCATGGCGGACGGTGAAGCCCAGGACCGCGAACGGCTGCCCGCCGGGAGCTGCTACCAGTCCCGGGGTTCCGTTCACCAGCACCAGCCGGCCGTATGGCGCCATCGGTGAGAACAGCAACGCCTCCCCTGCAACACGCGCTGCGCCGCGAATCACTTTCGACACGCCGGGCTGGAGCGCCCCGGCATCGGCCCGCAGAACCACATCCGGATCGAGCACAGCGACGAGCGCGTCGAAGTCGCCACTGCGCGCGGCAGCCAGAAACGCATTGACGATTTCGCGCTGCCGGCTTACGTCAGCATCCGCAGCCGGCGCCGTCCCGCGTACCCGGCGGCGTGCCCGGCTGGCGAGTTGCCGTGCCGCGGCCGGCGATTTCCCGAGAATGCCCGCGACATCATCGAAAGGCACGGAAAACATGTCATGCAGGACGAATGCAAGCCGTTCCGCGGGCTCGAGCGTGTCGAGTACAACAAGCAATGCAAGGCCAACCGAATCGGCCAGCAGAGTCTCCCGCTCCGGATTCACCGCACTGTCGCGGCTGACGATCGGATCCGGCACATGCGCTTCCAGCGGTTCCTCGCGGCGCGCCAGGCGTGAGCGCAGCATGTCAAGGCATACGCGGGCCACCACCGTAGTCAACCACCCGCCGAGGTTCGCCACGCCGCCCGCGCCGTTGCGGCTGAGCCGCAGCCAGGCCTCCTGTACTGCGTCGTCCGCTTCGTTCACCGAACCGAGCATCCGGTATGCCACTGCCTTCAGATGACCCCGGTTTTCTTCGAATCGCTCTGCCAGCCAGTCCTGCGCGCCCATCAGTCACATTCCTCCACAGCGTCACGTCAATGTGATGACGATCCGAGCCTGGGCGGATGTGACACGGGCGAATGTGACGAGCCTCCGCTTCGGCGCCCAAAAGGAAGGAGCACTACATGAATCTTTATTCACTGGGTTTGTTCGCGCACATTATTGCCACAGTAGGGTTGTTCGCGGGAATTGCAATCGAGTTGGTAACCCTGCACGCTTTGAAGCGGGCGAGTCCCGCCGAATCCCACATCTGGATCGGTCTGTGGCCAAAGTTGTTGCCGTTGACAATCGCATCGGCAGTCCTCCTGATCGGTTCGGGCATGTACCTGGCGGCGGCATCCTCGCTTTTTGACCAGGGATGGATTCAGGTGTCTATGCTGGCCCTCGTGATCATCGCTCCGCTGGGAGCGATTGCAAACAGAGCAATGCGGAGTGCGGAACGCGGGGCAACAGCGTTCCTGGCGGTGAGTTGCAGAACCGCGATCGCGCTCGGCGTGACGCTGCTCATGACGATCAGGCCGGATCGCGCGGAGTCCTTTGTAGTGTTTGTCACCGCTGCGACCGCCGGATTGTTCTATGGGCTCGCCAGGCGAAACGGCCATCGAGCCAGCGCGACGCGCGGTCGCGTCGAAAGACGGAGGCTTTATGAAAATTCTGGTACTGGGCGCGACCGGCGGCACTGGCCGGGAGATCGTTCGCCAGGCCGCGGAACATGGTCATGAGGTTACGGCATTCGTTCGCACGCGCGACGGGCTCGACGCCCTGAATGGTCACATCACCATCGTTCAGGGCGACTTGTTGAACAGCAGCCAACTCAAAGGCGTACTGGCCGGGCAGGACGCGGTCGCGTCTGGCTTTGGTCCGCGAGCGCCCATCGCGAAAGCCGATTCTCACCTGTTAAGAACATTCGCAAACGCGCTTACTGACGCGATGTCGCACGCGGGTGTGCGGCGCGTCATTGCAGTGTCGGTGGCGTTCCTGTTCAGGGACTCGATCATTCCGCCTGCGTATCTTGCCGGCCGCTTGTTTTTCCCGAATCTGGTCGCGGATGCGTCAGACATGGAGCACCTCTTCGAGAACAGCGGGCTGGACTGGACCATCGTTCGCCCGCCCAGGCTCACCGACAAGCCCTATACGGGAGCATATCGCGTGAGGGAGGATCATCTGCCGCGTTTCGGGTTTGCGATCTCGCGAGCAGATGTCGCGGATTTCGTGCTCAAGTGCGCAGAGAATCATGTATCAAGCCGCAAGATCGTTGGGGTATGCAATTGATAAGGGAATCCCCGAACGAAGCGCAGGGTGGGCTGCCGCGGGAAGCCAATAAACCGCAGCCAGGGATCATTACATGAAAACACGTCACTGTTTTGTAATCGCGTAGGCGGCTTTTTCCTGCCGTTTTTACGCTTTCATAAGTATTCAGTGCGGACCGTCGTGGTAAACCGTAATCTATTACGCCAATCTTCGGGAGATTTATCCGCGAACACGCGTAGAGTTCTTGCAGACGCGAATGTGAAAGGAAAAAACATATGAGTACCCGAGGTCATTCGCCGGCCCTTCAACCGGGAGCCGTTCGTCCACGCCACGGCTCCAAGACATCACAAGCGCACCCTGGAGTAAGTCCACTCAGTCCGGTAGGCCACCGTAACACCAGCTTTCAGCCGCTCCCTCGGCCTCTTGGCCTGCCACCCTACCATTACGCCTTAGCCGACACCTTCCCAACCATTGCAGACAACGTTGCCAAAGCCAAAAGGATGGTATTTCACGTACTCGGAGACTCCGGCGGGGTTCAGGATGCTGAGTTCCAAAGTTACGTCGCCGAACAGATGGTGAGCCAGGCATCGAAGGGCGGCGCGGCTGCGCCTCAGTTCTGCTACCACATCGGTGACGTCGTTTATTTTACGGGGATGTTAGCCGACTACTACGCGCAGTTTTATGAACCCTACGCGCATTACGATCCGCCCATCTTTGCCATCCCTGGCAATCACGACGGCGAAGTCGACGATCCCACAGCCCAGACTTCGCTCGATGGCTGGGTGGAATATTTCATGCAGCCGCACCCGGATGTCGACCCAATCTCCAAAGACGCGCCTAGAGTCGGTTTGAATCTTCCAAATCCGTACTGGACGCTGGATACGCCCTACGCGACGATCGTCGGCATGTACACCAACGTTCCGGAAGGGGGCTCCGTAGACTCAGTGCAGCAGCAGTGGGTAACGCACGAATTCGCCACGGCCCCGAAGGACCGCGCCTTGATCCTGGCCCTGCATCACCCGATTTATTCCTTCGACGTGTTTCACAGCGGCAGTTCGAAAATGGCAGATGTCCTGGAAAACGCAATCCGCGACACGGGCCGCGTGCCAAATCTTGTGCTCGCCGGCCATGTCCATGACTACCAGCGCATCGAGATGGGCATCGCTCCGGACACACCGACCCCGTTTATCGTAAACGGCAACGGCGGTTATCACAATCTGCATAAGATTCATTCGGCGGTCGGCGACAAGGCGACAGACACTGGCGCCATATTGAAGTATTTCAACGACGCCTGCTGGGGCGTAATGACCCTGACGATAGACAAAAAGACCATTAGTGGCGCCACTATCCTGATCGACAGAAACGGCAATGTGTCTGATGGAGATTCGTTCGAATATTCCGCGACGCCAATAACGCTGGCGGATCCGAAGAGTGTTCCGACCCTTTAGGCGAATGATGCATTGTTGGGGCGCTCCTCCAACGTGACCGGCGCGCCTCAACCTCCCACTCAGTGCGCTCCTTGAATTTGCGGCGTCCTCGCGCAATCCCGGGCTCGATTCCGATCTTGTCGTTTACGGCGGAAGGCATACGTTGCGTGCAGCTGAGGCTGCGCCCAGTCGTTTGGACCGACACGTGGCCGAGAATAACTGAATCTGCTGCGGTTCACCTCCGGCTTGCGCGACATAAACGCGCGGGTCGTGTGGCGCGGGCTGCTCGCGCGACCAGGGCCCGCCATTTCGGAGCGCCTTCGCGCGAGCAACTCGGGCTCAAACTTGTTTCAGCCAAGGGACCGATCCGAATGCTAGTGTGATGTTTCTGAAATCTCTTTACCTATTGGCAGGATGGTGGTCGAGCCAGACGATGGTGGCACAGGCTTCAGCCTGTGGGTTTTCGGCTGCCGGATTAGTACAGGCACTTCGGAATCAGGACACTCGTGATCGATCATGTTGAATGGCCATCCGAAAATTGAGCAGGATCGGTGACGGAGAGACGGCGTTCGCGTCCGTGATTCGCCGCACCCCTTGCCGCTCCCGGCTGATCGCCGGCGCCTTGGGCGTCTATGTATCGTGTTAGGGAGCCCCCGATTTGCAAATCCATCTCATCGACGGCACATACGAACTGTTCCGCCATTACTACGCCGTGCCATCCGCGGTGGATTGCGACGGAAGTGAGGTTGGCGCTGTTCGCGGAGTGCTCCGCTCCCTGCTCGCAATGATTCGCGCGGGGGCAACGCATCTTGCGGTCGCTACCGATCACGTAATTGAGTCGTTCCGCAATGATCTTTGGGCCGGCTACAAGACCGGCGATGGCGTGGATCCGAAGCTGCTTGCCCAGTTTCCTCTCCTCGAAGAAGTATTGTCGGCGGCCGGAATCGTCGTCTGGCCGATGATTGAATTCGAGGCGGACGATGCTCTTGCTGCTGGGGCCGCCATCGCCCGCAGGGATCCGCGAGTCGAACAGGTCATCATATGTACTCCGGACAAGGATCTTGCGCAATGCGTCGAGGGCGATCGCGTCGTGCAGTTCGACCGGCGCAAGCGCGTGACGATCAACGAAGCTGCCGTCATCGCGAAATACGGCGTGAAGCCCGGTTCGATTCCCGATTATCTGGCGCTCGTCGGAGACTCTGCCGACGGATATCCCGGATTGCCCGGCTGGGGAGCGAAGTCAACCGCCGCAGTACTCGCGAAGTTCGAACATCTCGAAGCCATTCCGCGAGACGCCGGCGCGTGGCGCGTTAACGTTCTCAATACGGGGGCGCTGGCGTATACGCTGACCAAGGAGTTCGACTGCGCGCTCTTATTCCGCACGCTCGCGACGCTGCGCACGGATATTCCCCTGTTCGAGGATGTGGAGCAATTGCGATGGAACGGGCCGAAACCCGAATTCGCGCCTCTCGGCAGCCGTCTGGATTCCGCGGTGACTTCCCGACCGCAACGAGAAGCTTCCGTAGCTCCGTCTGAAGCTGGCTGAAAAAAGATGAGTATGTTTAAGACCTGGTCATGAACACGCCCTTGTTGTCCCGTCGCGGCTTTCTCGGCGCCGGAATGGGTGCCCTGCCGGCCCTCGCAAAACGCCTTCCCCAGCGCATTGTTGTTCTGATGATCGATGGGTTCGGCACGGAGTACATGGAACAGAGCGCGATGCCCACTCTTGCCCGATGGCGCGAAAAAGGCATCTTCCGGCGCGTTCAGGATACGATGCCGTCGGTGACCAACACGAACACGACGTCAATCTGCTGTGGCGTCTGGCCGAGCGAACACGGCATCACCGGCAATTCTTATCTGGATGAGCGCACGGGGCGCGAGGAATACATGGAGACCGCCGATCTGGTGCTCGCTCCCACGCTGTTTCAGCGGGCACAGAAACACGGCGTGAAATCCGCATTGCTCTCGTCCAAGTTCAAGACGACAACGCTTCTTTCCGCGGGCGCCGATACGATCATGTCCGCCGAAAAGCCGGGGCCCGAATGGGTGAAACGGCATGGCAAGGCGCCGGAAATATACAGCCGCGAAATCAACTACTGGCTGATGACGGCCGCGATCGACCTTCTCCGAACGCGCCCCGATCTGGGGTGCCTGTACGTCCACACGACAGACTACCCGATGCACACATGGCCGCCCGAAGCGCCGGAATCGAAGGAGCATCTGAACCGGCTCGACCAACTTTTTGCCGAGGCGGCGGCCGCCGCTCCCGATGCCGCATTCCTGCTCACGGCCGATCACGGCATGAATCATAAGAGCCGATGCTGGGACCTCGCCAAAGCCTGCGCCAACCGTGGCGCTCCTGTCCGGATCGCCATCTCCGTCGAGCGAGACAAGTATCTGAAGCATCACAGTGGTTATGGCGGTGTTTCGTGGGTTTACTGCAACCAGCGACAGGATGTCGATCGCGTCGCGAAGGCGCTGCACGGAATTCCTGGCGTCGAGTCCGTTCTTACCCGCGATGAGGCAGTGAACCGGTTCCACCTGATGGGATCTCGAATCGGTGATCTCGCGGTGTTGGGCGATCGTGACACTGTATTCGGTGAACTGGATTCCGAATCGGAGAGCCTCGCTCCGGGATACCGGACACACGGTTCACTCCATGAAACCAACGTGCCGCTGGTGGTTTACAACTGCGAGACCAGGCTCTCACCGGATGATTTCCGCTATAATCGCGACCTCGCGCGCTGGGCTTTTGTTTAGCCCTCCGGCAGCGCACCGCCTGCGAAATCCTCTCGGATAGAATAACCGCAATTGTGAAACGAAGACGTTTCATTCAATCCGTGCCCGTCGTGTCTTCAGCGCTTTTGGCGCAGGCGCCGCCGAAAAGCGAGATACCGAAGATCGAAGCGACGTCACCCGATTCGGTCGGGAAACCGGTTCCGCATTTCTTCTCGCCGCCGCAGTTCGCCGCGCTTCGGCGGCTGAGCGACATCATTGTGCCGGCGCTTGGCGACACGCCTGGAGCGCTCGACGCAGGAGCGCCCGAATTCCTGGATTTTCTGATCGGCGAATCGCCTCTGCCGCGCCGCGCCTTGTACCGCTCAGGTCTCGATTCTCTGAATACCCGAGCCATTGCGAAATTTGGAAAAGCGTTCGGCGCGCTCGACCGGACCCAGGCCGAAACGTTTCTCCAGCCCTTGCTGAAACCATGGGCGTATGAGGCGCCGCCGGACGTCTTCGCCGGGTTTCTGCGTACTGCCAAGGCGGACATCCTGGCCGCGACGGTCAACTCCCGCGAATGGATCAGCGTTGTGTCGAAGCGCAGCCGCGCTGCGAACGGAATCGGCACTTACTGGGTGCCAGCCGAATAAGATCATGCCCGTCCCGACCTACGACGTTCTGATCATCGGTTCCGGAGCCTCCGGCGGCATGACTGCCTATGAACTGACGAAGCGCGGCATCAAGTGCCTGATGCTCGACGCCGGTCCGCCGATCGATTACGACCGCGATCGGGTACCACGTGCGGTCTGCGATCTTCCCTATCGCGGCTTTGGTAAGCCCGGACGTTTTCCGCACGTCACACAGGCCAACGAATTCAATGCGGCTATCTGGGCGGATGAGCAGCAGAACCCTTACACGTACGATCCCAAAGATCCGTATTACTGGGTCCGTGTGCGCCGCGTCGGAGGCAAGACTCTGGTCTGGGGACGTGCTTCATGGCGTCTCAGCGACTACGAATTCAAGGCCAAAGATCACGACGGCTACGGCGAAAACTGGCCAATCTCCTACGCCGATCTCGCGCCTTACTACGATAAGTGCGAGCCGCTCTTTCGCGTTTCGGGACGCAAAGCAGGTCTGCCTCAGTTGCCCGACGGCATCTTCATCGAGGACTCCGCTCCGGACACCCAGAGCATCGCGCGTTTCAAAACAGCAGCGAAGAAGCGCGGTATCCCGACCACCCAGCCGCGGCGCGCGACTGGTCAGCTTGCGAGTTCACTGAATCTCCTCCTTCCGGACGCGCTCGCCACCGGTAATCTCACGCTGGTTCCGAATGCGGTGGTTCGGCGCATCACGGTCGACAAAAAGACCGGCCTCATGAACGGCGCTGATTTCGTGGACCGACACACCCGACGCGAAATGCAGGCGACAGCGCGCGTTGTGGTTGTGGGGGCATCATGTCTGGAAAGTACGCGCCTTCTGCTGAATTCGGGCATCGCGAATTCCAGCGGCGTGCTCGGTCACTATCTTTTCGATCAGTTCTACGTTAAGAACGCCATACAGGCGGTCGTCCCGGAGGCGCGCGACGGCAAGGCCACGCGCGACCTGATGGGCGGCGCGGGTTACATCCCGCGCTTCCGCAATCTCGATAAGAAGGACAAAGATTTTATTCGCGGCTACTCCGTGGATTTCTCGAGCGGAGGCACGCCCGACCCGAAATACTTCCCCCTGTACGGAGAGCCGCTGCAGAAAGCCCTGAACGCGCATCGAGGCGCGGGTTTCGACGCCACCGTGATGGGCTCCGTCCTGCCCCGCTGGGAGAACTGCGTCAACATCGATAAAGAAGTGACAGACGCTTGGGGCATCCCGGCGCTGCACATTCAGGCGCGCTACACCGACAACGAATTCAACATGGCGCGGGACGCGACGGATACGCTCGCGGAACTCTGCGGCGACGCCGGATTCGACATCCTCGAGAAACACGACCGCATGGTGCCGCCGGGCGAGAGCATCCACGAGTTGGGCACGTGCCGGATGGGAGACGACCCCAAGACCAGCGTCCTGAACAAGTGGAACCAGAGCCACGATATTAAGAACCTGTTCGTTGTAGATGGCAGCAGCTTTGTGGTCGGCGGCTCCCAGAATCCCACCCTGACGATCCTGGCCCTTTCCATGCGCGCCGCGGATTACATGGCTGAGCAGATGCGCGCGGGAAATCTGTGAGGCTGCTTCTCGTAACGCTCCTCACAGCCGCCGTCTTCGCCGAGCAGCCCGTTCCTTTCTCGCACAAGATCCACGCCGGAGCCCTGAAGATGGAATGCAAGACCTGCCATCCGAATCCGGATCCCGGCGAGACCATGACGCTCCCGGAGCCCTTGGTCTGCGGTCGCTGCCACAAAGGCCAATACGACCACCCGATCAACTGGACACGCGTATATCAGATCCCCGGCTTCGTGGACTTCAGCCATCGCGAGCACCTCAAAGCAGGTAATACCTGCGAAGAATGCCACGGACCTGTCGCGCAGCGCGACCAACTCGCGCGCGAAACCGACCTCTCAATGGGCGGCTGCATGGAATGCCACCGGGTAAAGAAGGCAAGTATCGGCTGCAACTACTGCCACGAACGCCGCAATTGAAAGCGACGGCGTAACCTTTCGTTCGCCAACGCTATTAATACTTGTAAGACAGACCAGCCACGTGACAGACGCGCAACTGATCAGGAAGGCGGCGGGTGGGGACGCCGGAGCATTTCAGCTGCTCTACGAGCGCCATTGGAAGGCTGTCTACAGCTATGCCTGGTTGTTAACCCAATCCGTGCCAGATGCGGAAGACCTCACTCAGGAATGCTTCCTGACGCTGATCCGCAAGCCGGAGTCTTTCGTTCCGGATCGCGCGCAGTTGCGAACCTGGTTGATCGCCGTTATTCGACGGCAGCATTTGGGACGCAGCCGTCGTTCGGTCCGCGATTCGAGCATCGATGACGAGGAAGACTTCCACGTCGCGCCGGGGCTGGAAGAGGAATTGATCCGCCTGGAAAGGGCCGATGCGGTGCGCCTCGCCATGAACGCCTTGCCACCCGCGCAAAGAGAGGCACTTTACCTGTTCGAGTTCGAACAACTCAGTTTGGCGGAGGTCGCTGGGATCTTGGGCATAGAGGTCAATGCTGTCAAAGCCAGGCTCTATAGGGGCCGCGAGCGATTGAAGTTGTTGCTGGCGCCTCTGCAAGCAGCTACGAAAGAAATGCCATGACTGAGGAACCTCGCGATAGAACACTGGATTCGTTCGTGGCCGTATGGGCTGCCCCGCCGCCGTGTCCGGAATTTCATTCGAGAGTCCGGGGCGCGTTTGAGCGTGAGTTCGTCAAAGCGCCCCGGTGGCGAAGATGGAACGGTGCGCTTGCATGGCGATTCGGAAAAGGTTTGCTAGGCAGTGCAGCGATTGGCGCGCTCTTCTTTCTCGTGATCGGTCTGGCCTTCCCGCAAACGGAGCGGTTCAGGCTGCCGTGGCTTCATCCTTCGCTCACAATGGACTTCGAACAGATTTCTTATAGCGATAACGGAACACCGCGCGCTCACGTATACCGCAGGATTGTTCCTCCGAACCGTGTTTTGTGGACGTACTCTACTGACTACCCTTACGACGATATGCTCAAACGATTCGTGAGCGAGGCAAACTATCTCCTGGAACGGATCACGTCGTCGTTTCTTGAGAACACCGAACAAGCAAGAGAAGATGTTTATCCCCTCGCCGCTTACGCGCAGACCGGGTGTGTTGGAGGTTACACTCCGCCACAATCTCGCGAAAGGATTTTGGGGTATGAAACCTTACTGGGATACTCGACCACCCTCATCCAGTGGGATATGCCGCACCGCCCCAGAATAACCGAGTGGTTGGCTCCCAGCCTCGGATGCCGCGCCTTGAAGGTGACATTAGAGAACCTGCGCCCTGATGGGAGTTATCACTTGATCTCTGAAACGCGAGCGCTGAATGTGGTCCCGTAAGGAAAGCCACGTTGGGCCACGAAAGCCGCAATTAAAGCCGTGTTAAGCGATCAGATCATGCAGCACATTTCCGGCCACATCCGTCAGCCGGAAATCGCGTCCGCTGTACCTATACGTCAGCTTCTGGTGATCGATGCCCATCAGATACAGAATCGTCGCGTGAATGTCATGCACGTGAACGGGCTTCTCGACGGCCTTGAACCCGAAATCATCGGTCGCCCCGTAGATCGTTCCGCCCTTCACCGCCCCGCCCGCGAGCCACATCGTAAACCCGAACGGATTATGATCGCGCCCGCGCTTCACGCCCGCGCCCATGCCGCCGACTTCCCGCACCGGCGTACGCCCGAACTCCGATCCGCAGACCACGAGCGTGTCGTTCCATAGTCCGCGCGTTTTCAAATCCTTGATCACCGCCGCGAACGCCTGATCCGAATTCTTCGCGTTGATCTTATGGGCCATGATATCTGCGTGCGCATCCCACGGATCGCCCTTTGAGTAATAAAGCTGCACCATCCGCACGCCCTTTTCCGCCAGCCTGACGGCCATCAGCGCACCGCGCGCCACATCGCCCGGACCGTACATATCGAGCGTCGCCTGAGATTCCTTTCGGATATCGAACACATCCGGCGCTTCCGTCTGCATCCGGTACCCGATTTCCATCGACTTGATCACCGCGTCGATCTGAGGATCGGTTCCGGCATCGGTCGCCCGGATCTTTTCCAGCTTTTGCAAGAGGTCCAGCTCGCGCCGCTGCTCCACAAGCGAGAACTTCGGATTGTTGACGAAGTTCAGAATTTTCTTGGGGTCGAAACTCTTCTCGACAACGACCTTCTTCGGCTTCTCCTTGCCATCCTTGTCCTTCTCGGCCGGCTTCTCCTCCGGCATGTCCGCCATGTCGTCGGCCATCATGCCGTCAGGGCTGCCGTTGGATACCTTGTTCGAGATATACGTTCCCTGATTGATCGCGGGAAGGAAGCCGTTACTCCAAAGCGGCGGACCCACCGTGGTCGGAATATCCGGACACAGCACCACATACCCCGGCAGATTCTGGTTCTCCGTCCCCAGCCCATACGTAACCCACGCGCCCATTGACGGGCGGCCCGCCTGATTGGCTCCCGTGTTGAGCATGAGGCACGACGGCTCATGATTCGGAATCTCCGTATACACGGACCGAACCCAGCAGATATCGTCGGCCACTTCCCCCAGATGCGGCCACAATTCGCTGACGTCCATGCCGCAATGCCCGTACTTCTTGTACGTGAACGGCGACTTCATCAACTCGCCCGTACGCCGCTCGGTGGCGATGGAGCCGCCCGGCATCGGCTGCCCATCATATTTCGCGAGCGCGGGCTTCGGATCGAACGCGTCGATCGTCGAAAGCCCCCCATTCATGAACAGGAAAATGACCCGCTTCACGCGCTGCGGATAGTCAAGCTTAGCGACTCCGGAAACCTGCTCGGCCCCACCGCCGCCCGCGATACCCGCCTCCGCCATCGACTCGCCCAGCATGCCGGCGAACGCCATCATGCCGAAACCATTCCCCACGCGCCGCAGCGCTTCCCGTCTCGTAACCGGGTTTCCCGATTTGTGTCTGATCATCGCCTCGCCTAGTCGATAAACGTGAATTCCGTCGAGCTCAGCAGCACCTTGGCGTATCGTCCCCACGCCGTAGGCTCATACTTGACTTCCACCTTCGCCGGCCCCACGCCGCGTCTCGCGCCGCCCATTCCGCCGAAGCCGCCGAAGTTCCCCATGCCGCCCATCATGCCCATGCCCATTCCCGCGTTGGCATCAGCCGCGGTTTCCGCGCCGCCCTGTGTGGCTGTCTCCGGCATCTCCGCAGGCAACTCTGCAGATTTTGAAGCGGCGGGCTTAGCTGCATCGCTCACCACAGCAGGAGCTTCGGCGCCACCCTCCGGACCACGGCGCTTGCGGCCACCACCCGGCGCGGCATCGTCCTTCGGCTTGTTCTTGTTCTCTTCGTACTCCCGCATCGGCTCGCTGTGCAGATAATCGAGCCCCGCCTGAATTTCGTCCTCCCGCGGATCCCGCCCATAAACAAGCGTGTAGATCTTGCGAATGCGCGCGCGGTTATCAGCCTCACCCGCCACTCTCTTCGCAAGTTCCTCGGCTTCCAATTGCATGAAGTCGCTGTTCATCAGGAACAGCCGCTGCAGCGGCACGGTTGTCGTGAACCGCTTCTCCGCGCTGATATTAGGCGCCGGGAAATCGAACAACTGAAGATACGCATCGAGCTTGTACCGGCTGACCTTCCCGTAAACCGTCCGCCGCTTGAAATCCGGCGTCAGATCCTGAGACGGCCCTCCGAGCGCCGGGTCCATATTGCCGGAAACCTGCAGAATCGAATCACGCACCTGCTCCGCGTCCATGCGTTTCCGGTTCGCGCGCCAGTACAAACGGTTGCCGGAATCCTTTTCCGCCGCAAGCGTATTGTTCTCCGTGCTGAGCCGATAAACCGAACTCAGCATGATTTCGCGCTGCAGCTTCTTGATCGACATCCCGTTCTTCACGAAATCGCTCGCCAGATATTCCAGCAGTTCAGGATCTGTCGGACGTTCCCCGCCGAATCCAAAATTGCTCGGTGTATCCACGATCCCCGTACCGAAATGCCCCTTCCAGACGCGGTTCACAATCACCCGCATCGCGATCGGCTGCTTCACGATCAATTCCGCAAGCTGCGCCCGTCCGCTGCCCTCCGTCAGCGGAACCGGCGCGCCGTCCGAAAACACGCTCAGGAAATGACGCGGAACCTCATCGCCCAGCGATTCCGGGTTCCCCCGAATCGCCAACTGAATATTCACCGGCTTATCCGAATCCTTCACGCCATGAATGAACGGATAGTAAGGATCGAGCTTCTTTTTCGCGGCCGTAATATCGTCCTGCACGGACTTCAGCCGCGCCTGCGCCTCCGGGCCAATCCGCGATTCCAGTCCCCACCCGCGGAACAGCAGCACGCCCGGATTTCCCTGCCGCGCATTCATTGCCATCATCGCGTTGGGATCTTCTGCGTCTTTCAACTCGCGCTGGAAAATCTCGGTGTAGAAATTATTCAGCTCATCCGGCAGGCTCTTGAATCGGATCAGCGCCCCAGGGTTGAAATCCTTATTCGAAACGAAATTGCTGGGCTTGTCGGTCCGCTTTTTAGGCTTGGTCCCATCAAGATCCTTATCCGCGAGAACTTTATTCTCACCGTCGATCTCGTTCTTATCGAGCATCGCCTCAACGACTTCATCCTGGAACTTATCGGCGAGCTTCTTCGCTTCCTCCTGAGTGCCGCCCTTCTTGATCATGGCCTGCCACGCGTCTTTGTTCTTGTACTTATCCGTGGCCTTACCCATGTACTTGATCCAGCGTTCCAGCAACTCGTAATCGAGCCGCCGCGCTTCCACCACCTGAGCGACTTCCTTCTTCTGCTTGCCGGTGACCTCCCAGACACCCTGCAAGTAATTCGAAGTCTGAAGCGCCAGCGTGCGCGAGAGTTCGTTCGAGAGATTCTGGTTCATCTCCTGAGCGATCTTCTGCTTCTTGTCGAGTTCGTCTTCGAGCTTCGCGAACTCTTCAATCACCTTCTTCGGGGCGCGCGGATACTCTTCATAAATGGTGTTGTAAAAAACCCCGGCCAGCGCGTAGTAATCGGTCTGCGGAATCGGATCGTACTTATGATCGTGGCACCGTGCGCACGCGACCGTCAGGCCCAGAAACCCGCGCGTCACCGCGTCCACGCGATCATGCCGTTCATCCGCGCGCGTCACCTCATTCGACCCGTTGTCGTAATACCAGGGCCCCAAACCCAGGAAACCCGTCGCGGGCAGATTTTTATACCGCACCTTCGGATCGGAGAGATCGCCCGCAAGCTGCGCCTTCACAAACTGGTCGTAAGGCACATCGTCATTGAATGCCTGTATCACCCAATCCCGATAAGCCCACGCGTTCGGATAAGGCCGGTAGCCCTTCGGATTCGGATTGAGACTGCGGTAATCGTCCTCTCCATACCGCGCCACGTCCAGCCACATGCGGCCCCAACGTTCGCCGTAATGCGGCGAAGCGAGCAACCGGTCCACCACCTTCGCAAACGCATCCGGCGAATTATCTTTCTCGAAATCGGAAATCTCCTCCGGCGTAGGCAGCAGCCCCGTAAGATCGAGCGCCGCTCGGCGGATCAGATCGAGCTTCGATGCTGGCCCGACCGGCTTCAGCCCTTCCTTCTCAAGCCGCGCCAGAATGAATCGATCGATATCCGATCGCGCCCACTTCGGATCTTTCACCTGAGGAACCGTCGGGCTCTTCAAAGGCTGAAATGACCAGAACGCGCGCCGTTCAGCGGAAATCGTGTATTTACCGGATGAGTCCGTAGCGACCGGCTGAGCGCTCTTCGGCCATACCGCGCCAGCTTTCACCCAAGCCTCCAGATCCGCAATCTCCGAATCCTTGAGCTTGCCGCCCATCGGCATCTTCAGCGCCGCGTCCGTCTGCTTCACCGCCGAAATCAGCAAACTCTTCTCGGGATCGCCCGGCACGACGGCCGTACCGCGCTTGCCACCCTTCTTCAAGGCGTCGAGGCTATCGAGCCTCAGCCCGCCCAACGCCGAATTGGAATGGCACCCGAAGCAACTGTTCGCCAGCACAGGCCGGACTTTGCTTTCAAAAAATTCAGGGCTTCCGGCGTCAACCGTCTGAGCGGCCGCCGGAACCACAGAAATCAGGAATACAAAAGCGATCTCGATGCGTTTTTTGGTCGAGCGCGGCATAGTCCCTTCGAAAAGAGATTAGAACAAATGACTCAGCGGCAGGGCGAAAAAAGCGGACGGGGATTGGACGGCCGACTGGGCCATTAGTCCGAGCAGTTATGAGCTCGCAGGGGACTGTTGGCAAAATACCATAACGATCCGATTTCCGTCAATTGAAACGTCGAGTTGAAAGCATGAGAATACAAGGATTTACTGCGCTTAACTCCCGAACCGTATTACAATCGGAATTCCTCGTTCGCGGGCGTTCTCCGTCCGATATCCGCCCGCCTTTGCAGCCCCCGTCGGGTTGCATCTTCTCAGGGACAATAAAACAACGACATGCGTGTTCTCAGTGGGCTACTGACCGCCATCGCGGTCTTAGGAGCAGTCTCCGGCGGACAACCGGCCGACAAGAACGCAAAGACCAAAGGCGCGAAAACGACGGCGCTCGCGACGCCTCGAAACGGCATCAAAACGCCCGGGGTCCAGATTCCGTTCGCGAGCCTGAAAGCCGAGGCGACGATCGAAGCGCCATCCAAACCCGCCTGGATCTTCTTTTCCGCGGGTACAGTGTTCGCGCCCGATCAGGCGAGCCTTCAGAAGATCGATGTGAAGACCAACAAACCCGGCGATCCCGTCGCGGGACTGAAACATCCCTGCGGCGGCATGGTCTCCGCATTCGGCAGCCTCTGGGTCCCGGACTGCGGAAGCCAATCGCTGCTGCGCATCGACCCCAAGACATATAAGGTCACCGCCACCATCGGTTCCGGGGCCGCTGATGTCGCTGGCGCGATCGCCTCCAGCCCAGATAGCGTCTGGCTCCTGAGCGACAGGAAAGCCACCCTTTCCCGCATCGATCCCGATCAGAACGCCGTCGTTGGTGAATTTCGCCTGCCCGCTGATTGCCACAGCCTGGCCTTCGGCGAAACCTCTCTTTGGGTCGCCTGCCGCTCGGAAGGCAAAATCCTGCGAATCAATCCCGCGACCAACCTGGTCGATAAGACAATCGACGTTTCCGCCGCCCCCGAAAGCGTTGCGCTCGGCGAGAATTCAGTCTGGGTCCTCTGCCTGAAAGACGGCAAGATCGACCGCATCGACCCCAAGACGAACAAAGTCACAAAGACCATCGATCTCAACATCTCCGGCGCGGAAGGCTCTCTCGCTTTTGGCGAAGGCGCGCTCTGGGTCACGATGACCGGCTTCCCGCTGACGCGAATCGATCCGCAATCCGAGACCGTCGCTCAGCAGTTCTATGGCGAAGGCGGCGGAGCGATTCAGACCAGCGCGGGGGCCATCTGGCTTTCGAACCGCGCCGAAGGCAAGCTGCTGCGCATCGATCCCAAACGAGTTTTGGCGACATTGGCCGAATAAAGAGCTGGCCGAATAAGGAGCCGTTCCCATGAGAACTTCAACGATTCTGACAATATCCGTCTGCGCAGTCTCCTTCATGGCCACCGGACAACAGCCGGAGGCGCCGCCACAAAAGAAGATGCGTCAGCCGAAACCGGGGGTCAGCACGCCCGGGGTAAAGCGGGAGATCTCCAGGATCACGCCCGCGGCTGTCTTTACAACCGGCGGCACGCCCGATTGGCAGGTGCTCACCGACGACGGCGTCTGGGTATCGAACGGACCCATGAACACGGTGCATCGCCTCGACGCGAAAACCAATCAGATTGCCGCCACCGTCACAGTCGGAAAGCGCCCGTGCTCCGGTCTGACCGCGGGATTCGGCAGCGTGTGGGTTCCGAATTGCGGAGATAAGACCGTCTCGCGCGTCGACATGGCCACGAATGCGGTAATCGCAACCGTACCAGTCGGCCCTGCCGAAAGCGAAGGCGGCATCGCCGCCAGCCCCGACGCCATCTGGCTGGTGACCGACCCGCAAGGCAAACTCTCACGAATCGATCCGAAGACCAACACCGTCGCCGCGCAGATCGACATTCCCGCAGGCTCCGCCGCGGTCTATTACGCCGACGAAGCGGTCTGGGTCACAACACCCGCCAAAAACATGCTGACGCGCGTCGACACAGCCACAAACAAAGTAACGGACTCGATCGAAGTCGGCCCCGGGCCGCGCTTCGAAACCGCCGGAGCCGGATCCATCTGGACCTTAAACCAGGGTGATGGCACCATATCCCGCGTCGATACCAAAACCCGCAAGGTCGTAGCTACCGTAGAAGTCGGCATCCCCGGATCCGGCGGCGAGATCGCGTTCGGACTCGGCCATGTATGGGCGACAATCTTCACAATCCCCATCTCCGAGATCGATCCCGCCACCAACAAAGTGATCCGTCAATGGACCGGCAACGGCGGCGACTCCATCCGCGCCGGACACGATTCTGTTTGGCTGTCAAACCTGCGCGATCACAACGTCTGGCGCGTCGATCCCAAACAGTTCTAAACCCGCAGCCTGACTGCGGGCGCAGGCAGGGCAGAACCCTCCGAGAAATACCCCGCAGGCAATCCCGCCAGTTCCTCTATATCAGCCGCCGCGAAGCAGAGATCCGCAAGGATCGCATGGGCATCGCGGCCCGCTTCTTCCACCAACAACCGAATACTCCGAGCCAGCAACCGAGGCATCTCCGCCTCCCTGTCATCCCAGGGCTCCGAGCCCTTCCATCCCCGCCGCCCCAGATTAATCATGGCCCGTGAAACCTGATCCGCATCGAAGATGCCCAGCTCACCACACCGGGTAATCATCGCTGACAGCGGACACCCCCAGTCTTTCTTCAACGAAAAAAGAGCATCAATGCCAGGCGCCCAAACCTCCCGCGCGAACATCTTCCGCGGAAGCAGAAGCGCCCGCGCGAATCGCGCCGCCTGCCGTTCGCGCAACCGGTGCAGTTCGGGATCTGGGCGCTCCTCATGCCGCATCACAAACCGCCCCAATTCGTGAGCCGCCGCCAGCCGATGCTGCGAATGCCGGTTTGCCTCCGAAGAGATCATCACAATCGCGATCCCCTCGCCGGCGAAAGAGCACGATCCCTCAATCTCCGCGTCAAGCGCCCCGCGCGAAACGATACACCCCATGCTTTCGAGCGCAAGAACCGAGTCCCCCAGCGGGCCCGCCCCGAGTCTCATCGCGCGCCGGCACTCCTCGGCGGCTCGCTCAATGGCCTCCGCATCGTCTGTATCCGTCATGGAGAAGGAAGGCAGCGCCAGCTCGGGAAATTCGACATCACGCCGAAGATACGACAGAATTTCTCGCACCCAACCGAGGCGCTTCTCGGCCTTCAGCCGCGCGTGCCTGCCCTGCGGACGAAGCGATCGGAAATGAACTTGTCCTGACGCCGTTTCAACCGGCTTCAGGAAGTATCGTTCGGGGAGTTCGAGAGTAGAGGAAAGGAGGGCCAGCGCTTCTGGGCTGGGGGACTGACGGCCCTGCTCGTAGTGCGAAATGCTCTGAGACTTGATTCCCGCGAGTTCCGCCAGTTCGGTCTGCGCCAGACCTCGCGCTTCGCGGCCCTCAACTAATCTTGCCGGGACGAAACCCGGCGTTCCGACACGCATTCAGGCCTCCTTCAGGGAAAGGAGAAAAGCGCGGATGGCATTCGGTCGGGGCCCGTAAAGGGCGATGCCATCCGCGCGGAGTTTAGAACGAGTAACGAAGCGCGAGTTGCAGCACGCGAGCGTCCTGCGTGGACGAGAACTCGCCGAAGCTGTTCGGGCTGGACAGCGACAGACTGATCCCCGTGAAGTTCACGGTGTTAAAGGCGTTGAAAGCGTCAGCGCGGAACTGCAGCGTGTGGCGCTCCCAGGGAAGGTGGAAATCCTTCGTCACTGTAAGGTCCACGTTGTTCTGCCAGGGCAGCCGGTACGTGTTCCGCGGATTGGTCGCGCCAGGCAGACCATCGATGAACTGGTTGCTCACGAGCGTGGACGAGAACAGGCTCGGAATCCCGTTCTGGTCCGTCGTGAGGCCGGCCGCGGGCTTCACCCCGTTGATCGGGTAGGCGCCCGAACTGAACCAGTAGTTCGTATTGAACACGCCGTCTCCGGAGATATTCGTCGTCGCGCCCGATTGCGTGCGCACGAGACCCGAAATCTGCCATCCGCCGACAATCTCGTCCATCCAGCGGGAAGCGTTGCCCAGCAGCATCTTGCCCTTGCCGAACGGAAGCTGGTAGACGAAGTTCGCGTTCAACTGATGGCGGAAATCGAAGCTCGAATCGCCACGGTTCGCTGAGGGAACAAACGGATTCTGGATCACCCCGCTCGATGTGGACTGGATATTGGATAACGAAGTAGCGGTCGTATTTCCGCTCGCCGTTCCGGAGCCGTTGTCGATCGCGTGCGACCAGGTGTAATTGAAGTCGAACGCGAAGCCCTTCGACAGGGCGTGGCGAACCGTCACAACCAGCGCGTGGAAGTTCGCGTTACCCGCGTTCGTCCACATCCAGTCTGTGCTGCCCTGCGGCGCGAAGAACGTGTAGCAGCCGGTTGCTACGATGCAATTCGGGAACGCGGCCGAAGGAACTCGATCGAGCTGATGCAGATTGTCCAGATGGCTGCCCGCATTTTTGCCATAGACTCCGTAAAAGTAGTTCGCAGAAGCGCTGCCGGGAATGTAGAGGTTCGCCAGCCCCGGGAACATATCCTGCACGAAAGGCATCAGAGGCACGAGAGACGGATTCGCCTGCACCTGCGCCGCCGTCAGACCCGCGTTCGCCAGATTCGCCAACGCGGTATCGTTCTGGACCCATGTGACGCCGCTCTTGGGATCCTTGAAATAGATCTCGGGAGCGTAAGCGTCTTCCTGCACCAACTCGGCCCGTGAAAGCCGTCCCGCATACCCGACTTCAATCGTGTAGTTGTCGCGGAACTGACGCGAAAGGCTCGCGTTCAGCAGATAGGTATAAGGAGCATGCAGCGAGGGGTCCACGCCGAAGAACGTGCCGCTGATCCCGGTGACGTTCGGCGGCGTGTACGGATATCCGCCGCTCGGCGCAGTCGGGAGCGCTGGCAACACGCCATTGGCGTATCGCGGTGAAGTCGTGAAGTTATAACTCGCGTTCGTGAGGCTGGTCGAGAGTCCAGGCGAGCCCGAAGACGCCAGGTTCACCGCCATATCGTTGCCGAACTGATCGTATGTAACCCCTGCGCCGGCGCGAAAGACGGTCTTCGAATCAATCGAGTAAGCGAGCCCGATACGCGGAGCGAAGTTGTTCTTGTCCGGGTTGTACCAGCCGGATTTCCCGTTAGCCGAACCGTTCAGCGAGAAAGTAAGATGATCGCTGTTCGGCAACTGGTTTCCCGGCATGCCTGCATCCGCCGCCGCGATGCGCTGCGCAAGGTACGTGCCGAGTCCGGGCGTCGTGCCGACCTGCAGGCCGTTCACTTCAAACGGCACGGTGTCGAACTCATAATGGACGCCGTAGGTGAGCGTCAGCTTCGGCGTGACCTTCCACGAATCCTGAATATAGGCCTCGTACTCGTGCGTAATGAAATCGTTCAGCCGCGGCTGACCAAAGGGCAGCACCGATCCGTCCTTCGCATACTGATACGTTGCGCCGTTCGAGTTCAGCAATCCCAGCAAGGTCCCGAAGGCATTAGTGACCGCTGTAGAGTTCGACAGCTTGAGCGAAGAGTTCCCGTTCGCCACGTAGTTCAATGCCGGCGTATAGATATCGTTGCCAAGCCCAACCAGCACGCCCCGGCTGAATCCATAGGAGGGATACGCGTTGCCGAAGCTCGAAACGTTGTTATCGATCCATCGTAAATTGATACCGCCGGTCACGGTGTGGCGGCCTTTAACCCAGTTCAGATCGTCGTTGAAGTTCCAGGTGGGGTTAATCCGCGAACTGCCGCGCGTGAAGCTCTGCAACGTGCTCCCCGCGCCGATCGTGATTGAAGGCGCGGTGGCGCCGGTCGCGCCATAGCCGATTCGAGTTACCCCCATATTGGCGGTGTTGACCAGCGAGCTTGTAAGAACGGCGGTGTAGCGAACGCCGAAGCCCCGGTTGTCGGAGAGCAGCGTCGACGCGGGATCCTGCCCGGGAAACTGCGCGACCGTCTGAGTGCTTCCGTTGTTCGATAATGTGCCGCGGAACGAAACCGTGTGCTTGCCAGCCGAATCGACCAGCCAGTCGAAACGCCCCACGTAGGTCCGGTAGTCCAGCTTGACCGGCGCGTTGAAGATGTACCCGCCGAAGTTCAGGCCACCGTCGTTGTTCGTCCCCGTGTTCGGAGAATTGATCGCCGGGAACTGTTTCAGATAGCTCAGCACCGTCGAACTCACGCCGGTATGGAGCGGATCAATCGAGGCGATATCCGCGGGCAGAAGCGTATAGGTCGCACCGTTCGTCGTTTTGAAAAGAACGTCGCCCTGCTTCAGCGTCTCGCTGGGCACCGTGCGTGTCGTGGACTGTTGGCTCGAATCGATTCGCGCTTCGTAGTTCAGGAAGTAGAACAATCGGTTCTTCTTGACCGGTCCGCCAAGCGCAGCCCCGAACTGGTTACGGACGAGCTGCGGACGCGCCACGCCGCTTCGGTTATTAAACCAGTTATTCGCGGTGTAGTCTGTATTGCGGTTGTATTCGTAAGCCGATCCGTGCAGATCATTGGTCCCGCTGCGCGTAACGAGCGAAACCTGGCCGCCCGAAGAGTGTCCGGCGAACGCATTCCCGCCAGCGACCGTAACCCGGAATTCCTGAACCGAATCGAGAGGTACCGGCAGCGCAGAGTTGAAACCCTGACCCGTGGTCGCGCCGTTCTGACCCGAAAGAGGATTCTGATTGTCGTTGCTATCGACGCCATCGAGCAGAACGTTATTCTGGTCTCGCCGCGCGCCCATCACTTCGCCGCTCTGCGTGACGCCCGGCTGGAGGCTAAGCAACTGAACCACATTGCGCGTCTGCAACGGCAGCGACTGAACCTGATGTTCCTGGAAAGCGTTACCTACCGACGCGTCAACCGTGTTTAGCTGCGTAACTTCGGCATTGACGCTGACGCTCGACGCGCTGGTCGCCACGTCAAGCAGCACGTCCATCGTCGAAGGCGTGTCAACCAACAGGGTAAGCCCGTCAATTGTGCGCTCGGCGAAGCCCGGAGACTCGACGGTCAGTTTATAGCTGCCAGGTCGCACTTGCGAAAACTGGTACTCGCCCGCCGCGGACGTAACAGTGGATCGCGTCAGCCCGGCGTCCTTGTCAGTAAGCGTTACCTTCGCGGTCGCGATCACGGCCTTCTGCGCATCCGTAACCGTGCCTCGCAGCGAGGAAGAACCCTGCGCAAAGATAGTCGGAGCCATGCAGAGCGATACGCACACCACGGCGAAAAATCTCATGAAAAACCCTCCAGTGAAGTAATCGTGCTGTGGGTAAATACACGGGGACCGTGAGCCGTGACGCGGGCTCGTAGTAATAACGAATCGTTTGAATTTTCAGCTCTGCATAGAGCTGTTAACAAGGTAGGCTGACGGGAGCTTCCCTATATTATTCGGTGATGTTGCTCAAAATGTCAAACTCTTGAGCGGAGAAACTCGCGCCATCCGCCTTCCTGGGTGATGTCCTCGGCGTCACGCAGCGCGAATCGTTCGCAGAGAAAGGATTTCACTTCTCTCCCGCCCTCCAGCGTGCACGTTCCGATGGCGAGCGGAGGCGGAACCTGAGCCACAAAATGTCCGAATCGCGCCTCCGGTACCGCCCAGACTTCCACTTCGATCGGCGCTCCTTCGCCAGGAGTGCGCACCAGTCCCGGTTTGGGCGGTACGGTACCGCGTAACGCGTAGAACTTGTAGTCGGGAGATGTGCGGCAGCTTTCGATCAGGAATCCGCCCGCCTCCGTAAGCTGCCAGTTCAGCGGCTGACCCGAGAGATGCGCTCCGCAGACGGCGAGCGGCACATAACCGGTTGGGCAGTAGTCATAGGAACCCGCCGCCGTGCTTATCAGCGCGTCGTCGGACCATGGCGGCCCGATGAGCGTCACTCCGAACGGAATGCCGTTCGAGCGAAATCCCGCGGGAATCGAAATCGCCGCGAGGTCGAGCAGGTTAACAAAGTTTGTGTAATAGCCGAGATTGGTATTCCGCCCAACCGGGTCAGTTGCGATCTCCTCGTGCGTGTAGGCAGAGCCGGCAGTCGGCAGCAACATGAAATCCATTCGCCCCCACTGCGCCTCTGCTGCGCGCGCCAAAGCTGCAAGCCGATACGATGCTTCAAAGGCATCGGCCGCAGTATGAGTGGCCCCATTGAGAATGATGCGCCCGACGACAGGATCCAGCGAATCCGGATGCGACTTTGCGAACTTGTGAACGGCGGCCAGGCGTTCCGCGACCCACGGGCCGCCATAAAGCAGCGTGGCCGCATTCAGGAATGGCTGGAAGTCAAATTCCACTCGGACGCCGCCCTCGTTCTGGAAGCGCGCGATCGCAGACTCGTAAAGGTCGTGAGCGGATTCGTCTCCAAAGAACCTCAACAGATCGGCAGACGGCACGCCAAAGCGAAATCCGCGCGCGGGCCAGGCCTTCGTTTGGCCCGGACGCCGCGAAAACGAGTCGCTCGCATCAAACCCGCGCGCCGCCTGAAAAACAGCGCGCGCGGAAGCGCACGTTTCCGCGAAAATCGATACGCAATCGAGACTTCGGCACGCGGGCACAACGCCCGCCGTGCTCAAAGCGCCTCGCGTTGGCTTCAGACCTGCGATGTTGTTGAATGACGCGGGCACTCGGCCCGACCCGGCCGTATCGGTCCCAAGCGCAAAATCGACCAGGCCGGCCGCAACAGCTACGGCGGAGCCGGAACTGGAGCCGCCCGAAATGTAGCGCTCGTCGAAAATGCTGGAACAAGCTCCATAAGGGCTTCGAGTTCCCACCAGGCCCGTGGCGAACTGATCCATGTTCGTCTTTCCAATGGGAATCGCCCCCGCGGCCATCAAGCGTTCGACCACGTACGCAGAGCGCGCTGGCGTGTACGCGAAATCCGGACACGCGGCCGTTGTCGGTACTCCGGCGAGATCGATATTGTCCTTGATGGCGAATGTCTGGCCGTATAAAGGAAGGTTTTCGCGCAGTGCCGCGGCAAAGGCCAGTGTCTTCTCCTCAGGAATCAGGTGAATCCAGACGTTCCGATTTCCGTATGCCCAGATTCGCCGGTACGTCTCCCGAATCTTCGAAGTCAGCTCGCTCACGCCGCCTCCGGGCGGAAGAAGAGCAGGCTCTGCCCCGCCGCCACCTGCGCGCCCGGCGCGCACAGCACCTCTACGACAGTGCCCGATCGTGGAACCGCAACGGCGATCTCCATTTTCATCGACTCCAGAACAATGACGCGCTGCCCCGCTTCGGCGCGTTCGCCGGCGCGAATCGCGACGTTCCACACGTTCGCGTGAACGGGTGATTTAATCGCGCGGCAACCCGGCGGCGTCTCGGCCGCAGCGACGGGCGGCGCGTCATCAGGCGGGTCGACAGGCTTGTCCAGATTCGCCTCGCGCCATCGTTCGCGCTCGGCCTCGAACGCTGCCTGCTGCCGCCTCTTGAACTCACCAGCTTCATGGCGAATCGAACGCAGATATTCGTGATACTCGCGCAGACGAAACTGGCATTCCTCGATCTTCAGTTCGAACTTGCCGTGCGGGAAACGGTCGCGCATGTCGAGAAGCTCATCGGCTTCCACTGGATAGAAACGAATCTGATCAAAGAAGCGGAGCAGCCACGGCGTGCCAGGGCGAAATTCCTTCGTGGTCCGATAGGTGTTCCACATCTGGACCGTGCGGCCAACGAACTGATATCCGCCCGGACCTTCCATCCCGTAAACGCAAAGATAAGCGCCGCCGATGCCGACCGAATTCTCGGCCGTCCACGTGCGCGCCGGATTGTATTTAGTTGTAACGAGACGGTGACGCGGATCGAGCGGCGTCGCCACCGGTGCGCCGAGATAAACGTCGCCCAGGCCCATCACCAGATAGCTCGCGCCGAAGACAATTCGCTTGACGTCTTCGATCGAATCCAGACCGTTGATACGTCGAATGAACTCGATGTTGCTCGGGCACCATGGGGCATCCGGGCGCACGGACTGCATGTACTTCTGGATCGCCAGGCGAGTCGCCGGATCATCCCACGAAAGCGGCAGGTGAACGATGCGGCTCGGAATCGTGAGGTCATCCAGAGCCGGCGCCGAGGCTTCGGCGCGCTCGATCAGACCGAGCAGTTGTGCCCGGGAAAGCACGCCGCTGTCGTAATGAACCTGAAGCGAGCGGATGCCCGGCGTGAGATCGATAATGCCCACGGGCTTCTCCCACTCAAACCAGGCAAGCAACTCCTGAACGCGAAAACGCAGGTTCAGATCGAGAATCGGCTCGCCGTATTCGATCAGCAGATACCGATCGCCCGAGGCTCGGCAGACGATATCCGGCGCAATCGATTTCAGAACCGCGGCTTCGTCGGAGCGTGGAACGAAGCGAACCGCGTCACCGGGGCGCAGTTGACCGATCTTCCATAGCTCTGAGTCCGCAACAACGGCCGGGCAAACGAATCCGCCAAGGCTGGGGCCGTCAGGGCCGAGAATTACCGGCATGTCGCCCGTGAAGTCGATGGCGCCGATCGCGTAGGCGTTGTCGTGGATGTTGGATGGGTGCAGTCCCGCTTCGCCGCCGTCCGAACGCGCCCATCGCGGCTTCGGCCCGATCAGCCGAACGCCGGTGCGGCTCGAATTGTAATGAACCTTCCAGGACGCGGCGAAGAAGTCGTCGATATCTTCCGGCGTGAAGAAATCCGGCGCGGCGTGAGGACCGTTGTAAACACCGATTTCCCAGGAGTTGCTGAACTCTGGAATCTCCTGCGGAGCCGGTTCCGTTAGGGTCCTTCGGCCGATATGCAGAATATCCCCGGTACGCAGCGCGCGTCCGGCATGCCCACCGAATTTTCCCAGCGTGAACGTGCTCGCGCTGCCCAGATACTCGGGTACATCCAGTCCGCCCTCGAAGAGTATGTAAGCCCGTGCGCCAGGACCCTCGCACCCGCCCAATTCGAGCACGGACCCGGCCTTCACCGAAATGGCTTGCCACCGGCCGACAGGAACGCCATCGAGCGTGGCGGCGTAGTCTGCGCCTGTGACCGAAATGCGCGTCGCGCAGTTGAAGCGCAGCGTCGGACCAGTCACGGCGCATTCGAGGCCGGGTGCGCCTTCGGCATTTCCCAAAAGCCGGTTGCCGGTACGAAAAGACAGGGAATCCATGGGGCCGGAAGGAGGCACGCCGACATGCCAGTAACCCACACGCCCCGGGTAATCCTGTACGGCGGTCATAGTGCCGCCTTCGAGAACCTCGACAGTCCGGCTCGCGGGGTGGAACGTATTGAGGAAACTCGTCGCGACGCCGCCTCGCGCGAATTCTTCGGCATTGAGGATTTGCCGCAGGTAATCGAGATTGGTTTCGATTCCGGCAAGGGTCGCATCGGCGAGCGCGGCCCGCATTTTCGCGATCGCCTGCTCGCGGTTCTCGGCGCGCACGATGATCTTCGCCAGCAGAGGGTCGTAATACGGCGTGACTTCTGTGCCGCGCCCTACCCACGTTTCCGTGCGGGCATCCGCCGGAAATTCGACGTGCGTCAGAATGCCGGCGCTCGGTTGGAAGTTCTTCCCAGGATCTTCGGCATAGACGCGGACCTGAATCGAGTGGCCGCTTGATGCCGGTTTCGAGGGCATCGGTTCGCCCGCCGCGATCCGGACCATCCACTCGACCAAATCAACGCCGGTTACTTCTTCAGTGACGCCGTGCTCTACCTGTAACCGCGTGTTGACTTCGAGGAAATAGAACTGCTTGGCGTCGGCGTCATAGACGAACTCAACCGTTCCCGCGGACCTATAACCGACCGCGCGACTAAGGCGAACCGCGCAATCAAGTAACTCGCTTCGAACAGAGTCAGGCAATTGCGGCGCGGGAGTCTCTTCGATGACTTTTTGGTTACGCCGCTGTGTCGAGCAATCGCGCTCGCCGAGTTCGATTACGTTGCCAGCCCCATCACCGAAGATCTGAACCTCAATATGCCGGGCGCGCGTGACGAACTTCTCGAGATAGATGCCGGTGTCCTTGAAACTCGCGCCACTCGTGCGCGTCACCGACGCGAAAGCTTCCTCGATCTCATCCTGCGTGCGGCAAAGCCGCATTCCGATACCGCCGCCGCCCGCGGTGCTCTTGATCATCACCGGAAGCCCGATGCGAATCGCTTCGCGGAGGGCTTCGTCGGGCCCGGAGAGTAATGTGGTGCCGGGAAGTAGTGGCACGTTGTTGCGCGCCGAGATTTCGCGCGCGCTGTGCTTCAGCCCGAAGACGCGCATTTGTTCCGGCGTGGGTCCGATGAACGCGATGCCAGCCTTTTCGCAGGCTTCCGCGAACGCCGCGTTTTCGCTCAGAAACCCATAGCCCGGATGAATCGCCTGCGCGCCCGTTTCGATGGCCGCACTCAGAACCTTGTCCACATCGAGGTAACTCGCGGACGCCGGAGGCGGCCCGAGCAGTACGGATTCCGTAGCCTGCTCGACGTGCAGCGAATGACGGTCCGCTTCCGAATAGACAGCGACGGAGGCGATACCCATACGGTCGAGGGTTCGGATGATGCGGCAGGCGATTGCTCCGCGGTTGGCGATCAGAACTTTCGAGAACATTAATCCCAGATCAGAACCTGAACGGGCGTCGGATTATAGGCATTGCACGGATTATTAAGCTGCGGGCAGTTACTGATCACGCAGATCACATCCATCTCCGCCCGCAGTTCCACGTACTTTTTTGCCTCCGAGATCCCGTCCTCAAAGGTCAGCTTGCCATCGGGCGTCACCGGCACGTTCATAAAGAAATTGATATTCGCGGTTACGTCCCGCTTCGTCAGGTTCCACGACGGTGGCGCGACCGCCAGCAGAAAACTGTTGCGGCAGGCGTGCATGTGGCGCTTCGCGATCGCATATCGCACCTGATTGCTCTCCTGCGCGCAAGCCCCACCCAGCGTGTCGTGCCGTCCGCAGGTATCCGCCACGATCGTCAGCATGGGATTGCGCAGGTTCGAGATCAGCGTCGTTCCGGTCGTCAGATAGATGTTGGCCTGCGCGCAGATCGTGTCCTGCGCGCTGTATCGTTCGGACGTGTCGCGCACGCTGTAAAACAGCGTGTCGACCGCCTGATTCCCTTCCAGATCCACAATCCGGAAGGTCTGGCCCTTCTTGATTTCGTGAATCCAGAAATCGCCCGCGGGAACGACGCTCGAATACGACGCGGCGTCCGGGGCGAGTCGGCTCTCGGTCACAGAAAATACCTCTCGGTGTTGATGAACCCTCGTTCGTTTTCGGAACGTGAAATGCGGCACGGATCGTCCGGACCGGGCGGCGTCGCCTGCCCGACCTGGAACCGAACCGGCCGCGGATCATAAACAGGATTCGGATCCAGCGGATGCTGGCCCGTATCAAGGATCACCAAAACATTCATTTCGGCGCGCAGTTCCACATAGTCGCCCGCCTTGGAATTGCCGGGCACGAAGATCATGGCGCCGGATTCCTCGACCACCACTTTGCTGAAGAAATTCACGTTCTGACCGATATCGCGCAGGCCGAGACCGTACTTGGACGCCTCGGCGAGGAAGTTGTCGCGGGTATTGCGGTGCCACGCGTTGCGATCGGTCTGGTAACTCGAAGCGCCGTATTTGCTGGCCACCGCCGCCGCGTCGTTGTGGCTGCAGAGCGGGTCGTGCCATCCGCAGGAATCGTCGGTGATCGAGCACAGAATACGGCCCATATCGGAATACAAAACGAACCCCTTCGTCAGGTGTGCGATGTGCTGCGCCTTCAACGTGTCCGGCATGTTGTAGCGTTCGACCGGACAGTCGAAGTTGTAAAACATCGCCGCGACATTGGCCCCACCGTTGGGATCCTCGATGCGCAACGAATTGCCGCGGCGCAGTATTAAAGCCCAACTGGCGCCCGCTTCGATGGTGTCTTCCCAGAGACACACTTCGGCTGTGGACATTCTTTCTCCTAAAAATGATGTGCGCGGATGAAACGTCAGAACAGCAATGCAGGGGGACCGCAGCAGACATCCATCGCGGTAAGCCGCAGGAGGACGCGCAGAGAGATTTTGCGTTCAGACCTGGCGCGGCGCTGCTCCGGCATATTGCGATGATGCCAGACCTTTTGAGATCCGTACAATCGAAAAAATCGATACCCGCGATATAACGCTTTCCGGGCTGTTTCGCTACAATCGAATTTCCCGTTACTGATCGAGGCCTTGTTCGCCTGCGTCCACGGTGTTGTGGCAATCGGACTATGTCTTGATCAAACGAATCCTGTCACTCATCCTCCTTGCCCTT
>Ga0126381_100000421_pt1 | contig 46409 bp, 43 predicted proteins | sample PanSoiMetPlot_28_FD_96465 | JGI IMG/M metagenome (GOLD analysis project Ga0126381, IMG submission 96465) | Tropical forest soil microbial communities from Panama - MetaG Plot_28 | ecosystem: Environmental > Terrestrial > Soil > Tropical forest > Bulk soil | place: Panama | collected 2016-02-17 | reverse complement strand
GGTTGGTCGGGGCGGCCGGATTTGAACCGGCGACCACACGCACCCCAAGCGTGTGCGCTACCAGGCTGCGCCACGCCCCGACCTGGGGTTAGCACGCCCGCCGCCCGAGTATAGTCGCTGGCGGGCACAAATGCATCGCGCTCAGGCCTTCTTTTTGGCCGCCACTCGCGGACGCCACTGGTAGTACGAGCGCAGGTCGACGGCGAAGGTCCAGGCGTTGCGCGGCTGGTTGATCAGGTGAACCAGTTCGTTGCAGATCGATTCGGTGGCCACGAAATGGTCCGGGTCGGCGTCGCCCGCGGCGTCTGTTACCCGCTCCAGGCCCACGGCGCCGTCCACGTCCATCGCAGCGGCGTGCACGCCCCGGTGCCCGAACTCGTAGGCGACCGACTCCGCGATGGCCCGCTGCGCCAATTTCGATGCGTTGTAGGCGGAGTACTGCAACGGACCGCTGCGGCTCTCCGAGCCGAGCACGAAGATAATAGCGCCGCCGCCGCGCTGCGCCATCCCGCCAACCACCGCTTGGGTGCAAAAGAACGGCCCGAAGGTGTTGACCTTCAACTGGAAGTCGAAATCTTCCTCGGCGATTTCCAAAAAGGGCTTGCGCAGGTATGCGCCGGCGTTGTTGATCAGCACCGAAATCGGCCCCAATTCGCGCTCCACCGCCGCGACCGCGGCCAGAACCTGATCGCGTTTGCCCACGTCGGTGGGCGTGACCAAGGCCTTACCGCCCTGGCCGCGAATCAGCTCGGCGGTCTCCTCGAGCTGCGATTTGGTCCGCGCGATCAATCCGACCGCGTAGCCTTCGCGGGCCATCCGTTGCGCAATCTCACGCCCGATTCCACGCCCCGCTCCTGTAACCAGTGCAACTTTGCGTTCCGGCATAGCCCCCAATCCTAGCGATAGTCGGATGGCGAGAAAATGGCCGCCCACAAAAGCGCGCATTGGCAACTGGTTGAAACCGGCTCCTGATTGCGGTTGCATCATTGCCAGACCCGGTGCTTTAAAACACGCAGGAGCCCCGGCCTCGCGCCGCGGTTATCCAGGCAAATGCTGATTACGGTCGACGTCGGAAACACCAATACGGTAATCGGAGTCTATGAGGGAACGGCGCTCAGCCATCATTGGCGCCTCTCCACCGAACAGCAGCGCACCACGGACGAGTACGGCGCGCTGCTCAACACCCTGTGGGCGGGCGCCGGGATGATCACTCCGCCGCGCCCCGAAGGAGTGGTGGTGGCGTGCGTGGTGCCGCCGCTGAACCAGGTGATCGATGAACTGTCGCGGCGCTATTTCCATTGCGAAGCCTTGATGGTGGGGCCGGGGATCAAGACCGGGATGCCTATTCTGTACGAGAACCCCAAGGAAGTGGGCGCGGACCGTATAGTGAATGCCGTGGCTGCGTATGAGCGCTATCAAACCGCTTGTATCGTGGTCGATTTCGGCACCGCAACGACCTTTGATTATGTGACCTCGCGCGGTGAGTACGCCGGCGGGGCGATCGCGCCCGGAATTGCAATCTCAATGAACGCCCTGATCGAGCACGCCGCCAAGCTGTACCGCGTCGAGCTGGCCCGGCCGCGTGAGGCCGTGGGGCGCACCACGATCGGCGCTATTCAATCCGGACTGGTCTTCGGCTATACCGCCCTGGTGGACGGCTTGGTCGCCCGCATTCAGCATGAGCGCGGCGAGCACGCGCGTGTGATCGGCACCGGCGGTCAGGCGGGGTTAATCGCGCAACTGTCGGAAACTATTGAAGAGGTGGAGGAGTTCTTAACCTTGCAGGGTTTGCGTCTGATTTTCGAGCGCAACCGCAAAGGCTGAACAACGCAGCGCGATGGAAAAGCCAATCCGAATAGTAAAGGACTCGATGATCGGGGTCAGGCTTCCCGATTATTCACGCCATACTCCAATCGTCGCCTCGGTGTTGGGCAAAAATCCGGGACCTTTCACCGGGCCGGGGACGAACACCTACCTGATCGGCCGCGGCCGCCGGCCGCTGATTCTCGACACCGGCGCCGGCGTCCCGGTTTACCCCGACTTGCTGGCGCGCGGCCTGGAGGAGATGTGCGACAGCCAGGAACTGGACAAGATCGTGGCGACGCATGCGCACGGTGACCATCTGGGCGGCGTCAAGCAAATCAGGCCGCGCTTCGGCGAGCTGGAAGTGCTCAAGATGCCATGGCCGGGACACGATGAACTGGCTGGAACGCCGATAAGTCCGCTGGCCGATGGTGATCGGGTTGAAGCAGACGGCGCCACTTTGTGTGCGGTTTTTACTCCCGGTCACGCGCCGGACCATTTGTGTTACTACCTCGAACAGGAAAGAGCTATATTTACGGGAGACGTGATATTGGGTGCAGGAACGACGGTGATACCGGACGATACCGGTGACCTTGGACAATATATGAACTCGCTCCGGCGCCTGCTCGAGCTCGACCCGGATCTGATCTACCCAGCGCACGGTCCCGTGATTCGCAACGCGAAGGAAAAGATCGGCGAGTACATCGCGCATCGCGAGTTGCGCGAGCAACAGGTGCTCGACGTGCTGCGCGAGGGGCCGCAGCAGGTGATGGCAATCGTCAAGCGGATTTACATTGACGTCCCCCAATTTCTGCATAATGCTGCCGCAAGCTCGGTGCGTTCCCATTTGCGCAAGCTTCAGCGGGAAGGCGTGGTGGTAGAGGAGGACAACTACTGGAGGCATAGCTGACCGGGAGTACAGGGCCATGCGAACAGCAACGTTGATTATTGTGGCTGTTCTGACCGCAGCGGCGTTTGGATCGCCAGGTTATTGCCTGCAGCCACCGGAGAGTGCCGGGTTCGACCCTGATCGGACCCAGGGCGCACCCGCCGCTACCATTCTCCTCGCCGCTGACAACACCACTACTGCTGATCCGGTAGCCGCCGAGCGGCTCGGCAACGGCCTGCCCGCGACCGGGGCGACCGCCGAGATTCCGCCGGCCGAACGGCAGCCGGGGCCGGCCGAACCGTCGGCCGAACCGGATCAGTCGCCGGCGAGCGACGCTAACTCGAACTCAGAGGCCACGCAGGACCAGAACGACGAACCTAACGACGCTGAGTTGCCACCGCACATCTACAGCCTGCAGGACTTCGTCAACCAGGGGATGGATGAATCGCCGCTGGGGGTGGAGCTGCGCGAGGATTGCAGCAAACTTGAGGACCATGAAAAGGTCTGCGGTCTTGCCGTGCTCGACGTGCGCAGCGGCAGCCCGGCCGACCAGGCGGGAATCAAGCGCTACACAGCATTGACGCACGATCTGCTCGACGGCGCCTCGGTGGCGGCGGCGCTGGTCTTCCCGCCCGCAATCGTGGCCGTCGCCGTGATCGACCAAAGCGGAATCGGCGAGACCTTCGACCTGGTAATCGGGGTGGACGGCCGCCGGGTCAGGCATATCCTTGATTTTGAAGACCTGACCTCGAACGTAAGGCCGGGAGACACTGTTTACCTGACCGTCGTGCGCGCCGGCAAGCGCGTGCAGGTCCCGGTGCAGATTCCCGCCGGCGCAACCGCTTTTCGCAACTGACCCTCTTTACATCGGGCTTCGCGCGTACTAAAAGAGGCGTTCTCCCGTTGAGGACAGCTGTTCCGGCGAGGAGGTAACATCGGTTTAAGGGGTCCCGCGGACGGGACCGGACAAAATTAAAGGCTGCCTGGATCCGAGTCGGACCGGGACTCCGAGCGATGGTTGGTACGCGTACGTACGTTCGCGCGGGTTGTCGGTTGCGGCTGGCAACCTTTTTTTTTCGGGAAGCAAAACTTTTCGGGGAAAAACGATATGGCTGGCGAAAAGATTCGTGTTCCAGACCTGGCTCGGATGAAGGCGCGCAGGCGCAAGATCGCAATGCTGACCGCCTACGACTACCCCTTCGCCCGGATTTTCGATCAGTCCGGAATCGACGTGCTGCTGGTGGGAGACAGTCTCGGCATGACGGTGCAGGGCCGCGATACCACCCTGCCGGTCACCGTTGACGAGATGGTGTATCACCTGCGCATGGTGACCCGCGCCTGTACGCGCGCGCTGGTGGTCGGTGACATGCCGTTTCTCTCCTACCAGGTCAGTCCCGAAGATGCGTTGCGCAACGCCGGGCGACTGATCAAGGAAGGTGGCGCCGAAGCGGTGAAGCTCGAAGGCGGTGTGAGCGTGGCCGATACCGTGCGCCGCCTGGTCGCCGTGGACATCCCTGTGATGGGGCACATCGGGCTCACGCCCCAATCGATCCATCGGATGGGCGGCTATCGCGTCCAGGGACGCAGCGAGGGTCGGGCTGCCGGATGCCGCGAGCGGCTGCGCGAGGACGCCGCCGCGTTGGAGGCCGCCGGCGCGTTCGCAATCGTGCTCGAAGGGATGCCGGCGGAATTGGCGGGCGAGATCACGGAACGCTGCAGCGTGCCGACCATCGGAATCGGCGCCGGGCCCGAATGCGACGGGCAGGTACTGGTGATGCACGACATGCTGGGCCTTACCGAATCGCACAAGCCGCGCTTCGTCAAAGCCTACGCGGCGCTGTTGCAGGCGGTCAGCTCCGCCGCCGCCGCCTACGCGCGCGAAGTGCGCGAGGGCGCTTTCCCGGCGCCGGAGCATTGCTATCCGCGCAAGGAGCTCATCTCATGAAGATCATCGAGTCTCCGGCGGAAATGCAGCGCTTCGCCGAGACTGCGCGCCTCCGGGGAGAGCGAATCGCCCTGGTGCCGACCATGGGCTACCTGCACGAGGGGCATCTGAGCCTGATGCGAGAGGGACGGCGGCGTGCGTCGATACTGGCCGCGTCACTGTTCGTCAACCCTATGCAATTCGGGCCGCGCGAGGATCTGTCGAGCTATCCCCGCGACATGGATCGCGATTGCCGCTTAATGGAGTCCGTTCCGGTTGACGTTTTATTCGCGCCGCGGGCGGAGGCGATGTACCCGACTGGCGCGCAGACCTGGGTCGAGGTGACCGAACTGACCCAGGGGCTGTGCGGTGGATCGCGCCCTGGTCATTTCCGCGGCGTCACGACGGTGGTGGCCAAGCTCTTCAATATCGTTAAGCCGCATGTCGCGCTGTTTGGCGCCAAAGACTACCAGCAGTTATGCGCGGTGCGCCAGATGGTCCGCGATCTCAATTTCGACGTCGAAATCGTGCCGATGCCCACCGTCAGAGAGGAAGACGGCCTCGCGATGAGTTCGCGCAACGCCTATCTGTCGTCGGACGAGCGGACGGTGGCGTTGAGCCTCAGCCGCGCGCTGCAGACGGCATGCAAGGCGTTTGCACGCGGTGAGCGCAATCCGCTGGCGCTGGCGCAAAGCGCGCGCGCCGAACTGAGCCGCGAAGACGCAGTGGCCCTGGAGTACATCGAAGTGCGCGACGCTGCCAGTCTGCAGGAGATCACTGAGGTAAGCGCACCGGCGGTGATTGCGATCGCGGCGCGGGTGGGACGCACGCGGCTGATCGACAACGTCGTGTTGGAGCCCGGGGCTAAGTAGGAGGGGAGGCCGGGCGCTCCGGCTTTCGAGGATGTTCCGACTTCGTCCAATGGAATTTCACCAAAACTCCGGTAGCATAAATTAGCGTACCGGTAGCGCCGGCCTCCGTGTCGGCGTCTTGGAGTGCAAGCAAGATGAGGATGATGCTAACGGCAAAGTTACATCGTGTCCGCCTGACCCGGGTGGACCGCGATTATGAAGGCAGTATCGCCGTTGACCGCCTGCTGCTCGACGCCGCGGGTATCCTCGAATACGAGATGGTCCACGTGTGGAACGTCACTAATGGCGAGCGGCTGCAGACCTATGCGATAGCGGCCGAGGCGGGGTCGGGTGAGATCTGCCTCAACGGCGCTGCCGCACACAAAGGCAGCCCCGATGACGTCGTGATCATCGCGGCATTCGCGCCCATGGATGAAGGGCAGGCGCGAGATCATCGGCCCAAGGTCATTTACGTGGACCACCAAAATCGCTCTCGCAGCGGCGGCGCGGAAAGCGGCACGTTTCCAGCGGGGAGCGCGGTGGAAGGCGGCGCGCGTCCCTTCTGAGTAGAAAATCGCAAAGGTGCGGCCGCGCAAATGCCACCGGCAAAATTCTGTCGGTGGCATTTTTTTTGGCGCCATTAAAGTGCCGCCTTTGCCGAGTAACTTCGTTTTCCCTTCCCTTTTCGCGTGCCTAAGTCGGCACAGAAAATGTTACTACCGTCCCTTACGAGCTGTTTTGCGCCAGACAAAGAGGGGGCATGCAATGATTATCGAAGACAAGGTGATGACGCTGCGCGAGGTATCGGAGTATCTCAAGGTTCATCCGTCAACCATTTACCGCCAACTAAAGCGGGGCTTAATCCCGGCCTTCAAGGTGGGAAGCGATTGGCGGTTCAATATCGAATCCATCGACCGCTGGCGGCTGGGACAGGATCGGCCGACGCTGGACAGCAAGGTGGCGTGGGGGGCGAGCGCCGTCAGATAGACGGATCCGTCGTTGGGGTCAGGCGCCGGTCGCAGGAGCTAGGGGGGCGGCGGCCGGCGCCGGCCCGACGTATTGCATCGCCAGCCATCCGCGCAGCGGATCGACGCTGGCGAGCCGCACCAAGATCCTGGATTCATTGCCGAGGTTAGGCGCGCCGCGCAAAGTTCCGCGCACGGCGTAATCCAACAGTTCGGCAGTATTGCCCTCCCGCAGCGCCGCCGCAGGCAATAGTTGATCGAAGCCAACCCGCTCCAGGTAGCGCAGCGACCAGTAGCGCTTGGAGCGTCGTTCCAGCTCGCGCAGCTCGCCGTCGGCCGACTCGGCGTTGGCCAGCACGGTCAGCAGCTCTTCAGTCTGATATTGCGGCAGGCTGGACTTGACCAGGAAGCCGAGGAGCTGGCGCTGCAGGACCAGGTCGGCATAGCGGCGGATTGGGGAACTTAGTTGTGCGTAGAACTCCAGTCCGACACCCGCGTGCAGGCCGGGAAAGAGCGACAACCGCGGATGCTGCGCGGCAAGGTCGCCGCCGGTGCCGGGCTGTACGCGGTAAATGATTGGAACGGCGTTGGCGGCGCAGAACTGCGCGGCGAGGTGATTGCTGAGAATCATGTACTCGGCCACGGTTATCCGGCTGGGCGAATCGGAATCGATCACACTGATATCGATACAATCGTGCTGCACGCGCACCTTTGATTCGCGCCGCCGGATCAGCACTGCGCCCGCACGCCGCCGCCATTCGCGCAGCGCCAGCGCCATCGAATGCAGCAGCTTCAGACTCTGCGCGCCCTCGGATCGGTCCGCGTCCGATCCGGCTATTAATGCGTCCGCCTCCGTGTAGGTAAGCCGCGTGTTCACCGCGATAGTGGAGGGGTAGATTTTGTATTGCAGCACCGTGCCGTCGGGTCCGAGGGACACGTCGGTAGTCAGCACCACGCGCTGCTGGCCGGCGATCAGACTGGCGCGCTCGCACGAGATCGGGTCGGGCAGCATCCGCACGGTCCCCTCGGGCAGATAGACAGTGGCGGCGCGCGCCGCCGCCTCGCGATCGATTGCACCGTTGCGTGCCACCCAATCCGCCACCAGGGCGATATGAATCAAGACGCGCAAGCCGCCGCCGGGCAGTGGCGCGCAGCTTAATGCGTCGTCGATCTCAACGGTTTCCTCGTCGTCGATGCTGACGGAAAACAGCGTGTCGGCTTGCGGATGAGGCAGTGGGTTGGCGTTTGCCGCCTCTTGCATAGCGGCGGCGCTGAACTCGGTGCGAATCCCGCCAATCAGTACGTAACGTGGAGCGCGCAGCGGCGCTTCGAGGCGCTCCATCACCTCGTAGGCGGCTTCGGCGGGCGCCAGATCGGGCGCTGCCGCGGTCAACATGGCAGTCAGATCGTTTCCGCGCGTCGAGGGATTATCTAGGTACTTGCCGAGTTGCTCGACAAGCGGGCCCGCCTGGTCCGCGGCGACTTCCTGATGGTTGATGAGCACGTCGCGGATTAGTCCCTGGATGCGGCGGCTTTCGTCGCTGCGCAGCCGGGTCCGTTCCTGTTGGAGCCTGATACGCTCCACGCGGTCGGCGGGATTGGGGACGAATTCCAGATGCCTGCGGATAAAGTACAACCGGTCGTTGAGCAGCGCGTCGAGCACCACTGTGGTGCCTAACGCGGAGCGTTGGCCGAAGAACAACTCAGCCAATTCCTCGGCCTTGTAAGTGCCGCCCTGCTCCCGCACCACTTCCCACAGCAGCTTCAGATCGAGTTCAGCCGCCATCCGCGACCGATCTGCCTCCAGTTCGGCCAGCACAGCGGGCAGGTTGGCAGCATCGACGCTGCGCGCTGTATGATGCACCAGCACCAAGTCGCGCGAAACGAGCTTCTCACGCCCGTCCGCGCCCAGCAAAGCCACGCGCTCGCCTTGCTCGCGGACTATCAGGCCGGGTCGAAGGCGGCCCTGGTCGAGAATCTCGACCAGCCGGCCGGAGGTTTTGTTGCTGGGTTGCGCCACAGATTTTCGTCGATCAGGACTTTAGAATATACCTGAGACGCGCGAAATGAGCATCAGGATATTACGGCTGGAACTGGAAGAAGATCTCTGCCGCGATCTGGAAGAGGCCGCGGCCCATTTCGGCCTTGGCACGATCGAGGAGGCATTGCGGGTGGCGGCGGTGGAGTGGACCGCGCGGCGCAAGGCCGAAATCGCCGACAGCGACCCCGGCGAGCGCTACTTCGTCAACGAGGCGCTGGATGAATTGATCTCCAAAAAGCGCTGAGAAACCCGGCTCACGAATATTAATCTTGCCTGTCTCCGAACAAGCAACTGCGCGCCCGCGAGTTAAGCGCGGCCGCGCAGTTGGTAGTGGATAATCTTACCTTGGGCGGCGGCGATTAGGCGTGCCCATGGCGCAGCAACTTGCCCGGCGTCGCGCCGGTCATTTTGCCTTCGTCGAACGTCATCTCGCCGTTGACGATGATGGCGCGATAGCCTCTGGCATGCTGCACGCGGCGCCATTCGCCGCCCGGGAAGTCATGCGCAATCTCGCCGATCCAATCCGGCTCGATGCCCAAGGTGTTCAAATCGTAAACCACAAGGTCTGCCCATGCGCCTTCGCGCAGCACGCCGCGGTCGCGGAATCCCGCCGCGTGCGCCGGCAGGGCCGACATGCGGAAGTGCGCCTCCTCCAGGGTAACCCGCTGCTCGTCGCGCACCAGCCAGCACAAAAAGTCGGTCGTGAATGCGCCGCCGCAGAAGAACTTGGTGTGTGCGCCGCCGTCCGACACGCCGGGGAAAGTGAAGCGGGAGTTATTGATCATCTCGGCGGTGAATTCGGCGTTGTAGCCTTTGTTTGGCCCCAGGAACTCCGCCTTGAGATCGGCCGCGATGGAAATGTCCAGCATCACGTCGGTCGGGTGCTTGCCCTCTTCCTCCGCGATCTGCCCAATCGATTTGCCCACGTACTTTTCCAGCTCGGGCTGATCGTTAACCCACTGTACGATCAACGCAGGGATTCGTCCGCCGACTCCCGCCTGCACAATCTCCAGCCGCCGATTCGATTGCTGGCCCTTCGCACCCGCCCGCAGCATCGGGTCCTGCATCTTGCGCAGCCGCTCCTCCTTGGTTCCGGTGGTCATCTCTCTCCAGTAGCGGCTGGAGTCGTACAGGTTCCAATGCTCCAGCGTGAACGCGAATCCGGTCCGATGGGTTCCGCACTGGCCGAAGATCGGCAGCCCGTTGGCGCGCATCTTCTCCAGCCATCGGAGACTCTTTTGGTGGGTCGAGGCATCCTTGCGTGTTGCGACGATCGCGTTGTGCAGCACGGGCCGGCGAGCCTCAGCCGCCAATTTTTCGACAAACGCGAGGTCGTCCTTTATGTAGCCGGTGGCCTGAGTGATCTCGATGAAGCCTTCGTCGCGCTCGCGCAGCACGCGCGCCAGGTTGAACACGTCTTCCTCGCACATGGTATCTGTAACCATGGGCGAACCGTCATAGTCGGTTTGATTGGAATTGCGGCCCAGGCGCTGGATCGAAAATCCACAAAGGCCGGCGTCGAGTCCCTCATGCAGCAGCCGGCGCATCTCGGCCCGCTCTTCTTCGGTAGCAATTCGCATCTTGGCCGCATCGAGGCCCATCACATAGGTCATCAGCGAGGCCGTTGGCATGTACTGGATACAGTTGACGCCTTTGGGCGCGCGATCGAGGGAGTCGAGATATTCGGGAATGGTCTCCCAGTCCCACGGCAGGCCGCGCTTCATCGATTCGTACGGAATCGCTTCGGTGCGCGTCATCGTGAGCATCGAGCGCTCGCGGAAATCCGGTTTGACCGGCGCGAAACCGAATCCGCAGTTGCCCAATACCACCGAGGTCACACCGTGCCATCCCGAGATGGTGCAGTACGGGTCCCATCGAATCTGCGCGTCATAGTGCGTATGCAGATCGACGAATCCCGGAGCAACGATCAAACCGTCAGCGTCGATTACTTTTTTGGCGAAACCCGGAGCGCGCCCGCCGATCTGTGCAATCTTGCCGTCGCGGATCCAGACATCTCCGCGGTAGCGCGGCACGCGCGTTCCATCGACGATTGTCCCGCCTTTAATCTGAATATCGTAGTCGGCCATGGTTCGGTTCCCTCCCGGTCAATGGGGTCAGGACTTAACGTGTGTTCAGTTTCGCGCGCGCCGGCTTGCCGGTCAAGGACTGAGCCGGGCCCACCAGCGCCCTGTCGAGTGCCCTATCCCTAAGTAGCGCAGCCGGGTCAGTGCGAAAAGAGTTGGCGCCGATGATTTGATTAGCCGTCAACAAAAGCTGGCTCACCAGAGTGTCCCGACGCGACTCCAACTGACACGACGTTTGATTATTCGTCCAGCGAGTTATAACCTTGGGCTGATGATGGATTTGGAACTGGCGCGCGAGCGGATGGTGATAGAGCAGCTCAAGGCCCGCGGCATCTCTGACGAGCGGGTTTTGGATGCGATGCGCGCGGTCGAACGCCATCGTTTTGTCAGCCCTCGCCTGATCGAGCACGCCTACGACGACGGGCCGCTTCCAATCGGCGCGGATCAGACCATCTCTCAGCCTTATATCGTCGCCGAGATGACGCAGATCGCCGAGCTTCAAGGCAGCGAGAAAATTCTCGAGATTGGCACCGGATGCGGCTACGAGACCGCAATCCTGGCGCGCCTGGCGGGCGAGGTCTATTCCGTGGAATGCATCTCCGACCTGCAGAGCCGGGCCGTCGCGACACTAGGAGAGCTGGGTGTGACGAATTGCTTCTTCAAGCTCGGCGACGGCTCCGATGGATGGGAGGAAGCTGCCCCCTATGACGTGGTTATCGTGACTGCGGCGATGCCAGGCATCCCGCGGCCGCTGTTGGAGCAGCTAGCGCCGAACGGACGTCTGATTGCGCCGGTCGGTGAAGATGAATTGCAAACGTTGGTTCGAATTGCCCGTGAAAACGGCCATTGGCAGGAACGCTACTTCGGCGAATGCCGGTTCGTGAAAATGACGGGCAAGTTCGGCTTTGTATCGTAACCTGCGCGACGAAAGGTCGCGGGCTCTGAAGCAGGGTTTGCCCAGAGCGGGTTAGCGGAGCCCGGCCAGGCGCGTTCGGACGAGGAGTCCGTCGAGCGGTGGTTGGCGATGGCTGAAGGGGTAGTTGTTGGGGTGGTGTGAAAAAACGCTGCGGCTGAATGGGACGGTGTTGACTATGGCAGCACTGAGCGTTTTGGCGTCCTGTTCAACCTATTCGCCGCCACCACCGCTTCCGCCCCCGCGCATGGCCGCCGCCCCGCTTCCCTCAATCCAGCGGCAACGCTCTTTCACCATCCCCAGATTTGATTGGCCACTTGCCCAGGGCAAACTTTCCTCCGGCTTCGGTCTGCGCCGCGGGGCGATGCATGAAGGGGTTGATATAGCGGCGCCGGTCGGCACACCGGTCATGGCGGCGGCGAACGGCCAGGTGATCTTCGCGGGTAGGATGCACGGTTACGGCAGGATCGTTATCATTCAGCACGCAGATCACTACGTGACGGTGTATGCGCACGACTCCTCCAATCTTGTCGAGCCGGGACAGATAGTCCGCCGCGGTCAGGTGATCGGATATGTGGGGCGCAGCGGACATACGACCGGCGCCAACCTGCATTTCGAAGTGCGCCACAACAATGTCGCCAGCAATCCAATGCTTTATCTGCCGCCAATCCGCACGACCAGCGATACGCGCCTGGCCGGTATCGGCTATTAGCGATCCGCAACTTTTTTGAGCCAACATTATCAGGCATGCTTGAGGCTCGGAGATCTTTACCGGGGCTGGTATGAACAACGAAGAACTTAAGGAATTCATTCGCGACATTCCCGACTTTCCCAAGCCCGGAATCGTTTTCAAGGACATCACCCCGTTGTTGTCCCACGGACGCGCGCTGGCGGCGACCGTGGATAACATGGCAGCCCCCTTCCTGGGCTCGATCGACGTCGTGCTGGGGATCGAATCGCGCGGATTTATCGTGGGCGCCGCGGTCGCATACCGCCTGGGAGTCGGGATGGCAATCGCGCGCAAGCCGGGCAAACTTCCCTTCCGATCGGTGGCACAACAATACCAACTGGAGTACGGAGTGGACTCGCTCGAGATCCATCAGGATGCAATTGTCCCCGACAGCCGCGTGCTGATTGTGGACGATCTGCTCGCCACCGGTGGTACGGCTGAAGCTGCGCTCGGGCTCGTCAGCGCGCTTAAGGGACAAGTCGCCGGATGCTCGTTCATAATCGAGTTGGGGTTTTTGGGCGGCCGTTCGCGGCTTGGTTCGGTGAATTGCAGGTCCCTGATACGCTACGATTAAAGAATCTTCCGCCGGGCGGAATCGATTGCATACCCACCGCTCAGACGCGCGCCGCCTACTAATCGTATTGTCGGTTACGGCCGCCTACTTTTTCACCGAACTCATCGGCGGCTTTTATACCAACAGCCTTGCGCTGTACTCCGACGCGGTTCATCTGCTGACCGACGTGGCGGCGATCGTGCTGAGTCTCTTTGCGCTGTGGGTTGCGGCGCGCCCCGCGCGGGCAGGCAAGACCTACGGCTACCTGCGCGCGGAAATCCTGGGCGCCCTGCTAAACGGCCTGTTCCTGTGGGTGCTGGTCGCCTTTTTGTTGTTCGAAGCTGTACGTCGAATCGGCGCGCCCGAGCGGGTTAGCGGGCTGCCCGTGATCGCAATCGCGGTGGTAGGCCTGTTGGTGAACTCTTTCTCGGCGTGGTTCACCTACCAGAGTGACCATGCGCACGGCGGGATGGCGCTGCGTGCGGTTTTCCTGCACGTAATTTCGGACCTAGTTGGATCCTTCGGCGTCCTGCTTTCCGGCGCGCTGATCTATTTCACCAACTGGCACCTGGCCGATCCGCTGGTCAGTATGTTCATCGCAATTCTTATAATTTACGGATCGTGGGGCCTGATTCGCGAGGGCGTCGACATCCTGATGGAGGCGGTCCCGGCCAATATCGATCTGGACGAGTTGCGCAGCGGATTGCTGGGCGTGGCCGGCACCGAAGAGGTCCACGATCTGCACGTATGGTGCCTTACTGCCCGCGAATTTGCGCTCTCGGCCCATGCAGTCGTCAGCGATCACGTCGATTCGGATAAGGTCCTTTCCGATATGTCCGAGGTGCTGGCCAGATACAACATCCGCCACATGACCGTGCAGCTGGAGCGTGACAGCCGCCGCAAACACGAACCGGAGCATTTCTGACCCGGGGTCGAACCAGGCGTCGCGTGAATAGCATGGCCGAACGCGCTATGCTGAGTTGGATAGCAGCCTGGAAACCGGTAACGATCTGCGGAAGAGTCGGCCATGAGCTCCCAGAAAAAGCTCCGACCCGAACGGATTTTGTTTTACGACGTTGACACCCAGCGCGATTTCATGCTGCCGGGTGGTGCGCTGTACGTTCCCGGCAGCGAGAAAATCCTGCCCGCGCTAAGGGATCTTACGGAGCTTGCGCGCCGCCGCAGGATTCGACGGATTTGCTCTACCGATCGCCATTTCCGCGGCGACCGCGAACTGGCGCGCAACGGCGGAAAATGGCCGGACCATTGCATGGACGGCACACCCGGCCAGCGCAAGGTGGATGAAACCGCTCCTTCCGACCCCCACCCGCTGCCCGCTCATCCGGTAGATCCCTCACGGCTGGAAACCGCTCTGGGCCATCGCGGGGAGTTGATCATCGAAAAGCAGGACGTCGATGTAATTGCCGGCAACGCGAACGCGCGCTCGCTGCTCTCGCATCTGGCAAAAGAATACGACCACGTCGTGATCTATGGCGTGTACACCGACGTGTGCGTGGACCACGCGGTCAACGCGCTGCTGGAGCATGGCCACGTTCCTTACGTGGTCATGGACGCGATCCACGAGATCGATCCAGACAGCGGTGCGGCCGCACGCGCGCGATGGCGCCGGCGCGGCGTCAAAACCATTACCCGCGCCCAACTCGAAGATCTCCTCGACGATTGATGAGCGGCACGATAGACGATGCGTCGCCGCGCCCGCCGGAAGGGGCGCCAGAGTTAGCCATCCATCCCGAGGCGGCGCCCGCTGAGGCCGAAGCCGAAGCGGCGGCGCAAGAACCCTGGCACGTGCCTCCGGCGCAGCCGCTGCGAGTAATTGCGGCGGTGCTACTGCTGATCTCAGGCGCTGTCAGCTACGGCTACGCACTGGTCAACTTCTGGAGTTCGCCCGCGTTGGGAATCCATTTGCCGATTCCGTACCCGGCCTACATTCTTATCGCGATGGGTCTGATCCTGGCCCTTGCCGCGCTCCGGGTGGCGTTGGGCCTGTGGTCGCCGCATGCCAAGCTCGCGATCGCCGGCATCGCATTTCTGACCTGCCTCACCTTCGGGATCGGAGGCGGCCGGTTTGTCAGCTACACGCTGCGCGGCACGCGCAATCCGCCCTTCAAGCTCGACCTCGCCGTTGGCGATCGTTTTCCCGACTTCAAGTTGACCGACCAAAACAATGTTACCTATGACGGCGAGTTGTTTAAGGCCAGCCCGCTTACATTGATAGTGATTTACCGGGGGGATTTTTGCCCGTTTGCGAGGTTTGAACTGGCTGAGCTGTCGCAACACCTTGATGAGTTTCATAAGGCCGGCATCCAGACCGTGGCAATCAGTGCCGACCCGCACGACCGGTCCACGATGCTGTCGCATTTTCTTCAGACCTCCCTCCCGCTGCTGAGTGATTCTTCGGAGGTCCTGCTGAGCCGGCTCGGACTGGTTCAGCACTACTCGAATCATCAGCCCGATAGCGCGATTCCGGCCTTCGTGCTGGTGGACCGGCAAGGCCGGGTCAGGTGGATCTTCGCCTCGCGTTATTACCGCGAACAACCATCGCCGCAGGCCATTCTTGACGCGGGCCGAATCCTGCCAAATCAGGCGGATATGTAATAACGCAACGCCTGTGCCTCCGCCGCGTTAAGTAGTTCTTACCGCTTTCCGATCGCTCTGTTTCCGATCTCTCCGCAAACGGTACAGAAAAAGCTGTGACTTGTACGGCATGTCAGTTGCGAACCCTCAGGACATAGCCAAACCGTCAGGAGGGCGGAAGTTATGCCAAATCCTAACGATATGTGTCCATGCGGCTCGGGGAAGATGTACAAAGACTGCTGCGGCAAGAACAAGGCTAAGTAGGTCTCCCAGCCACAAGGCGGCGGCCATAGGCCTGGACTTCTCTCTCCCGGCACAGCGGTCGGGTTTATCAGGCCGCCGCCTTGATTCCTTGATTATGTTTTTTGTGGGAAACAGTAAAGGACTTGCTAAAAAAATATACATTTTTGCAACAGATACAATATTAAGTTTAGACTTTTTAATTTAGATAAAGGAATCAAAGAAATGCGGTTTACCAAGACGGTACCCGGTTTGATACTCGGCGGAATAGCAACTGTTGCTATTGGTGCGTTTGTCTCAGGCACAGCTATGGCGCAGGAATCGTCCGCCAGCGTGTCCCGGCTGCTAAACAAAGCCAATACGATAAACTACGAAGAGATCGAAATGGGTAAGCTGGCCCACGACCGGGCGGGCGACAATCAGGCGCTCCTGACGCTTGCAAAAACGATCCAGGATGACCATCAGGCCAACGAAGACGCGGTCACGGCACTATCCCGCGCCAAGAACATTAAGATCGAGGGAACGCCCGCGTCTGTCGATCAAAAATACAAAGATATGGAAAATCTGAAGGGGGCGCAGTTCAACGAAGCCTTCCTCACAGACGCGGTCGAGGGTCACACCAAGGCGCTGGCGTTTTTTGAAGCCGAAAAAGGCAAATTCAGGAGCGACCCGGACGTCCACCTCTACGTGGAAGAGACCATTCCCGTGATCCGGGCGCACCTAGAAATGGCTCGCAGCATGAAGGCGGAACTGGGACATAACAGCCCGCAGAATCCCGAGAACAACAAGAGCGCAAGCCGATAAGCAGGCTCCTTCCTGCCCAATCGAGGGCGAGCTGACGGCGGTCAACCCTCCCGGGCCGCCGCTCTCGCCCTCGATTTTTTCTAAAAATCACAAGTTTGATCTAACTGTTTAGCAGGCGCTTACTCACTCCAATTGAGGCCCTGATTGCTGGAGCGCGGCCGCTCAAAGACTAATCCATTGCCTATAACGCTGCCGTCGCGTAAGCACGGATCGGGAAGCTTCGATGAAACCGCAGAGACAGTGGGGTGGGACGCCCTGGACTCTCCAGGAAATCCCGCATCAAGCCGGTGGCGAGCGTACCCCGCAGGTGGCGATTATCGGTGCGGGATTCACCGGAGCGTCAACCGCGTATCATCTAGCCAGGCGCGGGATTTCAGCCAGTATTTTTGAAGCGAGCCGCGTCGGTGAAGGCGCCAGTGGCAGAACCGGTGGGCTGGTCCTTGAGGGAACCGCGGTTGGGCCGCTGCCAGAGGCCGATTCTTGCGTACAGGAGCTTCAGGATCTCGTTACGGCTGAGGCTATCGACTGCGGCTTGCACCTTCCGGGATGCTGGGAGATCGCTCATGGAAAGAGTCCCGGCAAACAGGCGCTCCCGTGGCGCGACAATGGCCAGCAAGTGCACATCGCACAGACGGTTCGCGGCGGGGCGGTTGAGCCCGCCCGCCTGCTCACCGGCCTTCTGAAAGCTGCGATCCAGTTCGGAGCCCGCCTCGAAGAAAATACCCCCGTTCAGCGGATAGTCATCGAACCTCGCCCCGGCGTTGAATTTCCCGGCCACACTCTTTATCCCGACCAGGTTGTTGTTGCGGTCAATGCCTGGCTGCCTGCGCTGCTTCTGAGCAGCGTTGAAGTACACTCATCGCTAACCTTCGCATGCGCGACCGTGCCGCTGGATCGCGCCACGCTGGACGAGGCCGGTCTGAGTGCTGGCATTCCGTTTTACACCGCGGATTTGCCCTACCTGTGGGGCAGGACCACGGACGATGGGCGGGTGGTGTTCGGCTCCGGACTGGTCTTTGGTTCACCCGCGGAGCTTGAGGAAACCGACGTAAGCGCTGGACCTTCGCAATCCACTCTAAGGCAGCTCCAGGAGCGCGTGCGCCGATTGCATCCAAAGTTCAACCATGTCCGATTTTCGGCTTCGTGGGGTGGTCCCATCGCATTTACTCCCGATGCGGTTCCGGTTCTGGCGCGTCTTCCCGCTTGCCGCGACGTAATTGCGGCGGGAGCCTATGCGGGACATGGAGTGGCGATGAGCGTGCACGCGGGACAGTTGATTGCCCGCGCGATCGCGGAGGGCGCCGAGTTGCCGCGATGGGGAGCATTGGATCGCAAGCGCTCAGCCGCGCGCTTTGGGCGGCGCTGAGGGACCCACCCCCGACTTAAGCACGCCGGCGTGTTCAAACCGCAGGCGTCAGAACTTCGCCTTGGGCACGGGCAGCCCCGGAATATCGGAGCGCATTTTGAAGATCGTGCCCTTCAGCGGGCGGTCAACGTTGTCGCCGGTCACCACGTACAGGTCGCCCATGTCCGGTCCGCCGAAGGTCAGGCTGACCACCATCCGCGACGGCATTTTGATTCGGCGCTCGACCGTGCCGTCGGGTTTGAAGCGCACCAGTTCATAGGCGAAGATGGCCGCTACCCACACCCCGCCTTCGGCGTCCACCGCGAGGCCGTCCGGGTAGCCCTCGGGAACCTGGGCAAAAACCCGGCGGTTCTTGAGAGAGCGGTCGGGCGCGACCTCGTATGCGTAGATGGCTTTGGGTGGCGAATCAGCATGATAGAGCAGCTTTCCGTCGGGACTGAAGCCGAGGCCGTTGCTGACCTGGTAGCCCTCGCCCACCACTGTCACGCTGTCGCCGGGATCGACGCGATACAGATCGCCAGGCACCGGCTTGGCGTCTCTTTCCAGGGCGTTATAGTTCATCGACCCGATATAGACGCTGCCGTGCGAATCCACCGTCATGTCATTGAGGGCGTTGATGGTACGGTCCGGATATTTTGAAAAGACATCCTCGACCTTGCCGGTTTTCTCATCGAAAAGCGCCAGGGACGGGCCAGACATCAGCAGTTTCCCGCTCTCACAAAGAGCCAGCCCACCAACGCTTTTGCGCCCCGCCACCAGTGTCTCCAGCCTTCCATCAGGATTGCGCCGGCATACGCTGTTGCTGGCATGGTCGGTGAAATATAAACGTCCCTGCTCGTCAATCCGCGGGCCTTCGATCAGGCCGAACCCGTTCGCCAGCGTTTCAATTTCCATTGATGTACCGCTCCCTGCCGATATTTAGGCGCTCATCTAATCATGGCGCCGAGGCGATGGCGAGGCCGATGCCGCTTGCTCGCTTAGAGTGTGTGAACCAGCGTTAGCAAGGAGGCGCTGTGTGCAACAGCATAATTCAGAAGCCCGAAAAGCGCGCCGAACAGTGCGCCGAAAATGCCGCCATTGACGCGGATCCAGTCGAGGTGGGTGCGGGTCCGGCTTTCAATTTGCCGGCGGATTTCCTCGTCGGAAAGGCTCATCAAATTTTGCTTGACCATCACCGCGATCTGCCCGCGGCTGGCGGTCACCGCATGCTCGACCAGGGTGTCCATGATCCGATAGGCGGCCTCGCGCGTCACGCTGTCGCGCTGTTGCAGTTCTTCGCCGAGCGAATGCAATCGCTCCTCCAGCGCGCCGATCAGGTCGGCGTTGGCCGGCAAGCCCAGAAGTAATTCCCGCAGCTCATGCCCAATCCGCAAGCTGAGGCTGTGAAAGGTCAGGATTCCCAGCGAGTTGGCAACCCGAATTGAGCGAGGAGCGGAAGCTTCCAGACGCTCTTCGAGGAAAGCGATCAGTTGCGGTGACTCGACATGGCGCGCGATGCTCTTGCAGATTCCGGCAAGATGGGTCCGGTCGATCAGCCCCTCAAGCGAAACCTCCTCGAGGTAGCGGCCCAAACGCTTGACCAGGTCCAGGTCGCGCAGCTTGCGGTCGATCATCTCCGGCGTCAGCCATTGCTTTTCGATAGTCGAGGAAATTCCATCGATAAGCTTTTGCCGGTTGCGCGGCAGCACGCCGGAGTTGGGCAGGTACCAGCGCCGCTCGAAAATCATCTTGAGCGCGATGTAGTCGCATAGACCGCCGACCAGTGCCGCTTCGCCAATCGAGCGCATCAGCGCGCCCGACGTATGCCACGGCGTCAGCAGTGACACCGACCAACTCGCGGCGTAAAACATCGCGGACAGGGTCAGTGTCAGGCCGCCTTTGTGCTGTTCGAGATAAACAACCCAGCCACGCCGCCGCTGCGGCATCTGCTCGATAGCGCGATCCATCTGCATATCATTATAAGACACGTTCAGGCCGCCGTCGCCCAGGAAGAATTCCCAACAAATACGGCGCTTTTTGGTGCGCTGCCCGAGCCGAATACTCTGTCCGGACTTGTTTTCGACCTTTTACTGGGTCGGGAGTGTCGCCAGGTCCGTGCCGGTTTGCCCACGTTCGTCAGCCAGGCGCAGCCGGCGATGGCAAACGTAGGTCAGAACCGGCTGCAGAATGCGGGTCAGGATCATCAGCGCAACAGCGCCGCCGATCACAACAATGGCCAGCGGACGTTGCGTCTGCGCGCCGATTCGAGTCGAGAGCGCGGCGGGCAACAATCCAATCGCGGCGACCATGTCGGCCATCATGGTCGCGCCCAACAGCCGCTCGGCGCCCATGATTATCGACTCCTTCAGGGGATGGCCTTCGAGCCATAAGTTACGCACGAAAAAGCTCAGCAGGATTCCGTCCATGACCGCCAGCCCGAAAATCGAAATGAAACCGACGGCGGCCGAGATACTGAAGGGCGTGCCGGTCAAAAACAGCGCAACCACTCCCCCCAGGCATGCAACCGGTATCTGCGCCATTATGATCGACGTGTCGATCAAAGATTTGGTTGCGGCGTATAGCACCCCCATGATCAGTAGCAGCGCGAATGGGACCACGATGCTCAGTCTGCGATTGGCGGCCTGCAACTCGCCGTATTCGCCAGCCCATTCCAGGCTTACTTCCTGGGGCAGCTTGACGGCGGATGCCACCTGATTTTTGGCGTCCAGAATTGTGGTTTGCAGGTCGCGGCCGCGAACCGCGAAGCGCAGCGGCACATAACGCTGCGCGCCCTCGCGATAGATGAAAGACGCCCCTTCGGCGTTGGAGATATGCGCGACCTGCACCAACGGCACCTGACCGCCCGCCGGCAGGGTAACGCGGATCTGGCGGATTGCGTCCAGGCTCTGGCGGTATTGAGGAAGCCAACGCACGACCAGGTCAAAGCGGCGGTCGCCTTCCAGCACCTGGGTCACGGCCTGACCCCCAATCGCCGCCTGGACCACAGCCGTGACGTCCCCGACGTTCAACCCGTAGCGCGCGCACGCGATCCGGTCGGGCGTGATCAACACGTTGGGCTGACCAAGGGAGCGATAAACCGCCAGGTCCGTGATGCCCGGCACCTTGTTCAACACCGCCATGATCTGGTTGGCGACTTTTTCATCGGTGGCGAGATCGGAGCCGAACACTTTGACCGAGTTGGCGCCTTTAACCCCCGAAATCGCCTCGTTGATATTCGCTTCGATGTTCTGCGAGAAGTCGAAGCTTACCCCCGGAACGTCCGCCGCAAGTTTATCGTTGATCTGCTTTACCAAGGCGCCTTTTCTCAAACCTTCCGGCCAGTGCGATTCAGGCTTGAGGTCAACGGAAAACTCCACGTTGAAAAACCCGGTGGTCTCGGTGCCGCTGTCGGGACGGCCCATCTGCGAAACCACGGTTCCAACCTCCGGAAAGCTGCGCATCACCCGCCGCATGCGGTTGGCCAGCACATCGGCGTGCTGCAGTGAAATGGTCAAAGGCATGGTGGCGGTGATCCACAGGTTTCCTTCCTCCAGCTTGGGCAGGAACTCGCCGCCGAGGCTGGGAAAAAGCGAAAGCACCGCGGCTATAATTACGCCCATTACCATTAGCGTCAGCCGCGGCCAATTGAGCGTGACGGTGAAAAGCCCGTGGTACACCGCCTTGATACCCTTCCATACCGGGTTAGGAAGCTCCCGCATGCCCGGGCTCAGCAACAGAGACGCCAACGCGGGTGTCAGGGTCGCCGCAAGCAGGATGGCGGTGCCCAGCGCATAAGCGTAGGTGCGCGACATCGGCGAGAATATTGCGCCTTCCACTCCGCGCATCGTGAACAACGGCAGGAACGCGATGACGAATATGATCGTGGAAAAAAGCATCGGCTCGCCCACTTCCTGCGACGCCTTGAGAACCGACAGCCTGACGTTTTCATCCTGCGCTTCGCCCGAGATCAGGCTGCGATGGATATTTTCAATGACGATGACCGTGGTATCGATGATGATCCCAAAATCGACCGCGCCCAGCGAAATCAGGTTGGCCGGAGTGCCGCTCAGGTTCATCAGCGTGAACGCCCCAAGCAGTGCCAGCGGGATGTTCACCGCTGCAATCAGGGCTGCCCGGACATTGCCGAGAAAAAACACCAGCACAATGAATACCAGGGCCATCCCGACGCTGAGATTCTCGAACACAGTGTGCAGCGTGAGATCGACCAGTTGGGTCCGATCGTAGTAGGGCACTACGCGATAACCGTTGGGCAGGACTCCGTTGGAGTTGATTTCGCGGACCTTGGCTTCCACCTTTCGCAGCGTCTTGAGGGTGTCGCCGTACTTGCGCATCAACACGATCCCTGTCACGACGTCGTCGCGGCTGTTCATACCCACGATTCCCAACCGCGGCGCATAACCGATATCGACCTGCGCGACGTCCGCCACCCGAACCGGGACGGAATTGTGCGTGCTCAGGACCACATTGCGAATGTCGTCAAGCGAATGGATGAAGCCGATGCCGCGGATGTCGAAGGACTGTTCGCCGACCCTGAGATAATTCCCGCCCACGTTGATATTGGAATTGGTCAGCGCCGCCATCAGGCCGGGCAGCGGCACCTGGTAATGCGTCAGTTTTTGTGGGTCAACGTCGACGTGGTACTCCTTGGTCAGCCCGCCGAACCCCGATACGTCGATTACGCCGTTGATCGTTCTGAGTTGCTTCTCCAGCACCCAGTCCTCGATCTCCTTCTGGTGCAGTAAATTGTGGTCGGGACTCTCCACAACGTAGCGGTAGATTTCGCCGATGGGATTCTCCGGCGATATTCCCGCGCTCACGCCCGCCGGCAACTGGATGAACGACAACCGGTTGCCGACCGCCGCGCGGTCCACGTAGTAATCGCTCTCCCAACTGAAGTAGCAGCGGATGTCCGATAGTCCGAAAAGCGAGATCGAACGCATCTCTGTCAAATCGCGCACGCCAGTCAGTCCCAGTTCCAGCGGCACGGTGACGAGTTGCTCGACTTCCTCGGCGCCCAGCCCGTTTGGCAGCGTCAGCACTTCTACCAACGGCTGCACCGGATCCGGATACGCCTCTACATCCAGCTCGTGGAAAGAGTAAAGTCCCACCACCAGCAGCACCAGCGCCATTCCGATCACCACTACGCGCTGGCGCAGCGCCACTTCCATCAGGGAGCTGATCATGAGGCTCGGGCTCCGCGGCGCAGGATGTTGAGAGCCGGCATCACGGCCTTATACTCGGGTGTTTTTCTCCAGGCTAGGAACTCTCGCCGTGAGCTTCGTGCCACAGCGCATTGACCTGGAGAGATTCGTCCTTGATCACGCGGTCGCCGGCGCTCAGGCCCGACAGCACGCGCGTGAGGCCCTCGCTGTTCCACGAGGCGATCGTTACCTTGCGGCGGCTGACCCGCCCCGGCGCAACCTCGACAAACGCATAGTAAGCGTCGACTTCGAAAACCAGGGCGTCCTGCGGCACCACCAGTGCCTGGCCAGGCGCGGTCAGGATTCGCACCCGCGCCAGCATGTCCGGCTTGAGCGCGAGCCCGGGGTTCCTCACCTGACAGCGCAGTTGCGCGGTATGAGTGTTGGGATCGAAGCCGGGGCTCATCCGGCTGATGACTCCCCTGAAGATACGGCCGGGAAAGGCGGGGGTCTCGGCCTCGAGCTCCTGGCCCGGATGGATCCGCGCCAGATCGTCCTCATAGATGTCGGCGGTGATCCAGATCGGGTCGAGCACGGCGACCGTGAATAGAATATCCCCCGGATTAACCGCGGTACCCTTGACGACCTGGCGGTCGATAATCGTACCGCCGATCGGAGCGTGCAGCACCGTGCTGGCGCTGGGGTCGCGCAAGGAGTCGATTTCGCGGGAAGAAAGTCCCAGCAGCTCCAGCTTGCGTCGCGCCGCCGCGACCATCGACGCCGTCAGGCTGGTTTGGTCCGGCGAAACGGAGCCCAGGTTTAGCTTTCCAGTCGCCTGCGCCTGCAGGTATTCGGCTTCGCCGGTCATGTAGTCGGGACTATAGAGCGTAACCACAGGCTGACCCTGGCGCACCGTGTCCCACTGCAGGGCCCAGACCCCTTCGACGCGCCCTGATACGCGCGAAATGATTTTCGCAACACGGCGATCGTCGAAGCTGATCTTGCCGCTGGTCTCGATAACGCCTGACAGCTCCACCGGCCGCACCGTGGTGATGGTCAAACCCGGCATGTGCGCAGGGAGTTGCATCAGTTCGACACCGTCGGACTGCCGGGTCAGCGGTGGGATCGGATCGGTTGGTTCGGGTGCAGCCGCGTGGCTCTTGCGCGTCCCATCGCAGCCCATAAGCGCGGTCGCCAGGCACAGAGAAAGCACCCCGGCCACCAGCGCGAGCCGGGACCATCCGGTCCCCGGCTTATTGCGAAGCGTATCCATCAATGTTCGGCCCACTTCTTATCTCTCTGAGCCTATATGAGCGAACGGCAAGGTCAAGGTAGGTATTAAAGCGGCTCAGTTGCAAAGGTTCTGCTCGGTGACGTCCTGAAGCACGCTCATAAATAGGCGCGTACGCGAAACCCTAGAACAGCTTGAAAATTGGTGTTGGGGTTGAGCGCCGGGTAAATGATGAATTCCGCATCGGGACTGATTTGCAGACCGTCAACTAACTGTGCGCGGTAGAAAAACTCGAAAGCGAATTGATCGTGGGTCGACGGTGGTGTCGGTCTTGCCCAGGTGGCGCCGAAACCGAGCCGGTCGGTGCTGCGCTCAAACGGCGCGACCGAAACCACGCCCCAATCGGCCTCGATCGACGTACGTCCAGCCCCCGCCGGGCAATAGCCCAGGCGCATGAAGGGAACCATTTGATGCAGCAATTCCTGGTCGGCGCTCAGGGCCACTCCGGAGCCGGCGCCATGGCTGATGGCCTCCGCCGTGTGCCAGCCCATCAGCCGGTAGTGTCCTTCGCCAAGCGCCGATGAAACCTGCTGGAGGTCCGGCACGAAGCCGGTCTCGAAGGCGTAAAAGTAATGCCCCTCAAGGAAGGAGTTGAACGAATCATTTGGCTTGTGATCCGGATTACCGTTAGCGTCGGCCAGTCCGGCGTCAAGATACAGCCGCGGGTCGGGCCAGTATCGGACATTCATACCCAACCCATTGGAGGGAAAAGCTATTGTCTGGCTATAGACCAGCGTTTGCATCATGAAGTCACGGCCGTCGCTGGAAGCCACGCGATTGGTGTTGAAATGGGTGGTCTGGTCGATCTTGCCCGCCTGGATGATCAACTTCTCGCCCAGCAGAGACTGCTGCCACCAAACCTGGTTGAAGCGGCTATACCCGGCCGACCCGGAGTTGTTAACCCCCCAGGGCAGGCCCACGTCAGCAGCCAGCTCGTTGCCGGTTATCGGCGCCCAAACGTTGCGGTCGCGAAACACGAATCCAAGCGTCCCCTCGCCAAAGGTGCGCGAATCGATCAGATGCCACGCGCCATAGATGTCATAGGTTTCGACAAAAGTATGGTGTGGCGTCGGTGCCTCGGGAGCGCTTTGATAGATGGTCGTGACCGACATTCCCAGGCTGAGCCGCGTCAGGTCCTTGATCGATTCCGTGGTGCGGGTCAGGTGCTTTCGCACCCACTGCCAGGGATGAATCGATAGCAGCGGCCGCTGGGGCAGGTGATCCTCGCGCAACGATTCCTCAACGTTAACGGATTGAGCGCCGGCTTTGTGAGCTCCGATCAAGCCGCCCAGCAGGCAGGCCAAAAGGGCCGCGATGAACTTAAGTTTGAGCGCATCCTGCATCGGCAGGCGAAACGACTTCACAGCCCTCCTCCACACTCACCGCTGACCCCGCGCTGACATATAGCACTGCCTTTGCGTTCGCACGATGATTTCGGCCAGACGAGGCGGCGGCAAGATTGGCTGTAGCAACCCAAAATTGAAGAGGTGAAATGATCGAAAGCGCCGCGCCGCGATGTTATTGTGGCGCGGTGGGCGACACAGGAAACGAACCCGAAGTATTGAGGCCAGCACCGTCCGCCGTCACGGTTCCACGGCTTGTTATAGCCGGTACGGAGAGCAGTGCCGGGAAGACCACCTTTTCGGTTGGACTGATCAGGGCGCTGCGTGCGCGCGGGCTCAAAGTAGCAGTCTTCAAATGCGGGCCCGATTATCTCGACCCGTCATACCATTCGCGCGCGGCGGGATTACCGTCGCATAACCTGGACGGGTGGATGATGGGACACGATGCGGTGCTGGCGACCTTTGCGCGCGCGTCCGCCGGCGCCGATATCGCGGTTATAGAAGGTGTGATGGGACTGTTCGACGGCGCCTCGGCCCGCGGGGAGGACGGCTCGACCGCGCAGATTGCGAAATGGCTCGGCGCACCGGTGCTGCTGGTGGTCGATGCCTCAGCGATGGCGCGTACGATCGCCGCGATTGGACTCGGCTTTCGCGACTTCGATCCCGATTTGCACCTGGCCGGCCTGATATGCAATCGAGTGGGCAGCAAGGGCCATCTCGAACTCCTGCGCGAGGCATGCGAAGAACCACCGGTGCTCGGCGCGATGCCGCACGACGCGTCGCTCAGCTTTCCCGAGCGGCACCTGGGATTGCTGACTGCGGATGAGCGCGCAGTTCCCGAAAAGCTGCTGTCCGCTTGGGGCGAGGTGGTCCGCGAATGGTGCGACCTCGACGCGATAACGGCTCTGGCGCGCCATTCAGCGGTGCTGCCGGCGCCGCGGCCAGCGCAATCGGGCCCGGCGCGCCGCAGCAAATGCACGATCGGCGTTGCGATGGATGAAGCTTTCCACTTCTATTACCTCGACAACCTGACGCGGCTTGAAGAAGCCGGCGCCGAACTCGTGATGTTCTCGCCATTGCATGACAGCCGTCCGCCGCGCGTTAACGGATTGTACTTCGGCGGCGGTTATCCCGAAGTGTACGCTGCGCAGCTTGGGGCCAATGCTTCGATGCGATGCGAGGTTGCCGCGTACGCGGCCGCCGGCGGAGTGATCTACGCGGAGTGCGGAGGCCTGATGTACCTGTGCGCGGAGCTGCGCACCCTTGATGGCGGCGCTTATCCGATGTGCGGCGTCGTGCCCGCGCGCACCGTGATGTGCGATCGTTTGCAGGCGCTGGGCTATGTCGAGGTCCAGACTCGGCGCCCGTCCATTATCGGCGGCGCCGGCACGCGCTTTCGAGGCCATCAGTTCCGCTACTCGCGGCTTGAGCCGCTCTCCTCGGCAATCGACCCTGCGTTCAGGATTGTACGACGCTACGGAGGCGATGAGATCGACGAGGGCTTCCAGATCGACAACACGATCGCATCGTACGTGCACGCGCATTGGGCGTCGAACGCGGCCGCTGCGGAGGCGCTGGTCAAATCCTGCGCCGGCGGCACTAGATGAAGGTCGATCGCCCAGCCTGCACAACCATTTCAGATTCTCAAGCGAACGCCGGCATGATCTCATCGACCCACATTTCATACGCCTCCTGCCCGAACACTGCCGCGGTGATGTAGGTCAGCCCGAATTCATCGATTCGCGATCCCAGTTCGCGCTTCACCTCCTCTGGCGTGCCGGTCAGCGCCGCGGGGGAGTTGCGCGCGGCCTCTTCGTTTGGAAAGCCCATCTGTTTAACGCTCTGGCGCACCATCGCGTCGGCTTGGTCCTTGTCGCGCGCCATTCGGACGAACACCAGCGACGCCCGCTCGATCGAAGCTGGGTTGCGCCCAGCGGCTTTCGCCAGATCGTTCAACTGCCCGATGCGGCGTTTGAGCACGGTCTTGGTGAACTTGACCGCGGAGGTTGGATCCTGCACCGAATCCTTGTCGTGGTAGATGGGGGGAGTGAGCAGCGCGATGTCGGCATGCTTGGCGGCGATTTCAAGCAGTCGAGGACCCGAACCGCCGACCATTATTGGCGGATAGGGTTTTTGTACCGGCCGCGGATGGTTGTAGGCGTTGGTAACCGAGAAGTATCGCCCATGATAGGTTGGCACTTCCTGCGTCCACATCGCCTTCATCAGGTTGATCCCATCTTCGAGCTGATCCAGGCGCTCGGTGGTGGACGGATAGGGATAGCCGTGGGCGTCGTACTCGGTGCGTTGCCATCCGGACCCGAGGCCCATGATAAAGCGGCCGTTGCTGATGTTGTCCAACGTCGATGCAGTCTTGGCCAGCAGGGCAGGGTTACGAAACGACATCGCAACAATCGCCGGCGCCAGGCGGATTTTTGTAGTAATCGCGGCGATCGCGCTCAGGGTGGTGAAACATTCCAGTTGCGGGTCGCGCTCACCCATCGGCGAATACAGGTGGTCATTAATGGAGAGCGAATAAAACCCCTGTTTCTCCGCGCGTTCCGCAACCCGTCTGGCCCGCGCGAAATCGCCGGTCGGCAGATACAAACCGAATTTGATCTTTGGCATGGCTGCTTCCTTCGCCGTTGATTTGAGGCGAGAGTCACGCAACCCGCGAGTGAATTCAAGACTTCAATTCGAGGCGCCCGGGGGCGCGCCAGTCGGCCAGTCCGTGCCGACGTGACATTGATCAGCGCGAGGGCGAAAGCAAAATTCCCACCTGCTCCATGCTCGGCGCGCTCAGTTTGTTCTTGCAGCCAGTGAAGGCGTCAGGCTCTTTGTGGTCGGGTCAAGAATCAGCGCCCGTTTGGCTTCTCGTTATTTGTCCTGACACTTTTGCTGAGAACCGGCTTCAAAAGCTACGGTTCTTCAAAAATCGCATACACGAGCGGAGGAAAAAGGACGACGAGCGAGTTTCGTAAGCGAACTCACCCGCCGTCTCGTGGACAATCACTCTCCGCCGGTCGGCTCATGTGCGCCGCCAAGCAAAGTCTGGCTGCGTGATGGCCGGCGACTAAAGTTATCGCCGCTCAGGCCCGGGGCCGGGTCGATACCCAGTGCTCGCCGGCCGCCAGTCCTTCCAGCGCCAGGCCCAGACTCAGGTTGTCCAGCATCAGGCGCTTTAAGTGCATCGTGAGTGCCTGACGCGCGTAGCGCACGGCCAGCGGCGGTTTTTCGGTTATCTGGCGCGCCAATTCCCATGCCCGGGGCATCAGCTTCTCCCGCGGCAACACCTCGGCCACCAGCCCCATGTCCAAGGCCTGGGGGGCGGAGATTTTCTGACCGGTAAGCAGGAAGTAGCGTCCGCGATTGAACCCCATCAGCAGCGGAAACACCACGTGCACGCCGTCGCCCGGAACCAGGCCGCCGGGGAAGTGGGGAAGGTCCTGGAACTCGGCGCTATCCGACGCGATCACGACGTCGCACAGCAGCGCCAATTCGGCATGGATGAGCGCCGGACCGTTCACCGCGGCGATCATCGGAACCTCGATATCAAGATGGTTCATCAGCAGATGCTTGCCGTCGGAAAAGGTGTGATCCCACGCGCCGGGCTCTACCTTGGTGGTGTCGCCGCCCCACAGGGCATCGGCTATAAAGTTGTCGCCCGTGCCGGTGATGATCACCAGCTTGTTCTCGCGGTCGCGCGCGACGTCGCCAAAGGCGTAGGACAACTCCTCGTGCGGACGCAGGCCCCATTTGAGCGGGCCGCCTTTGCTGTGCAGGGTCATCTGCAGGATCCCGTCGGTGCGCTCCATCTTGATGAACTTGTACTTGGCCGCGTAGTCTTCGAGTTTGATAGCCATTGGCTTCCTCCTGTCGAATCGTGGTTGGTTCGGGGCGAGTATACTTGAGGCCGCGCGCACACCCCCAATGGAAAAGCGGCGGCCCTGGCGCGAGGTGATCCATGGATTTGCGATCGATGCTGTTTGTTCCCGGCGACAGCGAACGCAAGCTGGCCAAGGCTCAGGGTTCTGGAGCGGACGCGCTGGTGCTGGACCTGGAAGACTCAGTGCCAGCCGATCGGATCGCGGCGGCGCGCTCGATGGTGCGCGAGTATCTCGGCAATCATCGCGACCGCACCCGCCAGCAGTTCTGGGTGCGCATCAATCCGCTGCCGACGGACAAGGCGCTGGCCGACCTGGCCGCAATCACCGGCGGCGCTCCGGACGGAATCATGTTGCCGAAGGTTGATTCGGGTGCCGACGTCGTAGTGGCGGACCACTACCTGTCCGCCCTGGAGATCCGCGAAGGCGTGGAGCCGGGGAGCATCCGCATCTTCGCTGTCGCTACCGAAACCGCACCGGCGCTGTTCGCGCTGGGAACTTTTGCCGGATGCAGCCCTCGACTGGCGGGAATGACCTGGGGCGCCGAGGATTTGTCTGCCGCGCTTGGAGCCGCCACCAAATCGCGACGAGAACGGCGAACTGGAATTCACCTACCGGCTGGCCCGCTCGCTCTGTCTGGCTGGAGCGATCGCTGCCGGCGTTCAGCCCTTGGATACGGTATTTGTGGACTTCCGCGATTCCGAAGGGTTGCGCGCGGAGTCGCGCGCCGCGGCCCGCGCGGGATTTACGGGCAAAATCGCGATCCATCCCGACCAAGTCGTGACCATTAACCAGGCGTTCACGCCCTCCGCTGAAGAAGTTGCGCACGCCCGGCGCGTGATTGAAGCTTTTTCGCAAGGGGCGGGCACCGTGGCGCTGGAGGGCAAGATGCTCGACATGCCGCATCTGAAACAGGGGCAACGGGTTCTTTCCCGCGCGGATGCGGCGCGCTGATTGACAAGCGGGGGCAAGAAATGGCGCTATGCGCAGCGAGGCTCAAATGCGAGCGCGAGGTTAAAGCATTATGAAAGTCGGCATGGCTTCCATCGGGCTTGGGCCCTTCAGCGATCCAGATACGATGGCGCACGTTGCCCGCACCGCGGAACGGTGCGGCTTTGAATCGCTGTGGGCGCCGGATCATTCCGCGATCCCGGACGGGCATCAGACCAAATGCCCCTATACTCCTGACGGTGAGATTCCCGGTGGCCCGGACGCTCCACTGGTCGAGCCAATCAACGCGATGTCGTTCGTCGCGGGCCTGACCTCGAAGATCAAGCTCGGCACCGGCATCATGATCCTGCCGCAGCGCCATCCGTTTTACGTGGCCAAGGAAGTCGCCACGCTGGATTTGATTTCCAAGGGCAGGGCGCTGTTGGGAATCGGGAGCGGATGGTGCGCGGAGGAGTTCACCGCGCTCGGTCTGGACTTTCATCAGCGGGGCAAGCGCACGGACGAGGCGATGCAGGCGTTGCGCGCGCTCTGGCGCGAGGATCCCTCCACCTTCAAGGGAACGCATTTCAATTTCGAGCGGATCAGGAGTTTTCCCAAGCCGGTGCAAAAGGGCGGTGTGCCGCTCCTGGTCGGCGGCCATTCGCGCGCTGCGGCTCGACGGGCGGCGCGCTACGGCGACGGCTTCTATCCGTTGACGCCGATCGTCGATGCCGACGTGAGCAAGATCGATTTCCTCAAGGAGATCAAGGACCTGATTGGGCTGCTGCACGAGGAATGCGCCAAGGCCGGGCGCAAAACCGACGGGTTTGACATAACAACCGGATCGGGCCCCGACCTGGATATGATTAGGCGCCTTGAGGACATCGGGGTGACGCGCGTTTTCATGAGTTCGCCCACCGCCGACCGCGATGGGATCAGCCGCTCGCTGGAGAAAATCGGTAACGAAGTAATCGCCCGACTCTGATCAGGCCGGCGCGCGACGGGTCTGCTCCGGCGCCATTTTGTCTGCCAGATGCGGCCGCGCGCGGATGTAACGCGCTGCGATAGTGAGAAGGAGCGCCGTAGCCGCGCCCGCCATGTCGAGAGTCAGGTCGCGCAGGCTGCAGCTTCGGTCGGGCAGGAAATATTGATGACCTTCGTCGGCGCCGGCTATCAGCAGGCATACGATGAGGGCAGTCAGGGGACGCAGCCCCAGTAGCCAGGACAAAAGCAGGAACAGCGTAAAGTACTCCAAAAAGTGAGCAATCCATCGCACTACTGAAAGATAATAAAATAATTGGCCGGGTGCGCTGACATGAAACAGCGATCTGAAATAGGGATAGAAGAGCGGCTCCATTCGGTGGGCCGAGAACAGAGAGGTGCCGAGAAAATAAACTCCCGCTATAAAGGCAACGAACAAACATAGCCTCGATGCGAAGCCAAGGCCCATCAGGCCGCGTCCGTACGATTTGCTGTCCTCCATCCGCTTAGATTAACCAATTTCGGAAAGTTAAAGAATCCTACCCACGCGACAGCATCAATTAGTGAAAGCACCTCGCGTCATGGTTTGCAGCGCGCGCGAGCGCCATGCTAATTGGCTGACAATGGCCGCGCTGGCTGTCGACCCCGTTCTTGCGGGCAAAAACAGCGTGCCGGGTAAGGCCGCGGACCGCACGGAGAACGTGATGAAAGCAGCGATATTTAACGGTCCTAAGCAATCCCTGGTTATCGACGAGGTAGAGATAGACAAACCCAAGGGCAGGGAAGTCCTGATCAAAAGCGTCGCGTGCGGCGTGTGCCACAGCGACTTGCACTTTGCCGACGGCGTGTGGCCGATGATGCCGCCCGCGATCCTTGGACACGAGACGGCGGGAATTGTCGAGCAGGTCGGCGGCGACGTGACTGAATTCAAGTCCGGGGATCACGTAATCGCTTGCCTGGCGCTGTTTTGCGGCTCATGCGAGAAATGCCTCAGCGGTAACCCTCATCTGTGCTTCAACACCGGGGCCACTGATCGCAAGTCCGGCGAACAGCCCCGGATGACCTACAAGGGCAAGCCGATCCAGGGCATCCTGTCGATGGCCGGCTTTGCGGAAAAGCAGTTGCTCCATGAAAACGCGGTGGTAAAGATTTCCGACGACATACCGCTGGACCGGGCGGCATTGGTCGGATGCGGCGTGACCACGGGCGTAGGCGCGGCGCTGAACACCGCCAAGGTGGCTCCTGGTTCGACGGTGGCGGTTTTCGGCTGCGGCGGAATCGGGCTGGCGGCGGTACAGGGCGCGCGAATTGCGGGAGCGCTGCAGATTATCGCGGTGGATATGTTTGAGAACAAACTCGCGATGGCCCGGCGCTTGGGAGCAACCGACACCATCGACGCGTCTTCGGGCGATCCGGTGCAGGCAATCAACAGTCTGACCGGCCGCGGCGTGGACTATTCCTTTGAATGTATCGGGCTTAAGAAGGTGGCCGAGCAGGCCATCGCCTGTCTGAAACCGGGCGGCACCGCCACGGTAATCGGGATGATTCCGCTGACCGAAAAGGTGGAGATGGACGCGGTCTCGCTGCTGTCGGAGCGCAAGCTGCAAGGCTGCTTCATGGGCTCGAGCCGCTTTCGCCTCGACGCTCCGCGATTCCTGCAATACTACCGACAGGGGCGGCTCAACCTCGACGATATGGTGACGCGCAAAGGCAGCTTGGCGGATATCGATGAGGCGTTTCGCGCGATGAAGGTGGGCGAGGTGGTTCGCACTGTTATAATGTTCGACTGAGGCGGGCGCGGGCGCCGTAAGGGACTTGCCGAGCTATCAAACCAACACGCGGCGCGAATCGCGCGGCAACAACCAACCAGGTGATTGACTATGCCACTGGACCAACAAACCAAAGCCCTCATTGACGCAATGCAATCAGCCGGGATGGTGCTCGAATTCGAGAAGATGACGGCGCCCGAAGCCCGCAAGGCGATGGACCAGATGGCGGCGGTGACGCGCGGGCCAGGCGAGCCGGTCGCCAAGGTCGAGGATCGCAACATCCCCGGTCCCGAGGTCCCGGTTCCGGTGCGGATCTATCATCCCGACGGGTCGGCGCCGTTCCCCGTGATGGTCTTCTATCATGGCGGCGGATGGGTGATCGGCAACGTCGACAGTCATGACGCGTTGTGCCGCAAGCTCACCAACGCAATCGGATGCGTTACCGTATCGGTGGATTACCGCCTCGCGCCAGAAGCGAAGTTTCCCGCCGCCGCCGAAGACTGCTATGCAGCGACGCTGTGGGTGTCCGAGAACGCCAAGTCGCTGGGTTGCGATCCCAAAAGGCTGGCGGTATGCGGTGACAGCGCCGGCGGCAACCTGGCTGCGGCGGTGCCGCTGATGGCGCGCGATCGGGGCAAGCCGCCGATCGCTTACCAGGTCCTGATGTATCCCTGCACCGACGGCAGCCTGGAGAGCGGCTCGATGAAAGAACTGGCGGAGGGCTACTTTCTCACGCGCGGTGCGATGGTCTGGTTCTGGAACCATTACGTCCACGACCATGACCGCAATCATCCTTATGCAGCGCCGATTCACGCGCCGGATTTGAAGGGCCTGCCCCCGGCGTTGGTGATCACGGCCGAATTCGATCCGCTGCGCGACGAGGGCGAAGCATACGCGGCCAAACTCCGCACCGCTGGGGTGCCGGTGACATGCACGCGCTATGACGGCACGATTCACGGCTTCGTCAGCATGGCGGACAACCTGGACAAGGGCAAAGAGGCGATCAACCAGGTCGTAACGACGCTCAAAGCGGCGTTCAAGGCATAGGCGCTTGGCGATGCCGCTGGAGCCGCAGACGAAAGCTTTGCTGGACGCTATGACGGCGTCGGGAGCGTCGCTCGACTTCGGCCAGATGTCGGCGGCGGAGGCGCGCCGCCAGATGGAGGCAAACCCTGTCACGCGCGGCAACGCGGAGCCGGTCGCAAAGGTGGAGGATCGCCAGATACGCGGACCGGGCGGTGCCCTTGCCGTGCGCATCTACACGCCTGAGGCACCGGCGCCGCGGCCGGCGATTGTGTACTTCCACGGGGGCGGTTGGGTGCTCGGCAACCTGGACGGCTCGGACGCGCAATGCCGCGCCCTCACCAACGCGGCCGGATGCGTGACGGTGTCGGTCGATTACCGCCTCGCGCCGGAGGCGAAGTTTCCCGCACCTGCCGAAGATTGCTACGCCGCAACGCTGTGGGTATCGGAAAACGCGGCGAGCCTCGGATGCGATCCGCGGCGGATTGCGGTGGCAGGGACCAGCGCCGGCGCCAACCTGGCGGCCGTGGTTCCGCTCATGGCGCGCGACCGGGGCCGGCCTGCGATCGCATTCCAGGTGCTGGTTTATCCGATCACCGACGGCGCGATGAATACGCGGTCGTACCAGGAAAACGCCAAAGGCTACTTTCTGACGGCTGCGTCGATGGCCTGGTTCTGGAACCAGTACCTCAGCGACGAGAAAGACCGAATCCATCCTTATGCGTCGCCGATCAACGCGGCTGACCTACGCGGTCTGCCGCCGGCGCTGGTGATTACCGCCGAGTTCGACCCACTGCGCGACGAGGGCGAAACGTACGCCGAGCGCCTGAGGGCCTCCGGTGTGCCGGTGACTTGCACGCGCTATGACGGCACGATTCACAGCTTCGTGAGCATGTCGGCAATATTGGACGCCGGCAAACGGGCATTCGAGCAGATTGTCGCGGCGCTGAAGGACGCGTTGGGCCACTAATCAGGATTGTCGCACCGCGCGACTATTTTTTGCAGCCGCCATCCTTTGTCGTAATCCTTCGCGCGCTCAGGATAACGACAAGGGCAAACGGGCCGAAGCAACGCAGCACGCCTGGTTGCGCGCATCAGCTCGCACCCGGTATGTACCAGCCCTACACCGGAAAGCGGCGGTCCACTCCGATCTTGCGCCTCCGCAGTTGCTCGCGCCGCTCCTGCGCGCCGATCCGTCGGGCGTTGGACGGCAGCAGCTTTGACAAATCCGCTATCTTAACCAGCCTGGTGCTCGGAACGGGGTGTTCGTCAGCCTCCACCCATCTTTGATTCACCATCCCAACGCAATGTCCGCCGACGTCTAACCAATTCGGAATTCCGGGATCGGCGTGGGACACTGCTATCCGTACGGAGCCGTCATCTTCGTAGGCTGCCTGTTTGCCGTTGAGCGACGAGAAGCGGTAGCGATAGTCGGTCGAAGTGAACCAACGATTGGCGAGTTCAAAGTTCCAGTATGCGCATCGCGGCGGCTTCACCTCGAAGATCAGCGCCTCATCGGGTTGAATTTTCCAATAACAAAACTGCAGTTGCCGCCCGAGCGACTGGCTCTGGCCGTCGCCCGCCCAAACCGGCATCCCGCTGACGAACACGTTGGGTTTGCCCGCGTAATGCTCCACCCATTCCACCCATCGCTTGGAATCCGAGACAAACCAGTCGCCCGCCTCCTTAAGGCCGCGAATCAACCGCTCCGGCGTCAGCGGCGCCGGTGGTCCCTCGACGCCGACGCGCTCGATACGCATCCACATCGGTTCTTCGGTATCCCATTCACCGAAGAACTGCCGGGTAAAGAGATAGTTGGGCCCGGGTCCGAGTTTGAGCCAGTTTCCCGGATGCTGCTGCGCACTGAGCGCGATCTGAAAACTCCCGTCCCATTCCGTCTTGAGCTGGCTGTTATTGATCGCGGAGTGGGTGATGGAGAACTCAGCGCCGTTGATCAGGAATGAAACCCACGAAACCGTTCCGCGGTTGCCTACGATTCGGTAGGTGTGCGCGCCGTCAAGCCACGTGACCAGGTAGGTGCAGTCGGGATTGTCGCCGAATGATTTGTTGACCGGCGTTTGTAATTGCCACAATTGCGGATAGAGCGGGTCGTTGAATTCGAATTTTTCGCTCAGCGCCTTGGAGATGTAGCGCGAGAGGTATTGAAAGCCGGTCGCCCGATCCAGGGGCGTTGCGCCGAGTGTGTCGTTGAATATCAGGCTCTGCGCGCCCTTGAGCTTGTCGCAGAATTCGTCCCAGGCACGCTTGAGCTGTTCGTCATAGGGTGTGCTTCCAAACGCCATGATCATTCTCCCTTGAGACTCGCCGTCAAGATCTGGAAGTTGGCTCAAACCAGGCGAAATCACAAGCCGCACCGCCGCCCGGTCATCGGCTTTTCCGGCGCCATGGCAGGAGTCAGGCGTGCGGCAGGATGATCGGCTTGATGGCGGAGAAGTTGCGCATCGCTTCGTATGCGTCGTTGACCTTTGACAGCGGGTAGCGCGTACTGACCATCGCGTCGAAATCGAAGCGCTCGCGATTGTTGCGCATGAACTCCATCGCCTTGTAGTAATCGGTGGTCTCGGCCGAGAGTGAGCCGATCACGGTCATCTCGCGTCCCACGATCCCGCTGGGGGCGATCGAAACCTCGTCGCGATTGGTCTGGCCGATCACCAGATAGCGTCCGCCACGGCGCACCATGTCGATTCCTTCGCGGAAAGCCGTCTTGGCCCCCGAAGCCTCTATGACGATATCTGCGCCGCGCCCGCCGCTGAGCGCCATCACCTGATCCTGGCGCTCTTTGGCATTGAGCTTTTCGACCGAGATGAGATGATTTGCGCCCCATCGGCGCGCGATATCCAGCCTTACCTCGGGCGCGCCGATTGTGACGACTCTGCTGGCGCCCGCCCTCGACGCCATCGCCGTGGCAAACAAGCCCACCGGGCCGGCCCCCTGGACCACGACCGTGTCGTAGTCGTGCACCGCGCCCAGTTTGTCGAACGCATGCACGACGGTGCGCAGCGCGCATGAAGCCGCCGAGGCCCATTCGCTCTTCACCTCGGTCGGGATCTTGATCTTGCCCGATGTCGGATAGACGTAGCAGTACTGCGACAGTCCGCCGACCAGGAAAGGATACTTGCGGCAGGACGCGAAATTGTAATTGCGCCGGTTGGGGCACAGCGATTCCTGCTTGGTGACGCGGCACCAGAAGCATTGACCGCAGGTGGCGGGACTCCAGATGATGCGGTCGCCCTCGGTCAGCGGCTGTCCGACCGCGTCGCACCGCACGTCGCCCCGGTCGACTATAGTGCCCATCATCTCATGGCCCGGAATAATCGGCAGAAAGGGCTCGATCGGCAGCATGATGGTGCCGTCCCACATATGGATATCGGAGCCGCAGAGCGATGCCACGTCGGTCCGCACCAGCATCGCACCGGGCTCGAAATCCCGCGGCACGTTGACCTCCTCGATACTGACCGGCTCCTTGATGCGGTTGATTACCGCCGCTTTGCAGGTGCTGGGAATTGTCGCCATCGTCGTCTCCGTAGCGGTTGCGAAGATTATCCGCCCTCAGCTGAGTACGTCTTTTTTCCACGCGCACGCCGCTTTGACGCCGCGGCGGGCTTGGAGGCGGGGTTCGAATTCTCGCCCTCAAGCCGCACCAAAAGCTTGCGCAGGATACGATTTAGCGCGTCGATCTCGCCCGACGTCAAGGTATTGGCGGTGTGCATTTCGGGTTCGTCCGCCAGCATACCAAGCATCACCGTTGAATCGATCAGGCTATGGCCGCGGCGGGTCAGGCGCACCAGGATGCCGCGCCGATCGCCCGGATCCGGGTTGCGCTCGACCAGTCCCAGGGACTCCAGGTGATCCACCTGGCGGGTCATGGTTGCTGACGGCGCGAAGCATTCCTTGAGGAGCTGCGTTGGATTCAAACAAAAATCCGGTCCGGCACGGCGCAACGCGGCGATTGCCAGCAATTCGCGAACGTTGAGCCCGGCCTTGGCCGCCACGCGCGCCAGCCCGGCTTCGAAGAAGAAAGCGGCGCGCTGGATGCGAGACACCGCCGCCATCGCCCGCGAGTCGCGATCAGGATATTCGGCGTGAATCTCGGCCAGCATCCGATCGACGAAATCCTGCGCAGCGGCGGCATTGTCGGGCTTCCGTTGCTTTGACCCTCTCGCCTTTCGCATCGCAAGCCAAACAGCCTACGATGGCTCGCAGTTGCCTACAAGGACTCCCCTGTTAAGCGGGAAAGCACAGCGAAGCTGGAAAACAAAATCGGTTAGTGCCTGCCTGAAGCAAGCGTATGGCGATGTGGGCTGCCGGCGCTCAGAAACCGGCTCAGGTCGTTCGCTTGGCCCTAACTTTTGATATGCTGGCGACGGATACGCACGGTATTGCGTAGAATCTCAATCTCTGTGAGAGCCCACTATGGACGTTAATCAGATCGATCTACTGAGTCCCGACAGCTTCGTAAGGGGCGTTCCCCACGAATGGTTCACCTATCTGCGGCGCAACGCCCCAATCTACAAGCATCCGGAGCCGGCAGGACCCGGCTTTTGGGTGATCACCCGCTACGACGACGTCGTTTCGGTTGGCCGCGATTCGCAAACTTTCTCCTCCGAGGCGGAACGTGGCGGAGTCGTTCAGCTCAGGGACGATATGATGGACGACTTCAACCGGGGCGGCCGCATGATGCTCACCATGGACCCGCCCGATCATACCCGCTACCGTTCCCTGGTTAACAAAGGCTTCGTGCCCCGCATGATCAATGCGCTGGCGCCGCACATCCGGGAAATTACGAGCGGGATTATTGATCGGGCAATCGGCAAAGGCGACCAGTGCGACTTCGTCGTCGATGTGGCGGCGGAGCTTACGCTGCAGGTGATAGCCGAGTTGCTGGGCGTGCCACTGGAGGACCGTCACCAGGTGTTCGAGTGGAGCAACCGCCTGATCGGCAGCGAGGATCCGGAATACGCTATCAGCGACGAACTGGTGCGGCAGGCGCAGTTCGAGATGTTCATGTACGTCAATGCGCTTGCGGCCAAGCGTCGCAACGAGCCGCGCGATGATCTGGTCACGACTCTGTTTAACGCCGAGATTAACGGCGACCGGCTGTCCGAGATGGATTTCAACCTCTTCTTCCTTCTCCTCGCGGTGGCTGGCAACGAAACCACCCGCAACGCGCTCTCCCACGGCCTTCTTACTTTTACCCAACATCCGGAACAGTATCGAATGCTGGTCGATGATCCGTCGCTGGTGCCGTCGGCGACCGAGGAGATACTGCGCTGGGCTTCGCCAGTCATGTATTTTCGCCGCAACGTGACCCGCGACACCGAATTGCGCGGGCAACGGTTCAAGGCGGGCGACAAGGTGAGCATCTGGTACGTCTCCGCCAACCGCGACGAGGAGATTTTCGCCGACCCCTTCCGCTTCGACATCACTCGCTCCCCTAATGAGCACGTTGCCTTCGGCGGCGGCGGTTCTCATTTCTGTCTCGGCGCAAACCTCGCGCGAATGGAGATCAACATCCTGCTCCAGGAGTTGGTCAAGCGCGTCCCGGCACCGAAGGTGGTGGACGACGTGAAGCGGTTGCGCTCAAACTTCATCAATGGGATCAAGCATCTGCCGGTCCAGCTCGGACCTGGCCGTGCCGCCTGACGATCGGGAGTTTGGCGGTTCCGACCGGGTTTCCAGATACACAACCCGAAGGCAGACAGCCCTATTCAACCGCCAGCCGGAATGATAGGTTGCCGCCATGTTTACCGTGAGTTCCATGACGGACACCAAGTTTTCAAGGGCGAGTTTCACCACGATGAAACCCCGCCGCTGGAAAACTCGAAGGAGCTCGCTCCTGAGGTGACATCTTCGTGATTCCGCCGATCCAACTGAACGCGCGTGGCGGCGGCAGCGGGTCCCGCTATACTTACCTGATGAAGAACTTTCCTACCGGCGCCCCCGAGCGCGTAAAGGAGGTCACAATGAAAGCCAGAGCACTAATCGCTAGCGCGGCCGTCGTGTTTTTGTGCGGCGGATTCGGTGTCTGTTTTGCCGCCGAAGGATCCACGCCGGAGACGCCGGCTGCATCCGCCCCTTCGCCCGCGCCCGAGTCAGCCCCCGCCCCCGCGCCGAAGGCGAAGCACCATCGCATGCATCGCCGCCACGGCAAGCATCATGCGCAAAAGGAGTACACCGAACAGGAGTTGCAGCAGTACCAGTCGCAACCCCCGGCTAAGTGAGTTCCTGCTGCCGTTCGAGCCTACGGCCGCCCGTTTTCGATGGGCGATCCGCACAAGGGTGCGGGATGTTTGAGCGGGCGATTTCCGCCCGGCGGAACCCGCAACCTGACGGTAGCCTTTATTAGATAAGCGGCGCCAGTAGTGGTTTCGTCACCGACCCGGACGAAAGTTTCGCCGGCGGCGGAATCGCCAGTTCAGTTGAGCCGTCCGAGATGGGGCAAAGTTCGATCCACTTGCGCCTGCTTCGCTTCGGCCTTGGCGGGGACCCACCACTTCGACCAGGCGCCTTTCCCATTGCACGCCAAATAGCCTACGATGAGCCGCGGCGGCCCATGAGGTCCTGCACGTTAACCGGAAGCGATCGGGGCGTGGTGATCGGTATCTGACAGCGCGTTGTCTCTGTTGAGCAAGGACAATCGAGTTATCCACTCTCAGCCCACGGTTTCGATAAGATCCCAGATCCGCCTTCTGCATGATGCTTACCGGATCAAAATGCGTGTTTCTGCACTGATGGGGAACTGTTGTGTTGAGGGCGAAAAATGGGGCAGGAACAGCCACAAACAAACGTTCCCTGAGATCTGTATTGCAAAAGCTGTGGTCCTAGGGATTCCAACTTTTTCGCGTGCCTCTGCACTTGGTTCTCCGAGGTTGTGTGCTTGGAGAAAGGTGCTTTGGAACTTCCCTAGATTTGGCAAGCTGATTATCTGCTCCGACCACGTCGCCGACGGCGGTTCGAGCCGCCCACGTGGCCGAGTGCTTGCACAAAGATAAATCCAGGTCGGCTGAATTTCCAGTCGTGACAAAAGATGCGAATGGCCTCTCTTCTTTCAAATTTTTTTCGACTCCGCGCTTTTTTTCGCAAGAGGATCAAGAATTGCCGCCCCTAACACCGGGACGAGGCCATCGGCCAGAAATACCATGTCACCCGCTTAACCCGCCTAACCCATAGATGCGCTGCCGGAACGTTATGCCTTCCGAGCGCGTTTTGTCTTGTCGGGATTACGCAAAATTGAAATACACCTCATGTTCGAGTGTCTGCGTTCGTCGATGAAGCGCGCTTTCAACTCCAGTTCGATCACCGGCTTTAAATTAGTGAGACGCTGGCCGAAGCCCTGAACGGTTGCCGGCAAGCTCAGCTGGTTCTCTCGGGCGACCATTTTGCACATCTCGAAAAGCTCCCCAATGAAAATCGGACCGATGTCGTCACCAGCCTGGTTAAGCAAGATATTGAGCGCCACAATAACGTCGTCTGCGTCGCAACTGAGGAGCCCCTGCGCCTTTTGCAACTCCTCTAAAAGACGAAGGTTTTCGTTCGTCTTCTCGGAGTCATTTTTTTGCGTTGATGGGCCGAGAATGAACCAGCCGAAATCGGCCATTCGCAAAGGTCCTGCTTTCGGTTGAGCCTGAGCGAACCTATCCGCCGCGGAGCCGAGGCTCCTAAGGAGGTCTCCCATGATGCGGGATCGGCGGGAAGCAAGCTCATCGAAGAGCACGGAATCGGGCACGAATCGCTCTGGTCTGCCGCAAAATAAGGGCAGCACACGTTCGGCAATATCTGCGCGCCCAAAAGGACGGCCGGATGAAACCATCAGCCGCGCAGTCGGATCGACCGAGACCGCTTCATTTGCAAGGCCGTGCCGTTGCGCCTCAAAACGTGCGCCGGTGGCAAAGTTTGAGATGGCATCCTGAAGCCATGCCGGCTTGCAGTCCACGTTGTCGAGCGCCAACACCACCCGGGTCGACACAGCCGCAACGAAGTCGGCATGTCGCCATCCACTAAGCGCGCAGACTTCAAAACGCGGTCCAATTAGAAGTCGGCCAATCAGCCGTAGCGACGTGGTTTTGAAAGTCCCCTGAGTCCCGAAGAACGCAGGGATCATTTGGTTCCCGCGCAGAGCCGGGAAGAACCACTGACGCAAGCTGGCTCCCAGCCAAGAAACTTGATCTTCCCTGGAGACCCGGTGGGTGAAATTCGTCAACTTGAACCGATTCAAAAACCATTCAAAATCATCAAGAAACTCGGACGCTTTAAATTCGGGTTCCCAGCTGTCGGCATCGAGGTCGGTGATGAAAAAAATATCATCCTCTCCATTTAAGCCGCGCGTCCATTCGCCACCCCGCTCCCGTCTCCATGCGCCTCGACCTCCATTTGAGACGACCAAACGCCCGGTTTCAGGATCATAGTAGGACAGCGACTGAATCTCGATCGCCTTCGCTTGCTTGGCAGCGTTGTCCAAACGGTCCAACACAAATCTCAGAACACCTTCGGTGGCGCCCAGGCCGGTCTGAGCTTTCAAGAAATCAAGGAAGCGGGCCTCATGTAAATCAAGCAAGCGTCGCTCGGAGTCTGAGAAATAAAAAAGCCGGCCGCCATGCGTCCTGAAAAACGATCCGTGAACTTGCAGTTCCGTTTGAACGCGCTCGGCAATGTGTCGAGATCTGTCGAAAGCGGCCAGACTTTGGTCCAGTGCAATCTGACGGACGGTCTGAACTAAATCAAGGCCGAAGGGAAGTAGTGGCGCGCCATTAACTTCAGCGGCGTTGCCGTTTTTAGTGACTCCGTTACTAACCATATCCGGAAATCTCCTCGTCCATCGCAGGATGAACAAACTAGGCTATGTGCTTCGAGAATGAACGGGAGATTAGTCGCAGGCACGGATTGCACCCGCCGGAAGATACACATCAGTAAACGCAATACATAATAACAGAACCAGCGCCGTGTGCAAGAACTCGCCGTAGCATCGATTCCAGTTCTGTGCTTGCCGCCGCAAAACGGTAGTTTCTTGGGGGCTCAACGGTAGTTCTTTGGCGGCTCGCCGAGCCGTTCGGTCGATTCCTGCGGGATTGCATCTGCAAATACCCGAAATACGGAAGTGATAATTTTGGTTACGAAGCACCCGCTTTGCCGGTCGCAAAAAAGTTGCGCGCAGGTGGGGTAGATCGGCCCCGCTATCTTGCTCGGCAACGGTAGTAGCTTGGCGCAGGCGAACTTGGGCGGAATAACGATCGGCCTAACGGGAGCTTGGGGCGCGACCTGGACCCTGGAAAGCGCATTCAACGCGGTCATTAGGGGGAATTGCAGGGAGCCAGTGATCCAAGCTTCGGGATTTATCGTCCCGTTGAAAAATCAGATTCGAACCTCCGGACAAGGGGCGCAGGAGCTACGATTCTGAGGCCAAGATTACAAACCAAAGATCCGCTGCCGATAGGATTCGCTCATTAAAGATTTCTGCAGAATCGTTCCGCACGCCTTCCCGCTTACTCAATGGCTTAACCGGAGCTCGACTTTGGCTCTCTCCCCAGTTGCTCGACCGCAATCCCGGAGAGCCTGGAAAGTGCCATTACCTGTCGGAGATTTACATCCAGCATATGTCCGGCGGCCATCCAGTTATAGACCGTCTGGCGGGTAACCCCGAGCTTGCGCGCAACGGCAGTGACGCCCCCCGCCAACTCCACTGCGGCTTCCACCAGATTCACTTCCCGACGCCTGCGCCCCATGCTGGGCAAAGCTACCTTCATGCGCACAGGGTGGTCAATCGGAGCGCGTCGACCTCGATCTGGATGTCAATCTTAATTGACGATAGTCGTATAGTATTGAGGCCGTCCAACATTCGCGTATAGAAGGATTTAGGATCTGTCAGAGAAATATATTCACAGCATCTAACGGACCAGATATATGCCGTAATTTGCGTCTTTTTCATTTGACAAACCACGGCTATTACTGCTATCTTTTTGGTTGTAGCGAACGCCTTCCAGGCACCAGTGCCGACAACATTCCGTAGAGTTCACAGACGGAGCAGGTCCCGGAGGAAACTAAATGGACAGTCTCGAAAGCGCCATAATCGATACTCAGGAAGAGGTTGCCGCGCTCGTGGCCCGGCGTGCCGCGATCGACCGCGATCTGCTGGAGCTGCAGCGCCGCCACCGGATGCTTACGGACAGGAACCTTGTCCCGCACCATCATCACTGTCCCCATTGCGGCGTTTGGTCCGTCTGCCCACAAGCCTACGGAGAGGATTGCCCGCTTGAGGCCACCGCACCGGCGGACTGTCGCGATGACCCCTATCGCGTCGAGTGAGCTGGTGCATCCAAGACTGAGGAGCTTGCAGCAACGCGGCCTGCCCAAATCAACGACTAGAGAGAGGACTGGTATGGGAAAAGAGGCTGACCTCGAGGCGCAACTTCGCGCCTCGTTTGACGGAAACCGCGAAGAAAAGCCCGCTGAGGCCGCCGCCGCACAAGTACGATTGGTGAGCAGGCCCGCAAGACGAAGGGCGGCCAAGGCAAAGGGAAGTAGGTGCGCAACGGCAGCTGAGCAGAAACAATCCAATGGCGCTGCAGCCCAGATCGCGAAAGGTCAGTCGTCGATGCTTGAATTGTGCACTGCAGGTCAGATGACCTTGCGCCAAAAGCTGGGTGAGGTACGCCGCCGGATCGGCTACATCCAAAAACGCGGATACAACGAGCGCCATGACTACTATTACGTGGCGGCTGCGGATATCGCGGGAGCGGTCGGCGACGTCCTGGGCGAGTTGGGCGTGGTGGTAATCCCCCGGTTGGAAAGCATCACCTACGAACCGCATGCCCCCGGGCGTATCGATGGCGTCCGCGTCGCCCGCGTGATCATGGCCTATACCTTCACCGACGAGATCAGCGGCGAGGAGGTCACCGCCAGGGTCGCCGGTGAGGGACTCGACGTCGGCGACAAGGCGTCCTACAAGGCGATGACCGGCGCGCTGAAGTACGCCCTGCTGCAGTCCTTCTTGCTGGCCACCGGCGACGATCCGGAGGACGAACACGCCGAGTCGCGCACCGCGCCAGGATCGGAGCGGCTGATCACCGCCGAGCAGGCGTGCGAGCTGCAGAGATTAATCGAAGAGACCGGCACTGAGCTCGAACGGGTGCTCGCCTATTACAAGCTCTCCGCGCTGGGCGAAATGAGCGAAGCTTCCTATTCGCGTGCCCTCGAACTGCTCAAGCGCAAGCTCGGTAAACAGGGCCAAGGGGGTGGAGTGCATGCCCAGAATTGAGCGGTTCCATCAGAACACTCCCGAGTGGCACCGCTGGCGGAAGGAAGGGATTGGAGCCAGCGATGCTCCGGTGATCATGGGCGAGGCACCGTTTAAGACCGCAAGAACGCTGTGGTCGATCAAGACCGGGCGAATGCAGGAAGAACCATCGGGTCCGGCTGCGCGGCGTGGCCACGAACTGGAGCACTTCGCCCGTCGCGCCTATGAGCGACAGACGGGAATCCAGATGGAGCCGCTGTGCCTGGTCCATGCAGAGTTGGAGTGGATGCGTGCGTCGCTCGATGGGCTGAGCTTTGACGGCTCCACGCTCGTGGAAATTAAATGCACACTGAGCCTGCGGGATCGCGCCTTGGCACACCAAGGTCGTATCCCGTCTCAGTACTATGCGCAGTTACAGCATCAACTGGAGGTCTCCGGAGCGCAACAGGCGCACTACTGGTCCTTCCACGGGAGCAACGGAATCCTGATTGAGATCCGCCCCGACCGGGAATACGCAAAGCGCTTGGTGGAAGCAGAGGTCGCGTTCTGGCAACTGGTGAAGGAAAACCGCTGGCCTGAAACAACCAGCGAGGAACTGGATCTAGGAGAGGATCCGGAGTGGCGTTACGCCGCCCTTCGTTATCGTGAAGTCAGGCTCCGGCTGGAAAGCGCGACATTCGAGGAGCACCGGCTGCGCGCAACGCTTGCACGCCTGGCGACGGCGCGGCGCACCCACGGCTGCGGTGTCGAAGTCTTGAAGAGTTCGCGCAAGGGCGCGGTTGATTACTCGGCGGTTCCCGAGCTGCGCGGGGTCAACCTGGAACCCTACCGCAAACCGCCGGTGCCGGTCGTCAAAATCAATTTCATCGAACCCAACCGGCAATAGACTGTCATGGAAGAATTTTTCGGCTTTCGTAATTTCCGCCACTTCGAGAGCACCCGCAGGGAGATCAAGCTGCCTTATGACCTGCTCAACGACATCCGTTTCCGCCAGCTTCCCGATGCTCAGAAAGCCCACCTGATCTGTCTGCTGCTGCTCTC
>Ga0126381_100000420_pt1 | contig 46410 bp, 60 predicted proteins | sample PanSoiMetPlot_28_FD_96465 | JGI IMG/M metagenome (GOLD analysis project Ga0126381, IMG submission 96465) | Tropical forest soil microbial communities from Panama - MetaG Plot_28 | ecosystem: Environmental > Terrestrial > Soil > Tropical forest > Bulk soil | place: Panama | collected 2016-02-17 | reverse complement strand
GCCCCGCCGCCCCGCCCCGGCCGCCGCCAGCCGCCGCCGCTCCCCACTCCCTCCACACTCCCCCGCGGCCCAGAAGGGGGTGGGGGTGCCGCCTGTCGCTACGCGACTGGCCCAGCGAACACAAAATGATTTTTTGAAATTCTGCAATTTTGAATTCTCAAACTGAGAAATCGTGGTTTCACCCAAATTTTAAAAATGCTGTTATTGTGTTGGCAGAAAAGGGGAGGGAAATAGACGTGAGCAAGGAGAGTACGGACGGGATTTTGAAGATGGTGAAGGTGAAGTATTACAGTGCGGAGCATGAGCGGAAGGGGATGAAGCCGGAGACGGAAGTGGTGCATGGTTGGGAGTACGACCCGGTATTGAAGGTATTGAAGCTGAAGCGGGTGTTGAATGGGAGATTGGTAACGAGGGCAGTGGTAGGTGAGTGTTTGTGGGCGAGGGAAGAGGGGTAGGGCGCTCGCTGACGCTCGCTAAGCGGTTTTGGGGGGGTGTTTTGTGGATCCACGGACGGTTTTGGAGTTGCTGGAAGCGCGGGGGTTTTCATGCATCGGTCTGATCTTCGGTAATGACGACGGCGAAACGATTATGGTCTGGAAAGAGTCGGTTCCGGAGGAGGTTCGCCAGGAGATCCTCGAGGAGGCCCTATCGGGGAAGTTGAACTATTCAAGGATCAAGTCGCAATAGAGGGGGGGGGGTTGGATGCTGAATCCTGTTTTGGTGGTTTTGTTGGCTGGTCAGATGGTGCATGGCCAGAGCCAGGCAGTAACGATTGGGGGTCACTTGAATGTGACGAACCAGGCTCCGGCTATTCAGGGGACGGAGAAGGCGCACGACTACCGGTTTGTGGGTGAGCCAGAGAATCGGGTCTTGATTCAGGACGGCAACGATGTGATCGGTCACTGCCGGCGGCTGGATTACTCGCTCGACAACTGCACTCTCTCAAACGGGCACGACTGGCAGGATTTGGTTCGCGCGGCTGTGGCTAAGGGATACGTGCCCCTGGGTCTGGAGAAGAAGGAGTTGCACTGCGCGCAGTACGAGCACGTCGAGCATTGGCCGGGTAATTGTGGACCGGCTGAGTGCGACACGACTACCGGGACTTGCTATGCGTCCTGCACGACTCCCCCACCGGACAAGTGCGTTCCGGACATTCACGAGGTCACTGAGAAAGAGTGGCAGAAGATGCTCTATGAACAGAGGATGCTTCGGGACATCATCATTCAAAACCTGATCAATACCCAGGATTTGAAGAAGCTGATCGATAAACGAAAAGGAGGAAAGTAATGCCGTCGAACGACCAAACAGTGCTTGCAATTCCGCACATCCAGTGTCCGAGCTGCAAGATGTCTATTCATGTTGGAAATTTGACAGTTAACAAGTTTTCAAAAGCGCAGCGAAAGGCGCAGCTTGAGTCTTACAACTCTTGCTCACCGGGCAGTTCACAAGAGAGTTACATCGATAACGACATGAGTACTGAGTACTCTCCCGAGCAGGAGTTCGTTATCATCACTTGCGACAACATCGCCTGCAAGCAGTACAACGTCTTCAAGGTTCTGAAGCTGCCGAAGCTCATTGTGCCGTCGATGCGGGTTTCTTTGGAGTAGCCATGTTTGTGATCATCGGGGAGCGGTCTCGGGCCGCTTCCGACTCCCGGCAAAATCTGTGCTTGAAGTGCTGGAACTACCACGGTCGCAAATATGCGATCGATGACAGCGAAGTGCATCTGTGCTGCACGATGAGCAATCACCCACAGCGGCTTCGCGGACCGGTGTCGCAGTGCTCGGACTTTCAGGACAAGTCCAAGCCCAACAAGCACGAGCTCGACAAGATCGCCTGGATCATCGATCCGAACCACAAGAAGGTCGGATTCATTCCGCCTTCCGAGAGAAAAGACTTGAAACACGACGACTAAAAGCAAGGGAGGAAAGAAGGAAATGGGAGCAACCTCAGAAGTGGGGCACGTCGGTTTGAGAGCGATGCCCGAGTACCGGTCGGTCAAGACGGTTTACGCCTTGAAGATCCGGAAGATTCACCGCAGTACAGTCGACATCGAGCTGGCGTTTGAAGAAGATGGGTACGCCAACAAGATCATCACCAACCACGAACTTGAAGGAAAACCGAATCCCCAGGACGGATGGTATTTCGTCCGGTATACGGATGGTTACTTCAGCTTCTCTCCGGGTCCGCAGTTTGAGGCAGGAAACGTTCTGAAGTCCGAGTGGCTTGAGAAGGCCTCCCGAGCCGCGCAGGAAGCGAACTTCCAGTTGTGCGTGGCGATCGGGGATCCAGCAGACCACTGGGACGATGCTCCGGAAATCCTGAAGCAGTCGGTTCGAACCGGGGTCATGGGGATCATCGCAAACCCGAGCATAACCTCTGAAGAGAGCCATCAGAAATGGCTCGATTACAAGAGGGCGGAAGGCTGGAAATACGGCCCGGTCAAGGACGTTGAGAAGAAGGAGCACCCCTGCTTTTTGCCCTACTCTCAGCTTCCCATCAACCAGAGGTTGAAGGACCACCTGTTCGGCATTGTGGTGCGCGCTGCCCTGAATTTGTAATTCAGTGGTAGATTTGTGTTGGCAGTTCTCTTGAACGTTACCCAAAAGGAGTGAAAGGTATGTGTCAGAACGCAAAGCAGACCGCGATCAATCTTCTGACCGCGATTGAGCCGACCATCGTAGCCCTCGGAAAGCAGTTGGGTCTTTCAGCCGATCCGATCTTTACGACCGTCATCACCGAGTACAACAACGCTCTCACGGCATTGCAGAGCTGGGTCCCCGGAAACGTGGCTACCGAAGTCGAACAGGCATTGAGTGTTCTTCAGACGGCCGTCAGCTCTCTTCCGATCCCGGCGAGCATTCAGACCTTGGTCAATATCATCCTCGCCGGCCTCACCGCGGTTGTGGGCGTGATCAGCGCGAACTCCCCGGCGCCACTTCCGGTCAATCCTCCGACTCCGACTCCCGCAGCAGCCAGCGCCGAAGAGACTCAGGGACAGTTTGCGGCTCACGTTGCGGCAGACACCGCCGCGCGCGTCGAGGCTCTGGTTCCCGGCTTCAAGCGCTCGATCTTCCACTCCCCCCAGCACCAGTACAAGACGGTCTGGAACGACGAAGTCAAGCATCTCGGTTTGCCAGAGGAAATGCTGGCAGAGTAGAAACCCTCGGGGACACTAGAAGGCTTGGTGGAGATAAAGGGCCATGTGGGCAACGGTGATTCTGATTGGAGCTGGTTTTTTGGCAGTCATTATCATCGTTGCCCGCATCTACGCGGATGTAATCAATAACGCCATCAATCCATTCGACGAGTGAGGTCAGAATGTCATTTGAAGTGTTCAAGGGAGGCAAGCTTGCCCCCAAGCGCCACATGATGATGCCAGCTCTCGGAGACTTTCTCGACCGGGCAATCGCCTGGCCTACGGTCCCGGCAAAGGGTTGGGAGTTCGCGGTTCCCTCATCCGACATGGACATCCTCGGAAACGACCAGTTCGGTTGCTGCGCCGAGGCCGGAGCCATGCACCTGATCCAGGCTCAACAGGCCAACGTGGGACGCAGAGTCGTTCCAACCAAGGCCGACACCCTGAACCTCTACACGGCTGTGACCGGGTTCAAGTCAGACGATCCCTCAACCGACAACGGCACCGTTCTTACCGACCTTCTTAACTACTGGCAGGCAACCGGAATCACTCTGGGTAATGTGGTTCACAAGATCGCCGGGTACGCCTCGGTCGACATCTCGAGCGTGGCGCAGATGCGGTTTGCGGCTTACACCTTTGGTGGGCTCTACCTTGGCATGAACTGCCCGAAGCAGGCCGAGATCAACGTCAACAACTGGAACTTCGATCCCACCAATCTACCGATCGCCGGAGGACACTGCATAATCCAGTGCGGGGAAGGCGCGGCTGGAGGGAAGATCGGAACCTGGGGTCTATGGATACCGTCAAGCTGGCGGTTCCTGCTCGGGACGCTCGATGAAGGTTACGTCGTGATCACCGAAGACTTCGTAGACCAGAACACCGGCAAGAGTCCTACGGGTTTGGACCTTGACGGATTACTCGCCCAGAGCCGTATGTTCCAGGCAAGCCAGAGGCCCAATTGATGTGGTTCGTATTCACAAGGGACGGCGTAGGGAAAATCGCTCCTCTCGCATCCGGAACGACGCGCGCGGAGCTTGAAGACCGCATGCCGCACGTCGTCCCTTGTTCGGTTGAAGGCGAGACGATAAACATGGGCTACCACGAGCTGAAGATGGACTGCCCATGCCACCCACAGCTAAAAGAGAAGGACGGCATAACCTTCGCCGTGCACACGACAAGGACCCAATGAAGGAATTTACGGATCAACAAATGGAGCTTCTAAAGGCCTTTGCCGACGGCGTTCACCGTCTGATCTTGGAGAACCCCGAAAAGGCCGTGCTCGTGGTTGTCGATAAGCATATCGGGGTAACGACTCTGCAGAACACAAACAGCGCTACGGTACTTCTGGGCATGCTCGACATGGCCAAGCTTTCTATCGTAAGGCTCCTAGAGTCGAGAACTCAGACAACTGCGGAAGTGGGACCGATGAGCGATCTGATCAATAAAGGGGGACCAGTCAACTAATGGTTACACTCACAATCAAGAACGGAGCCAGGCGCGAAGTACAGTCAGGGCTGGTAGACGTCAATGGTCCGGTTGTGGCGCTCTATGCTGTAACCAAGGGCAAAGACTCCCACCCGGAGCTGGTATTCGCGTACCACATGCATCCCGGCGACCAGGTCCAAAGCGACGGAAAGGGAAACTACTGTGTCGAGTTTTGAAGTTATCGATCGCCGCGGTTCGAACAAGAAGGAAGAGCCGGCTCCGGTCAAGGTCGATGTTAGGGTGTCGGAAGGCTCGACCGAGTGGCTCGAAACCGCGTACATCATCGTGCCGGGTGTTCAGACTCCGTTTGGTGTCTGGTCAATGGGAAGGTCGGTTGGAAGGCGCATGGACGGGCAGGGCCCGTTTGTGGCCGATTATCTTTTTGGGCCAATTTGGAAAGAGGATGAAGTCTGGCAACCGCATGCGAAGGAGCGCCTGGACACGTTTCTAGGTTGCGACTGCCGCTCCGGAAAGCAGGGCGGGATCTGCGTTGTTCATAAGATGTTGCTGGAACAATGGACGGTAGCGGATAAGCAAAGAATCGAGCTGATGTGTAGCTCACCGCTCCCTCCGGTTCTGGAGTCCCTGATGCGCGCCGAGCATAACATTCAGGGGCGAAAAATCGCAGTTCCTTGAGGGTCCCCTATGGAAGTACCAGTTAGGGCCACGGTTCTCATATACGGGCCAGCCATGATCAATGTGGTATCTGAACCAGTTATGCCTTGGGAGTACGATAGCTTGCCGGAGTTGGCGATTCGAATGTTCGAGACGATACGCCAGTTCGGAGGAGTAGGGCTTGCGGCTCCCCAGATCGGTATCTTCAAGCAGGTGGTCATGGCCCAGCTTGACGATGAATCGGTCATAACCCTAATCAACCCGGAGATCACCCGGCTGTACGGAAAAGAGATTGACGGCTTAGAGGCATGCCTGAGTATCCCCCCAGCCGGTAATCTCTGCATGGTTCCCCGATTAGAGTACGTAGACCTTGAAGCCGCTTCGCTTGAATTCCCAGACAAGAAAAAGCCCTACACGTTCCGGCTGATGTCGGCGCGCATCATGCAGCACGAAATCGATCACCTGAACGGAACGTTCTTCATCGATCGCATTCCGGACAGGAGACGACGAGAAGTGCTGACCAAGTTCAACGATTGGAAAACCGCGAGGCAAGCTCGCGCGGAGGAGAACGATGTTTCCAGACCACGCTCCATTGATAGCAAGCCCCGTAATCTGTCAGAAGTGCGGAACCGTTTTGAAACCCAAAATCATCAAGAACAAACGCGGGGTGACGCATCTCGAGTACTCATGCACCAACGCTGAGACCGGCTGCTCTTACCGGATCGAGACCAACGTCTACCTGAACGGCGAGATGAAGGGCGTACGCACAGACGGTTCCCCGGTAGTGATCCCATGACGGAAAACGCGGTTATTTTTGCTGTTAGTGGAGCGGTTATCGGACTCGCGATCGGCGAGCTCATGCGGTTTGGACGCAGAGTGTTTACGGCGGCCAGCAAGCTGACCGACACCTTGAACAAGGCCGTTCAGACGGCCCAGGCCTTCGAGGGCGACTTCCGCGAGATTCGGAACTGGCTTACGCAGTGGAACCCCACTCCTCCGGCTACGGAGCCCCAGGGATGGGAAGCCGTGGGCGGAGCGAACACGCCTCCCACGCCTCCCACGCCGCGCGCACCGGCTGGATTCCCGCCTCCGGACTACCGGATGTATGCAGTTAAGCCGGAAGAGCCCGAACAGGATGCGGAAGTAGAAACCGGAGACACGACTGGAAACGAGACTGATGTCCTCGAAGCCGATCTCCACGAAAAGCTTCGCGAGTCGGGGATTGAGATCAATCCTCCGGCCGAGCCGCCCCCAGGCAGAATGGTTGAGGCTGAATGAAGAAAGTCGCTAAATTGCCGGTCGGGGTAAACCTATCAGACCCTAGGCACCTGATGCGGTTCTTGAAGCGGGAGCGCGGCGACACCGATCAGGACATCGCGGCCGAGGAGCACGTGTCGGTCGCCACCGTTCGGAACTCGATCAAAGAGGTTCGCATCTTCCGGCAGGTGAACTCCCAGACCGAGATGGACATCGCCATCCGGAATGTGGTCATCGAGACGGCTCCGAAGATGAAGAGAACGCTCGACAGGCTCCTGAACGCGAAGAATATCGTGCGCGTAAAGAACTCGAAGACCGGAAAGGAAGAGGACATCCAGGTTGACGACAAGTCGACTCAGCTTGACGCCTCGCGTGTGGTCAAGGAGTTGATGATCGGACTACAGCCGAAGTCTCCAGTGGCCGTTGTCAACAACAACCAACAGAACAACAATGCCACAGTAGTGATGTCGAAGGCCGAGACGACGGAAGAGAGACTCGCCCGGCTCAGAAAGAAGGCGGCTGAGGCGAACCTTTTGCCGGCTGAGACCGCGGCGGTTCCGGATCACCTGGACCGCGACGAGACTCCGGAAGATAATGACGACGATCTCGACGAGGAAGAGGGTGACGACGAGGACGATGAATAGTGGCGATCACCCGGGCCAATCCGTACCTCGAAGAGATCATCGAGATACTCGACCATCACCGGTCGAAATACACGTCCGATGATGAGGCCCGGGCCTATCTGACCGCTGCCGACAATGCTTGGCTCGACGACGAATTCTATAAGTGCATAACCGAGCCTCGGTACTTCCTTTCAAACTACTACGCGATCCGTACCGAGGATCAGGGCTTCCAGGGCCTCTATCCGTTCTTCGATTCCCAGGAAATCCTTCACGATGAGCTGAGGAAGCTCGAGAAGACTCAGGGCAAGGTGCGCGCCATGGTGCTGAAGGCCCGGCGCATGGGATACACCACGTACATGATCGGGGAGTTCCTGCACAAGACCGCGATCAAGCTCGAGCACACCGATGCGATCATCGTGAGCCAGGACGAAAAAGGCGCGAAGTACAACATGGGCATGTACGAATCGGCCTTCGACTTCCTGCCTTGGTGGATGAAGCCGAGAGTAAACATTCACCAGACCGGAGCGGTTTACAACTTCGACGAGCAGGACGAAATCCTGAGAGCGACACGGCCAGGCCTGAAGAACTGGGTGTACGCGGACAACGCCAACCGGCCTTCAGGAGTGGGCCGTGGGCAGGGGTTCCGGTGCGGCATGCTCGATGAGCTGGCGTTCTGGAACAATGCCTCCCAGCTTTCAAAGTCGCTGCTAAGGTCCTTCCAGGCGTCAGACGGGTTCTATGTCATGGGATCGACAGCCAACGGCCGCAACGATGCGTGGCATAACCTGTGGCGCCGGGCCGAGCAGGGATCGATCGACTGGAACCCGATATTCATCCCGTTCTACCGGAGGCCGAAGACCTACTCTCTGCCGATCGCAAAGACCACGGTTTTCGTTCTTACTCCGGAAGAGACGGAGATGCGCAAGCAGGTTTTCGAGAAGGAATCGTATCTGATCACAAACGAGACCTTCAACTGGATGCGCAAGACGAAAGAAGAGTTTACGGCCACCGACGGCGACGACATGCTGTTCTCACAGGAGTACACGTCGAATGCCGAGGAGAGCTTTCAGAACTCGGCCTTGACGGCCATCCCGCGAGGAATCATCAACAAGTTCTCAAAGCGTACGGCCAACCCGAAGTGGATTGGAGAGATTCGATACGAGTTTGAGAAGAAGCGTCCGCACCTGATCATGCGCGACGTTGGACCCGAAGAAGACCTTCCGTATCCGGAGTTCGATGACCGGCTGAGCGTATGGGAAAAGCCGATGCGGGGATCGAGCTATTGCGTCGGAGTGGACGTTTCGCTGGGGAACCCAGGTGGAGACTACTCCTGCTGTCAGGTATTGAAGATTTCAAAGACTCAGGACCCGGACGTTCAGGTTGCCTGCTGGCACGGTCTGATCAATCCAGAAGACCTGGCGGAGATCGTTCTCGCTCTCTGCACGTACTACGAATACGCGATGGCGGCTGTCGAAGTGAACGCCATGGGCATGAGCACGAACTCGATCCTGATGCGTATGCACGAGTACGACAACATCTACCGGTTCAAGCGCATGGACCGCATGAAGCACTTCATCACCGACATCGTGGGCTGGCTTACAGACTACAAGTCAAAGCGTGCCCTGATTTCGAAGATGGACAAAGTGATGCGCTGCAATGCGATCGAGATTCCCGACGCGAAGACGATTGACGAATTCCGCGACTTTACCGAGGACGGGGCGGATGGAGAGGGAGCGCACGACGATTACGTGATGGCCTTGATGATCGCCGAGTACTGCGCGCACGAGGGCGAGTTCCAAGACAACCTAAGCTCCCAGGCAAAGAAGGAGCCGGAGGACGCAAACGAATTCCAAATTTTGGACCGCAACGGCGTGGTCCAGTTCGTATGCAAGTCGCAAGGGGAAGCCGAGTTCAAGGCCAAAAAGATCATCCACTCGCAGATCGTGCGCAAAGCCGGCGCGAAGGCCGACCTGGTAGTGAACGGAAAGAAGTTCCGGATCCCGTCAGATTTTCAGAACACAGACCACTCGATCTTCGATAAGGACGGCGTAGCGCGCCAGATGCAGGAAGACGGAATTCCGTCCGAGCAGATCACTCCCGAGCTGATGGCCGAATACGAAGCAAACCAAGAGGACACCGAGGAAAGCGAAACTTCATGGATGGCGGAATAGAAAGGAAATCCAATGCCCAGAGTTGCCACTGAGTACAGTTGCCCTTCGTGCAAAGCGCAGGGCCGGAGAAGCCAGATCGTAGCCGAAGACTCGAAGATCGTCTGCACCGCGAACAGCTCGCACGTGTGGGTCGATGTGATGGAGTTCAAGAAACTGGGACCGGTAATGGAGTTCAACGGTCCTGCCCCGATGATTGCCCAGCAGACCGCGCGATCGACGATGCAGGTGACCTTGCCTCTTGCGGTTCACGAGAAGCTCAAGACCCGGTATGCCGGAAGGCTTGACGTCACGGTAGCCGGGTTCATCGAGATGATCGCTGAGGGCGAGCCGATCGTGGTTCCCCAGTCGGATGTGAAGCGCATGGGCAAGCTCCTAAAGCAGGAACCATCATCCGCCGCGGAACTATTCGGGCTCGTGTTTTCAGCGACCCAGGATAGGGATATTGCGCAGCTTGACGCGAAGATCGCGACCGACAAACTGGAGACCTATGAGCAGGGAAAGCCGGGCTGGGTAGCGCTTGATCTCTCCGAAGTGTGGGAGCAGGCCGAGTCCAGGGCACAGGACTCAAACGAGCCTGTAGACTTCTGGGCTCAGAAGAACTTGATCAACGGCGTTAAGGAGAATTGGTTCTAGGCCGACGATTCGTGTGGAAGCAAAATCCGAGGGGGCATTACTCTTAACCAGATGGCAACGCTCGTTGAAATGTCGGAACGGGTCCCGAACGCTTCAAGTGACTCGAATTCTCCATCGAAAAAGTACGTAGGCGAGTACTACGAGAAGCTGGGAACCTTCTGCGACCAGTGCCTTGAAGAGGGTAAAGGTCTTCAGCAGGACATCCCTGAACTCAAAGAGATGGACAACGCCATCGACTATCTGCTGGGCCTCCAGTGGAAAGAGCAGATGCCGAGCTACCGGGCGCGGCCTGTCCTAAACGACTTGCTCTCCTGTTTCTGGGAAACCATCGGTCTTCTGACCGACATCAAGCCGATGTGGGAGATCAAGGACACGGCTGGGCAGTATTCGAAGATCGCCGAGATCGAGAACAAACTTTCGAAGGTCTGGGCTAGGCAAACCGGTTTCGTTCGGAAGAACGCTTACTGGACGATGTACGCCATGCTGACGACGGCCCCGGTGAAGTGCTACTGGGATCCGTTTGCAAGAGGCGACTCGGGAGACTACTCCGACGCCGACATCTCGATGGAAGTGCTTCACGCCAAAAACCTGTTGCGCGTGGGTTTGGGAGCCGACTACCAGAAAGACGAATGCGTCATCTACCGGAAGGACCGGACGCTCAACTGGATCAAACGGGCGTATCCGACCATGGGAAAGTACGTGCATGCCGATACCATGAAGAGCACGTACACGATGAACATGGGCGCTCCTCCGACGGTGATGCCCCAGTTGTTCGAAGCTCTATCGCCTGGCGCCAAGCGAATGCTGGGAGCCGATGACCGGCACGGCATCCAGAGCGTTTATCCAAAGGCCGAAGTGGTCGAATACTGGATGAAGGACGACGCGATCAACGATTCTCCCAATACAATCTGGATGGGACCGGCCGGAGCCGCGTGGGGATACTGGGTCAAACCGAAGCAGAAGATGTATCCCCGAGGCCGGCTGATCATCAGGGCCAACCGAATCACTCTCTACGACGAGCCAAATCCCTACTTCCACCGGCAGAAGCCGTTCGTTCCTCTGGCGCTTTACGACGTGCCATGGCAGCAATACGCGATGAGCGTAGTAAGCCCGTGGATGAAGCAGACCGATGTTCTGAACGCGCTGTTCCAGGGATTGCTCGAGTCCGTGAAGAAGGCCGTTAGACCGGGTTTGATGGCGTCTAAGTCCGCGATCCACCCCGACTCGCTGCGCGCGATCGACTCGGCCAAGCCGAACCTGAAGGTGTCTTACTCGCAAAACGCGGCCACACCGCCCCAGTGGCAGCAACCCCCGAACATACCTGGTTACGTGTTCAATGCGCTCGGCATGATCCAGAAGTCGATGAACCGGATGTCCGGCGGTTCGGCGATGGACGATGCGCTTGGAAAGAAGCAGGTTCCAGGAGGAGACACGCTCGACAGGATCACGTTCTCGAAGTCGACGCCGATCCGGCTGATGGGACGAAACATTGAAGGATCGGTCGATGAGTTCGGCAATATGTGGACCGGAACGTCTCTTCAGTTCCACGACTCCGGATACCGCACCGAGATGCTCGGCGAGGAAGGCCTGGCGAAGGAAGACATCGAGGAGCCGGTTGGAACGCTGATTCCGGAAGGAATCAACTCGGAAGCCTTTGTCCGGAGAATCCGGTATGAATGCGACAAGTCTACGCTGTTGAACGTGGCTCGACAGGACAAGACTCAGATCGCCTTTGCTCTCAGGAAAAACAGAGACCTCTCCCGCAAGAAGCTCTTCAAGATCATCGACTGGAACATCAACCAGGAAGAGAACGATCAGGAGCTTATCGAAGAGGCGAAGCAGCTTGCGCAGGTGGGCGCTCTGGCACCGCCGAAGGGGCATAAATAATGGGCCAGCAGTCGGACGATAAGTTCGAAAACAACGACCTCCCAATCATCCTTCTGGCACTGAAGCAGGCCAGGGACGACGCGCGCGATCACCGGGTCGAGAGCGAAATTACAGTGAAGATTTCACGCGACGGGGGAGTTCTCGGTATATTCCGCGAGTCGAAAAAACAGTACAAGTAAAAATTGTTGTTGAAAGAAAAAAGCTTCAGGATTAAAGATAGTCAGCAGTGAGGCATCGAACGGTTCACCCGAAAGGGAGCGAACCGAGCAGCCGCCGGGAGCAGTTAGCCCGTGCGGCTTTTTCTTTTGCTTCGCGAGACCCCTCGGAGCTTCTTCTCCGGAGGATCGCACCAGCGGTGGAGGCCGCAACCGGAACATCGGCGAAATAAAACCCATTACGGGCGATTATTCGGGGAAGGAGGATCCCATGGACTTTAACTACGAAGTTAAGGCGAAGCGCGGCAAGCGGCGCGGCAAGCATGTCCGCGGCGGACGCCGTTAGGCCATAGCCCGGAAAGCCGGGTTCACAACCAAAAGGCATGGGCGGGGTTACTCCCGCCCATCTTTCAAAAACGGAGCAAACGAGGGCACAGAAATGGCGAAGAAAATGAGCGGGATGTCGGCCATCGTAGGATGCGGCGGTCACCACGAGCCAACAAGCTCTCCCAAGCTTCTGAAGGGTCAGTTCGACCAGGTCGGAACTTTCACCGACGAAGGCGACATGACCACGGTTACGCCGCGCGGCACCAGCGTGAACACGAAGAGCGGCAACCTTCAGAACGGGGAGTACGGGAACAAGTAAATGCCCCCAATCCCTCAGCCACCGGTCTCTCCTCAAGCGCAGGCCCAGATGGGCCCTCCAGGCGCACCCGGCTTTGGAGCCGGAATGGGGCAGATGATGCAGGGCATGGACAAGAGCCCGGCCCGGTTGGCGACCGATACCGCAAAGAAAATTTTGTTGAGCGTGAACGATGACAAGTTCCGTTCGTACGTAATGCGCGCACTCGCGATCTTGGATATGGGCGCGGCAATGTCAGAGCAACAGGGACCGCAGTCCACCGCTGGGGCACCACCCCAGAAGGAAGGACCGCAAGGGCCCGGGCCGTCTTCAATGCCCGTGCCTTCGATGAGTCCCGGCCAGATGCCGGGATAACAACAACGGGCAAGGCCCAATCACCGGACCCCAACGGAACCCCAAAAGGGAAGCTGGGAAGGGATGAGGGAAATGGCACTACTTTTCAGTGAAATGATCTCCCGGCTCAGTGCCGACGAGAGGAAGCTCTTAGACAACACATTTGCAAAGCATCCCGACCTGGCGGCGGAATGGACGACGTTGAAAGACGACGGACTGCGTCAGGCCGACTACAGCCGCAACATGAACGAGCTGAAGACGGAGCGGGAAAAGCATGCCACTGACCTCGAATGGTCCGAAAAGATGAAGACTTGGTGGGAAGACGCCGAGCCGACATGGAAGGGTCTGCAAGATGCCGGTCTGGTTGACGCGGACGGCAAAGAGACCTGGACCCAGATGAAATCGAAACTGGAAGCGGATCTGGCGGAAGCCCAAAAGGCAGCCATTGGAGGAGACATGAAACCCGAAGAGCTCGACAGACGCGTTCGTGAAATCGTTCAGGCGGCCGGCGGCACAGCGACCAAGGAAGAAATCAAGGCGCTGTATGAAGCCGAAGGCAAGAAGATGGCACAGGGCGTGTTCGACGAAAACTGGACAGCCAAGGAAAAGGACTTCAACGAGAACACGATCCCCAAGGTCTCAGGGTTTTCAACCGGCAATGCCATCGTGGCAATGCACTGGGAGAAGGAAACCGGAAAGCCGTGGGGCGAGGAAGAGCAGAAGCAGCTCTTCGAGTTGATGGTCAAGGAGCAGATTTTCAATCCGTTCCAGATCGAAGAAAAGTTTTTGGCTCCGATCAAGGCAGCGAAGACCAGGGAAGCTCAGATCGAGGCGGAAGTGCAGAAGCGGCTGAATGCTCGCCGCGGAATGCCAGGTGGAGGCGGAGGAACCGATTACGTTCCCCCGGCTGACGAACCGCTTGGAGCTTTGCAAACTGCGTTGGCAGCTAGCGCGGGTGGAGAAAACTTTGAGGACAAGATCAAGGCTCAGTCCGTCAAAGCCGCCCAGGCAATGCAAGCAGAAGGAAAGTTTTAGCGGAACTTAAAACCGCTGCACTGCGAACGAATGGGAAGCGTGGTCCTCAAACCATAGCCGAACCCAACGGGATAGCAGGGATGAGCAAGGGATGGGAAGCGAAAGCAGAACCCGCCCGGCTTGGTGGAAACGGCCGAAGTCGGCCGATTTGTAAAACACAAATCCTTGCCCGGAGGGGCGGAGAGGCTAGACGAACTTGCCAGTCACTCGCAAAGATTATGCAGCAATGATCGATGCCGTATCGGAGATCGATAAGGCCCGGCTCGCTGCGTACATCGACGGTGAAGGCACAATCTACATCAACGTGGCGACGGGATTGCACGGGAGGCATAAAACGCCTCAGTACAGACTGTCGGTCGTTATATCCAACACGGACCATCGACTGATGAATTGGCTTAAATCCACGTTTGACGGAAGCGTGTACTACGTCAAATACGAGAAATCAAAACATCTCGGGAAGAAGCCAATTATGCGCTGGCAGATGAATGAGCGGATGGCAGAAACACTTTTGAAAGCTTGCCTACCGTACATGATCATGAAAAAGGCGCAGGCTGAAGTTGGACTCTCGTTCATGTCTCTCAAGCTATCTCGAGAGATTAGAGTGAGGGACGGGCGAGGCAGAATCATTCAGATGCCTCTCACTGATGCGGAAATTGCCAAGCGTCATGCGATGAAGCTGGAGATCGAAAGACTGAATAAGTCTACCGGTCTCGAGATAGCGAGCTAAGTCTAAGATTCTAGGGTAGCTATATCCTGACATGGAATGATCTTACTGGCAAGACGAATGACTTCATCACGCCGTACCTCACGGACAACGTGTTCAAGAATTCGCCTCCGTTCACGCGCCTGAAGAACAAGAGGCGCTTTGAGTTTGAAGGCGGCCTCACCATTCGCCACAACATCATGTACGCACCGCTGAAGGGCTCTGCCTTCCAGCGTGGCCAGGCCTTCGACACCACAGCCGTACAGACGGACACAGCGCTTCAGTTCAACCTGAAGTACTACTACGTGAACGTCACGATCTACGGCATTGACCAGGTGCTCAACCGTGGATCGCAAGCGGCCATGAGCTTCGTCGGTTCGAAGATGATCAACGCTTCGGGCACGATGAGCCAGTTGCTCGCGACCAACCTCTACGGGGACGGCGGCCTGCTGGGGAACTCTTCACTGAGTTCTACGATCGATCTCGACGGGTTTGCCGGCGCGATCAACATCCCGGCGAACTACTCAACCTACGGCGGCATTACCAGAACCGACATCGCTTCGACAGCGAACACCGGTATCAACGCCTATCAGGCGTCACCGGCGGCCTTCTCGCTCGGCGCGGTGCAGACGGCATTCGGTGCCTCATGGTTCGGCCAGGAAAAGCCGGACATGCTGGTTACCACGCAGCCGGTCTGGGATGCGTTCTGGAACAAGCTGCAGCCGCAGCAGCGCTTCAACGATGAGACCTCGGACGTCCATGTGGGCTTCCGGAGCTTCTTCTGGAACGGCGCGCAGGTTGTGGTCGATCAGTACCTTTCGGTCCTTGCAGGAAACGGGCAGATGTACGGCCTGAACACGAACTACGTGTACCTGTACGTGACCACGGTGCCGAAGTATCAGTTCGGGTTCACCGGATGGAAGGAAGCGCAGAACACGGACGACGTCGCTGGACAGTATTTGTTCGGCGGCAACATGGTCGTTGCTGCTCCGCGACTGATGTTCAACCTGGGCTTCTCAGGATTCTAAGGCGCGAGCGAAGGGAGACTATCGACTATGTGGCTCGGACCAGCAAATCAGTTGATGCAGATCGATACAGGCGCGGCTCTGACGTACCTGTATAACCCGACCCTCGGCCTTGGGGCGATCACGGCATATCAGGGACTCGGTGAAAACCAGGTCCTCGGCCAACGGCTCTTCTACAGCACGAACATTACGAAGTCGAATCCCTCGGGATCCCCGGCGATCTACATGCTCGTGCAGTACAAGTCGACAGCGCAGCCGACACCCGCTGCGGCTCCGGCTCCGGTCTACTGGACGGATGAAACGTTCACCACAGTGTCAGGAGTCAGCACGGAGTCCATAGGCGGCCTGAACACTCCAGCCGGATACCTGATGGTCAACACGACATCGGTTTCGACCCTCACGGCGGCTATTCTCCAGGGATCGCAAGTCCTGATCGCTGTAGCCGGTCTCGTGCAGGGCTCGGTATCTCCGGCGGCGATTGTGGCAGGCGACTGGATCATCGGCGCGGCTGGCAACTTCACCAACGGTCGTGTGGCGGCAGGTACGCAACCCGGCTACAAGCCTTTCGGAAGGGCCCTGACGGCGGTCGCAAGCAGCCTGTGCGACATCCTGATGGATTGCGACATCATCTAGCGGAGGGCGCCGATGGCGTACACAGTAACGAAGAACGCGGATGGTGATCTCTCTATCGGCAACTTGCGAGGAGAGCTGGTAACCCTCCAGCCGGCAATTTCCGATTACGCGACGAACGGGTATCTCGTGGAAGGGATACCCCCGTCAGCAGGCAACGTGGGCATGGACAAGGTCATCTTCGCGATCTCGGTTGGCGATGCCAGCGATTACGTTCTGAAGTTCAACCCGGTCACTTCAAAGGTGAAGGTGTTGCAGCAGAACGGAACAACTGGACAGCTTGTCGAAGTCGGGGCGAACACCGACCTTTCAGCCTTTGCCTTCCAGTTGCTTTGCGTCGGACTCTAAGCCCTTTGGGGCAATCACCGAGGGGCGGCTCAAAAGGCCGCCTTTTCGTTTGAGGGAATGCGATGGCAGACGACGATGGCAGAAGCTTGAGCGACACGGTTGCGGATACCAAGCGCCAGGTGCAGCAGGGCAAGGACTCGCGTGGCGGCGGGTTGAAGGCCGGACTGCGCGCTGGGGGATCGAGCCTGTCGTCTTCCGGCCGAAGCATGATGTCCGATGCCGGGGCGCAGGCTTCCTCGAGGATCGGACCAGTGCAATACCACAAAGGCGGTAAGGTCCGGAAAACCGGGAATGCGCGGCTCAAGAAAGGTGAGCGGGTTATCCCGAAGGGTAAGCGCAAGAAGGTGGAGCGCCTGATGAAGCGGTCTGGGATGGGCATGACCAGTCGCGGGAGGAAGTAGTGGAAAAACTGCGGATGATGACCGACACCGTAAGAACTATGCGCGAAAAGCCCATGCACCAGATCGAGGATGCAACTCGCGGAAGACGGTCGAACTACAACGAGACGGTCAGGGCCAACAATCGCAGGGCCGATGCAGGGAAGCCAATGAAGCGACTTCCAAAGGGTCGAATGGCTTCGAAGACATACCGCAAAAGTGGAGGTAAACGGTAATGGGTCAGGACGCAAGCGGCATTCTCGATACAGCGCGCAACACCGTTCGATCGATCGGTGATCTATACAGCGGACGCTCAGCCGGCAGAGCTATCAGCAATGCGGTCGACCGCGGCAAGAAGGCGATGAGGAGCGCGAGCGATCGGATCGGACAAGCGGCCAGCCGGGCTTCGGCCAGGACCAACCAGTCGAGCGGGTCGAGCTCGAAGGTGCGCGCGGCCGACACGAGCGGCAAAGACACTTCTCGCTACCAGAAGAAGGACTGGCGGAAGATCACGGACAGCCGCCCGGCAGCCAAGCGCAAGACGGCCTCGCGGAGGTAGCCATGTGGAAGAACCCACCGGACCCGGGCTGGATTCCATTCCTGAAGCTCGGATTCGGTTTTATATTGCTCATTCTCCTGGCTGCCCTCGTGGCAATCATCGCTGTCGCAAAAGTCGAAGAGCATAGCAGCTACGGTCTTCCCTTTCTTCTTGGGGGACTGACGACACTGTCCGGCGGTTTTGCAGGATGGGCCTTTGGAACAACGGGAGGTAGGAAAGATGGCAGCGAATAGCGGCCCGGAGATTGTGGACGTACCGCTTGAAGGCGTGGACAAGAACGTTCCGGATTTGAGTACTTTTACCATCGACAAGATCCGGACTCAGTTGTTGATTCCAAACAAGCAAGCCATCTACGTGCTTTGCCGGATGCTTCAGGACGCACAGGAGCAATTGAGGGGAATCTATGAAGCAACTCGCAGTCACGATGAAGCGGTTGCGCTGGGTATTCCGTTCGGAGACACTTTCAAGGAAGTTCTGACGATGCGGAAGAACTTCGACGAGCTGATCGAAAACACTCAAGGAAAGTAGATGCCGGTAATCTTCTCTAATCCGCAGTTCCCGAACCAGACCGGCCCTAGTCCGTTCCAACAGCCGTTTACGGCGCAGTTGAACTATGGCGAGATGCTTCGTGAGTTGACGGGCTGGAACCCGAATCTCGATCCCCAGGAAGCCGGTCGCATCATCAACAACAAATACCGCGCGGTTGTCGGGTACTGCGACTGGTACGGACTCAAGGTCAAAGGTCAAATCGGCGTTCCGAACGTCACGGCCACCGGCCAGGTGAATCTGACGACGAACAGCCGAAGCGTTCAGGGAATAGGAACCGCATGGACCCCACAGCTTTTAGGCTTGCAGTTTCGGCCGTCATTCACCGCCGGCTACCAGACCATCGCAGCGGTCGATGTGGCGCATCAGGTTTTGACTCTTGACACGAACTACGTTGGACCGTCCACTTCAAACGGCGGCTACCAGATATTTGAAGCGTACGTGACGTTCGGTCAGAACGTCTCGAAGCTTATCTGGGCAGTGAACCAGCTCTTCGGTTGGCCGATGGACGTGGACTGCAACATCCAGACATTGAATGCGGTCGATCCCTGGAGAACGGCCCTCGGCTGGGCCACCAAGATCGCGAAGCGCGGCCAGACGCCGGACGGTCAGATGTTGTGTGAAGTGTGGCCTACGCCGATCGCGCAGCAGACGTTCCCGTTTGAGGCCTACACCCAGCCTCCGAATCTCGATGACGAATCAGACACCGTGCTCGCGTGGATCCCAACCGACTTGATAGTTTTGGGCGGCGTTCCGGATGCCTTGAAATACAAGCCAAAGAAGAATCCGAACTACGACATCGCCTCGGCTTTGTCGGTAGCCCGGGATAAGCAGCAGGAGTTCCTCGTGCGCCTGGAGCAGGCCCGCATGAAGGATCAGGGAATGGATCAGACCGACGTCACGTGGGACTACGGCAACGAGGACGGTAACCTTGCCGGAACCGGATCATTCTTCGCACAGGCTCACGATGTCTGATTTGTGTGGCGGCGTTACTTTCGCGGCCAGATAATTCAGGAGAGGTTTTTTGGAAAATGGCACTCAATCAACGTTGCGCGAACTCTCAATGCCCGAAGCACACGGAGCCTCGGGGAGGAGAGTTCATCTACTCGCGGGAGAAGCGTGAGTGGTTCTGCAAGGACTGTTTCTATATCCCCACGGTCTTCAACGAGGGCAAGAATCTCTGGGAGTTCACGACTACTCACTTCAACGGAGAGGCGATTCATGTGAAGAGCCTGTCGCACTTGCGAGAGCTTGAGCGGCAGTACGGCTGCTCCAATCACGCGGCAAACCACATGGAGAGCCAGTGGAACGATCCCCCCAAGGTTAAGCCGTGGCAGGGTTCGAAGCAGTATCGGGAGATCGCCAACCTGGTTGAACGTCACGGGAACTGAGAGGCGTTATGAAGAAGAAGGGTCCAAATCCGAGCGGCGGAAATATGCCCCAGACCGAACAGCGCCGGTATCCGTCGACTCAGGACGACCTTGACCAGACGACGGCTATTCCGCGCGATACGTCGTACGACCTCAAGAAGGTTCAAAGCCGTACGCGCGTCGGTAGCTGGGGCGACGAGTGCACGTTTGAAGTGACCAAGAAAGGAAACTGCCCGTGAGAGCCTGGGGGAAAACAACGCTTGGAAGCGCAGCAGTGCCGGTATTCGGGGATGCTCTCACCGCGGCCTTCACTGGAGTGCTGACCGGCGGCTTCTACAAGGTGACCGTTGCGAGCACGACGAAGTATCAGGTTGGCGATCGCATCATCGTCAATCCCGGCACGACGCAGAGTGTTCTCCTGATTAACGGCATAGCCAGTTCAACCGTTCTGAATTGCCAGTCGGAGGGAGGAGCGGCGGTCAACTCGGCGGTCAGCACTTCGCTCATCATGCTCGACATCGCATGCATGGACATCTCGATCCAACCGGCGAGCGGCGGAGCTGCAGCGATGATTCTCGGAACCGACTCGACGGTGACAAACACCGGAGGCGGTACGGCGTTTTACGAGCTCGATAAGACGACGGCCGGTACACAGCCGAACGTCTACAGGCTCGCAAACCATATCGGCCAGGATGCGATCCGAACTTCCGAGTTCTGGATTGTCGGAACATCGGGAGACGCATACTACGCTTCAGCCGAGGTCAATTAAGTCCAAAATTTGGAGGACAAATCGCAATGAAGGCCCTGATCGCAAGTTTGTTGATCGGCCTGTCTGCGATGGTTTCCTCGGCGCAAACCACGAGTCTTACCGCGACAATCACAGATTCTCAGTCGACGGCGTGGGCGAATGCTCCCTACACTGTGACATTCGTGGGCTCTCAGCCAGGCAAGCCGTACACAACCAGCGGACAAGTCTTCACTCAGTCGTATTCGGGGACGGCCGATGGTTCAGGCGCGTTCTCGATCAGCGCGGTCAACGACGTCAATTTCATTGTCCCCAAGAACTCAACGTGGCAAGTGTGCGTGACGCCGGCCATCTCTTCCGCGCGCACGTACTGCACAAACGTTCCTATTCAGGGATCGAGTCAGGACATCAGCTCGCAGATTGCGGCCGTCATCGTAGCACCAAACGTTACCGGAGGACTTCTCGCATCGGCTTATGTAGACGCCGAAGTGAAGGCGACACCGGGGAATATGTACTACCGGATCAGCGACAACTCGTTTCGATGCTATGCGACGTCCTGGGCGGCTTGCGGAGGAGGAGGGGCAAGTTTATCTCTTACGACGACAGGATCGACCGGGTCAGCTACCCTTATTGGAAACACTCTCAATATCCCCGTGTATCAGGGCGCTCTGACCGTTACCACAACCGGCTCGAGCGGAGCAGCGACTCTGGTTGGAAACACTCTGAACGTTCCTCAGTACGCCGCCGGAACCTGTTCGAATGCGCTGACGATGAACAACTCCGGATCGGGCGCGGCCTCCGGTTCGACGTTCACTTGCGGGTCTGCAGTGACGTTGAGCTACAACACTCTCGGGGCTCTTCCTACCACGGGAGGAACCCTGACAGGAAAGCTTATAGTCCCGGCAAGCTCATCGAGTGGTGCTGGTTTTAATCTCGGAAATCCAGGTTCAGCCCCGACTTCTCCAGTAAAAGGCGATCTTTGGCTGACAAACGCAGGACTGTTTGTAAGAACGGCACTTACTGCCGTGACACAAGGTCCGTTCTTGTATCCCAACGGAACGGCTGGAGTGCTCTACAGTTCAGGGAACGTAGCTACCACTCAGGCCATGTTAGTCGATGGACAGGGAGGAACAGGAAACAAAGTCGCTGGATCGGACGGGACATTTCTAACATCGGTAGCAGGGACGCCAGTTTGTACAAGTACCACGAAGGGCCTCACCACAACCGGATGCCCCCAGCCGATCTCGACGACAACCACCCCAGTCGTCAGCGATGGGTGCAGTATCAACGGAAGCTCTCCGTCTTTGGGGTTCTTCTTCCAGTGCGAGAACTTCGCGTATTGGTGGAACCAGACCACGGGGACGATCACCTGGGTCGTTCAGACCGGGCCAATCTATTTCAACAGTTGCAATGCAAAATGGGCCGTGGACTCGGTGAACGGTTCGGACTCTAACACAGGCGCGTGCGGGTCACCGTTCCAGACTTTGACGCACCTGCAAGGAGTGATGTCGGCGAATGATTCAGTCTCGCTTGCAGCCAATTCTCACTGGCGCGGAGACTTCACCCCGCCGGGCGGAAATACCATTTCGGCTTATGGCTATGGAACCCGTCCCGAGCTGGACGCGAATATTGTGATTTCGTCTTTCACTCTGAACCTTGGGGACTCTTTCACGTATTTCTTCACGTACACGCCAAGCGATAATCCCACGACCGTCCTTCAGGTCTACGAAAACGGTGTTCCTCTGGCCTTTCAGACATCGATCGCAAACGTCGAGTCAAACCCTGGAACATATTACGATCCGTCGTTCAACACCGGTACAGGCGCAAGCACCTGCACATCAAACTGCACTGTTTACATTCACCCGACCGGAAGCACAAATCCCAACAGCGACGGCAACCTGTACGAGGCTCCTAGCTATTCAGGACCTTACAACTGTACCGGTACTGGAGGAAGCGCATGCGGCGGAACGGCCGGAGAGAATGTATCGGGAATATGGGTCAGGGGATCCGATGGACACTTTGCCTTCACTGCCCCCGCCGTATCAACCGTACATGATGTGCTGATGACCGACGGCAATTTTCATACTGCATGGATTAACTACAACACTTCGTTCAGAAATGTTGTCATCAGCGGAGCCTACTATCCGGTAGTGGCCTGCAGCATAGGATGCCCGGCGCCGATTGTTTGGAACTGGCAGCCACCCGCGAGTTCGTTTCTGAATTTCTCGGGATTGATCGTTCAGATGCCGGCCACATTGATAACAGGAAACGGAACCTGCACAGCGTTCACGGGGCACAACGGTACGAATCCGACTCCGCTTACTGGTCAGGTCACAAACTCCAAATTCATCAACTGCGCTCCTGGCGGCATAGGCCTTGCTGGAACAATCTATGCTGTGGGTGTAGATGAATGGTGGGATCAAAGCCAGTGGACAACAGGGAACGGAGGTTTTGGAGGGGATTCAACTTACACGACAAATTTGAACATCAGCAACTACAACGGCAATTTTGTCCTGCCTACCGGCATCGCGTCGGGATCGACGGTAAACATATCGAATTCGCTCTATTACACGCCGAGCTGGGTGTACGGAGCCCCGACAACCTATGGAATAAATTGGCAGATTGGAACGCCTGCAACATTCAACCTGACGAACTCGAGCATAATGGGCGTCCAGATATTGTCCAACAGCGGAACCATCACAAACTTCACATCGAAGGGCAATCAGATCGGATACGGTCCTTTCTTCGTGGAGTACAGCTTCTCAAACTTACCGACCAATTTCACGAGCGACTTCAACACGTTCCCGAATGCTTCCGGCGGCGACAACGCCACCCCGCCGATGTCGTTCAACGTGGCCGGGACTACATACTCGTGGCCGCCTGCGCCTAACTCTTTGACCACGCATCCATGGCCTTACGATACCCACACCTTTCCCCAGTTCACCTTCTCTTCGGGATGGGGAGGCGTCGTTACTTCGTCAGTTGCCGGGCTTGAGGGCTGGACGATGAATTCCGGCGACACCTTCGGACAGTTCGCCTTCGTCGAGAACGACGATACAAGAACAGCCAATCCTACGGTCACTCATACCTGGCTTGTCCCGTACAAGCTAGCTCCGTTTGTTACCTTGTCGTGCGTGGGGTTGGAAACGAACTGGCTTCCACCAACCCCGACAACTACCGGAGTGACGTTTACGCTGAATGGAACTCCAGCGGGAACCTATCCAACGCTGACCACATGCACGTATCAAGTTACCCCGGTAACGGTGAATTGAAACGATTGGAGCAACAGGTGATCGAATGAAATGTCTGAGAATTCTACTTGTAGTGTTTGGCCTTGTAGCTCCGGCGCTGTCGCAGAGCACTCCGTACATCGGTCTGGCTCTTCCAGCGCAAGGCACGAAGAACTGGAACACGGCCCTCAATAACAACTTCACGGTGATCGACTCCTACATGGGCGGAGCGTCCCAGTTTCCGAATCCGCTAAAGGCCAGCATCAATGGGAACTCGGGCACGACGACGAATCTCCTGGGAGGATCGCTCGGCTCGGTCCCGTATCAATCGGGTCCAAACATCACAGCTCTTCTTGCTCCGAATACGACCACGACGACAAAGTTTCTGTGCGAGACCGGAACCGGAACGGCCGGCGGGTCTCTTCAGTTCTGCACGGGCACAGGGGGCTCTGGATTCCCGTTCACCTTGGGATCTACATCGATCAATGCATCGTCCACGACGACGTCAGTATCAGGCCTGACGATCGACGGCGTCTCTCCGACCACGATGGGATTTGTCGATCCAACCGCGTCCATTCAGGGTCAGTTAAACGGGAAGGCATCTTCTACAGCTACGCTCACACTCGGTTCAACTCTCCTGACTCTGGGAGGAACCGTAACCACGGTGAGCGGACTCACGGTTGATGGCGTGAGTCCCACGACTTTCGGATTCGTCGATCCGACATCTTCGATTCAGACGCAGTTGAACGGCAAGGCCGCAACCACGGCAGTTGTGGGAACGATCAATGGAACCTCGGGAGCGTTTACATTCAGTTTTGCTTCTGGAGCTGGAAGCTGCACCGGAACCACCTGTACCTTTTCCGGGTCAGGGTCCGGCGGGGGAAGCGTAACGAACTTCATCGCGAACTCCGCAAATTGGCCGACCTGGTTGGTTCCGACCGTGGCCACGTCTACGACGACTCCGACCTTGTCGGTTGCGGCATCGGCGATCCCGAACTCCGCGCTCGCGAATGCATCTGTGACCGTGAACGGAACGACGTGCACGCTGGGATCGACGTGTACCGTGGCAGGGACAACGAACAACGCCAGCCAGTACTCACCGGCCTACTACTCGGCTGCCGGATCGGCGAATACGATCAGCGGCGTGACGCCGTTCTCGGGCCTGGCATTCTTCTCGACGTCAGGTGCTCCGGCAGCGGCCACCGGATCCCAGATTTCAACTGCGCTCGGATCGACTGCCGTACAGAATGCGACCACGGCCACGAACCTTGCGTCCTACCCTGGAGCTGGCATCGTGACCTCCACTGGGTCCGCATTCGGCACGTCAATCACGACGGCGGCGACGACAGGACTCTTGTACGACACCGCCGGCACAGTGGCCTTCACAGCGACTCTACCGGCAGCCGCAGAACCGGCGCACACCGGAGATGTGACGAACTCTGCCGGGTCTCTTGCGATGACCGTAGGCGGCATCCACGGGGCTACAATCCCCTCTCTGGCAAGCGGCGCGCTCACATCGAACGGCACGACGCTTTCGTGGACGGCGCTCCAAGTGACCAATACAGCGGCCCAGTTTGCGGTTCCTTACTACTCGGCTTCCGGAACGAACAATACGTTCTCAGGCCTCGCTCCCCAGACGACGAACGGAACGTATGTCATGAGCGAAGTGGTATCGTCCTCCGCGGCGGTTGCGCCTACGTGGACGAATCTGGCGACGTATCTGGCTTCTCCGGCGGCGATCGGGGGAACAACTCCGGCAGCCGGAAAGTTTACGTCCCTTGTGGATACCGGCGCGGCGGCGGGTTCAGGAACGCTTTGTCTCCAGATCGACTCCTCCGGAAACATATCGAACACCGGTTGCGTGTTCTCGATTAACGGACAAAGCGGAGGATTCACCTTCAGCTTCTCGGCTGGCGCCGGTTCCTGCACCGGAACGACTTGCAGTTTCACCGGATCAGGTTCAGGCGGAGGGTCGGTTACGAACTTCATCGCAAGCTCGGGAAGCTGGCCCACCTGGCTCGTTCCTTCAGTCGCGACGTCCACGACCACGCCTACTCTATCGGTAAGCGCATCGGCCATTCCGAACGCCGCGCTGGCGAACAGCACCATAACAGTCAATAGCACGGTTTGCACACTGGGAAGCTCGTGCACACCGCCAGCCGGTTCTCCAACCGGATCGGCCGGAGGAGACCTTTCGGGGACCTATCCCAATCCCGGCGTGGCGAAGGTTAATGGGCTTGCGATACCGGCCTCGAAGACAATCGTGGGAACGAACTCAAGCAGCCAGCTTGTGGATGCATCGAGCGCTACTCTCGCAAACACGACGACAGGCGATTCGGGCGGGATCACTGGGGGAGCCACCGGTTCGGTTCTATACCAGAGCGCGGCGAACACCACGGCCTTTCTGGCGAGCCCCACGACCTCGGGACATACATTCTTCCTCGGATGGCAGCCGTCGGGCTCAGCGATCGCGCCTACGTCGATTGACCTGGCAACGTTCCTTGCCTCGCCCCCGGCGATTGGAGGCACGACGCCGGCCTCGGGTGCCTTCTCTGCTTTGACAGACACCGGAGCCGCAGCCGGGTCAGGAACGGCTTGCCTCCAGATCAACACCTCCGGACAGGTATCGAATACCGGAGCTGGATGCGGAACCGGAGGAACGATTACTGCCGTGGTCGCTGGAACGTGGCTGACGGGGGGAGGAACCACTGGCAGCGTCACACTGAACGCGACAACGCAACGCGGCAAGGACGCCGTCAAAGACCTTGCCATGAACAACTCGGGGACCGTGGGAACAACGAACACCACGGCTCTGCAGGCGTTCTTCAACGGCCTTGGAACAAACGGATCCCCGGAGCTGCACTTCCCGTGCGGAACGTACTACTTCAACGCTCCAGTCATTACGAACGCCGCACTGATTACGATGATCGGAGACGGGTTCACATCGAACAGTGCCGGAAACGGTTGCGTACAGTTTGTGACCGATCAGGCCATCAACGAGATTCTTTGGTTCGACAATCCCGGCTCGAGCACCAATCCCCAGAGCGCGCGGATGGAGCACATCCAGTTCTCCGATACGAGCACAAATCACAATCTCCTGAAGTCCGGCTTCCGCATCACCAACCAGTCGAACTTCTATCTGAACGACATCAGCGGCTTCAACCTGAAGCAGTCCGTCTATACCACCGGCACGGTGAGTATCACTCAGGGCTCGAAGTCGGTGACCGGTTCAGGAACCACCTGGACGTCATCCATGGTTCCGGGCTTCATGTGGGTTGCAGGATACCCGTACGAAATCGCCTCCGTCGGCGGTACAACGAGCATTACACTGGCGACGGCCTATCAGGGTACTACGAACTCCTCAGCGACCTACTCGATCGATTCGGGCGGCATCCTGATGTGGCTTGACCCGGGGCTATCGCTTACACAGAACGGCACAGTCCTCGCTCTCAAGTCGAACACAGTCAGTGTTCCGGTTTATACGCAGTCCGGATCGAGCACGACAACCGTGAACCACGTTCAATTCCTGAGCGGCCAGGTAAGCTGCTCGGCTCTGGTTGATTCAATCGGCGCTTACTTTGGACAGTATTCGAACTCGATGCAATGGTCGGTTACGGAAACCTCGTGCGCGATCGGCGCCATGGTTGCTTCCGGACGCAGCAACATCTTCCTCGGTGCGCAATTCGACACACCGACAATCGCTCCCATAACGACGTGCTCGGGAGGCGTGGCGACCCAGTCTTGCATCAAGGGCCTGCTCATACTGTCCGACAACTCGACAAACACACAGGAGAACCAGGTTGTCGAAAACAAGTTCGGCGGCGTGGGCAACGCGATCGAGCTGGCTGGAATCAGCGCCAACCCTCCAACCAACACAAAGGTAGGCTTCAACAGCTTCTTCTCGAATACCGCGAACTGCGTATTTGGAAACGCCACGGCAACACAGGGAGAATGCGACTCGGCTTGGTATCAGACCACAGTCAACGGCAGACCGCTGATTGCGGCCACCCAGGTGACGACAGGAACGACGACGGTTAACGCAGGCACCTGCACGGCTAACCTTGGGCCCGTGACGGTTGGAGGGACGCCGCTGGCGGTTTCCTTCACAGGCACGACGGACACTTCCGGTTCCACCGGCTACGGTTCGGTCGGAGGCCTGCAGATCAACGCATGGCCAGGCACAAACGCCTTCAACTACAAAATCTGCAACCCGACAGGTTCGAACATAACGCCGTCCTCCGTGACGTGGAACGTGACCTTCCAATGAGACTTGCAATTCTCTGGGCTCTTCTCTCAGTTACGGCGTTCGCGCAAGTGCAGTCTCCCGGGCACACTGGGGCCCTTGCGGCCGGAACGGTTCTCTATAGCCTGACGGTCAACACTGCCGGATCGGGAAGCGGAACAATCAACAACGTGGCGAATTGCGCGACAGGGACAACCACGCTTGCGGCTGGGACAACGGTCACGTGTTCGGAGACGCCGAACTCCGGATCCACGTTCACTGGCTGGAGCGGAAACTGTAGCGGTACTGGTTCGTGCTCGTTCTCGATCTCTGGGACTTCTACGGTTACGGCCACGTTCGCCTCGGGGACCACGGTGACAGCCGCGAGCTGCTCGGCATCCGATGTGCAGGCCGCCTGCAATCTTCTGACGAACACGACGACGGTACTGCAGATTCCGGCCTGTACCGGAGGAGTTTCATGGACGACGAACGTTACCTGCGATGTTCCTTCCGGAAACACAAACCTTTCGGTCCTGGGAGCTGGCAGCCTTACGATACCCGGAGGAAACAATCAGACGGTGATCAAGGATGATGTAGCGAACAACAACCCGATCTTTGAAGTCACCACTGGGTCCTCAAGCACGACATACAGAATGGCCGGCATTACCTTTGAGGGAGATTCTTCTCTCCCTGACAACAATGCCAAGTATAACGGCATGCTTTCGATCAACGGATTGTCTTCGAACTTCCGTCTTGACCACGTCACCTTAGATCAGACGACTTACAATCCAGCGACCAGTAACGGCAACGCGACTCTTGCGAATATGGGCGACTGCATCTGGGGTTCCGTTGATCACGGTATCTACAAGACGCACGGAACTGGAAATGCGGTTCGTGAGCTAACGGGCAAATGCTTTGGGGACAGTGGAGGCCAGGGAGATCAAGCTTGGTCGCATGGTCCGGATTTTGGAACGAATGAATACCTGTACCTCGAAAATAACACCTTTGTTGCAGACTTCTGGAACGGCTTTATCAATGACCTTTGGCTCGGCGGAAGGATGGTTGTTCGCTTCAACAACTCCACTTCCGGAAGCCTTCAGGTTCATGCGACAGGATCCGGAAACGGCTCCGGACGGTCGGGCCGCGCGATGGAAATCTACAACAATACCTTCACCGGAATATTTGATTCAGGGAGCGGAAACCCTTCATACAATGTGGACTTCATCACCGGAGGAACGGCGCTGATCTTCAACAACAACGCGGCGCCATCGGGTTCGGCTGGCTGGAAGAACTTTTTGGACTTAGTGAATGATCATTTCAATGGCGCAACCAACTACGATCTCTGCGGAAGCTCGAGCCAGGGTTTCATGTACAACGGCACGACGGCGATCAACAACCTGTTCCTTCCGGATGTCCGCAGATCGGACTATGCTAGCGTACCGAGCCCGTGGGATGGAAACACAAACACAGAGGGCTATCCAGTTCTCGATCAACCAGGCCGCGGTGCGGGTTGGCTTCTCAGCGGAAGTTATCCCGGCGGCTGCGTAAGTGGCGGAACCAGGTGTTCTTACTCGAATACAGCCGGAACCGGGAGCTGCGTCGTGCAGTATCCCAATCAGGCCTCGGAGCCAATTTATCTATGGGGCAACACGTGGTCCTGTCCAAGCGGAAATTGCGGAGTTAATGTCGGACTTACCGATGCGACCTCCAACCTAATTGGAGAAAACCGGGACTTCTACCGCGATACAGATAATTCCGGAAACCTGCGGACGTTCACAGGAAACCCGTCCACCGGACCGGGAACAGGCTCAGGAACATTGGCGGCCCGTCCGTCGACTTGCACGCAGGGCGTAGCTTACTGGGCAACAGATCAGGGAAGCTGGAACAGTTCCGGAAGCGGTGGCCAGGGCGTACTCTATGTCTGCGGAGCTAGCGGATGGCCTTCTACTCCAACGTATACTCCTTATCAGTACCCTCACCCGCTTGACCATTGAGGAGAGAAGATGCCGAAGATCCTTTGCCCTAAATGCGGAACTCTTCTTGAGGTTTCAATCAGACTGGGAGCCGAGATTCCTAGTGGCAAGAGTGCAGAGGGACGGTTTGGACTATCCGCTCGCGAGGCGAAGTGCGTTGATCTTGCAGTCTACGGCTGCACAAACGCCGACATTGCCGTACAGATGGGGATCAAGGAGCAGGTAGTCAAGAACTACATGCGATCGGCCTATGACAAAATCGGATGCAACAATCGGGCCGATATGGTTCGCGTGATCCTATTGGGCCGAGATAGAACCTCGGAAGCGGTGAGCGAATGATCCTTTCACAGCTCTTGCCGGATGTGCTTGGAAGAATAGAGGAGAATTGTCCTGATCAGCCCGGCCCTATCTTTTGGAACCTGACTGGCGAAGTGTACACCGAGCTGGTGTGGGGGATGTTCGAAGCTGCGATGGTCACCGGAGTTGTGCAGCTTGCGAGCCTGAGAGTGACGCTTACGGCCGGAAACACCTGGTTCAACATTCAGGCCGGCGGCGGCGGTTACGGCTCTGGAGGGTATGGGGACGGCGGATACGGAGGAAACCTCGTTCCGCTTGGCGTGCTGGCGCCGATCCGGATGAGAGCGCCGTACCAGATCCGAAAGACGTCGATGAAGGCTCTCGACAACATGACACCGAGCTGGCAGCAGGCTGACCCGGCAACCCAGATTAAGGCGTGGTTCCCGTTGGGCATCTCGCTGTTCGGAATCTATCCCCAACTCTCGATCGACTCGGATGTGACGATGGACTTCATCGTGAGCCCGGTCAACGAGTACAGGCCGTACACCGGCAACGAGGGAGTACCCTTCCAGAACGAGTTCACATCAGCCTTCCCGAAGTACGCCGCGGCGATGCTGCGCGCGAAGGAAGGTGGAGCCGAGGCCGAGGAAGCGGAGATTGTTTATAAGTCGTATATGTACGACATCAAGGACCTATCGGCCTTCCAGGGCCGTCTGGACGACCTCATCTTTACTGGAGCCTTCGGCGCGCAGGGCAAGCCAAACCCAAGAACTGCGGTATAGTTCTCGCATGCGGAGGGTTAATTATTCATGGAAGATTTCGCATTTGAGGAAGAGAATGCAGTTATGAGGCACCATCACAGGAAGCGGCTTGCGAGCGTGAAGCTCAGCTTTCTGACGAGGACCTACCTTCAACACCGATTTTGGCCGACATGGCCATTCAATGAGCGAGGGATTATGACGTTTGTATTGGGCGGCACGTCTCTGGTCGCAGGCCAGACGACAACGGCAGAACTGCAGGGTTTCGATCAGAACGGGTCTCCGATCGCAATCCCGGCAGGGTCGACTTATGCGTACTCAACCGACAATTCAGCGGTCGCGGCAGTAACGCTGAACGCGGACGGCATCACAGCGACGGTTACCGCAGATGCAGCCGGCACGGCGAACATCACTGGCACGGTGACCACGCCGGACGGCAAGACCTTCAGCGACACCCAGGCGGTAACAGTTACACCCGTGGTTCCGGTTCCGGTTCTTTCGAGCGTGAAGCTCGCGTTCGGATCGTAGTACAATCTCGGCAGGTTGACACTGCGACTCCTTTGAGGAACGAAGGCCGCTCAGAACTTGGGCGGCTTTCGTGTTATAGTCCACTTAACGATGCTGTGATCAAAGGGAGACAGGCTGCTCGAGTGGTTGGCGAGCAGCCTTTTCATGTTATAGTCTTGGTAACTTCTTTGGTGATGGAAACCTGCACGATAGCCATTCCAGTATTCGGGGAATGGCTTTTGTGCTATGGTCGCTTTAATTGATTCCTCCGTCGTATTCGGAAGAGCCGCCAGTGGTTGGGGCGGCTTTTCTCGTGGACGCCTAAGCTCAAGCGGCTGAGAATGATTGCATGCCAGTCGTTCAAGGTGTCGGATTCCTGATCGCAAACGATCTCCTGACGGATGCCAGCTACAAGCTGATTCAGAATCCGGTGAACCAGTCGGTTCCTGTGGGCGGCATCGGAGTCGGTTCGCAGACTGTTCCGGTTTGGGATGAAGCGATGTACGTGGGCGCGCAGCTTTGCGTGGGAACCACGGTAAGCACTCTTGAAGTGGTCACGATTACGGCTGTGGTTCCAGGGACCTCGTTCACCGCTGTTTTCGTGAACGCGCATCCAGCCGGCGAACCGATCGTCGGCGCCACGTTCCCCTACCGGGCCAATCAGGACCAGATATTCACTCAGGATGAAATGCTGACATACCTGTCTACGGCCGTAAACGACTTCCTTACGGCCTGCCCTCTGGTTTACAACATCGCGGATATCACCGTGCTGCCGACTGCGCAGAACGGCAATCTGCCCTCAGACTGCATGGTTCCGGAGCGCATGGCCGTGAACAACTACCCGCTGAGGGAAACGTCTCAGGCCAATCTCGACATGACGGACTACCGCTGGCAACTGAAGGCCGCCGTAGGGCCCAAGGTGTACTTCCGCGACAAGACCGGCTTGCTCCAGTTCGGGATTTGGCCGAGGGCGAACAACACGACGCCGATCGAGCTCGTGTACCAGCAGCGCCAGCCAGGCAAGATGGGACTGGGGGACGGGTTCCTGATCCCCGATCCGTTCCTGCTGTATCCCCTGTTCAAGACGCTCAGCTTCGCATATTCGAAGGACGGCGAGGGAAGGAATCCAGGGCTCGCGAAATACTTCCAAGCCCGCTACGAGTTCGGAGTCCGCATATCGAATATGTTTCTGGAAGCGATCGAGGATCCCAACCTGCAAATGGCCGAGCAATAAAAAACCCCGCTTTCGCGGGGATTTGTGGGCGGGCTCTCAGGAAGGGAACTTGTCACGGAACCCGGGTCCGGAGCAGCGCGCGTAGGCGGGGCCGCCCACAAAAAAATTATAGTCCACATTTTGCTATTGTCGGATTAAATCTGACGATTTATTCTGCGCAAGTCACGGAATCTGGGAGAACGGATTTTGCAGCGTGTTAGATCACGCACATCATCCCGTCTTCCGAGTGACGCGCTAACGTGTGTCTATTCCTGCCTTCGGAGGCAAGACGGTTGGTTCGCGGAACTCCATTACCGAAAAACAACGGTCCGCTTGAGGTTCACAGCTTACGGGCATTGGCACCGATAAAGCTGAGACGAGACGAAATTCCAGGCAACGAGTGGGTAGTTGATCCCATCACAGACGGCTGCGTCCTGGTCCCATGGGGATGAGGGCGTAGAACCCCTCTTTCAAAGACTAAGTCTCTCTCTGGTTTAAGAAGCTGTAAGACACACTAAGAATTCAGGGCCACTCTAGGGGTAGATCCCCGAGGGAAGGCCGTCCCTATGGCTGAATACTCCAAAATTTGGACCAACTTGGCATTGTTGCAAATCAGGTGTACTCTGCCAACATGAGTGAGAGAGTGGTAACGCCGGGTGATATTTTGTCGCTGATTTCTTTCTATGCGATTCCAAGTGCTCGTGCGGATGTGTCTGAGGGCGAACTTGATCGGCTGGAATACTTGGAACTGTTGCGATGCAAGGCACCACGGGATCAGGCTCGACCGAACGACTGGGAATGTACCGAGCGGGGAGCGGCGTACATCGAGATGCTGTGCGCAACCCCCTTGCCGGTTAACCGGTGGGTAGACCCGAGGCAACAGTGACGAAGCTAATCCGCTACGAAGGCATTCCGGTTACGGACGTCAAGGAGATGCCTCCGGAGGCCGAAGAGGCCAACGACGCCGAGCTGTACGATCTCCTTGCTTTCGACGTGGAAGGCTCGATTGGCATGACCAGCGAAACCCACAACTACGCAGTCCGTGAAGCATACCGGCGCGCATTGAGGAAGGTGAAAAATGGGTGAGACGACAGGAATCAGTTGGACGGATACCGCATGTTAAAAGGTTCGAAAATGTCCGACGAGGCAAAGGCTAGAATGCGCGCAGGCTGGGCTCTTCGTCGCGAACTCGGGTTACCGGGAAGCAGACTCGGACTAAGGCACTCTGCTGATACTAGGTCCATTATCAGCGAAAGGACAAAGTCGGCCACGCAGAGAGGGGAGTCTCATTATGCGTGGAAGGGTGGAACAAAGGTTAAGAGACAGGGAGACCGTGGAACGCCGGAGTATAGAGCTTGGAGATTGGCGGTTTTTAGTCGCGATGCATTCACCTGCCTGATCTGCACCGTATATACCGGAGGCGGGAATCTTGAGGCTCACCATTGTAAGAGTTACGCTGAATTTCCAGAGTTGCGATTCGACGTCGATAATGGTGTGACTCTCTGCAACTATCACCATCAAAGGGAGATTCACGACCGTGGGTAAAAACACAGGGATAGCGTGGACTGATAGTACATGGAACCCCTGGTGGGGTTGTACGAAAGTGTCCCCAGGCTGCGACAACTGCTACGCGGAGACATTCGACAAGCGGGTCGGCGGCGATCACTGGGGCAAGGGAGCGCCTCGCAGGACGTTCGGACTCAAGCACTGGGAGGAACCGCGGAAGTGGAACCACGAGGCTTCGAAGACCGGTAAGCAGCATAGGGTGTTCTGTGGATCGATGTGCGACATCATGGACGACGAAGCTCCGGAAGGGGCGCGAGAGCGTCTGTGGCAGTTGATCTTCGAGACTCCCTGCCTGACGTGGCAGCTTCTCACGAAGCGGCCTCAGCGGTATCACCGGTATCTTCCCAAGTCGTTTGTATTCGACAACGTGTGGCTGGGGACAACGTGCGAGGATCAGAAGTTCTACGACATCCGCTTGCCAATCGTCGCCGCAGACGCCATGGAAAGAGGGCTGAAGTTCTGGGTAAGCTACGAGCCAGCTCTCGGACCGGTTACGATGCGCAACCTCTCCATGCGTCCCGACTGGATCATCTTCGGAGGGGAGAGCGGACACGGTCGTAGGCCGATGGAAGAGAAGTGGGCTCGTGACCTGTTGGCCGAGTGCCAGGAGTTAAACATACCGTTCTTCATGAAGCAGTTCGGGGGATTGACTCCGAATGCCGGGAAGAAGCTCATTCCGGCCGATCTCTTGATTCACCAGTTCCCGGCAGGTGAACAATGAGAATGTCCGCTAGACGTATGGAGGCATTCAACCGCTTTCACATTAGATACAGACAACCCAACGGCATTGAGGGTCACGTCGGACCGTCTGTAACGATCTACCCAAAGCGGAAGTTGAACATCAAAGTTGAGCTAGAGATACCGCTGGATCTGATGCCCAGAGACGAGGCATTGTGGTCTGCAGTAGTTGCTCACCAGCTTCACGAAATCTCACTTGTGATCCTTAACGAAGAAAAGGGGCCGCCTGACGCGACCCCAATCCTTCCCCCAGCTTAGGCCGCCCTTGGCCTGATTCGCGGTCTCCCTGGATGGATGTGGAAGCTTTCAGGAACCGCAACCGGATCGAACACCTGTTTGTGGGTGATGCCGGCCAGAGTCATGATCATGCCGACATGCCGGTTGACGAACGACGGCCTTGACCTGGAGCTGAGGCGCCGGAACTGAAGGTCGAAGGCGTGAAACGCCGTTCTGGCTGACTTCTCGTGGTTGACCAGAGTCACCACTTTTCTTTGCGGTTTGCTTCCCCGCTCCAGATACTTGATCATCTCGCTCCGGTCATCTGTTTCCGGAGGAGGGTTCTTCTCGATAAACCGCTGCGAGATGTTGATCTTGAGTTCCTTCGCTACGGCCACTAGCGGCTTGGGGAGCCGCCTGTGGACTTTCTTGTATTCGTCTATGCGACGGTACGCCGTGGCGATCGAGAACTCGAGCTGCGTGCGGCAGTATTCCAGCCAGCGCTTTTCGGTCTTGACGATTCTGCGAACAGAGAAGAGGTTCTCTCCGGTTTCCATGCGAGATTCCTTCTCTCGCCCATACGCGGCATTGGCGGCCTCAGTCGCCTTCCGCATAGTTGACTGGTCATCCTGCTCAAGCTCTTCCCAGAAGGAAAGCTTCTCCAACGGGACAGCTTCAGCTCCTTTTCTTAGCATTTTCAGATCCTCCGTTTTCCCGCAAGGGATTGATAGGCTTGGAACCGTTCTGTTGGCAGAAGGTTGTTTTCCACATAGCAAATTGTTATGAATGACATATTTAGGCTAGGGAAAACCCTAGCTCCACACAAAAATCTGCCAACATGATATTCTCACCCTGAGAAACGAAAAAATGGGGAACTGATGGGCTCGAAACCGATTCCTTGCCTTCTTCTCGGCGACAATCCAGCAGGCTCAACCGGCATGGGCCGGGTACTCCGCGAAGTCGGTATCCGGATGTTCAACATGCAGGACGCCGACGAGGCCACTTTCCGGATTGGGTCCTATACGCTCGGCGGCAACACTTCGCTGCGCTTCCCCTGGCAGCAGTACATCATCACCGAGATGAAAGGTTGGACTCTTCCAGGTCTTCCGGACATCTGGGAGGACTTTGCTGGGGGCGATGAAGGCATCATCCTGACGATCTGGAACATAAGTTGGCTGCACTGGCTGACGCGGCCTACGATCCTCCCAGAAGGTCCGCTGCGCTCGTTTCTTCAGACAGGAAGGGTGAAGGTCTGGTCGTACATTCCTATCGACTCGGTAGGCCCAGGCGGGAGGGTTTCACGCGAAGAAGGTCGAACGATCCAAATGTGCGATCGCTACGTGGCCTACACGGGCTGGGGTGCAAAAATAATCGAAGCGACCATCGAGTCCGTCCAGCCAAAGTTCAGAGAGGTTAAGGCTCCCCCGGTTCCTAAATGCTATGCCCTCCCCCACGGAACCGATGGATCGATCTTCTTCAAGCGGGATCGGCAGGAATCGCGCAACACGTTCACAGCCCGTCTAGTTCGGGAAGAGAAGCCGTACAGGCTCGACCCGGAGGCGTTTCTGATCGGCGTCAATGCCACAAACACTCCCCGTAAAGACTGGGGTCTTGCCTTCCAAACCGTTTCAATCCTTGAACGGGTGGGAATGAAGGTTGGACTCTTAGCCCACACGAACAAACTTCAGGACGGAGCCTGGGACTTGATTGAGCTCCATAAGGCCATGGGTCTCTACGGGAGAGTCATATTTACGGATCGGGACTTTACCGATGAAGAGATGTCATGGTGGTACGCGGCTTGCGACTGCACTCTGGGGATCGGAGCTGGCGAAGGCTGGGGACTTCCAATGAGCGAGAGCCTTGCCTGTGGCGTCCCGGTTCTGACCGTGGATTATGCCGGCGCTCTCGAATTCGTCGCGAAGTCGAATCGCATTGTGGCCGATGCCTGGCGATACGAAAACATGAATCTACGGCCCGTTTCAGATCCCAACAAGTGGGCCGGAAGAATTATTGATCTAAAAGATTGTCCCGATAAGTTTCAGCGAAATCTGGACGAACGTTTGTTCTGGGAAACCGGGGCATGGGAGACTTGGGAAAAATGGCTCAGGGAGGGTTTGAAGTGAACGCCGTCGCTATCACCGCGTACAACAACCTCGAGCTTACCCAGAAGGCCGTAGAGAGCGTCTGCAAGCAGGACATTCCCGTTGACCTATGGCTCATCAACAACGGCAGCACGGACGGGACCCAGGAATGGTTTGAGTGGTTCGCGTACAAGACCGATATTTCGGTGCAAATCGTCAGGGAGGAGAAGAACCGCTCTCCGATTGCCCTAGCTAATGAAGTTCTCCCAGAAATATTTAAGAAGCACGACTACGTCCTGGGAGTCTGCAACGACACGGCCATCCCCACGAACCTTTACAGCCAGCTCCTTCGCTTCCCGCGCGGCATGGTCGCGGCCCACATGGACTGTCCGGTTGAAGACCCTCCCCCATGCATCGCCAAAATGATCCACGAAGACCCCCATTTCTCGGTAATGCTCCTTAGGAAATGGGCGCACGATGCGATCAAAGAAGCCTACGGATCGTACTATGATGAGCGCTATTTCATGTACGCCTCGGACTGCGATCTGAAGATGCGGATGAGGGAAGTGGGAATCCGCGGCTGCCAGACCGATATTCAGTGCTGGCACTGGGGTTCGGCGGCGTGGCGCCACCCAAGCGTTCCTGAAAGCGAACGCAGGGAAATGCTTGCCCAGGCCGATCTGGACCGTGATACCTTCAAGCTCATCTGGGGATTTGCCATCGGCTCTGAGGAGTACGATCGAAGAATACGAGGATAGCCATGGAGCCAGTTTCGCCGGTAATGCCTGGGTCTCAGCCGATAGAGAAGGTCTACGGCGAACAGCAGCAGGAGTACATCCCGCTTCCAGCCGTGTATCTCAACACGGAAGAGAAGATATGGAAAGTGTGGGCCGGTCACACGCGACTTGCCGAAGTGGTCGCTATCAAGCGGCCATCGCAGCCGGTCCTGTCCCGCTGGAGGCTCACGGACGAAGAGCGGAAGGCAATCGCGGAAGGTGCGGATGTGGTCCTAACCCTGCTGACCTTCGGAACGCCGCTTGCTCCCAGTCATCTTCAAGTTGTGAAACCTGACGAGATGCCGCTGCTCGTGGAGGAACCGTGAGCGAAGAGAGAGTCATGCTGACAGAGAGCTACTACCGTTCACCGAGCGGAGAAGTGCGTGTACGGCTCTCGATCGGCGAGCAGATTGTCATGGACAGTCTTGCTTTCTCGTTCTGGTTCAACGTAACCAGGCCTACGTTCCTCCGCCCGTACTTCGACCCGAATGCTAAATACGCATGGTGGGACGGCTCCTGTCTTTGCAAGGCTCTGGTCAAGGAAGGGCCGAAAGCGCTGATTCATGTAGCGCGGTGATTTTCTGGCGGCTATTCTAGCCGCATGCCGGATCAGGTGTATCGCGAGTTCCCGTTTCTGTTTCGTTCCAAAGGTATACAGGCCCGACCTGCGGACGATACGCTCGATCCCGAATCCTATCTGAATCTCGACAACCTCGAAGAGCTTGCCGAGAACTCGTTCTCTCAGCGCCTCGGCAGTACTCTTCTCAACAAATCCGGAACCGTACCGAAACCCCTTCCCGGGCTCGTACACTCAATCTTCAAGCTGGGAGGGCTGGCTGGACAGACCTGGCGCTACGGCGGAGCTGGAACCGGGCTCTTCCGCCAGACCGGACCCGGGCCTGCAGCTTACAGCCAAATCTCCAGCACCATGAGCGGCCAGCCGTGGATGGCCGCGATCTACCGGCCAGACCTTTCGAGCGCTCCGACTATGTTCATCGCCGACGCGGCGGGGATGATCAAGGACAACGGCAGCTACGCGACTCCCCAGCAGAACGGAATCTTTCAGCCGCAGTACCCCGCGATCGCACAGGCCCAGGCGCCGGATGAGATCATTCTCGACAACTACACCGGCACGACTGCCGATTACACTCTGACCGGAGTAGTCACCCCATCGATCCTGAATTACTTCTCGACGCCGCTGACTTCTGCGGCGGCTATCGGCGTGAATGCCGTGTCGGTTGCCAACCCGGCAATGCTCTTCCCGTTCCAGCTAGTGACAATTGGAGCTGAAACGGTAATCGTTCTTCAGGTGACCTCCACCGGGTTCATCGCGGAGTTCACGGCGACTCACCCCATAGGGGCCATCGTCACGGGCCGCGCGCTGCAGGCAACCGTCCCGGCGAGCACCACGGCAACCGTGGCCAAGTCCTTTGGCGGAACGCCTATCTCTGCGTGGCCGACGACGCTTGCCCAGGCCGACTACATCGGCATCCTGATGCAAATAAGCGACCCGACGCAAATCAACTCGGTGACCATCAAGTTCGACTGCGGGGACGGGTCCTTCAATACCGACTATTTCTACAAGGTCATCGCTCAGGGTCCGCTTCAAAACCTGCTGAACACGGTGAACCAGCCGGCTACGGCCGCGACCGACGCAATCCTCTCGGACGCGATCGGAGTCTACAGCAACGATGCCAGCGGAATTGCCGGGCTAAACAGCGGCCTGAATAGCTGGACGCCGTTCCTGTTCCAACTTTCCGACTTTGCCGGAAGCGGTCGCGCCGACTTCTCGGATCCCGTCTTCAACTGGCAAAACGTCAATGGCTACCAGATCACGATTGTCACGAACGACCAGACCTCGGTGACGATCACCGTGGCCTCCCTGTTGCTGTTCGGAGGAGCTGGTCCAGATTCACTCGGCGGCGTGGCCTACGACTACCGCTGGACGTTCTACAACGCGAACGACGGCACAGAGTCGAACGGCTCAGCCGAAATGACGAACGTCAACTACCCGTCAAACACGAACTGGGTCACACCGCGGCGACAGCCGATTCAGGTTTCGATGACACTCACGGCCTTCGGGCCGGGAAACATCAATTACGTCGATACCCAGATCACGCATGCCCGCCTCTACCGAAAGGGAGGAACTCTCGGGGACAACTGGCGAAGGGTCGACACGATTCCGATCAATATTGGACTGGGCGGAACGATCAATTATCTGGACACGAGTTCGGACGCCGACATTCAGGGCTCAGACTTCCTCTCGCTTGTGAACGATGTTCCGGTAACCAGCGATCTTACAGACCCAGTCAACACGACACTTATAAACGCGATCAGCACTACGAACCAGGTGGTCAGTGTGACGCCGGTCTCGATGGCGAATATCTCGGTTCGGCAGCTTGTGACCTTGGGGACGCCGACAGCCATCCAGAACAACTTCGAAACCGTGATCGTGCAGGAAGTATTCGGCGACCACTTCACGGCCTTCGTGCAGAATACCCATCTTGCCAACGAACCCGTGATGGCGGTCGCTCAGATCGGTTTGCCGGTGACCATCATCGCCGAGGCGTACGGGCAGATGTGGTACGCGGGGGACAAGAACAACCCGCACTTTCTCTACTGGAGCACCAAGAACAACCCGCAGGCCGTGGGAGCCGCGAACAACATCGAGGTAGGAACCCCGGATGACCCGATTACTTGCGTCATTAAGATCAAAGGCAACCTCTTCGTCTCAACTCGTAAATTCTGGTGGGCTATTGCGCCAGGGACGAACGCGAACGGAAGCCCAACGGTCTACCCTACGGCCGCAAAGTTCGGCTGCGTGGCTCCGCACGGCTTCATCCTCACCGAGGCGGGAGTCTACTACCAGGCGATCGACGGGATCCGCTTCTTTGCCGGCGGAGAGTCCACGTACCTTACCCAAGATGTCGAGTTCATCTGGCAAGGCATCGGCCAAACGCCGATCGTAGAGGCCGACCAGACTCAACTATCGAGCACCGTGGGCGCGTACTGGAACAACATGCTGTTCTTCAGCTATATCGGTGTTGACGGAAACCGTCACCGCCAGATCGCGCACACCCAGTACAAGCGCTGGAGGAATGACGATGCGGACGCTCAGTGTATCTTCCTTGAAGATGACGTCAACTACCTGACTTACGGAGATTCTTTCGGGTCTATCCACCTTGACCGGCAGAACCTCGGCTACGACGAACAGCCGAGCGTGGACGGGCTGTCGATCATTCATTCTCCAATCGCCATCGATCTCCAATCCGGCTATCAGAACCAGGGCATGCCGGATATTCAAAAGAACTACAACGAGCTGACGATTGACGCTAACACCAACGGAGAGACCCTGACGGCCACGCTGCTCTTTGACGACGGGGAAACCACTGAAGTCATCGGAACGTTCTCGTCAACCGAGCGAGAAAAGATCAACTTCACTCTCAACGCGGGAGACGGCTTCGACTTCTACAAGTGCTCACTCCAAATCACCGGGAGCTGCACGGCGCGCGTGTACCTGTGGCAGTGCTCGATCAGGGCAATCCCTCTCGCGAAGACGCGGAAGAGCTTCGATACCTATTGGTTGTCTCAAGGAAGCACAGATTGTAAATTCGCGCGAGACTCTTTCTATGAATACACGTCAACAGCACCTATCACCGTTCGCGTCTCGTATGATGGGGCTAACGCGCCTAGATTTACATTCACACTGCCTTCCACGGGGGGTATACGCCAATCGATGCGGCAAAGATTGCCGGCGGTTCTATATCGCATGATTCGGATAGTTGGCACTTCAGATGAGGATTTCCAGTTGTGGGAAGAGACGTGTATTTGGTTTAAGGTCGTTTGTGTCGGGCGTGGGTATGAAAAAACTATGCTTGTCCCAAACTGAAATGGATTTAGAATAAGGGTGTCAGGTGTTGTAGCACCGGACGAAGCCTACCCGCTTACAGGAGCGAGCATGACACCCTCCGAAAACACTGTACCACTCCCATTCAAACTATGTCGCAACGGACTTCATTTCTACAGCAGAGATCTGAAGGGTTGCCCAGAATGCAAGCGAGAAAGTTCTAGAAGGAATTGGAAGAAGAACGGTGATCGGTGGCTCACAAACTATAGAGCAAAAGTAACATCCACCCCTGAGGCTCATGCGGCTTACAGGAAACGAATTAAGGAATGGCACGAGGCGCATCGCGAGGAAAGCAAAAAGAAGCGAGCGGATAGGTACTGGGAAGATCCTGAAAAGAGAAGGCAGGAGTCTAGGAACTATTGTTCGCAGCACCCTGAGCGAGGTGTTTGGAGGATGATGATCAGAAGATGTTGTCATCCGAGCGCAAATAGATACCTGGATTATGGTGGACGCGGAATACGTGTATGCCATCGTTGGATGGGCACTGATGGATACGCGAACTTTCTGCTTGATATGGGAAAACGGCCGTCTCCCGGTCACCAACTCGATAGAATAAATAACGATGGGGACTATGAACCTTCCAACTGTCGATGGGCGACACGAAAAGAGCAGGCGCGTAATCGCCGGAACAACTATTTGATAACCATCGATGGACAAACCAGGTGTCTCTTAGAGTGGTCAGATATAAGCGGTCTAAAGTACGGGTTGATCCGGGACCGCATTGAGGTTTTAGGCTGGGATGAAAAACGTGCAGTATTCACTCCCGCAAGAGTTATCCGCCGACCGAATTGACGCCACCTGCAACATAGGCTACTGTTGTTGTGAACCGGGGTAGCGCAGTGGCAGCGCGGAGGGCTCATAACTCTCAGGTCGCGGGTTCGAGTCCCGCCCCCGGAACCAAGATTCCACCGAGAGGGCAGTCGTGGCCTCCCTGCAAAGTACCGCAGAAACACGACACTTGAGGCGAAATTCGAGCAGGATTGCGCTCCTCAGATACGTTGGAAGGAGCCTCCCGCAAGGGACTAGCGAGCATCCGTTAGAGAAAGAGCTAAGACGTATGCCGACGAGTAGCCGGAGTTCAAGGCCCGTACAGCGCAGTACCCGGCGGTGATGATGCAGCCGCCGGTTTTATTTGGAGGGTCAATGGATCACTTTGGAATCGGCAACGCCATCAGGGCCGTGGCCGAGATTTACTTCCGTTCTTGCCGTCGAACCGGTAGAACCACAACACTCCTTGAGTCGGTCAAGGACGGAGACAGAGTGGTTTTTGTTGACGTGATGCAGGCCGACAGATTCCGGCGTCTATGCATCGAGCGGAAGCTCAGAGTAGACTGCATTGTCATTGATCCCCAAAAACCGTATCACCTTATGCATCAACGGATGTCGTTAGGAAGAACGATATTCGACCATGTATGGGTCGAACAGTTTTACCTGAATCGGATTTCTGAATGCGAAGCGGAGATTGACCGGATGCAGAAAGATTCTTCCGGATTCGGTACTCCCCACATTGAAACAAGGCGTAAGGCTGAAGAGATTTCGAAGTGGAGCCTATGAACCGCCGATCATTCCTTAAGTCGCTTGCCGGTGCAGTGGTCACGGCGGTTGCCAAACCGGCGGTGTTCCTAGATCCCGGTCCAGACCTTGAAACCATTAGGCACTTGGCCTTCGAGGACTTCTACTACTTTGCGGCGAATGTCATTGTGGTCAACCCGCGGATGAACTTCAAGTTGTCCGGATTCACGGTTCCGGAAGAACCGTGATATGATCCTGCCAACAGCCAGTCCTGTCAAATTGTCTGCGTAGCTGCATCCTACCCCAATTTACCCTCTGAGCTGACCATTAAATTCCTGCTGTGTACGGCTGGCAAGAATAGGGCCGTGGCGGAATCCACGGCCTTTTACCCTATTTGCAACATACATGCTATTCTTCCCTCGTGCCTCTCCCGAATCAACTCCCGAAGCGCAACTTTGACGGAGTCGACCCCGACTTCCAGCAGTGGTTGAACCAGCTTACGGATACGATCAACTATCATTCCGGATACAACGGTGAAATCGAGTTCGCCGACCACATCAACATGAAGGGAAAGAACATCAAGGGAGTCGGCGCTCCAGTCGATCCTGACGATGTCATCTCGAGCGCAATCGCATCCAGCCGGTATTCGGCAGCCGCTCTGGCTCCGCAGCTTGAATCGAACCAGGCGACTCCGCTCAAGAGCTACCGGCAGATGAACAACAAGACCCAGCGGGAACAGCAGTCAAGCTGGCTCAACGACTTGATGAGCGCTCCCCCTTCGGCCAACAATCTCTTTCCTACGATCACCAACGTCTCCGGAGGAGTGCAGGTTTCCCTGCCCTCGGGCATCTTCCAGTTCGCCGACGGAACCTCGGTGAAGCTGCAGGGCCGAACGGACCTTCTTTCCCTACCGGCCCAGTACGCGATCACGTCGCTTGCCGTTTCGGGAGGCGTCGTCACGTACAACGGAGCCGCTACGGGGCTTGTGGCCGGTGAGATCATGACAGTCGCCCCGGCGACTAATCCGAGCTATGCAGGAACGTTCCAGATCATCTCTTCGTCCTCGGGCGGGGCGGTGCTTGAGTGGCAGGATCCAGGGGCCTCGGGAACCGAGACCAGCGGCAACATTCAGGTGAACGGGGTGTATTACTACGCCGTCAAGAAGCGGACGACGTTTGTAAGCCTCTTGGGTCCGTTCGCGGCCGACACGCTTCAGAACCGGCTGCAGGTGAACTTTGACGGCTTCGCGATCGTGGCCGTGGTAGTGGTCACGGCTTCCGGAGGACAGGTCGCTCAGTCGGGCGGCGGCGGAAGCCCGATTGTAGGAAGCCCGACGGCCGGAAGTTTCTTCTGAGTCCAAATTTTGGAGTAACCATGGAAGCCAAGATCATCGTCAAAGACGTCCAGGTACACTCGGAAACCGGCTACGTGACCTATCACATCTACTCGGTTTCCCAGCTCGACGGCGTGACGTACGAAGGCCCGATAAAGCAGTACGGCATCGACGCACAGATGCTCCGAGACCGCTACAACGGGAGCCTTGAGCAGTTCGAAGCACACGTCAAGCAGCAACACGCGCATTTGATGGGAGTGCACAAGGGGCTCGTGGCCCAGGCGATGAGCCGGAAAGGCAAAGAGCTATGACCCAACTCTGGGAGTACATGACCGACAAGGCCGTCGTGATGCCGTTCACCGAAGGCTCTCAGGTCTACCGCGACGGCATGCTCTCGCATCTCTACTACGAGACGCAGTCCGCTGGACGGCTTTCGCTTGTCTTCTGTGGTGACGTTCCAACCCACGACGAATTCATTCGCATGTTCGCTCCCGATAAGAAGGTTCTTCAAGTGCTCTGCGAAGTGGACGAAAAGAAGGACCTGAAGCCGGTTGGATACTGCTGGGTTGAGATGCCGAAAGGCGTGGACAACGAGCGCGCGGCCCTGTGTGGATTCGCGTTCTTTAAGCCGAGCCGACAGGTCTTCAATCTAGGCATGCTCGGCATCGCTTACTGGATGACCGGCCTCAAGATCAACGTCATTCACGGCGTTATGCTTGCCGAAAACAAGATGGCGATCAAATACGCCGAAAAGCTGGGATTTGTCCCTACCGCAATCGTTCCAAAGTTTCACTTCCACAACGGCAAGCTCGTTTCGGCCCTCGTGGCCACACTCGACATCATTGACTTTCTACCAGTCTTCCGAGCGTGGGCGGCGAAGAATGGTGTGGCAGTGCCAGAATAATCAGGCCGAACGGGCGAACTCTCCAAAACGCTTCTTCGCCTCGATTATGTATGCCTCGTGCGCTAATTCTGGAGCGGCAAAATAGCCGATCAAGATTTGTTTTCTGTCCACCGTTATTCGTGCCCTGTACGGATGCAACGCAGACGCCTTCTTATCGATACTGACGCCCTTGAGCCCTATGTTGTTATAGGTCTTCATAGCAGAATTCCACGAGTTTTGCGTGCAAGTGGCAATCCGAATGTTGCTCCGGCGATTATCCAGTGTTGCGGTATTGTCAGCATGGTCACCCTGCCTCTTGTCCCCAAAATGCAATCCAAGAAGATAGCGGTGCATGAGAATCTGTCGGCGCTTCCCGTCCTTCATGGATGATTTTCGAACGGCATAGAACTTGCCTTTGGTTTTCATTGCGTACCACTTGAAACGGCTGACAAGCGGATAGTCTTCAGGGCTCACAAGAGCCGAAAGTCCGCGAGTGAGTGGGATCGTGAAATACTCTTCCGAGAGGGGTGTCATATCGGACTAGCCTCCGATGTTGGTGTGAGCCGGGTGTTAGAGCACCCGACACCCCTATTCTAATAGTCTTCAGCACAATCGTATGGAAATAATCGATTGAGAGCGGTAGCCTCATTGGGAGAGAGCGAGGTACACTCCAATCGGAAAACCAAGCGGGGAGAGCGATTACCTCCAACAAGCACAGGCGAACCTCGCCAACGTGATGTCAGCCACGGGCCAGCAGTCGGCCAAAGAGGGCTCGACGCTCTTCAATCTGTCACTCCCAGGGCTCGAAAAGGCCACTTCGTACTACGGCAAACTCTCCTCGGGTGACCCGGCAGCACTCGCAAGAGCCAACGCGCCGGCCATCCAGCAAATCACTTCCGAATCGAACAAGGCGAAGCAG
>Ga0126381_100000419_pt1 | contig 46448 bp, 62 predicted proteins | sample PanSoiMetPlot_28_FD_96465 | JGI IMG/M metagenome (GOLD analysis project Ga0126381, IMG submission 96465) | Tropical forest soil microbial communities from Panama - MetaG Plot_28 | ecosystem: Environmental > Terrestrial > Soil > Tropical forest > Bulk soil | place: Panama | collected 2016-02-17 | reverse complement strand
GCAAAAAAGTTAGCTATTAATTGATGTTACCAAAAAAATATGCCTACAGGAACTATTTCCCAACGTAGAACATATACGGCACTAGAATTAGCTAGAGTGTTAGGAATCAGTCAGGATTATTTTTTGGAAGTAGTTAGGAAAGGGGTAATTAAACATTTTGTTAATGACGAGGGAGATCCTGTTAATGGGAAATATGGAATCGAAGCTATCAGTCAATTTGTTACATGGTTAAGAAATAAAAGAAATAATCAAACTCCTGCCTCTAGGTACGAAGAAGCTCGAACTGTTAAGGTTGAAAAATCGTTAATAGATCAGGATCTGAAAATAATGATGATGCGCGGTAAGATCGCGCCAATACCGGATATTGAAATGGAGTGGGCTAATGCGACAATTCCTCTCCGCAACAAGATTTTGGGACTCCCAACTTATGTAGGGCGAATGTTAGAGGAACGTAGTTACGAGGAAATAGTTAAAATACTGACTGACGTTGTAAATGAGATCTGGGAAAGTATCGATCCTCCAACGCCAGAGAAAATTTTAAGGCACAATAAAAAATTAGCATCCTACAGTGAAGTGCTGAAGGATAACGAAAACGGAGACTCAGATGAAAAAGATGAGAAATAAGATTTGGCTACTGAGTCGAGAGGAGACGCAAGCCAGAGGGAGGAGTTAGCTTTGGCAGCACTCCTCCCTCGTTTTAACTCAAGTTAAACGGAAGCAACAGAGAGAATGCCGCAGCTTGAAGGTAAAAGAGAATCGCCCTAACCAAGTGACTCCAGAGGGTTCAATTCCCTCCTGCGGCATTTATATATGCCAGATGAGTATAATGCTGAAAAATTCCATGAACTTGTTAAAGATGTAGAAAGAGTGAAATCTTTCATAGAAGTAGGGAAAATAATGTTTACAGCTTTAGGTGCTGTTACGGTTACTGTTATATTGGTAGTTGTAACTCACTCTTTTGATAACAGCAATAAAATAGCTGTAGTAGATGATAGGGTAACAAAGTCAGAAGTAGATCTGGCTAGATTAAGTGATGAGCAACGGAAAATGGCAGTTGATCTATCTCAGGCTAAACAGGGGGATGCCCACGATGTTTACACCGATCAGGAAATTCTTCGAATAAATACTAAGATAGATACTCTGGCTCAAGGAACATTGGAGTGGAGAGCAAGAATAGCAGGAGAGGTTGATGAAGTTAATCGGCATTTGGAAGAAATAAAAAATAAACCAGTAGATGGAGTAAGGTAATATGGCTAGCATAACAGACGTTGTTAAGATTGTGCAGGAACTACAGGAAGTTCTTGGTGAGATACATGAAATGGTATCTGAAATGCATCAAGTAGTAAGTAGGTTACCGGGAGCACCACAAGCAATGCAAGCAACGCAGGATACGCAGGATACTCAAGATACAGGCGAACCTTCGACTCCATGAAAGATGCGCCAGTACTAGTCTGTAATGTGGGAATAGGGGATGGACTCGTATTATCTGGCGCGGCAATCAAGTTAGCTAAGATTCATGGAGGTTTGCAATTTCCCTGTACTCCTAAGAACAAACCAACCATTGATAGTGTTTTTGTTAATTATCCCCAGATCAAAGTTTTTACTGTAGATAACTCAGAGAAGCTAGCCGCCAAATATAGTAACAGTGTTTTAAACTGTTACTGGAAAAGGTTGGAAGGTGTTATGGAGCCTACCACCGATTGGCCGGTCTGGATGTATCAGCAGTTATCCGTTCCATTCCAGCATCGATGGACTTCCTGTCCAATTGAGGAGGCTGCTAACAAAATTGATCAGTTCGATCAATTTTACCCGATTGTTATACATGATGATCCAGATCGTGGATTCCAGATAGATCTGGAGAGAGTAGAGAACTATTCTCACGATCAGGCTGCTTACATAGTAGATAATCCTGATTACCCGTCGGTATTGTCTTATGTGGAATTATTAAGACAGGCACAACAAATTCATGTTATGGATAGTTGGGTATTTCATTTGGTGGAATCTATCTGGGGAGTCAAAGCGCAATTGTTTTTTCACACTTATGTCAGGCAGCATCATCCTGTCTGGCATAATTTTTCAACAAGGTATAACTGGATTAAACTAATATAAAATAATATGCCAATCATAATAAAATCAGGTAGTTCTCATGCGACCTTAAATCAAGTGTCACATGCGGGAGGAACCAAGAATCTGGCGAGTATATCTAACAAAGCTACTGTAGCAGCAGATACTCAGATTGATAGTAATGGAGTTGATGCTAATGGAGTAGTGTCTTTTCGTTTTGGTAATAGTCCTGTATTGTATCACACTGCGGTAGCTAATGTAACAACTCAATAGTATGCCAGTATCACCAGTATTGCCTCCACCTCCGCAACCACAACCTATTCCACCTAACCCTAACGTACCGGGAGCACCAGAGGGCGAGTAGAGTTAACTAACTTTAACATGAGTTAAAATGGCTATCTTATCTGAAGAAGAGGTAATCAGGTTATATACAACTCCAGTGTCGTCCTTTGCTAAGGAGATGACATGGAAGTATTTGAAACCTCCTCCTAAGATCAAGATTAGTGAGTGGGCTGATAAATACCGGGTATTAACAACGGAGGACTCTCCTGAAGCTGGAAAGTGGATGACTGCCAAAGCTCCTTACCAAAAGGAGCCGATGGATGCTATTTGTGATTCTAACGTAGAACAAGTAGTATTGCAGTGGGGATCGCAAACTGGTAAGACGGCTGGATGTTTGCTTAACACATTGGGTTACTATATGGATATGGACCCAAGTCCAATCCTGTTTGTTTATCCGACAGTAACTCAAGCCGAGCGGGTTAGTAGGCAACGAGTTAGTCCTATGATCCGCAATTGCAAGGCATTAGCGGAAAAGATAGTCAGAACCACTTGGCGGCATGGAATGGATAAGGGAGGCAGTGACTCTCTGTTAATGAAGACATACCCTGGGGGAATGCTAATAATGGGAGGTGCGGATACTCCAAGCTCTTTATCTTCGTTTCCTATGCGGATTGTTCTGTTTGATGAGATTGATCGTTACAAACAGGATATAGGTAAAGGAGATAACAAGGAAGGTGAGGGCGACCCGATCAGGTTAGGAATTACCCGTACCTCCAACTTTTGGAACAGAAAGATAATATTAAGTTCAACTCCTACCATTAAGGGGAGTAGTCGCATAGAGTTTGCCTATGAAGGTAGTTCGCAAGGTCACTGGCACTTGCCTTGTCCCGTCTGTGGGCACTATCAAGAGTTGCAGTGGCACATGGTTGACTATTCAAGTGTACCTAACAAAATCTTGGGAAGATGCGGTAATCCTGAATGTCAGCAGCTTAGTAGCAAAGCGAAGTGGATTGGAGGAGTTGGTAAATGGATTCATAAGTATCCTGAAAGAAAAACCAGAGGATATTACATAAGTACTATTCCTAGTCCTTGGTTTACATGGGAAGGATTGAAGGAAGAGTGGATTGAAGCTAACAGGGCGAAGGATGCTGGTAATACAACTCTGTTAAAAGTCTTTATTAACACTAGGTTAGCTCAAACCTTCGAGGATTATGCCATCAGAGTTCAGTCACATACTATCTATGAAAGACGCGAAGTTTATCCGGCTGAAGTGCCTGAAGGAGTTTTGGTCCTCACTTGTGGGGCAGACGTTCAAGACATCCAAAAGAGGATTAATTATGAAATCATCGGATGGGGTAAAGGTTATGAAAGCTGGGGGATCGAGTATGGGACCATACTTGCTGATCCAAGAGAAGAAGAATGGAAGCAACTCTTTGACGAGATGGTTTATAATCGGATCTTCCTATTTAGCGATGGTAAAGGTATCCGAGTGCGAAAGACTCTTATTGATTCCAATGGAGCTATCGGACCTTATGTCTATCATTATACAAGACGCAGACAACCTCGCATATATAGCTGTAAGGGATCTGGACATGAACAATCCTTTGTTGGTACTTTTACGGGAGCATATCGGCTAGATAAAAAGTATAACACGACTTGGTATCCTCTGTACACTATCCAAGGCAAGGATGAGATGTTTCAGAGGTTGTTAGAAATTGATGTTGGTCCCGGCTATTGTCATTTCCCAATGGGACCAGACGAGGAAGATGTTAGGGGATACACTAACGATTACTTTATTGGACTAACCTCCGAGCAGAAGAGACAGGAGACTAACTCACTTGGTTATCCGGTCTTCAAGTATCATAAGGAAGGAGCAAGTAGGCAATCAGGCGAGCCATTGGATTGCAGAGTCTATGCGCGAAGCGCATTAGAATTAGTTGAGCAAACTATGAAGCTGGAACGTATGAAAATGCCGGATTATACGGTCCAGAACGCTAAAGAACTGCAAAATCAACTGAATAATCCATTTTTTACTGAAAAAGTGGTCAAAACTCCACAAAATGCGGTAAAAACGGCAGAAACTAACGAATATCTAGCAGAAATGGCTGAAAATCAGCCGAAAACTACTAGAATCGCAAAAAATCATCCATTTTTCGGTCAATTTGGTTCTAATATGCTCAAAGCGACCGAATTTAACCCTTTTGAGGATAGGTAACATGATTTCAGTCCTAATAGTACTATTAGTGGTCGCATTAGTGTTATATCTGATCTATTACATCGTTGGAATGATATTTCCCGGGCGTGTCCAGCAGATAGTGGGGATTATATTAGCATTAATTTTTTTGATCTACTTGATTAACACTTTGTTGCCGCTGGCGCATGTAAAAATGTGAAATGAACTGGTTACCCATCTGGCGAACAGTACATCATGTATCTGTGGGCATAGGAACAGCAGCCGGAGTTGGTTTAGTTATACCTGTGCCTCCAGTACAGATTGCAGCAGGAGTATTAGCAGTTGTAGCATCTGTTATTAGTCATACAACTCCTGATAAATAATGTTAACATTTTTTAAAATAACTCTTGACATAACTTGATAATAAGGTAATATTAACTATTGTGCTGAATTATATACCTCCATTAGGAGAAGACTTCAGGATAGCTGTTGTTAATCGCGATACAGCTTTGAGAGCGTATCTCAAGGCTTTAAAAGCTGGAAGACGGTATGAAGCGGAGGGAATGTCATTGCAGCGATATGCAATAGACGAACTGAGGACTGAATACATTTTTTGGAGGGATCAGGTAAATAATATCCTGCGGCACGGTGATACTAGTACAATGGTGTATAAACGGTTGATTCCAGTAGATAGGTGAAACTAAAAATGGATTTAACTGTAAGTCATGTCTTCAAGAATCCGTTAACAATAGTTCTTCAAATTCCGCAAGCAATAACCATAAATATGACTCCCGATTTAGTAAAACAACTCGTCGATGCTATCACTGGTTTAATCAATGCTGACAGTGGTAATGCCGCAGCTTTACAGGCTGCTCAAGCTACAATTGCCCAATTGCAGCAAACTGCTCAAGCTTTGAACGATCCAGCATTAGTAGCAAGTGTAAATGCAGCACTCACAGCAGCCGCAGCAGCAGCACCCGCTCCCGCACCAGCAGACAGTGGAACTCCTGCCGCACCAGCAACTCCCTGAAGAACCTCCTCTGCCTAAGAAACTATTTAGCGTGCCAACAGTTAATGATATTGCTAGAGACATACAACTGAGCTAGATAGTCAGTAGCCAAGTTTAACATGAGTTAAACTTGGCATGTTAGACAGGCAACAACAAACTAACACACAGGTCGCTGAGTTAGCCGAGAAACAAATCTCAGTTAACGGGCGACCTGTTTTGTTTGATGGCAATGGACGCGAGATTCGAGCTGAATCAGGCGCGAATACAGGAATTGTTGTTACTAGAGCAAATAGTGGTTTTCTCTTGGGTGGAACGGGTTATGCCCAACATGGTGCATCGTTTAGAAAAAGAGCATTGGCAGCATGGATTCCTTGGGCAGGTTCCCCAGATACAGACATTGTGCGTAATCTACCAGTACTCCGAGCTAGATCACGCGACTTATATATGTCTTACCCATTCGGGAAAGCTGCTATCGAAACTAAAGTTAAAAACGTAGTAGGCACTGGAATCCACTGCATCCCGCTTCCTGATTATGAAGAGTTAGACATGTCTGAGGATGAAGGGATTGAGCTAGGAAAGCTGATATTAAAAGAATGGCACTTGTGGAGTACCGAGCTTTGTGACTGGGAGAGAACCAGAGATCTAACACAGAAACTACAGGAGATTTACCGGACTAAGGAAATGTCTGGTGATGCTCCTGTACTTTTTGCTCATAGGAACGACGGCAAGTATCCGTATTCGCTGAAGATCAGGACTATTGATCCTGATAGGTTAATGAATCCATTCTGGATTCCTGTACCTACATTCGAGCAAAATGTCTGGGGAGGTGTGGAATTAAAGCACTATAATGGTCCCCTAGAAGCGTATTGGATTGCTCAGTTCCATCCACTTGATTACGGTTTACTCCCCCAGATAACCGTACAAAAGTGGACTCGCATCCCTGCGTTTACTGACCAATACCTAACCCGTAATGCCATATTACACTATAACATAGAGCGTCCACAGCAGAGACGAGGTGTTCCACCACTGGCAGTATGTTTTGAGTTAGCCAAGGGGATGCAGAGATTTATTAACGAGAAGATCAGTAAAGAGGTAATATCTAACTTCTTTTCTGTTTTTATCGAATCGCCCATGCCAACCGAGGATGTACTGCGTAATGCTGGATTGGAAGAGGAAGAAATCCGGCAGTTATACAAGGTATTTCCTTACGACATAGCACTTGCTCCCGGTGGAGTGACATTCATGAAACCGGGAGACAAGGTTAGCTTTGCTCAACCAGAGCTAGCTGGAACGGATACCAAAGTATTTACTGAGGTTATGAACTCCATTTGTTCCACTGCTATTGGAGTTCCCTATGAAATTGTGATGATGATGTTTGGGGAAAGCTATTCTGCTGCCAGAGGCGCATTCGAGGAGTTTTGGAAAGCAGTTAAGTTGGAACGGCAACTGTTAATAGATCAGGTATTACAACCTATTTACGAGAATTTCTTAGGTGAGCTAGTGTTAGAAAAGGTAGTCAAGGTTAAGAAGTATTTTACCGATTACCGCATTCGTAAGGCTTTAAGTAGATGTTTGTGGGCAGGGATGGCTCAAGGAACTATCGATCCATTGAAAGACATTCAGGCTGCTATGATGCGGGTCCAGCTTGGAATCAGTACAGTTCAGAAAGAATCGGTAGCTTACAATGGTAGTAACTGGGAAGAAAATGTAATCCAGTTAGCATTAGAGAAAAAGACGTTTGAGGATTCTGATTTAACTTACTTGGCATTTCCCGGTTCGCCACAGTTAATGAAAGAACAGTTAGGAGCACAAGGTGCTAGTCTTGGAGCAGGAGGACAACCACAACCGGGACAGCAACCTAAACCGGGACAACCTCCTAGTGGTCAACCTAAACCGGGGGACCAACAACCTAGAAATACTCAGCCAAAGGCTCCTGCCAAGTGAAAACTGAAAAAGAGTTACCAGATTGGAAACAAAAGCAGAGGCGAATTATTAAAGATGCTGTTACTAATCATGGTTCTACTTTTTGGAAACTACCTAGAACTGGATTTAGGATACCGGAAAATGCGCTTTGGGCTATGAACTCTAGAATGGTAAGAATGTGAAACAATATCCTCACATTGTTAACAAAGTTTTCTATGAACCTTGGTTGATTACGCCGGGAGCCTATGAATCTATTTGTAGAGTATTAGAAGCTAAGTTAGCGGGAGTTGAACCAACTGTCGCATACTTCAATACTAATGGTACTTCAGCAGATTTAACTCAAGTTAATCTTGAAGAAGAATTTAGAGGTTCCAATCTGGAAGGTCACATTGATAACAATTATATCGGACACATTCCTGTTCAAGGAATATTAGCTCACCGGATTGGAAAACTAGAAAGAGTTAGTGGAGCTACCGACTATTTAGATATCAGAAGAGAAACCCAGAAATTGTTAGATTCGGGTGCTAAGGGTTTGATGTACTGTTTCGACAGTTCTGGAGGTGCTGTTCGGGGTTGTCAGGAATTAGCCGACTATATAGCAGGTTTACCAGTACCAACTGCTGCATTTACAGATTCTAAATGCTCATCTGCGGCTTATTGGTTGGCTAGTGCTTGTAACCATATAACAGCTACTAAGACCAGTGATGTAGGTTCCATCGGGGTAATTTTACCTTGGATTGATAAATCTAAGATGTGGGACATGGAGGGAGCAGAGTTTAAAACTTTTGTTAATGATGGAGCTATTCTAAAGGGCGCGGGAGCAGGACCGGGACAACTAACCAAAGCTCAAGCTGATAACATTCAGGAAACACTGGATTTTGTTGGAGATCAGTTTCAGGGTTTTGTTAAAGCTCACCGTGAAGGTTTAAATACCCGACAAGTTTTTAAAGCTGGAACCTACTTTGGTCAACAGGCTAAGGAGGTTGGACTAGTGGATTCAGTAGGTAGTTATACAGAAGCTTATGACTCACTTTTGGCCCGAGTGTCAAAATCATTGGTTCCTGCGCCAATGGAAGCAAACAAGAAGTCAGGACTAATAAAAGGTATGACATTAGAACAACTAAGAGCAGACCATCCTGAGTTGTTTGCTCAAATGGCTCAGGAAACGGAAGCTGCTACTAAAGCTGCTGCACAAGCTGCGGCAGAAACTGAAAGACTCAGGTTAGCTAGTTTGGATGAACTAGCATTTACTCCTGAGAGCAGAGCAATAGTGGATTCGGCTAAGAAAGACGGTCGAAAAGCGGATCAGGTTGCCGTAGAGATTGCTAAATTGTTAGCTAGGGATAATGAACATTTAGCTACTCAGGTTGGAGTTTTGAAAGGCATGGAACCCGCTAAAGGGATTGCTGCTATTGATCCTAATACTAATGAGAGTGAACCATCTGAAAAGCAGCTTTCTAATCGTGTAGCAGCTTACTTCGCCAAACGTAATAACATCACAAGGAACTAAATAAATGGCATTAACTCCTGTTCCCGGCGCACCAGCATTTCAATGGCTAGCTTCTAGCCCAAGAGTTGAAAGGTTTGGTGTTCACCGTAGATCGGTTGTAATTAAAGATATTGCTGTTGCCAATCATTCCGGTTTAACTAATACTCCTACTTTATGGGGAACTGGAGTGTTAGCTGAAGGTTCGGTAATGTCACTTGGTACAGATGGTAACTGGTACATCTATGGTGTTACCTTACCGACAACTACTCCTGCTACTACGCAAGCATTTCTAACGTTAGCTGCTGGTGGAGTTCCGCAAATGTGCATCCTGATTGATCCTATTGATACTACTATCAATGGCGCAGGAAATCCTGTTATGGGTCAGGCATATTTCAGCGGAGATTTTCTATTGAGTTTCCTGCAATTTGCTGTTGGAACTAGTTTTTCTGCTACAGGTGCGGGCAGCATAGGTGGATTTATGCGAGCTAATGATCTGATCATTGAGGGAACGACTCAGGTTATTCCCGGTACATATCCCGGTCAGTATCAAACGAATCCTCCGGGCTATGGATACTCTATACCAAGGGAGGATGCTCCTGTTTAGGAGGGTTATACTTTATGGCATTAAACTTAGATCTGTATAGGACGACGGTTCTCTTAGAGGCTATCCGTCTCACTCCTATTAAACAGACTTTCTTGAGAGATAACTTCTTTCCGGTAGTCAAGGAGTTCATAACAGAGGATTGCATCGTCGATCTAAAGCGTAGACAACGTGCAATGGCTCCTGTAGTTAGTAAACGCAGGAGAGGTCAGGTTGTAGAACGCTATCCCTATTCGAGCTTCCGCGTTGAGCCTCCTACCATTCAACCAGTGAGAACATTGGATTTGACTGATCTGGAGAAGAGAATGCCGGGAGAAGATTTGTTTCAGCCGATGACCGTTGAAGAGCGGCAGATGCAGATGTTAGCAGAAGATACTGATGAACTCCTTGAACAGGTTGATAGGCGCGAAGAGTGGATGTGTGCTCAAGTGCTGCTTAATGGTAGTATCACTGTTCCAAGTGATGATCCATTGGATCAGTATGAGTTCAGTGTTAACTACAACTTTACGCAAACTACTACTTTAACGGGTGCTGCGTTGTGGTCAGCATACACGACTAGTAATCCGTTCATGGACCTCAAGAATGCAGTAGTCAATGTCAGCAAAAATTCGGTTGTTATTCCCGATACTGCTGTCATGTCTACTGTTACTTGGCAGTGGTTTGTTGCTAGCCAGCAAGTTCAGCGTACTTTGTTTGCTCGCCAGATTAACATTGGTGAGATCCGTCCCGGCGAACGTCCATTCCCCGGTGCAGTTATGGTTGCTAGATTGTCCGATCCCGATATAGCAATTTGGACTTATAACGAATGGTTCCAAGATCCTGCTAACAGTTATACTAATCAGCCTTTGATTCCTGATGGCAAAGTTATTGTACTGTTGTCGAAAGCAGGAGGTAACAATAACCGGATGTATTGCTCGGCAGTCAAGCAAATGGACCCAGAGACAACGCAGTTTAAGACCTATGAAGCGCGACGAGTGCCACGGGTCTGGGCTGATGTTAACGATCAGGTTCGCAAATATAGCATTACCAGTAAGATTCTTCCTGCGCCAGTGGACGTTGCTAACTGGCAAGTATTAACAGTTCTGTAACAGCTAGCTATGGCTAGTAAAAAGGAAACGGAGATATGGCTTATAGAGCATTAACAAATATTATCTGGCATAGTGATCATAGAGGTTTTGATGAGGTTGATATGCCTATCTTGGACCGAGTGGAATTGTACGGTCCAAAGATGGATGGAGATCAGGAAGTAGAGCCGGGAAATTTGGTTCCTACTATAGTGCCTTTAGATGTAGTAAAAGAGTGGGCTAAGAGAGGTTTAGTTAAAGAGTCTCCCGATGAGGAAGCTCCCGAAATACAATCTATTCAGCCTACCTTTTTAATGCCTTTGACTCCACAACAGGAAATGTTATCTCGGCAAGTGCAGAGAGTAACCAGACCAACTCCTATAGCTGGAAAGAATGTTAAGCCAAAGTGATTTCAGAGATGTATTCGAGGAAGATCTGGAAGATACTTTTCTGGAAATGGAAGAGTATGCTGAAGCTAGAGAATTTGTTACTAGAGGATCAAATAATACTCGAATCGTTTCTAATAAGAAAGTTATCTGGAATCACGATTCACTTCGCAATCTACCAGCAGTTGTGACCTATGGACAGTTAATGGTAGGAGATGTGTTAGTTTTAACTCGAGTTAAAGATTGGCCTAGCAGACCTTTAAGAGGACAGATGATCTGGTCGCCTAGAGATACAGCTTGGACTGTTATATTCTGTCAGATGATACTTCATCGAGCATATCGGATTGGATTACAACAAGCAGAACCGACTATGTAAGTATGGCTAATCGGACGCTAATAACGGTAACTCCATTAGGTTTTGAACCTGCCTTGTTAGCATTTCGCACAATGCCTAAAAAAGCTCAGATAGCTATTAAGTATGCTATCATAGATACAGTTGAGTATACTGCTCCTAGAGTAATCAGATCGATTACTAATGCTTATGCTATCACTAGAAAATCGCTTCTGGATCAAACACATGCAGCTAAGTTTCAGTTAATAAAAATTAAGCCTAAACAGGAAGGTGGAGAGTTGCGGGGAGGTATTATTACTAGGAGTACTCGTTTTCCTGAGATGCGATTTACAGTCGATCCAAAGCAGCCTCCTAGTCAAGCGGGAGTTCCTGTTATTAATCGAAAGAATATTTCGGTATCCACAATCAAAGGAACTTACCATATCGGATCTAGGAACATGTTTTTAGCTAAGATGGCTAGTGGACATATAGGTGTATTCAGACGAAAAGATCCAAAGCGAAAAGCTAGAACTGGTAATTGGGCTATCGAAGAACGGTTTATGATTAGTCCATCTGAGATGATTCGAGGGCATAGGATTAGAGGTTACTTGCAAACAGTGATGGATACTAGGTTTGCTGAACGGTTGAACTACCAGATTAAGAGACAGTTACTACATCCATGAATACTGGTGGAGGCATAGAGATAGTCTTAGAGGATGCATTAGTGGATTATATATCCAATTGGACTAACGATGAGACTCTAAAGATTAAATATCATTTGGTTGATCCTAATGATTCTACTGCCGCTTCTTTAAATGGACAAGCAGTTGGGACTCCTGCTGTTTATTCCAGTATGGTTCCAAAGCAGATAACCGGGACTGTAGATATCAATACGATTCCGGTTTTTCCTTTTGTACTTTGTTATGTTACAGAGGGAATAGATCAAATCCCAGAGGGTTGTATCTACACTAAAATTGTGGTTGGCACTTGGGATGATGATGTAAGCTATCAAGGGAGGCGCGATTGTCTCAGGTTGTTAAGGAAGGTAATTAGAAAGATTTGGTATGTGAATACCTTGATTGATAGTTTTCAAATGGAAAACGAAACGAGGTATAAAATATACGAATCACCGGAAGTAACCTTTCCTTACTTTATGGCAGAAGCAACGCAAGGTTGGAGATTGAGAACTCCTATTACTATATCGGAAGGTGATCTAGAAATTAATTTTCCATCTTTGCCGGATGGCACTATGAGACAACCTATTATTAAAGGAGTAGGATCAACCTTTACTGGTTCGCCTGTGGATTATAACCCTAGCTTTGGAAATTAAAAAATGAATGATGTTAGTCAAGAAGCAATGATTTATGTAGGTCCGACTAGCAGTAAGTTAGGACTACAGAAATTTCAGATTTATAGTCAGTTGCATGAAAATGTAATTGATACTCTGGCGGATAATCCCGCGTTGGGTGTTTTACTTCGCCCTTTGAGTGATTGGCCTAAGATCAGAGATGAAGTAACTAGTGGTATAGCGGGATCAGTTACTCATGCGGCAGAACAATTAATTAAGGATGGAGTATTATAATGCCTATTAAACACGGCGCATTTTGGAATGTTCTTCCGACGTTATTGCGTATTACGCAAACTGCGGATGTAGATGTTCCAGTTTTTATTGGTCTTTGGCCCGTACATAGAATTGTGGGAGGCGCAACTAATGTTGATCAGGTTTATGTTGCGTTAGATGCTGGAGATACTTTAGCTAATTTTGGTTATGATCCTAACTTTAGTGTCTGGACAGGATGCGAAGCATATTACGCTTGCTTCACTCTTTTTAATGCTAACGATAAGCCTAGTCCTATTTTCTCCAATGTATTCAATCCAGCAGTTCATTTTACTGCCGTTCCTGCTAGTCAGTTAGTTTGTAACAATGGAATCATAACAATTCCCTTTGCTACGGCAGATGTTATTATTGATTCGGTTGTAGTCAAGAATACGGCTGGAACAGTAACGTTAGTAAAGGGAGTTAACTATATAGCTGGATATGACCAAAGTAACAATTTTGTTATTACTATTCTTGATCCTAGTCCTACGACTACTTATACTGTCAGTTACAACAAAGCGAATCCAGCAGCAGTTGTATACAGCACTATTGTAGGTGGAACGGATGTTAACAATGTTAATCATGGACTAGCGGTAATTGAGGATGTATTTCCCAAGTTGAGTATTGTTCCCGGTATCTTGTACGCACCGGGATGGATGAACAATGTTAATGTTGCTTTAGCAGCCGACGCTAAGGTTCAATTGGTTAACGGTATCTTTAGATGCCGGACTATGATTGATATTGATAATCCAACTACGGCTAAGAGTCCTCAAGGTGCATTAGCTTGGAAGGGTACTAATGCTACTGTAGATAGCCGGGAAGATTTATTCTGGCCGCCCATCTTGCAAGCTGGAGTTTTGAATTTTCATGCTGGGACTTTGTGTGCGATTCAGGAAGGAGTTGTATCCTTTGATAAAGCACCGGGAGGAGGTTCGCCTGTTCCATACTGGGGTATTAGCAATAATCTTCTTCCTATTACTGGAATTGCTCTGTCAGACGGTACTCCAATCAAGGTTAGTCAGAATGATGCGACTTTTCTTAACTCCAATGGAATTATAACATTTCAGCAGTTTAGAGAGGGTTGGTTTACGTGGGGGGATCGGACAGCAGCCTACCCAGTATCTAATGATGTAACTCAAGTTTATAGCATTGTTCAGAGAGAACTGGATTGGATTGGTAATTCACTGGTGTTAACTCTGCGTCCGTTCGTAGATAATCCCGGTAACTTTGCTACTATTGAATCTATTATGTTAACTGCTCAAGTCTGGTTAAGCAGCTTGGTTAGCAGTGGAGCATTGCTTAAAGGACTAATAGAATTTCTGCAAGTGGATAACCCGCTTAATAGTCTGCTATCTGCTAGGTTGGTATTCCATTATCTCCTGACTCCTCCGTTACCAGCAGAAGATATTGAGAACAATTTGGAGTTTGATGTTACTGGATTAAACAATTTGTTCTCGTTAGTCAGTGCATCTGCTACATCTGGTGTAGCATCTGGTGGAGGATTAACTGTCCAGTAACTTTAACATAAGTTAAACGTATGAGTCTAATTCCAAATCAGGTTAATAACTTCAGACTGTATGTTAATGGGACGGTTTACTTAGGTATTGCGGATATTACCTTGCCTCCTATTATTAACCAGACTGATGAGTTAAGGGGTGGTTCGTTAGGTGGTCCGATGATGATTCCTGTTATCGGGCATACTGAGGATCTAACTCTAACTATGACGTTTTTTTCCATGTTTCCCGGCGTAGAAAGTTTCCTACAGCAAACTAGCCAGAACTTAGCCGCGCATGGGGTTGTTCAGTATTTGGATAATACTTCTAATCAGTTCAGTAAGATTCCTTGGAATTTTACCTTTACCTGTTTTCCCAAGGAATTTAATCCCGGTAGATGGCAACAAGGAGCCAAACCGGACATGACAGTATCTAGGATGGTTAGTGCGTTGCAGATCTTTAACAATGGTAAGCGTGTTTGTTACATCGATAAGGGGAACTTAATATTCGAAGTGGATGGTGTTGATTATTTAGCTCAAGATCGTGCTTGGTTATGAGTCTATTTAATTCAAATGGTGGTACTCTTATCAGTGCTGCTGGTCCTTTGCCGTATTGCACTATTGAAACAATAATGCCTACTTCCCAAGCTACATCTACCGTAGGAGGAGATTGTAGTTTAATACAGGGAATTGGTTGGTTGATAGTAGGTAATGCTACTGCAACGGGTACAGTTAACTTACAGAAGAAAGGACCAGATGGTACATATCGTACAATTGCGGCTAGTCCATTTCCTCTGACCATTACTAACAATATTATTAGTTCAGGTGGAATTTTAGCTGAGATCGGACATGGATATCAATTCTCAATTGCTATAACAGCGGGGGGATTAATTGTTTGTGAGTTGATGGGACTGTCTGAAATTGGTGAATAATTTATGCAAAACGGAGAAAAAGCGGTATATAAACTACAAAAGCCTTGGAGTCTTCCAGACGGAAGATCCTTGGAAGAAGTTTCCATTGATATTGATAAGTTGAATAGTGGTGATATGGATTCCTTGGAACTGGAATACGCAGCTATTTTTCAAGGAGCAAATCCGGCTAATGGTATTTTTCTCACTGATAGCAAATATCAGATGATGATAATTGCTCGTATTAATGGTACTGTCTACGATAATACTCGAAGCATAGGAGCACGCGACCGTTTGTTAATGTTGCGCGAGTTCATGCGTTTTTTAGCACTACCTGCCTAAAGGATCATCCATTTAGACAAGTTGTCTATGATCACAAAGGCAAACATGTTATCGAAAAAGGTAGTCCTGTTATCTATTCGGGATCGGTTCGGTCAGTAGTTATCCGAATGGCGAAGTATACTACTACTCCAATGTCATACTTTTACCGGATGCGTTGGAGAAAGTTTATGGCACATTTTCAGGAGATAGCGGAAATGGCTAGGGCAGAAAACGAGGAAGCAGTAAAGTGGTCTGATCCTGCCGCCGGACTAGCAAGATTTAATCCAAATGCCGGTAGGTAAATTTTATGTCTGAATATATACCAGCAAGAAAAGTTCCTGCTTATGGAACTGTTTTTGATTCGGTATTGGAACATACTGTAATTTCAAATATATTAGCAGGAAAATGTCTTTTTGACGAGATAATGCAAGGGGTTCCTTTAGTGGTATACCATCCTAATGATTTTGTACCTGTTGATTTTAAACTTTCTTATAATGATAATAGGATTGTTTATGTAGAAGCGAAACCTAGATATCGTGCGGATGAATTACGACATATGGTTAGTTTCGCTCTTTCAAAAGGGTATACTTTTTATGCTATGGATATTTTGGATAGAGAACTTGATACATATATAATAGTTCATGATTGGAAAATAAAATTAGATGAATTAAAGCTGTTTGAAGTAAGGAAGAGAAATGCCCGGTAATCTAATACAGACTACCTTAGCTATTGGAGGACAACTTCTTAGTTCTCTTCCAGCTAGTTTTCGTCAGGCTAGTAATTATCTTACTCGTTTGCAAAGGCAAGCTTTAGGAACGACAACTGCCTTTGGTGGAATGTCGCGAAGCTTGTTAGCTTTTGGCGGAGGTTATGTAGCTCTTTCTAGTGCTAACAGTTTATTGACCCAAGCTATAAACAAATACAAGGAAGAGGCAAATCTAATCACTAACATTCAACTTCTTCTGAAAAATAATACCTTGGTACAAAAGGAAGGAGCCAACGCTTACCAAACTCAAACAGATGAAATAGTTAAGCAGAGTAAACTACTACAGGAACAAACCGGAATACACCATACTATATTTGAACGGGGTTCTGCCATATTAGGAACTTTTCATTTTTCGGGTAAAGCTATTGAAGAAGTTAATTCTCAAATACAGGATCTAATAGCTTTCCAAGAAAAGATGGGAGTTTCGGCTGAAGAAATGCCAAAGGATTACGAAGCAATCGGCAAGGCAGTTCAAACCGGAATGGCGCGACCATTGAAAGCAGTGGGCATTGAGTTAGATGATATAACTCAGCGTGCCATGCATATCAATGCTCAATGGGGAAATTACTCTGCTAACTTAAAGATTGTATTAGATGCTCTTACAAAAACTTATGGAGGAGCAGCAGAAAGATTTAGAAATGATCCTTTAACCAAGATGATGTATCAGGCAGCAAAAGCGCAAGCTTTAATGCTGAATCAGATACAGATAATGGGTAAACCCGCTTTAGAATTACAACAGAGATTTACTATTCTATTTTCACAACTCTTACCAGAAGTTGTACCTTATGTTACTAAGGCACTGGAATCCATGAATGAAGTGTTGAAGTATATGGGTTCACAGATGACTACTAAGGTAGTCCCGGTATTCAGAGAATGGTTAGCTAAAGGTTGGCAGTTAATTCTAAAGACCATCCAATGGTTTAAGCAAAATTGGACTTGGTTAAAAGAGTTAATCAAGTGGTTCTTATTGTGGCGATTAGGCATGACTGGATTAGGAATAGCTTTGTGGGCATTGATAAGTCCATTAAAGCAGATCCAGATTATCTTCACGATGTTTGGTAATCCGTTCGGCGCGGCTATAGCAGGAGCATTCGCGTTAGGAGGAGCAATTCTCTGGGTTAGAAAACACTATTACCAAACGCTAGATGCATTAGATACTCTCAATGATCGCTTGTTTGGGACTCCTAAGAGATTCAGGGATACTGGGTATGTTCACCAGAGAGTCTATCCTAAAGGAGTTGTACCGAGAGCACTTCCAGTTGTTAACTTTAAGGATTCGATTGGCTACAAATTAAGGGAAGGTATCAAAGGATGGTTAAGAGACATTTGGAATGATATAACAAAATGGACTTTACAATTTATTGATTGGTTAGGAGCACAATTTGATTTTGTATTTAAATGGATGGTTGAGTTGGGTAAAGGAGCATGGAAAGGATTGCTAGATTGGTATAACAATGAGTGGTTAGCTGGATGGAAAAAGACTTCTGAGAACTGGCAGATAATAATTAAGGGGATGGGCGATTGGATTCACGATCATATCCAGACTCCATTAGAGAGTGTTAAGAAAATATTAGATCAGGTTGGAGATGCTTGGAATAAGTTCTGGGGACAAAACACGCATGGAGTAATGACTCCCGGTCAACAAGGAGGAGACGCGGGAGCGTTTTATGCAGGAGGACCGGGAGGGGGAGGTGGAGCACAAGGTAGATGGGTTGGTACTATGAATTACCAACCTGGGATTAACTTCACTCACTTTGGTTATGAAAAGCCCGGTCAATTCGGTTATGATACTAGATCGGCTAGAGGCGAGGGTGCTTTCATTAAGCACATGGTTCCCGGTTATGATGTAGCATTAATAAAACAGTTAGCTGATATATGGCATTTACAAGGTGGAGATGTATTTACCTATATGGGACGCAAGTTCCGGTATGGTGATGTAGTTCCACAAGGGTATTGGCGAAACGGAATGTGGCATCAATACCGGGATTTAAGGTTCGATGTATACGATCCTTATAATCAATTTGGGGATCATCCGTTTACTACTAGGACTATTTCCTCACAGAATCAGCAACAAAAAACTCATCTCCAACAAACGTTAGATGCGGCTCAGAAAGCTTTACAGAACAACACTAATAGACTTAACTACAATGATAACTCTACTATTCATGTACACGAGGCAAATGGGCTACAATCACGTTATTCGTCGATCCGTAGGAGAAGTTTGCAACATTTCAGAGAAGCATTAGCTGATGCTACCTTCGAGGTTAATCGTCGAAGCTTTGGCTACTCTAACTATCTTGGATGACTTACCAAACTACCGGGGGAGATACTTGGGATCTGATTAGTTTCAGGTTGTTTAACAACGAATATTTCATGGATCAGTTGATAGCAGCTAATTTAACTTATGTTAATACGGAAGTGTTCGATCAAAATGTAATAATCCAGATTCCGCAAGTGTTAGTGCCACAAAACATATCGCCCGTAGTCTGGGGTAACATAGTCAGGTATTCATGAGTTTCTTTGATATAGCTCAAGGTAGCGTTAGTGGTATCAGTGGAATACTGGTATATCATACTACCTTGGATATTACTATTGGAGGAATAGATGTAACGAAATTATTTCCAGCTATTAATACAATATCTTTGCACTATGAAGACGTTATCGCATTTCAGGCTGATACACTTGAAATCATCTGTCCCGATATCCACGATCAACTTATCAAAAGCAAATGGCTCAAGAAAGGTATTAAGCTTAATGTTAATATTCATGTTTGGAATGCGGATTATCCCGGTAGTCATGTGGTTATTCGTTGCGGAGATTTTGAGATCGATGTTATTGAACAGGTTGGACCTCCCACACAACTCAGAATATCAGCGACTTCCATTCCGATCAGTGGGCAGTTAAAACTAACTTGGGTTTATCAGATATGGCCGGGAATTAGTATTAAAGACATTGCTAGTCAGGTAGCGGCAAGAAATCACATAGGATTTGTTTGGGATGCTCCGAATACTAAAAACGTTCCGATGGAATCGTTTACTCAGAACTACGAAGCAGATTTGACAATGGTTTCCCGTTTATGTCGCGAGCATGGATTAGCAATGGCAGTCAAGGATGGTAAGATGATAATTTTTGATGAGCAGATGTATGAAACAAAACCTGCCGTCTATACGCTTAATTTTACTAATCCAACTGTTATTAAATTAGTTCGGTGGAAGTTAACAACTAAGTCACAGGATATCTACAACCAAGCTCAATATTTAGAATACAATCCTAATACGGCACAGCTTACTGGAGCAGCCGTAGGAGTTCCTGATGATAATACAACAGGGACGAAGGAGTTAGTTACTAAGCTGGGAAGCATGAGTGATCCAACTACTTCTGGAGAAGCTGGAACTGGTGGAGACTTAGGAGAGGGAGATTAGTATGCCGGGAACAATACCAGAGGTAGATCCCAAAGTTGCGGCAACTGCTAATCAGTTAGATATGGCTATCGCTTTATTACGTAGTCATAACATGCATGAGTTTCGTTCAACTGTTAGCTTCCCCGGTACAGCTAATTGGCCGGGAACTAATATAGCAATAACATCAGGAGTAGTAATTAACATAGTAGGAAAAGGATTGTTTGATGGTAGATGGATTGTTGAGATTGTTAAACATACTGTAATAGAATCTAAACTGGAAACTGAGGTTCAAGTTCGTAAGTGCATTGATACCGATACTTATAAGAAATTGTCGAGCCAAATTCCTTTGCCTAATCCAGCAACTGCGGGAGGACCAGTAGCTAGTACAACAGGGCAGTAATATGTATTTGGAGAGGTTTGATAAACGGCATTATCTGGAAGGAGTTGTCCGATACGGCAGGATAACCCGTGTGGATTCTGCCCGTTGTGCGGCAACTGTTACCTATCCTGATATGGGTTATCAGACTAACTATCTACCGTTTCTACAGCGGAATACTTATGGTCATCAAACCTATGAAGAACCAATAGCGGGTGAAACTGCGGTTGTTTTGCATCCCCAGAACTCACCTAACTGGGGAGTTATATTAGGAAGTATCTATAACAAAAACAATCCTCCTCCCCAGAACTCAGCTACCCAGCGTGGAATATGGTTCAAGGATGGAACTTATATAATTTACGATACAGCTAGCGGAGGTAACTATACAATACATGCGGTTGGGAAGGTTACAATTAATGCTGCAACAAGTGTAACCATCACTGTTCCTAACATCAAGTTAGCCGGGGATGTGGAGATAACCGGAAACCTGACGGTAGATGGATCTACTACTACCGTACATGATATTAACATATTAGGAACGGAAACTGGAGGAGGTCCAACGTGATTGGATTATACGGCATACCTCCGTTAGGTGTAATATTCCAATCTGGCACAGGTAACATTACTACCTTTGATGACTTACGTAAGACAACACGCGCCAGATGGGGAGTACATGAAATTTTTCAAGGCAAGCCACAGTTAGAATATGCAGGAGCGGAACTAATAGAGTTAAGTTTCTCAATGAACTTTATTAAGCCAATGACTACAGATCCAACTGCGGCAATGTTTATCCTAGAGGAGATGATGGATTTAGCTATACCGGGACCGTTTGTGGTAGGACTCAAGCCGATGGGTCGAGGCATGTCTTTGTTTGTTATGGAAGAATTGGAAGAGAATCCTAAGTATTTTTTTCAGGGAGGTGGAATTATAGGAGCAAGCGTACAAGTTAAACTTAAAGAATATCCCGATAACTTTCTCAATACTTTGTTAGGAGCATTGGGAGGGTTAGGTGGATTTAATCCAGCTAACTTCAATCCTGATGTAGTTGCTCCAGAAGTTCCTGAACTTGTTAACAACGAAGCTGCTGCTGCGCTTCCAGCAGTTAAACCAATTACTAGTGTAGCAATAGCAAGTAGATTGTAATGTTAACTTATGTTAAATGTAGCTAACTGGATTATTACCGATGCACAGGGAAATTTGATAATTAATCCTAATAACTACTTTGATCTAGCCGCAACCGGACTTAATGAAGTTTTACAGAACATCCGAGTGATAATGACAACCAGAGTAGGACAGGTTCAGTTAGATAGGAGATTAGGGATGCGTTATAATTTTGTGGATGCTCCTATCAATATAGCAGAGTTGCTGATAGTGACTGAAGTGTGCGAGGCATTAACTCACTTCGAGCCTCGGGCGACCTTCAAACGAATCCAGTTTGCTCCATCTGTTACTAATCCCGGCGAGTTGGATGTTAAGTTAGCAGTTAATATTGACCAAAGTGAATTGAGTTTGCCTAATGGCTAGTAGCACCAGATTCCCTAATCTGACCGTTCCTGTTATCTGTACGACAGATCCCGCGCAGATAGCAGCACAGATCATTACGGAATATGAAGCAGACTTTCTAGCAGTTCAACAGATAGCTAAAAACTTAGCACCGGGAGATCCTGTCAGGTTAATTCTCCTGCGAATGGCAGCAAGAGAAAGCCAATACCGTAGTCTGCTTAACTTCACTTTCCAGCAAAATTTTATTATCTCTGCTATAGGTAATAACCTCGACGCTATAGGAAGTAACTACGGTTCTGGTAATACGCTGGGAACTAACCTGAGTGGTGAAAGGTTAGCTGCTAGTGCAGCAGTTACTACTCTACAGTTTTCTTTAAGTGTAGCAATTAATGTAGATGTTCCAATACCTCAAGGAACAATTGTAGCTTCTGGTCCTGCCCAGTTTGCTACGTTAGCTGCTGCTACTATTACCGCAGGAACCGCTTCTGTTTCAGTAGCAGCACAGTGTACTCAGACTGGAATTATAGGTAACGGTTACACAGTTGGTCAAATTAGTCAGATTACTAACTATGGTTTGCCGTTTGTTATTACTGCCAGTAACACTACTGCTACTCAAGGAGGTTCGGCTGCTGAATCGGATGATGCTTACGCTCAACGATTAGCGTTACTGCCGGGAGCATTCAGTTGTGCAGGACCAGCAGGAGCCTACAAATATTGGGCTAGAACAGCTTCCAGTGCTATTATCGATGTTAGTATCCTGACTCCTGATACTACTCCTAGTGTTGCCGCAGGAAATATTAATGTCATTCCTTTACTAGGACCAGCAGGAAGTGGTTCGGCTAATCAGATTCCCGGTTCGACTTTTTTAGCTCAAGTTGCCCAGATATTCAATAATGATATCAGACCGTTGGGTGATGTTGTTACTGTTATAGCACCAACTGCGACTACTTATAATGTTACCGGAACTTACTACATTGATCCTGCCAATGTTGTCTTGCAACCTACTATTGATGCCAATGTTCAGGCAGCCGTAACTACTTTCATTAATTATACTGCCAGCAGGATAGGTCGCGATATAGATCCATCTTATCTGACTTTTTTGGTTATCCAAGCTGGGGCTAGTGATCTAGTATTAACTGCTCCAACTAGAACAGTATTAGATTCTGCTCATATTGGAATCCAGTCAGGTACAATAGCAATGACTTACGGAGGTCCACAGCTATGAGTGTTGATCTCCTATCCAGTAAGTTCAACGATCTGTTGCCTCCTTCAATTAACTTCGATCCTAACATCATATCCATTGGTGATGTTAGTGATATAGAGCATGTTGCCTTATTGCCTATTGTAGCTCAAGTTCAGGTATTATCGAATCTGGCTGCCCAACCGGAGAACGTACTGGATTTGATGGCATTCCAGTTTGGTGTTTTGTTCTATGCTCAAGCTAATACGATCAGTGATCCAGTTGCTAGGTTAGCTTTAAAACTTCAACTGATTCAAAATTCTTTTAACTTTAATCGAAGATTAGGAACAGTATCGTTGATGGTACAGTTACTTAATACTATCTATGGAGGTTTGTTTTTGCAGGAGTGGTATCAGTATGGAGGGACGCATGATCACTTCAGGATACTAACTCCGGTCGTTTTACCTTCCGATGTACAAGCTAACATTGTTACGACGATGCTCACGATTAAACGAGCATCCCAGACAATGGAGGGTTTCTACCTTGTAACTACTGCACCAACGAGTTTTTCTCTAGTTCCCGGTTGCTATGTACAGGAATGGTTGTGGACTCCGCTAGGTAGTATTAACTTGAATGCGGAGTTTGTTGCTTTGCATAGCAGCATGGTTGCTAATGCTAATGTACAAACTTCCTCATTGATTGAAGTTATTCAGATTGGAGCAGCTTTAACAGCTACCGCTCGGCAATTATTTTCTGGTGCGATGGTAGGAACTATCGCGGCACGCATTACTATAACTGCTACGGAAAGACTCTTGCGTGCAATCCTAGTTTTAATCAAGGCAGGACACGGGTAATATGCCTAACTTTGTTACTAATACTATTACAGCATTGGGAGCAGCCCAGATAGCTGCTACTTCAACTTCGCAACCGTTAGTCATTACTCGTGTTGCTGTGGGTAGTGGAATTGCTACAGGTAATCCAGCAGCCCAGACTGCGTTGGTTACTCAGGTAATGAACCTGATTCCACAACCTCCTAGTACTGCGGCTAATGATCTGCAACCGGGAGAATTTGAGGTTAATGCAACCTTGGATTCAGCTAATGTAGTTTCTCCGTTTAGTTTAACTGAGTTAGGAGTGTTTGCTAAAGTAGGCGCAGGATCAGAACAGTTGTTCTGTTACTGTCAGGCTACCTCACCCTATGATACTATTAATCCCGGTTCTGGTGCGGGTAGGTTACAAGTTAATGTCACTGTTCCAGTAGTGGTAGGAACTGGAACGAGTGTCAGTATAACCGTACAAGCTGGGAATCCTGTCTTTGTTCCTCCGGTAGTTGCTGGTCCCGGTATTGTAGTAACTGCTCCGGTTGATGCATTAGGCAGAGTAACAGAGTGGATTGTCAGTACTCCGATGCTGACACAATCTACTACATTATTTGTTAAGCCGGGAAATCCTAACGTTGCTCCTAACTTTTCTTCGATTCAGAATGCGGTGAATTATCTGAATCAATATACGTTAGCACCGGGAGTCACTATTAACATTAATGTTAGTGGGGATACTTATGCTGGTGCTCCGGGAATGGCTAATATAAATCATGTTAATGGTACACAAATTAATCTGTTAGGGCAAAGTCTTCCTGATGTAAATTTTACAGGATTTGGTTCAGTTACAGGTTCAAATGGGAACTGGAGTGTACAGTTAACCGGATGTAGTAGTACAGTTAACATTGTTGTTGGACGATGGCTTAATATGTATTTTATAGCAGGATCGTCTAATTTTTCCAGTGCTATAATGGCAGGGTTTTATCAAGTAACAGCAATCTCAGGATCTACTGTTACTGTTCGTGTACCTTTCCGACAAGCATCTTTTCCAAGTTTAGCTGGAAGTACTGGAGGAGTATTTACACCTATTAGTACACTCCTGCAACCTACTCAAAATCAATTCGGAATTGTTGTAGGATCACATGGGATTAATACAATCCAGAACATAGGACTTGTACCACAAGCTGCTCCTACAGGTAATAATGCTCCTGTAGGTATTTTGTTTTATGGACTCTGTAATGGATTAGTTAGATGTGGAGTAAGTGGATTTCTTAATTCTAATCTTTTATTGAATGGTGGTTTCTATATCGCTAACAATACAAACGTAGAGATATATAACTGTACCGCTTCTAATAATAACAATGGAATAACAATATCAACTGGACAAGCAACAGGCGCAGCTTTGGGCTTTACTAATAACTTGCAGTTTGGTATATGGATAGCTTTTGGTGGAATGGCATATCTTGCTCCATTAGAAGTAGGAACTAAATGGGTTTTTGTAGCTGGAAACGGTAATCAGGGAATAAATTGTGGTGGTAATTCTCAGTTAGTAGTAACAGGGAATTATCCAGGTTCACCTCCCGCAGCATACTATGCTTTTCTCTGGTGCGTCTGGAACAGTAGTTATGGATTAGGGCTTGATCTTAAATCTTATCTCTTGATGGGAACTACTAATGGTTTTCTTGCTCAGAGTAATGTTACCTATGATATAGGAATGTTTAATCTGAGTAACATAGATGGATTGGGTAATGTAACTGGAACCAGAATCTTTAACTTTACGCCGGGAGTGTTAACTGGAAATGGATGGGCAAATTGATTGTAGATCCACATAACTTGTTTATCAGGATAGTAAAAGGTCGCGCTAAACGATTTTATATCCGATTTGGTAGTATAGCTTGCACTCCTCTATCTATTATACCCTCACCTTATTATGATCCTGTAGTAACAGCAGAGAGCGGGATGTATCCTACTATCGTAACTCCTGCACACAAAGCATGGAATCCAACCAATATAACAACTTGGTGGTTTGCATTCGAGATCCTGTTTGCCGACAGGCAATCTATTGTAGCCTACAACCCGATTACGAACTTGGGAGATCCTACCCAAGGAATTTTGCTTTGGTATCTAAAACCGGAGGATACCCAAAATATAAATCCACAGAACGGCACTTTCGAAATGACAGTTACTACTGGCGACAATATGACTAACTCTTTGTGTACCGGAGTGGTAGCTTTGGTTGGTAACACTGTAGGACAGATGGTTGCACCTCTACTGGTAACTTGATATGGACATGTTTGCCTATACTGATAATGTCGGGAATCAGAACTTGGTGGAATGGAATGAACCGGGACTAACCATCATTCTTAATACGTTAGGTATAACTCCTCAAATGGTTCCACCGGAAGGGCTAGGCTTGACCAATGAAACAGTCATAGTTGGCCATGATATCGAATCTTTGATTACCGCAGTTCAGGCTAATGGACAACCATTTAACTTGTCGGGAGTAACAGAAGTTAACTTCTATGCCAAGCTGCGACCTACGGATACTACCTACGTTTTCTTTAAAACTTTAACAAACAATCCGGCAGACATTATTATCGAGTCTCCTCCCAGTGCCGGATTGATAGACGTTTTCACTCGTATTGCTGACTACTCTAACCTAGCAGTTGGCACTACAATGTTTCTCTATGTTGACTTTATTAACAACTTAGGGAATCCCGAGAACATAAGCAGATGGACATTAACCATCGTTAATTGATATGGCTAATCAACCAGCAACTTGTACGATCACTCCTGCCGCAACGGTAGGAGTAGTTTCCGAAAAGAATGTTGGGAAGGATTGGATTGAGGATTATCTCAGTCCCAATTTCTAAGATAGGAGTCGAGAGAATATATGGCATCTGGTACAGGTACATATCTAGCAGCAAAGCTGCTTAACCAATTGTTCAATGCTACGGCATACACCTTTGTTTCGAGCATTGATTTAGCGTTGTACACTACTGGTGGTATTACTGCTGGTGGTGCGGGAACAGAAGTTAGTGGTACTGGTTATGCGAGGTTGCAGGTAACATGCAACACAACTAACTTTGGTACGACAGCTACTAACAGCATTAACAACTCCACAACGTTGTCGTTTGCGGCTGCTGGAGGAGCATGGACTGTCGCGGTTACCTTGGCTATCTTCGAGCATGGTAACAGTAACTTGCTGTTCTTTGGAGATCTGGCAGCATCCAAGACTCTTTCGAGTGGTGATGTGTTCCAGTTCACTGCAACTAACCTCACGATCACTCAAAGCTAATTCTAATACTCATCTAAAGAAAGTTCGCGCAAGCTTTTTAACTTGAGTTAAACGGAGTAGGATTAACTATGATACACGAAGCTAGTTGTAAGATTGAGGTGGATTTAAAGAACGCTAATATTAACATTATGGGAGTAGGAGCAGAACCTCCTATTCCCAGCGATGAAGAGTTGTTATCGGTATTTCCCGATTGGATAGCTAGAGGTAAGATTTTTCTAGGTAGGATTTATCAAGCTGAAGGTAAGTCCGGTAATGATCCTGTAACTCCACAACAGATGTTTAAGTATGGAATGAAGTTTGTTATTTGTGAAGCTAAGAAGTCTGCTGGAATTGTTTGATGGCATACGTCTTTCCAATTAAGGTAGCTGCTAATGGTCGTACTCTTTGTGATCAGAACGGTACTCCTTGGCCTTTACTCTGTGACGCTGGTTGGGGAATGTTAGCTTACTTGAATCCAACTCAGCAAGCTACCTACTTTTCTACTAGAGCCACACAAGGTTTTACTGCGGTAATGTTTTGTGCGCCGGGAGGAGTATATGTAGCTGGATATAATAATTTTCAGTCTTACGATGGTCAGGTTCCATTTACTACTGCTGGGGATATATCCACTCCTAATGCTAACTACTGGGCAGAGGTAGATGCAGCAATTAGTTTAGCTAACAGCTATGGATTAGTAGTTTTGTTTAACTGTACTGAGAACGGTAAGACAACAGCATTACTTGCAGCTAATCCACCGCAGAGCATGTTAGGAATTTATCGCAACTGTGGATTAACCAAGTGTAATAACTACGGTAAATTTATAGGTAACAGATACAAGACTGCTAATATAATTTACTATCACTTTGATGATTACAGCTACATAAATGCTGGTAACCAACAGCAACCGGGAGATGATAACTTAATGGTTCAGATCATCTCCGGTATTCAAAGTAACGATACTGTTCATATACATACTTCTGAAATGGATGATGGTTTTCAAGTTGCTAGAATAAATCTGGCTAGTGATGATACTACCATTTATCCTTATATGCAGTTGAACCATGAGTATACTTATTTTCCATCGTATGCTGATACTTTAAAAGCCTATAATCTTGCTTCTCCTAAACCCGCGCATGTAGGTGAAACTATATATGAGGAAATTTCGGCAGGATTGTTTGATGCCGGAACTCCTAAAAATATTCGAGCACAGATCTGGTGGTGTATAACAGCGGGAGGTTGTGGTGAGTTATATGGAAACCAGAACATATTTAACTCTGCTAACAATGCTAGTACTTGGCCGTGGCAAAATCATTTAAACACAACAGGAGCAATCCAATTTGGTTACTTGAATGCTTTCTTAACAGCAATAGATTGGATTAATTTAATACCTGATCAAAGCAGCACGTTTATTACCGCAGGACGTGGAACCTATTTAGATTATAACAGTTCGACTTTGACTGCGGCTGCTAACTGTGCGGGGACAATGAGTAACAATTATGTTACTGGAGGATTAACTGCTGATAAAAAACTTGGACTTATTTTTTGTCCACAAGCTTCTACTATTACAGTTGATCTGACCAAAATGTTAGCTTCTATTACTGCTCGATGGTATGATCCAACTAATAATACTTTTCAGAGTATAACTGGATCTCCATTTCTGAATACCAGTACTCATAACTTTACTACTCCCGGTAATAATAGTGGAGGAGATCCTGATTGGGTTTTACTATTACAAGCTGCTCCTAACCAATTTGGTACTGATGCGATAGGAGCAGGACGAACTCTAACTAATACCGGACGAGTAGCTAGAGGCGCAATAGCTAAACTAGGATAATATTATGGCAGTAGTCTTACAGCAAGCAGTCTTGAATTTTGGTCAGTTTGGAACAGCAGGAACTACAAAGTCAGGTACTTTTACTAATCCAGTTGTAGCAGGAGATACTATAATTGGTTTACTGATATCTAATGCTGTTCCAACTTCGATTCAAGCTGGAGCAACAAATCTTATTACTGATCTTTCGTTCAACTCTCCTTTTGGTTTCATAACCATAGCACGCTTATCTAATGCTCCTGCTGGATCTACTACTATTACTTATACTCTTCCCGGTACTAGTAGTAATACAGAAATGATATGTTATGACTTTAGTGGTCTTGTTACAAGTAGTCCTTTAGATGCTACGACTACTGCTAGTGGAGTAGCAGGAACTAATCCTACTGCAAGTATTACTACTATTTATCCTAGTGATTTAATCATAGCTGTGATTGGAGAGGGTACGGTAGCAGGAGCAGGGTTTACTGGGTACGTTACAACATGGGGAAGTATAACAGAATATGAAACTGTAGGAAGTGCGGGAACATATACTGTAAATGGTACTGCTACATTGAATTGGTCTTTAGGAGCAGCCGCATATAAGATAGCCGGAATAAATCAAGTTGGATTTGATGCTTTAGCTCCTCATTCTGCTGTTACTGCTAGTAGTAGGATTAATCGACGTGGAACTGAGTCAGTAGGAGGTAGAAGTGCGGCTACATTAACAGCTAAAGGTTTAATGGCGGGACGTGTAACTATATGATCGTTGCAAATCCAAATATCTCTAACATCCCTAATCGCATAGCAGTCTATATTAAAGCTGGATTAGGAGATCCTGATGTTGTAGCTCCAACTCATAATCCAATTCTGGGACAGGTCGCTATTAAGATTGGATTAGGGCGAACTATTGCCAGTGTCAAGATCACTGCGGGTTTAATAGGCAAACATTAAATGGCAATAGCATTTGTCAATGCTAGAGCGTTTGAGAATACTTCAACTGGTCTTCTGGGTTGGGGACAGACTGAAGGTGATTTGCTTATTGTGAAGGTATGGGGTTTAACTCAGAATGATAAAGTATGGGTAACTGATACTGCTCAGAATGAGTATGGTATCTGGTCCCCTCTTACCAGTCATGGTACTGCGGCAGGAGGCGAATGTGTTATCTTTGTTTGCCTTAGCTGCAAAGGAATGGGATCTAATACTAACACAGTAACAGTTAACTTTTATACTACTCAAACTACTTATACTGTTTTCGTTGAAGAATATAGTAGCGATACTGGTTGGTTAGGACCGAGTGTCCCAGATGTTGCTGGTAGTGTATCGACCGGGACTTCTACTTCAGCAACCAAGTCTGTTACTAATGTATCGGCTAATGCCTTAATCATTAGTTTTATTACCACAGGTAGTGGTGGAGTATCTTCTGTTACCGGAGGCACAGCAGTATCCGGTACAGGTATTAGTAGTGGTATATCCAGTACCAATAAAAAGGCTAGTGTCTACACTATTAAAACTAGTGCTAGTTCTACTACTCATAGTGCTACAGTATCGGCTACTAATGATAACTGGATGGTTTCGTCTATATCCATTGCTAAGGGACCAACTACCTTTCCTACTCGTCCAGTTTTAGTACAGGCTACCCATGTAGGAGGAGGCTCGACCGGAGTTAATGCAAAGTTTCAAAGTGTCGGTAATACTTTAGTCTGTGCTGTAACAGGTTATCAAAGCACTACCGCATCTAACATAACTTTGACTGGAGTTTCTGATTCGGTCAATGGAGCTTATACTCAAATAATACCTTTAACTTCGGTAATAGGAGCGTCCGATGGTATCTGGTGCGCTCTATTTTTTAGATCGAATATAGCAAATAGTTCAGTAGGTGCTAATACTCTTACTATTACATGGGGAGTCGCACCAAACTCTCCTAGTTTTAACTGGATGGAGATTAACGGTAGCCCAACTGGATTTACTTTAGTAGACTCTTCTAACTCTGGTTCGGGAAATAGTACTTCACCAACTGTAACTCTGACAACTGCAAAAGCAGGTGGATATATATTAGCAGTTGGAATGACTACCACGGCGCTTCAACCTTATGGAAACAATTTTATAAATAGGATCTTTGATCCCGGTAGAGGATTTCTCCTAGAAGACCGTTACCTTTCTTCAACTGCTTCTCAGGCTTATGCTCCTGTTATTGATAGCAGTTCCCAGTGGATATTGTTTCTAGTTGATTTTGCCTTATCAGCTAAAGACAACATTGCTCCTGCTTCCAGTGCTTTAGTAACTGGATTTTACTTTCAACCTTTACAGGTTAGTATTAGTGCGGGTAGGTCTGTTACAGCTACCAGTAGAGTTAATAGAATAACATCTGATGCTATAAGAGCCATAGCATGGTTATTTTCTTTTGAACAAGTATCGGGTAGGGCAACGGGAGTTTTCACTGCGCGTAACCAAGCTAATGCCAGTACTTCAATTACAAACACTAGGGCTACTCTAACTGTTACCGCAGTTGTTACTCATAAAGCGACTATTACTCTTACTCCTAGTTTAACTCAAGTTAATATTCCTGCTCCTGTCTTACATAATGCTATTGATTCAATTGCGTCTCGTTCTGCTAGTGTTGAAACTGATATGGTTTTGTGGCGTGGAGTATTGTCTATACTAGGAGTTACAGGATCAATAACAGCTAATAGCAGGAATCAATCTAACAACGTTGTTCACATATTTGGAATAGCTTCAGTTATAGCTAACGGAACTAAGGTAAATGTTAGTGTTCCACAAAGTAATATTACCAGTAGTATCGGTATAGTTGCTAATGCAAAAGTTATAGATTTGCCTCAAGCTTTTATTCTTTACAATATAGGTCGATTATCTATTACATCTGGTACTCTGCTAACTAGAACTCCTGACACTATATTTGGAAAAGCCTCATTAGTTGCCAATGGTATTAAAGCTTCTGCTCAATCTCAGTTAACAGTCCAGTCTAGGTTAACTGGAAGCATTAACTCAACGGTATTAAAGAGATTAAATACTGTTATTAATGCGGGTAGAGTTCCCACTATCAAAGATATTATAATGGTTGGTTCCAGCTTAACTGCTCGACCAATCATGAAGTGGGTTGGACAGGTTCGGATTTCCGCCGGATTAATCTCAATTACTACTTTGCGTGGAGCTATAACGATTTTAGCTAATGCCTTTAATCATGCTCAAGTTCCACTGACTATCAATTCAGGGACTCAAATCGTTCCATTTCCTTTCCAGATTAAAGCTGGATTTCCAGCTTGTAACATTCGGGCAAACACTAACCTGTTAATCAGTGCTTCATTTATTAGTAGATCGTCTATCTGTCATATCAATGCAGGACGAATACCAACTGCTTTTGGAAACATTCAATCCAAGATAACATTGGTAGCAAATGCCGGTCGATTTTTAATTGCTAAAACTAATATAGACGCAGGGTTAAAACAGGATGGACACACGGTTTGTCCAGTTGTTAGTTATGTTAGATTAAAAGCAACAGGAACAGTAAAGATTGTTTCTAATACTGTTTCTATTAGTACCAAAGGTACGGTACTTGCAACAGCTAATGTTGTTCCGGCTAGTGTTGTAATAGCTGCTGGTAGTATTGGACTGCTTCATATTGTAGTTCCTACAGATAGTGTCAGATGGAGCGTCAGGACAGTAATAGCAACTGGATTATCAGGAGTGTTGAATAACAGTTTGCGAACTACTGCTCCTGCTATTACTCCGATAAATTCAGGAATTTCTTTAACTATTGCCGGTAGAATTGTAAAACAACTTCAATCCAGTTTTGCAGGGAAAGCTACGGTAACTAATGTTAAATTAACAGCTACTTATACTACTCCTTGTAGTTTGGCGATTCGTGGATTTGTAACAGCAAGTGCATTTAAGTTGGGTTTAACTACTGTAGCTATACTAAACAGGTTTGTTAGCCTAACTCCTAATCAAAGAGTAGCAAATCGAACTGCCGTTTCAGTTTTCCCGCAATTATTTGTTATACCCAATGCTAATAGTATCATATCAGCAATAGTAAACATTCAAGCTCGGTCAACTACAACCTTAGTTATTACTGGTACTAATCAACATGGGATTGTTTCGATAGGTATTAGGTCTGGTTTGGCGGCATCAATTGGTTCGGCTAGATTTACCAGTTGTGTTATCAATGCTCGTTTTGCGACAACAGAAACTAGTCGAGCGTTGCGAGATACTTCTACTGTAATTCAGACGCTAGCACAATTTACAGGAAGTGGATTCAGATCTTTTACTCCATCCCCTGCCCATCTTACTTCACAATCGCAGTTAGTGGGAAGCGCTAAGGTTATTCATTACAGTGCTTGTGTACCGAACGGTATCCTTGGTATTCTAACTAGAGGCGCGATCCAACGGCAACCAACTGTTAGAGTTCAAGCTGGAGTTAGTCTAACATTAGCGGCGAGAGTTATTGTTAAAGGTATCACGACACTACAGCCTAGTCTTAGTTCTACACCACAGGAAAAGAATAAGATCGGTGAGACTCTTTCGATAGCTTCCCGTGCTTCCTTGGGAGGCACTGGATTTAATAAGATCATGGCACAAGCTGGATTGAATACTACGTTAGGAAGTAGGATAGCAGTCAATGCTAAAGTGAATTGTTTAGCTAATGATGGAATCCAGAGTTTAACATCTGTTAATTTTAGTGGTAACTCGGCAGTCCCACTTGCGGTTGATATATTAAGTGGGTTTGATACTGATCCAGCTTATGCTATATCCAGCTTCTTTGGTGGAGTAACTTCTACTGTAACAACTAAACAAAGTACGGTATCTCCCGGCTTATGACAAATGGTAAAATAGCATGGTTAGGTTTCACTTGTAACAATCAGTTTGGAACCAAACCTAGTGCAGTAATTTCTACGGCTCAAGGTAGTTGGCAAGCTAATCAAGCGTACAATCTAGTAACATCTGAATATGATGATTGTAACGTATACGAACAAACGGGTGATAATACATTTAACTGGACTAACTATGATGCTTATGTTGCTTGGGCTAATGGTATTCCTAACGGCTCACATCGGATTTACTGGGATGGGATAGGTGGTCCTTCGGCAAATTATTGGTACACAGGTTTATCTGCGTCTGCTGCTTTGAATGGATGGGCTAATGCTTGTCAAGCTATGAAAGCTCGGACTCCTGCCTCTGTAACAATTTATGTTAATACTGTTAATGAAATTTTTAGTCGATCCATTGGAGCTACCGGAGGTCAATGGCCTTTTCTTAATGCTATAACTAGAACTACTAGTCCTTCTCAGGCTCAGATTAATTCTGCAATGGTACAGATACATACTACTGCCAGGAACAATCTTAGTCCTAACTTCAAGATAGGATTTAATGATTGGGGTACGCTATGCAATGTAGGTTTTCCCGGCAGTTATCATAATGTAGTTTCTCAATCTCAAAGTTTAGGAAGTGCTCTCTATAACGCCGGACTTTTAGATTGGATAGGGGAGGAAGGTTATCAATTAGATTCAACTCCTACTGCTACTGTTCAAGCGGGTTTAAATTCGTGGCATTCACTGTGTCCCAACGCGGAATATCACTTAACTGAGTTTAGTCCTGCCAGTAGCAGTGGATCATACTCAGGTGGAGCAGCCGTAGCTTTTAATGGGGTTCAAAGTGTATTGGCAACATGGCAACGCTATATTAGTATTTTCCAAGGTGCGGCAAATGGATTTGGAATTAATGGTCCTTGGTGGTTAAAAGCATCTGCCGTTGGTGGAATTTCATCTAACTATGGAGACAGTTGTACTATTAACGATAGTGTTACTCCTAATCAACAGCAGCCTTTCTTTGCATGGTTTGTTGCTAATAAATCTAGTTTTCTTGCTCCTGCTAGTGGAGGAGGTGGTTCCCCTGCTCCAACAATTTCATCTATCTCTCCAACTCAAGGCAAGGTAGCTGGAGGTGAAACTATTAACATAGTTGGTGCTAACTTTAACTGATGTTAAAACTATGCCTGTACAAAATGTGTTCTTTGGTTCAACTCCTGTAGCTTCTGGTAACATAACAGTTGTTTCCAGTACGCAGCTACAGGTAAAGGCTCCTGCCCATGCTGGAGGTACTGTAGCAGTAACAGTAGTAACAGGCAATGGAACATCTAATAGTGCTAACTATGGATACCAAGGTCCGTTTAGCGGTGGTGCTCCTCCTAACATTCCTGCTAATATTATCTGCTCTGCTTACGATTTGGGGGGACCGGGAGTAAGCTGGAACTTTCCACAGAATCCCGGCTTTACCGCAGCATCAGGTTACCGTTCGGATTTCTTTGGTACACTGAAAGCTAATACAGATACAGCAGCCGGATTTAGTTCTAACCCTTGGGTAGTAGGATATGGAGTTGCAGGAGCATGGATTGAGTTTACTGTTAATGTTGTTACTGCTGGAAACTTTACTTTTGTATTGCGGTGTGGTACAGACGGAGGCGGAGGACAAGCACATCTGGGGATTGATGGTACTCAGTATTCTACTTTCACTGTTCCACCTACTACTGCTAACTGGGATACTCCCGGGGAGTGGGTATCATTTGTTATACCGGGAACCTTCGCGTTAGCAACTGGACAACATGTATTAGCTATTACGGTTGACAAGAGCAACCTGGATTTAAACCAGTTAGTAGTCTCGGGAGCGGGTACACAAGCTGGACAGATCAGTCTAAATGCTCCGAGAAATATACTAGCTCAACCTAAAAGAATTGCAGGAGCGAAAGCTACACTAAGCTAACAATTGCCTATCCCCCGGATAGCAACCTCCCGATTGGGTAAGGGTTTCTCCGTTTTTCCTAGCCCATCGGGAGTGTTAGTTTGTTAGCGACCTTCGCTAACAATTTGTTGTTGACATGTACTACATTTTGTGCTAGTGTTAGTAGTATGTTAATACTATGCGAAAGAGAGCAATAGCACCTATATTAGACGACGCGCTAATGGATAGTATCCTTAGTGCGGTTGTTATGTTTTCTAATAAGACTAAGTGGAAGCAGTGGGGAATGGATAGGTTGCGCGAGCAAGGCGCAGCTTTATTATTTCAAGGTCCACCGGGGACAGGTAAAACCATTACTGCTCGATGGTTAGCTAGGAAACTTCGATTGCAATTGCAGGAAGTGGATTACAGTTTAATCGGTTCAGGAGAACCGGGAGAGTTACAAAAGAACGTTAATAGTGAGTTTGATAAAGCGGAGGTACAGGATGCAAATGGAAATTACTCGATGGTTTTCATTGACGAGTGTGACACTTGTTTGGTTGACAGGCGTAAACTGGGTAGTACGGCATTATGGATGTTGGAACCGATCAATGCTCTTCTTAGTCGTATTGGCACTTATCCCGGTCTGGTGGTTCTTTGTACTAATAGCGTACCTGAGTTTCTAGACTTTGCTTTAGAGCGTAGGTTAATTGGTACATTTAACTTTGGTGTTCCTACAAAGTTAACTCGAGTTAAACTGTGGCAAGCTAAGTTTCCTAAGCGTGCGCCGACAGGTAGAGCCGATTGGGACAGACTAGCTAGGTATGAGTTAACAGGAGCGCAGATCGAAACACTACTGATCAACTGGGTTAGTGATGCTATTCGTCGAGACTTCGATCCTAACCTCGATGATCTCTATAGGATGTTAGAACCGGATGCATATACAATCAAGGAAGAATCAGAGTTAGAAGAAAGTGGATTCAGTGAATACTATGCTAGAAAAGATGAAGCAGACAAACCAATACCAGATCTCTTGAAATGAAAAAGTTAAACGGAATACATATTGCTGCGTTGTGTGGTAGTATGGTTAGCAGTGCTTCTGCTTATGTAATGTATGATGGAGGGGGAGGACCAACAATCCTACCTGCTATCGTTGTAGTAGGATACAGTCCGGTCTTTTTGGGCTTTCCTGTCTACTATCCAGCTATGGGTTTGAGACAAGGAGGGGGAGGTTTTGCCGGAGGTTTTGTAGGTGTACCTCGACCTACCTATGGTTTTATGGCTATAATTCCACCTCGTTTGGTTGGTCCTCGCGTGCCGCTGGGACCAGCAACAATTATTGTTGTATCCCGTGCTAAGATAGATACAGACGGTGATCCTAACATGAGAGGATGGGATACTAAATGGCAACCGGGAACCTCTACCGGAGTAGATGCAGCGTTATATCCATTTGTGGTAAGAAATGGTAATACTGCTGCGGCTGGAGTTGGTTTAAGGGATTGGGCATTAGTTACCGATAACATTAACGGAGTATCGATCTGGGCTAGAGTAATGGATAATGGTCCTGCAAATGGTAGCGGGGAGATCAGTGAAGCTGCTGCCGCTCAACTAGGAATGCCTTTCAACATCTATGGTTATACTATTGGAAATCCAACCGTGACCATTAGATTTTGGGCGCACTCTGCTGGAAAATAAATATGAAAAGAACAAGTCTAATATTAATTGCGCTAGCATGTAGCGCATTCGCTAATCCACCTGTGGGTTATGTGAAACAGAATAACCAAGAAATGAAACAACCTCAACCTACCGATACCGTTGGTACTTGGCCGGAAGCTGCTTCCTTTGATCGCAAATGGACTGTCAGAGGATTTACGATACTGGATGCACAAGGTAACGTTGTATTCGGTTGGGATTCCGATCCTAACATCGTATCTCGCGATAGTATTACTATTAGCTGGAGTCCAGATTCCAAGCATGTAGTTGTGTTAGATCAGCTTTGGAGAACTGGAATGTTATTCTGTGCTGAACTGAAAAATGATGGTTGGGTTAATGTGCCGTTTGATACTACCTATCAAATTACTAATGATAAGCAAAGCGAAGATCCACATACTCCTATCGGGTTAGTGGTAGAGAAAGTTACACTTGGTAGATGGGTTTCTCCAACGGAGATCATGATTACTAAGAACTGTCTGACACAGGATGAAGATGCCAAGACAAGTGGCAAAGTGGATTACACAACTGCTATACAATTCAAAGATGGCGAAGCGATGTACGCTAAATGAATTGGCTAACCGACAGACAACTAGAAGCAGTTAACAAACTTGCCAAAGGGCGAGGTGTTGTCTGGTGGAAAGTTGGGGAGGGTAAGACGCGGATTGCGCTAGCTATCTGGCGCAAGCTATGCAGCAAAGGGATGAAGACTTTGCTGGTAGTCTGCTCTCCCCAAGCTTTTCGTCAGTGGCAGGACGAGATGCATTCATTAGGAATGATGAAAGATTGTTATGTAGAGTTTTTATCCTACGGTATGTTAAGTGCCGGGAGTGGTTATCGTGGACTAGCCTTAGCCAACAAGATAGCCCAACGCACCGACATTGGACTAATAGTGTTAGATGAGTTATGGTTATACAAGAATCCACAATCCATCCGTTCTGCTAACGCGGAGAAGTTAACTAAGTATCATCCAACAATAGGACTATCGGGGAGTTTAATTACAGCTAGGAACATTGAAGATTTATATGGGCAATGCAAAGCAGTTGGGATTGGACGAAGACTTGCGGCAACACTTACGGACTTTCGGTCACAGTTTTGCTTCGCAGTTGAAGAGTATGGATTTGAGTACTACGCAAAGAAAGGAAGTTTGCAAGTTATACAATCGAGACTTGCAGAGGTTTGTGATATATATTTTCCAAAGGGAGATAAACAATCGAAATTCCAACGAGTAACAGTAGATGCTAGCCGGGAACAAGAAGAAGCTTTCGAACAATTAAGGAATGAATACTACTATAGAGAAATTGAAGTTAAGAATGCAGCGGTACTTATTACAAAGCTGTCGCAAATATCAGATGGCTTTATCCTTAATAGCGAAGGATTACCTGCATTTGTGCAATCATCTAAGCTCACTCGTACATTACAACTATACACAGAGTTGTGTGATGCGGGACAATCTATTGTTATATGGTGCGCTTTCCAGAGATCAGTTGATCTTCTCCTTAATGCTATTGGAAAAAAAGCGACAGCACTATCTAGTGTGCATGAATTTGATAGTCAAGGGTGGAAGTCCGGAAAGTATAACGTCTGTGTGGCGACTGTTGGGTCTGGTTCTTCACTTAACGATTTCGCAGATTGCCGGTATGCTATCATATATTCCTGTCCCTTCAGTGCAAGGGGATTACAGCAAGCCTTGGGGAGGACAGAACGGAAATCCAGTTCGCACAAAGGATGCCACTACTACCTGATGCAAACAGATGGAAGCGTAGATAGTTATGTGTATGAATCCGCTAGGTTAACTGGTGAGATCGAGAAATCCGCTATTAGAAACAGCGTACAAATAATCAAGGAGTACTTAGAAAAATGCGCTCAACGAAAACATTAGTAACATCCATTCGCATTAACAAAGATAACGTGAGAAACTTTTTGTTAATACAACGGTGGTGTGACCGTAATGGATACAACATATCAAAACTGATCAACGACTTTATTAACAAGTTCGCGGAGAGAAATGATGTTACGGAATACCATAATAACTGAGAACATTTTAACAGAAGTTAAAGTGTCGTTAGGCCAAGGACTAACTCAATCTGAGATAATGTTGCGAGCTAACTGTGTTCGCAAGTGGTATTTCCGATACGTCAGGATGTTCAAGAAAAAAGGTTCATTTAGTTGGGCCTTGTTATTTGGTCATGCCATGCACCAAATGTTGGACAGATACTACAAAGATCAATACGCTAAAGAGTGCCAGATTCCGGCTTTTGAATTTGAGGATGATGTTATCTTGCGTCCTGATCAGACAGATGATCACCGATACTGGCAGATGCTGCTGGAAGTAATGTTTGATCGCTATATTAAGTATTGGGATAGCGAAGATGCTAAGATGGTAGTAGAGGCAACAGAACAGGAAGTGGAATATAACTATGAAGGTTTTCGGCTACGAGGTAAATTGGACATGGTGTTTCGACCATCAAAGAAAGATGGTATCTTTATATTGGATCATAAGACAACCTATGATATTAACGAATCCCTCGTACTGGGTTGGCAATTTCGCTTTCAATTTCTTTTCTATGCGTGGCTATATTGGAAGATATCAAAACAGTATCCGGCAGGAGTATACGTCAATGCTCTCAAGAAACCTTTGGAACGGAGAAGTGTTAAAAAGCAGGAATCTGTAGAAGAGTTTATTAAGCGGATAGAACTTAACATGCAAATAGAGCCAGAGAAATACTTTAAACGATTTCGGCTACCTATAGATAAATCCACTTTGGCTAGATTCGAGAAATATACCCTCAAGCCATTGCTATTCGGATTTAAAACTGTATCGGGTTTGTCGCAGCTAACTCCAAGAGAATTTGAAGAACAGCAAATATCAGACGACGATATTAATGCACAATTCCTGACTGCTAACACAGATCACTGTCACGTCTACAACAAACCTTGTGAGTTTCTGGAACTATGTCAGAACAACTTCGATGATTTCGCTAATGAATACATAGCAATGCCGTTCAAACACGCAGAACTAACAAAGTAAAATTTCAGGAGATAAAACAATGCAACAACAACAACAGTATGAAAATGGAAACCAAAGTAGAAACTATATCCCCTGCTACCGCTCGGGAGTGGCTATTATTGAATAAAAGCAATCGACCCGTTACTCGTCTCAGAGTATTACGTTTAATCGATGCTATCAACAAAGGTCAGTACAAGTTAACTGGAGAGGCTATCAAGTTCAACGGCAATGGGGATTTGATAGATGGACAGCACAGACTGTTAGCAGTAGTGGAATCAAACAAATCCGTTCAATGTCTGGTCATTCGTGGATTGGATAGTGACATATTCAAGGTAATCGATTCAGGAAAACCTAGAACTGCTGCTGATGTATTAGCAATTGAGGGTTATACAAATGTTAACAGTCTAGCTTCGGCTGCTAAACATCTTTACCAAATTGAACGTAAAGCTGTAAGTTCTAGTGGGAGAGATATAGTTCAAAATGAAGAGATATCCAATACCTTACAGATGCATCCAGATTTGAAAGCTTACCAAGTAGAATGTGCTCCTTTCAAGTTTGCCAGAAGTGGAGTCATTGTCGCTAGTCTATATTGGATGGGACTATGCTCAACTAAGAAAGGTGATGTATTCATGAATGGATTTTTGAAAGGAGTAGATCTGTCTATTGACAGTCCTATTTATCAATGCCGGGAAAAGATCGTATCATCTATAGCACCTGTCACTAACACTAGAACACAGAGATACGCTTTGGGTGCGATGTTATTCAGAGCGTTCAATCTTTTTACTAAAGGTGAGAAGATTGCCAGACTAACTTTTTCTTATCCTGCCTTAAAGGACTATCCTTATCCGGCAGGGGGACCATATCTCAAAACTTAACATAAGTTAAAATGGACGAAGAAACTGCTAAACAATATTTTCCCGATAGAGTACACAAAGGAAATATTCAACCTAACAGGTTGAAGTATCTAATAATGGCTCCTCCGAAATGGGGGAAGACAACTCTGTTTACCGGAGTCCCTAACTGCTTACTGTTAGCATTCGAGGAAGGACACATGTTCGCCGAATGCCATAAGATAGTAATAACAGGTTGGGACGTGGCTATTAAGGATAGAGGACCAGCAGAGGATGAGGAAGGGATTAAGTATGCTACGGCATTGGAAGTAGTAGATGCACTGGAGGCATACAATCCCTATGATTTCATTGTTATTGACACAGTAGACAACGCAACCAAACTATGTACTGATTATGAATGCAAAAGAGCGGGAGTCCAACATCCTAGCGAGGTTGAGTGGACCGGATGGGATATGCTTCAGACTTCACCATTTCGACGATTTTACAATAGAATCGTTAAGCTTGGAGTTGGTATCGCTTGCACGACTCATATCAAAGAGAGTTGGCAAAAGGATCGATTTGGTCAAGAGCAGTTCCGCAGGGAAACCTCCCTACCAAGTGGTATACAGAAGTTTATCCATGCCCAAAGCGATGTTATTATTAACGGTTTATTCGGACGACGAAGAAAAACTCTTCGAGACAGAGATCGAATTATTAGCTTTGACGGGACAAATGAGATAATGGCAGGGACGCGGATTCGTAACATCCTCTTGCCTAACAAATATATAGTCGCGCCTCCTACTACCAGACAGTTAGATGCAGCTTGGTTACAGTGGCAGGATTTCTTTGCCAAGAATCCACAAGCTGGACAAGCAGCAGAAGATTTCTATTTGAAGACACTTCATGGAAACGATAATGAACCAGAACAGGATGAACCTCCACAACGAACAGATAAGATAGTTAGAGAAGAAAAAGCTAAACCGCCAGAAGCGGATGATGATAACGGTCATCCATTTAACGCACCTACAACAACAAAAACAAAGCAACAACAATATGCCTCCAAAGAAAATAGTAGGAAAACCCGCAAGTAAAATTAGTCGTCCTCCCCAGCGTCAGCAAACGGATGATGATTATTCCCAACCAACGGAAGACCCAAGAAGTTATGTCTTTCAAATCATCAAAGAAGCTAAACAGTATTCCACGTTAGAACCGGGGAAGTATGAGGCTATCCTTTACGATTTGGAATTACAGCAAGCTAATGCCGCTGGTATTAGTATCAGGGCGACGTTTGTAATTGCACGTCCTGATCTACTAGGGAGGAAACATTTTGTTTTCTTCCGTATGATGGGATCAGACTGGAAGACTCCCGATGAGTGGGGACCAGTGTTTCTTAAACGAATGCTGGGTAAATTAGGTTACGATCCAGAAGAAGTTAACGATGAAATGCTGACCGAGATTTCTGAGCAGCAACCGGGAGTAGTGCTGAGAGTCACCGCAGGGAAGCAAGCTGGATTTGTTAACGCACAGGTAGACGGTACGTTAGACGATGACAATGAGAATATTGTTGCGTGCCGAGAATGGCTTGAAGCGAATCCATTTTAACCTATGTTAAACTGGGACTCCGTTACTGATGTTAACTATTAGAAGGGAAGACCCGATTCACAACAATACATCAGATAACGGAGTCCAAATCTTTTATGCAACAACAAATAGAACTAGTCGAAGCTATAGTTGAGTTAACACAAGCAGTGAAAGAGTTAACTCAAACAATCAAGGAAGAGAAGTTATCTCCAGAAGTATTGGAAGATAAGCTAGACGATAAGCTAGACGAAGAGGAAAGTGAGGAAGAGGAAACTGTTACTACTGTAACTGAAACTAAAAGTAGAGTTAGAAAGGAAGGATGGTCAGATCAAGAGAATACACGATTACGAAAGATTTGGGATGATCCTGAGAAAATAGAACAGTATTGCAAACTTACTCATAGATCCAAAAATGCAGTACAAGTTCAGATTAGTAGGTTAAAAGCTAAGGATAGAAAAGAAAATTTCTTTTCAGAGTTAGATAATTCTTAGAAACTTTCCCTTAGAAAGGAACTCCTAGCCGTAGTTTAGCGTAGGCATAGCAAGGATTCAGACAAGCTGCTGCGGCTAGGATGCTTTTATGGATGCATTAGTAAGACGAATAGATAAATTGGAGAAGCGTGTTAACTTGATGGAAGATTACACCAAAAAGTTATACGACAAGCATGTGGAATTGTTAGAGTTACTTAAAAAGATAGCCAAGGACAATGAACAACGTTGATAGACGGCAGTTTATATTAATGAGTGCGGTTAGTGCTATTACACTAACACTACCTAAATGGATGTTACGGCAGAAACCTCGACTGCTTCAGGATGTTAAGGAAGAGTCTACAGAGTTAGATAATTGGGTAACTGAGAAGATGGAAAAAGTGATGCTCAAGGAGCATCATGAGATAATTTTGTTAGATAGGGAAGGAAAGGAAATTACTGAACTAGGTAGGGTTAAGTTAAAGATGTTATCAGATCCTTATTTCGATATTGAGGAAGGTCAGTGGACAATTGAGAATCTAGAACCGATAGCTTTTCCTATGTGGAAGGAAGAGTATTCTGTTTCGATTGCCGGATACAGAGTCTATGACTATAACCGTAAAGTGATAGACGGACCTTTAATTGTTAGACAAGATGTAGGTAAAGGAGATATGATAATGTTTAATCCTAGAAATTTAAGATGGACATTTAGTTAACAGCTATGTTATACTTGCTGTTAGGGCAAAAGCAAAGCTATGAAACTGACGGTGAGAAATTCTTACGTTACTTACTTGGACGATACTCATTACACCGACATTTATACAGACTCGGATATTGTTATGACAGTACACCTCGAAGTACTGCGAAAGAGAGACGAAGTGATCTTGAAGCGAGCAGAAAACATCATGAACGCTATTGGGTCGATCCTTGGACAATTATAGGATTTGGATGGATGGCTGCTGAATTGTTAACAGGTCGAGGTAAGACAAAGCTTAAAACCCTAGTCGGGACGAAGTGGACTTATGTGGGGAACATCGTTAGAGAATGCTGGATTTCTTATGATCCTGCTGCTGCTCTTTTTGATCCAAATATTGCTGTCGATATTAGTGCGGTAATATTAGCTGCGGCAAAACTAGATGGATTAACTGCACGCATAGATCCAGCTATCAAATTTGATTGGCAACCTTATATTTAACATGAGTTAAAGGAGAAGAAGATGAGTGAAAATAATGATAATGTAACTCAGTTGGAACCTACAGATAATGAGTTAGGCATACTAACAATGCAAGTTAACTTGGACAATGGTCAGATAGGTATTAACTTTAGCAATCAGGATACGCTTAAACTATTCCACCAGATGGAATTACCTATGCTAGTAAATCCATTCTTCACCGGATGTATGATCGCTGAGTTACGGAGACGTAAAGCTAATCCACCTTCGCCTATAATAGTGCCTAAAGGTGCTGTGCCTCCACCGCAAGCACAGAAAGCTGCTAAAGAAATTTTTCTAAAGATCTTTCAAGATCCTAACAAGAAATGATAGTAGCATTTTCACGGCGATTCCCTCCAGACTTTAAACGGAAGTGGTATATCAGGGAATCACATGAAAGATACTTTGTCCGGTATAATGGCAGAACGTGGACTAATACTATATTCTACCATCGTAATCATGCGTTGGATGTGATTATGAAATTCCAGCAAGTTGAAAGCATGTTAGGTGCTAAGTTACATGTCGGATAAAATAATATTCTATGATATAGAAACCGATAGCAAGTGGGCTAGCTATGCTAACCTTCACATGTTGGGCTATCAAATCGGAATGGACTCCACTCCTCAATTAGTTAACTTGTCGAGTAAGAGTGAAAGAAAAACCTTTAAAGATATCGTCGGTTCACCAGAATGGACAAAAGTTGGATATAACAATATTAATTTTGATGATATTGTTCTTGGCCGTTTTGGTTTTACTGTGTGTCCTGTTAACCGTCATGATGCATTTCTTATGGTAAAGACTTGTAGTCCACAGCTTCCCGCTTATGGACTCAAGTTTGTTAACTGGTACTATTTTGGAGATCCCCATGAACCGGAAAGACGATTACATGCATGGTGCTCCCACAATGGTAAGTCTATCTATCAAGCTCCCGTCGAAATTTTGGAACAGTACTGTCTTTATGACGTTACGCAAACCGTTCGCTTGTTCAGAATGTATTATCCAATTGTACGGAAAGAAGAATATCATTAGCAAGCGTACAATGGTTTGGAGTTACCGATGGGAGAAGTTCTACATGAAATGATAGAAGCAGGAGAATATGTTAATCTGGCGCAAATCAAGAAAGAGATTGCTAACCTTGAGGAAAGCAAGGCTAAATGGATACTTAAAGCAAGCAAGATTAGCCGGAATAAAGTCGATAACGCCATCTCTACTAAACAAGTTGCTGGAGTATTAGCAGAAGATTATGATTTGAAAGTTAGTGATAAAGGAAACTACATACTACGCAAGGATGATTTGTTAACTCTGTTAGATTTAGATAACCCTAAGAATGACAAATCCAGACTCGCCAGATGCTGTTTTGAAGCTAGAGACATTGACAAACAACTTGGCTACCTTCGAGCTTACCGGAGGTCTTTACTCTTCGAACTTAGAAGACTTGCAAGCCGTCGAGCTTACCGTGCAAGGGGAAGCGGGAAGATTTGTAAAGGCTATACTCTCTCAGGTGCTAGAACGCGGAGGTTTCTCTCGTCAAGTCGTTATGGGATCAACTTTCAAAATCAGAATAAATCCAGCAAAAAAATCCAGTTAGTTCCACCGGGATATTTGGGAGTGTGGATTGATGCTACTCAAATCGAAAACGTTATACATATATGGGCTAGTGACGATGTTAAACGAAGAAAAGAATACGAAGCTAATACGGACTACAATGAGTATGTCTGGTTGTGTAATCAAATTGTCGGAGGAACTAGGGGGAGAAACGAACTGGATTCCATTCCCTCATCAGCCAACCCTGCTTGGAGTATCTATAAGCAATTCAAAACCGTTAAGTTGGCACTTAACTTTGGAATGGGAGCCGCAAAGTTTGCACGAACTAATAGAATGCCTGTCGCAGATGCTAAACGCATCTTCGAACAAATCCACAAAGCTTGTCCCGCAATTAAAAAACTTCAAATAATAGTTAGTAACGAATTAGCAAGAAAAGGTTATGTTAAAGATCCTTTTGGTCATATTTACTCTGGTAATCCTTCGGATGCATATAAAGTTGTGGCTTATTTCATTCAAGGATGTGCCGCAAGTTTACACAAAGCGATGGCGCGAGCAATATGGGGAGAATTACAAATTGTTAGGCAGAAGTATAATAGCG
>Ga0126381_100000418_pt1 | contig 46454 bp, 48 predicted proteins | sample PanSoiMetPlot_28_FD_96465 | JGI IMG/M metagenome (GOLD analysis project Ga0126381, IMG submission 96465) | Tropical forest soil microbial communities from Panama - MetaG Plot_28 | ecosystem: Environmental > Terrestrial > Soil > Tropical forest > Bulk soil | place: Panama | collected 2016-02-17 | reverse complement strand
TGCCCGACAAGGCGATGGTCTATCTCGCGCTCGGGCTGATGCCGTTCGCGGTCGAGGTCCTGCCGGCGGGCTGGCGTCCCAACATCGAGTGGCGCGGGGTGCCGTTCGTGACCGGCATCCTGACCACGATCGTGCAGGTGCTCGCCGGCGTCGGCGGCCTGTTCCTCGATGTGTTCTTCCAGAAGAGCATGCTCGACCGCAAGACCACCAATGCCACCAAGGCCGTGGTGCAATGCCTGAGCCATGTGATCCGGGCGGGCTACTTCGGCTCGCTGGCGGGCTTCGGGGGCGTGCCGCTGTGGGCCTGCGTGCCGGCCATCCTGCTGGCGATCGCCGGCACCTCGCTTGCACCCTTCGTGATCGAGCGCATGACCGATCACGGCTTTCGCCGCTGGACGCGGCTGGTCATCATTGCGGTCAGCGCGGTCTATCTGGCGCGCGGCGCGTGGCTTCTGATCGAATAATGATGCGTTTTCTTGGCATCAGCGCAACGGCGGTGCCTCCGGCGGCGGCAGAGCAGCGCTCCGCGGTTGGGGGGCCGGCCGCGGCGCAGGGGTCGACATCTTGCGAAGGATGGTCTGCTGGGCCGCCTGCAGGGTGGCGATGTCGCCAGCCATCTGCTGATTGCCTGCGGAGAGCTGGGCGGCAAGGCGTTCCACGCTTTGCCGCACGGCAGCGAGATCGACCGACATCGCCTTGAGCTCCTGCTGATCGGGAGACGGCGCGGCGGGCGCGGCCGCATCAGATGCTGTTTGTACAAGGGATCCGGCTTCGGGCGCTAACCAGGCAAGCTGCGGATACGCAGTCGCGACCGTCTCGCGGGCGACGTCGCCGTAGGACTGCCAAGCCAGCGTGGCACCGACACCGATGCCAACCGTGATCAGGAACCGAGCAAAGGGATGCGATCTTCGCTTGCCACGGGACGCCCGCTTGCTGGCGCGCCGGTCGTCCTGTCGATCAAGATCGATCGGGTGAACCTCCGCGTCGGCGGATGTCTCGTTGGACCATCGATCCGCGGGCACGTCGGATCGCAGGCGGGCAGATGCAGAAGCCATGGGACTACCTCCCTTTTTTGCAGCTGGTCGGGGCAACAGGCCATCAGGCTGTGACTGGAGCAAGGCGGAAGGAGAGCAGCCGTGGGGCAATGTTGTTCCTTGCTCATGCCTGATACCCGCCGCGAAGTCGGCCGGAGGTAGATCGAGACCGGCGCACGCATGGTCATTACTCCCTCACCGCATGCGCCCGACTCGTCAGGCATGCGACTTGACTCAGATCAAGGCAGCCACCCTCCGGCTTCCGGTACTCTTTTGCATCACTCCCTCCGACGTCGAGATTTTCCCATGCTGCGAACGCAAGACAACGAATTCATCACCCGGACCGGCCCGCGAACCCCGATGGGCCAGTTGTTCCGCCGCTATTGGACACCCGCGCTTCTGGCGGAGGAGTTGCCGGCGAACGATTGCCCGCCGGTGCGGGTCAAGCTCCTGTCGGAGCGGCTGGTGGCGTTTCGCGACAGCAAGGGGCGTTATGGGCTGATCGACGAGTTCTGCCCGCACCGCGGCGTGTCGCTCTGGTTCGGCCGCAACGAGGAGTGCGGCCTGCGCTGTCCCTATCATGGCTGGAAGTTCGATTTCACCGGCCAGTGCCTCGAGGTCCCGTCCGAGCCGGAGGAGAGCGGTTTTGCCAGGAAGATCAAGCTCACCTCCTACCCGCTGGTCGAGCGCGGCGGCATTTTGTGGACCTATATGGGACCGCCCGAGCACCAGCCGCTCCTGCCCGAGTGGGAGTTCGCGATGGTGGGACCCGAGCAACGCTTCGTGTCCAAGCGGCTCCAGGAGTGCAACTGGCTGCAGGCGATGGAGGGCGGAATCGATTCGAGCCACGTCTCCTGGCTGCACCGCGACAACATCAACAAGGACCCGCTGTTCAAGGGGGCCAAGGGCAACCAATACAATCTCAGCGACGCGCGGCCGATGTTCGAGGTCGTGGAAAGCCCCGGGGGGCTTTATATCGGCGCCCGCCGCAATGCCGAGGAAGGCAACTACTACTGGCGCATCACTCAATGGGTGATGCCGTCCTTCACCATGATTCCCCCGCGCGGGCAGCATTCGGTGCACGGTCACTTCTGGATTCCGATCGACGACGAGCATTGCTGGGCCTGGAGCTACGACTTCCATCCGGTGCGGGCGCTCACGCAGGCCGAGCGCGAGGCGATGCGGCAAGGCAAGGGCATCCATGCGCTGACCGTGCCCGGCACCTATCGGCCGGTCGCCAACAAGGACAACGATTATCTGATCGACCGCGCCGCCCAATTGCGCGGGGACACCTACAGCGGCGTCGAAGGCATCGCCATGCAGGATGCATCGCTGCAGGAAAGCATGGGGCCCGTCGTTGACCGCAGCAAGGAGAATCTCGTCTCCACCGACAACGGGGTCATCATGGCGCGGCACCGGCTCATTCGCGCCGCCAAGGCGCTCGCCGAAAAAGGGATCACCCCGCCGGGGGTCGATCTTGCCCATCAACGGGTGCGCTCTGCTTCAGTGATCCTCGCTCCCGACCTGCAGTTCAAGGAGGCGGCCCGCGAAGCCTTGACGGTTCGTGAGGGGATGGCACCCGCGAGCGTGTGAGGCCGCAGGGGCTCATTCAGCGGCGAGTGTCATCATCTGAAGCCAAACCGGCGCTATGGCTGGTCCGGGACCTCTGTGGTGAAGACCGGAGATGTCGATCTACCGTCTCGACCGGCTGTTTGCGCCAAAATCGGTGGCGCTCATCGGCGCAAGCCCGCGCCCGTCGTCGCCCGGCCGGGCCGTGCTTGCCAACCTGCGTGCGGGCGGATTCGGCGGCGCCATTCATCTGGTCAATCCACACTATGACGAGATCGAAGGAATCCGCGCCGTCAAGACCTTCGGCGATCTGCCGTCGGCGCCTGATCTCGCGATCATCGCGGTGCCGCCGCCGGCAGTGCCTGAGATCGTGGCGGCGGCCGGCGCAGGCGGCACCGCGGCCGCCATCATCATCACGGCGGGTTTGGGCCATGGGCCGGGCTCGCTTGCGGAAGCGAGCGAGCAGGCTGCGCGCGCGAAAGGGTTGCGGCTGATCGGGCCCAACTGCATCGGAGTATTGGCTCCGCCCGCCCGCCTCAACGCAAGCTTCACGGCCTCGACGCCGCAGCCGGGCGACCTTGCTCTGGTCTCGCAATCGGGGGCGATCGCGACCGGGCTGTTGGAATGGGCGGGCACGCAATCGATCGGGTTTTCCGCGATCGTGTCGCTTGGCGACAGCATCGATGTGGATTTCGGCGACCTGCTCGATTTTTTAGCGCTCGATCGCAAGACCAGGGCGATCCTCCTCTATATCGAGTCGGTCAAGGATGCGCGCAAGTTCATGTCGGCGGCGCGGGCGGCGGCGCGCGTCAAGCCGGTCGTGGTCGTCAAATCGGGGCGCCATCAGCAGGGCGCGAAGGCAGCGCAGACCCATACCGGCGCGCTCGCGGGGGCCGATGCGGTCTATGACGCCGCCTTCCGGCGCGCGGGGCTGCTGCGCGTCACCGGTCTCGACGAGCTGTTCGCGGCCGCCGAGATGCTCGGCCGACTGAAGCCCTTTCCGGGAAACCGCCTTGCGATCCTCACCAATGGCGGCGGCATCGGGGTCCTGGCGGTCGACCGGCTGGCCGACTTCGGCGGCACGCTCGCGGAGCTTTCACCCAACACGATGCAGCGGCTGGATGCGGCGCTGCCGCCGATCTGGTCGCGCGGCAATCCGGTCGATATCGCCGGCGATGCGGACGCGGCACGCTATGCTGTTGCCTTCGAGGCGCTGCTCGAGGATCGCGCCAACGATGCGGTCCTGGTCATGAACGTGCCGACCGCGCTTGGCTCGGCGACCGATGCGGCCAACGCCATCGCGGCAGCGGCCGCACGACATCGCGACCGCTATGTGCCGGCAAAGCCTGCGCTCGCCGTCTGGGTGGGCGGCAGCGCCGCCGCGGCCGATGTGTTCGAGCGCGCCGGCATCCCGGATTTTGCCAACGAATCGGACGCCGTCGGCGGCTTCATGCACCTGGTCCGCTACCGGGAAGCGCTCGATGCGCTGATGGAGACGCCGCCAAGCCTGCCGGCGGATTTTACGCCCGATACGGCTCGCGCCCGCGCGGTGGTCGAGCGCGCGATCGCGGCCGGCCGCCGGTGGCTCGATCCGGTCGAGGCCGCGCAGCTCCTTGCCGCCTACGCCATCCCAGTCGCGGCGGTTGAGCGGGCGCGCGATGCCGATGCGGCGGTTGCCGCAGCGGCACCGCTGATCGCCGGCGGATCGACGGTGGTCGCCAAGATTCTGTCGCCCGACATCGTGCACAAGTCGGAGGTGGGCGGAGTGCGGCTGAACCTCGTAAGCGAGGGCGCGGTGCGCGAGGCGGTGACCGAAATGCTGGCGCGGGCGCATGCCAAGCTGCCGCAGGCGCGGATCGACGGGGTCACCATTCATCCGATGATTGTGCGCCCGAAGGCGCGCGAGCTGATCGCCGGATTTGCCGACGATCCGACCTTCGGGCCGGTGATCGTGTTCGGGCGCGGCGGCACCGCAGTCGAGGTCATCAACGACAAGGCGCTGGCGCTGCCGCCGCTCGATCTCAAGCTCGCGCAGGCTCTCATCGCACGCACGCGCGTCGCCCGCGTCCTCAAGGCCTATCGCGATGTGCCGGCGGTTGACGAGACGGCCGTCGCGCTTGTCCTGGTGAAGCTTGCGCAGCTCGCGGCCGACTGCCCGCAGATCCGGGAGGTCGATCTCAACCCGCTGCTTGCCGACGAGAACGGACTGGTGGCGGTCGATGCGCGCGTCGCGGTTGAGCCGCTCGGCAAGGTGCGGCCCGGGCCCGGGCATCCGCGCTTCGCCATCAGGCCCTACCCCAAGGAATGGGAGCGGTACGTCCTGCTGCGCGACGGTGCGGCGATCTTCGTGCGCCCGGTACGGCCGGAAGACGAGCCCTTATATGGCCCGTTCTTTGCGGCGGTCAGCGAGCAGGACCTGCGTATGCGCTTTTTCGCGCCGATCAGAAATTTCTCCCATGCCTTCGTGGCGCGCTTCACCCAGATCGACTATGCGCGCGCGATGGCCTTCATCGCGATCGAGGAATCATCCGGGCAGATGCTTGGCGTGGTGCGGCTGCATGCCGACGCCAATTACCGGACCGGCGAATATGCCGTGCTGGTTCGCTCCGACATGAAGGGGCGCGGGCTTGGCTGGGAGCTCATGCGGCTGATCATCGATTATGCCCGGCACGAAGGGATCGAAACCATCGAAGGTCAGATTCTGCGGGAGAATGCCACCATGCTCGCAATGTGCCGGGAGCTTGGATTCCGGATCGCGGACGATCCGAGCGATCCGGACGCCTGCGTTGCAAGGCTTGCGCCTGCCGCGCCCAGTCAGCGCAGCCCAGCTTAATGCGCATGTCCACGGCCGCGTTCGAAATTGATCTATCTCAATGCATGCAGCGATCCGCGCGGTAGGATCGAGCAGAAGCGAGGCGAGAATGGCTTTCCGTATTTAGAGAGATTGGCAGGATTGGTGCAGCCTGCTCCTGGGTGTGCGTGTCGCCAGGGCTGCTGTTCGCGGACGATCCCGTTGCAGCGCGCAATAGCCGACCTGATCGTCGCTGGCGCTTATGGGCATTCTCGCTTTGGCGAATGGGTGTTCGGGGGCGTGACCCGGGACCTGCTCGCCGGCGCGCCGGTGTGCTGTCTGTTCTCCCATTGATCGATGCGCCGAGAGGAGCGTCGTCGGCTCTGGAATGCGGCGACCCATCCACGGCCGCCTCATTCCATCAGCCATCGTACGGTCGCAAATCCCGGTGCCAGGACGCCGATCGCCCATACGGCAGCTGATAGAACATTGGCGATCTGGAATTTCAGCCATGGCATCGCGTGCAGTCCGGCAGCGATCGGCACGACCGCGCGAAACGGCCCGAAGAAGCGCCCGCAGAATACCGCTATGAGGCCCCAGCGCCGAAAGAACTCAACCCCGCGCGCGACCAGCTGCGGGGAACGCGAAAATGGCCAGACCTGTAACACGCGGTCCTTGAAGCAAAGCGCCAAACTGTAAGCGAGCCAGTCACCCGCGATCGCGCCCGCGGCCGCAGCAGCCCAGACCAACCACAGTTCGAAGCCTGCCGCAGCCATGATGCCGGCGATACCCAGAAGGATGGCGGTCGCCGGTACAATCAGTGAGATGAACGCAAACGATTCACAAAAGGCGAGGATCGCGACGACGGGGAGCCCCCACTCCCGATGAGCCTGTACGAAGGCGATCGTTGACTGGGTGAAATCGCCCATTGCGGCGGGTCAGAACCGTATGGGCGCGAGCGTCACCGCCGTAATCCCGCACGGGACAACGTAAAGCAACATTACGCGCAGGATCGCTTTCGCGCGTGGCCCGAAGCGAAGCTCATTGACGAAAAGCGATGCGGGGACGATCCACCCGCCAAAGACAGCAAGCAGCAGGCCGCCGGCCGGCAGGAACATGTTCGAGGTCAGATGGTCCAGAAGGTCGAACACGGTGGCTGTCGCAAACCCGGGAATCGATGCAAGCGGAAACCAGTCTGCCCAGGCATTGAACGATAGGACGGACAAAAGTCCCACCGCCCAGCAGGCGGCAGCGGACAGCGCGGTCGCGAATCGGCGCGAGCATCCAATGCGGCCTTGAAGATATGCCATATCGCGCCCGTTCAGCGCAGCCCGGCATAATAGCGCGCGATGCGGGCCATCTCGTCGGGCTTGAGCTTGCCGGCGACCCCGCGCATGCGCGCATAGACGTCGTTGTGGCGCTCGCCTTTCGCATAGGCCTCAAGCTGCGCGAGGAGATATTCCTCGCGCTGCCCGGCAAGCGTCGGGGTTTCGATCGGGCCGCCGGCGCGCGTGCCATGGCAGGCCGCGCAGGCGGGAAGGCCGCGGGCCGGATCGCCATCCGCGGCGAGGAGCACGATGTCGGGATCGTCAACGCCCGCGGCTTGCGGATCGAGCGTGCCGCGGGTCAGCGCGGCAAAATGCTCGGCAACGGCGATCATCTGGTCTTCGGTGAGAGCCTGGGCGATGCCGGCCATGAGATCGTTCGCCCGGGCGCCGCTCTTGTAGTCATTGAGCTGCTTGTAGATCGCGAACGCCGATTGGCCCGCCATATTGGGAAATTGCGGACTGGCCGAGATTCCCCTTTCGCCATGGCAGCCGGCACAAACATTGGCCGTTTCGTCGCCCACCGCAACGTTCGGCTGATGCAGGCGATCGATCACCTCCTCGGTCCAGGCGACCTGCGAGACCGGCTGCGCCTTGGCCTGGTTCACCGGTTGTCGGGCGGCCGGCGTGCCGGCCTGCAGGCCCAACGCGCGGCAGATGGCAGTGAATGGATCGAGGCCCGTGGAACGGCTTTGAAGCACCGGAAGAACCACGAACCCCAGCAGGGCCGCAACCAGCACGACGAGAACCACGGCGGCCGCCGACCATCGCCGCCACGCCTGCTCGCTGCCGGCGAGGTCGGTCGCCATGTCAGCCTCCCTGCCCCACGTGATGGACGATGGCCTGCGGAGGCGACAGCACCGCGAATTGCGCCAGCGGCCAGCCATAAGCAGCCAGCATCAGCACCAGGACCAGCATGTTCCAGACCCCGAACCCATTGAGCATGGCGGGCACGCGCTCCGGCATGTGCACCGCCAGCGCAAAGCGGAACGGCGCGGCTGCCTGCGTGGCGCCGCGGTGGTACGAAGCCAGGTTCCAGACGAACAGGAGGGCGCTGGCGAGCAGCAGGAGGCCGCCCGCGAGCGACAGCACGACCCAGGGTCCCCAGGCGGCGATGATCGGGTTTGCGTAATCGAACTGCGCCACCCGCCGCCATTGGCCCTGCAGCCCGAGCCAGTGCCAGGGCAGCGTCATCACCATCATGCCGATGAACCAGAGCCAGAGCTGGAGCCGCTGCAGCCCGAGCGACTCTGGTTGGCGCCCGGTCAGCCGCGGCCAGATCGCATACGCGATGGCGAAATACATGATGACGACAGTGCCGCCGAAGATGAGATGGAAATGCGCCGTCACCCATGATGTGTTGTGAACCAGCGCATTGAGGCCGTAGCTCATGTTGACGAGCCCTCCGCCGCCGCCGAAGAACAGCATCACGAAGGCGAGCGCGGTGGCGAGCACCATCGGCCGATCGTAGGGCAGAGTTCTTAGCCAGCCGAACAGGCCGCGGCCGCCGCGCAGCCTTCCGGCGATCTCCAGCGAAGCCGCGATGGTGAAGACCGTGAGCAGGGTCGGCACCGTGACCAGCACCGTGAGCATCATCTGGAGGAACTTGAACCCGGTCGAATGCTCCGGATCCATGAACAGGTGATGCATGCCGACCGGCAGGCTGTAGAGCAGGAACAGGACGAACGAGAGGCGCCCCATGAGGTCGCTGTAGAGGCGGCCGCCGGCCGCCTTCGGGACCATGGTGTAGAAAGCGATGTAGGCGGGGAACAGCCAGAAATACACGATGGCATGCAGTGTCCAGGAGAACAGCGTGCGGGTGAGCCCGACATCCACGGTCTCGCGCCAGCCGAAGGCCGCCGGGATCACGATGAGGAGCAGCTCTGACGCGACCCCCACGGTGGTCCACAGCCACATCACCGCGTTGGCAACGGTTGCAAACATCGCGAGCGGAACCGGGCGGCCCGGATTGGCGTGCTTCCACCGCGCCATCGCGACCAGCATCAGCACGCACCAGATCCAGGACGCTACCACGACCAGGACGAGCCCGATGTAGAAAAACGGGCTTGCGGTCAGCGGCGGATAGAACGTGTAGAGGACGGTAGCGCGCCCGCTCAGGATCGTGACGACCGCCATTACGGTGCCGAGAATGCCAAGCAGGAAGGCGAGCCAAGCCCAGGACTTGCCGGGGAGCGGGCGCTCCAGTGCACTCTCCGCGGTGAAATAGCCAAAGCCCATGATAAAGAAGGTGGTCAGCACGAACGCCATGGAGACGCCGTGTGCGGTCACCGAAATGAAATAGTGCTCCGGCGTGAAGAATGGCGCCGCCAGGGGGCTGCGTGCCCACATCTGCCACACGCCGAAGAAGCACGCGACCGCGAACGCCGCGAAGGCGACCCACAGATGGGCAAGGGTCAGCCGATCAGGGCTTTTCACAGGCGACCCTCCCGTCCTGGTCCGGCCGGAAGCTTTCCGGCGGAACGACCCGCACCGTGGCCCACATCTGGCTGTGCCCGAGCCCGCAGAACTCATGGCACGGCATCAACAGGTCGCCGCTCGCAGTGAACTCGGTGTGGACCTGGGCCACATAGCCGGGCACCACCATCGTGTTCACGTTGGTGCCGGTGACGAGAATCCCGTGGATGACGTCGGGGCTCGAGAGGCGCAGCGTCACCGGGCGGTTTGCCGGCACCACCACGCATTGCGGCACGAAGGTGAACTGCGTCGCGACGATGCGCGTCGTTACCTGGCCGTCCGCCTCGACCCGGGTGCCGAGATTGGATTCGGTGAACTCGCCGGACAGGTGCAGGGTCTTGGGATCGATGGTCTCGATGTTGCTCGGCGGGTTCGCATGCAGGGCGACCGCGGCGTAAAGAATGGCCCCGAAGATGATCCCGACCGCGCCGGCGACCACCGCCGACCAGCGCAGCTCGGTTGCGAGGATGTCCCGCTCGGAAGCCGGCATCGTCCTTACCCTACGGTTCCGCGCGGGATGAAGATTGCGAGATACACGAAAAACCAGCCGACGAGCAGAAGCGCGACTGCCGCCAAGCTCACGGCAAGCGCTCCCTTCGGAACATCTTCGAGCACGCGCGCCAAGCGCTCGTCGTCCGCTGCGTCTTCGATCTCCGGATCACCCGTCATGTCACGCATCCAGCCCAGGGAGGGTCGTCATCGGAAAAACCGATGCTCATGATTATCGGGCGGGACCGGAAGTTGAATTGAGATAGATCAATATTTTGCCGCAGGTCAGCAAGAAAACCGAGGTCGCGACCCGCAACCTGGGACAACCCATCAAAAACGGGTTCTCGATCTCGGAAATCCAATGATTAGTAGTATAGACGCCTGGCTGGCTGATCGTGAGCGTGATCCCGCTCAGGCGATGGCTTCTCACACACCTCGTCCTCCAGCGACTGCAGCGTCAGTCCCGACACCGGCTCGATCCAAACCATGTGGTCGTGCACGGCCTTGACGCCCGGCACGTTCTCGGCGGCCACGATGAGCGCCCGCCGCTCCCGCTCGTCCGTGAGCGTGCCCCACAGCTCGACCACCCCATTGCGCACCAGCACATTCACCATCGGTGCCCAGGATTGCTCCTTGCACTCGGCCAGAATCCGCTCGCGGATGGCGGCATCATCGGGCGCCGGCGCCTTGGCCTCACGCGCGAGGCTTGCCAGCGCCCGCATGATGTTCGCACGGCTCACGATGCCGACCAGCCGCTTCTCGCGCACCACCGGCAGCCGCTTGATGCGGCGCCGCTCCATCAGGTCGACCGCCTCGTCGAGCGGCGTGTCCTCGGTGATCGTGACCGGGTCGGGGGTCATCACCTCGTCGACCTTGCGGCCGCGGGCGCGAACGTACTCGTCGGCAAGGCGGCCAGGCCCGACCAGGAACTCAAGCCAGCGGGAGCGCCGCCGCTGGGTGCCGATCTCGCCGCGCCGCAGAAAGTCGCCTTCGGTCACGATGCCGACAAGCTCGCCCTTCGGGCCGACCACCGGCAGACCGCTGATCCGGTTCTGCAGCATCAGGCGAACCGCCTCAATGACGGACGCGTCGGAGGGGACCGAAATGACCCGCGGGCACATGACGTCGCGTGCTTTCATGGCCGGTCCCTCCACGGGTTCAAGATCAGGCGTTCAAGCGGCTCAGCGCCGAACGATTGCGCAGCACGATCCGGCGCGATGATGGAAGCTCGATTGCGGAGAGATGCTCAAGACGACTCAGCGTCCGCGACACGGTCTCGATGGTGAGTCCGAGATAATCGGCGATGTCCTGCCGCGACATCGGCAGATCGACGGCGTTGCCGGCCGGGACCCGCTCCGCCATTTCCAGAAGAAACGCGGCGACGCGCTCCTGCGCGCTTTTGATAAGCAGCAGGATGTGATCCTGCACGCGCCCGAGCTCGCGGCAGGTCACGCTCCAAAGCTGGCGGGCGACATCGGGGTCCCGATCGGCCAGCGCGATCAGCGCGCTGCGTTTGATGACCAGCACCTTGGCATCGGCGATCGCCTCGGCCGAGAAGGCGTGCTCGTCGCCTGTCTCGAGCCCAAAGACATCGCCCGGCAGGTAGAAGCCGCCGACCTGACGACGGCCGTCGGCGAGCAGCTTGGAGGTGCGCACCGTCCCTTCGATGACCTTGTAGAGATACTCCGCGGGGTCGCCCTCCTCGTAAATCTCGGCGTTGCGCGCAAACGGCATCGGTGCGCCCATGAGCTCGATCGCCCCGAGAAGCTCGCCACTGCGCACGGGAGGAGAATTTGTCGCCTGCTTGAAGGCTCCGGCGTGATATGCGGTCTGTCTCAACATCGCCTTATCTCCTGCGTGCGTCTGATGGTTTAGCCGTAGCGGAGGGGCGATGGACGGAAAATTCAGATAATCTACATAAGGGGTATCCCGGAGGGCCAAGAGACCATCCAATGCGGGCTTATTTGGCCAATTTGGCCGCAAAATCGAGCCAAGAAGGAGCCGTGGGCGCGTTCGGCCGCTGGCTCCTGGCCCGGCAGACCGTCATCCGTTACGGCCTCGCGCCGGCGGCGGTCGTTCTGGCCCTGTTGCTGCGAGGCCTGTTCGCGTCGGTGGCGCAAGATCAGCCCCCCTATCTCTTTTTTGTTCCCGCGATCCTCGCCGCGGCCGGGATTGGCGGTTTTGCCCCGGGGCTGGCGGCAACCATTCTGAGCTTGCCGCTCTGTCTGTGGCTCCTGCCCGATTTCCCGGCTCTGTCGCCGCCCGAGATCGTCACTGCCGCAACGTTTGCGGTGGTCGGGGTGGGAATCGCCTGGGGAGGCGAGCAGCTGCAGCGAAACCGGCTGCGCGCGGTCGCGAGCGCTCAGGCCGCATTGGCGCGCGAGGCTCATCTCCAATCGATCCTGGACACCGTGCCGGACGCGATGATCGTGATTGACGAGCATGGAACCATGCAGTCGTTCAGCGCCGCCGCCGAGCGACTGTTCGGCTACGAGGCCGCCGAGCTGCTTGGCAGGAATGTGCGGTTGCTGATGCCTTCGCCGTATCGCGAGAAACACGACGACTACATCGAGCGCTACCTACGGACCGGCGAGAAGCGGATCATCGGAATCGGCCGGGTGGTGGTCGGCGAACGCAAGGATGGATCGACCTTTCCGATGGAGCTTTCGGTCGGCGAGATGCGCTCCAGCGACCGGCGCTTTTTCACCGGATTCGTCCGCGACCTGACCGAGCGTCAGAAGACCGAAGCCCGTCTCCAGGAGCTGCAGTCGGAGCTCGTCCATATCTCCCGGCTGACCGCCATGGGCGAGATGGCCTCGACGCTTGCCCATGAGATCAATCAGCCGCTCTCGGCCATCGCCAACTACCTGAAAGGATCGCGCCAGCTGCTGGAGGACAATCCGGATCAACGAGTCGCGATGGTGCGCGAGGCCATGGACAAGGCAGCCGAGCAGGCGCTGCGCGCCGGCGACATCATCCGGCGCCTGCGCGATTTTGTGGCGCGCGGCGAAAGCGAGCGGCGGGTGGAAAGCCTCAGGAAGCTCGTCGAGGAGGCAAGCGCGCTCGCGCTCGTCGGCGCCAAGGATCACGGGGTGCGGGTGCGATTCGCTTTCGGGACGGCAAGCGACATGGTGCTGGCCGACAAGGTGCAGATCCAGCAGGTGCTGCTCAACCTGATCCGCAACGCGATCGAGGCGATGGAGGGATCGGACAGACGCGAGCTCACCATCGCGACGCTCCCGGCCGCCGATGCCATGATCGCGATCAGCGTGGCCGACACCGGGCCGGGCATCGCCCCCGAGGTGGGAGCGCAGCTGTTCCAGCCCTTCGTCACCACCAAGCGTCACGGCATGGGCGTCGGCCTGTCGATCTCCCGCACCATCGTCGAGGCCCATGGCGGCCAGATCGAGGTCGAGCCCAATCCCGGCGGGGGCACGATCTTCCGGATCACGCTTCAAGGCGCGGATACGAAGGATTTGGACGATGGCGCCTGATCGAGCCGTTGTGCACGTGATCGATGACGACGAGGCCGCACGGCAATCGCTCGCGTTTCTGCTGCGGGCGCACGACATCGAGGTCCGGACCTACGAATCGGCGGCGGCCTTCCTGAACGCGGCGGGACATGTCGAACCCGGCTGCATCGTCACCGACGTTCGCATGCCGGAGATCAGCGGCATCGAACTGCTGCGGCGCCTCAAGGAGCTGAAAATCTCCTTGCCGGCGATCGTGGTCACGGGTCATGGCGACGTTCCGCTGGCGGTCGAGGCCATGAAGATCGGCGCTGCCGATTTCCTCGAGAAGCCGTTCGACGATGCCGCGATGCTCAATGCGGTACGCTCCGCGCTCGCCCGCCAGAACGATGACAGCCGGCGCGAGGCCGAGCGTGCAGGGATCAATGCACGGCTCGCGGCCCTGTCGAACCGCGAGCGGGAGGTGCTCCAAGGGCTGGTGGCCGGGCAGGCTAACAAGCAGATCGCTTTCGATCTCGGCATCAGCCCGCGCACAGTCGAAATCTATCGGGCCAACCTGATGACGAAGATGCAGGCCGCAAGCCTTTCGGAGCTCGTCCGCATGGCCCTGACCGCCGGCATTGTCGGCACAAAATCGGAAATTCCGCCGTCCGAGCGCCGCCCTTGACGTAGGTCAAGGTGCGCCCGTCGGAAATGATGTTGCATATGCAGCCGCGGGGCTCCGTTGCGCGTACCCGCGCGCAGGACGAGGCGATGAAGAGACACGGCGAATTGGCAGTGATCGACCCGCTGGTCATCGTGGTGGACGACGATCAGGCGGTGCGCAATTCGCTCACGTTCTCCCTGGAGGTCGAGGGGTTCGCGGTCCGGTCCTATGCAGGCGGACACGATCTCCTGGAGGACGGCCGCGATGTTCCGCGCGGGGGGTGCCTCGTCATCGACCAGCGCATGCCGGGGATGACCGGCCTCGACCTGATCTCGAAGCTGCGGACCCGGGCCGTGGCGGCGCCCGCGATCCTGGTCACCAGTCATCCGACCGCAGCGGTGCGCCAGCGTGCCGCCAAGGCCGGCGTTCGGATCGTCGAAAAACCCTTGCTGGGGAATGCCCTGATCGACGTCATTCGCGATCTGTGCACGCTTGCCGGCCCGACAGGTCACTCCTCCGCCGCATCGCCCGCCTGACGGCTGCCCGGCTCGATGCCCTCCAACTCTTCGCGCACCACGTCTCCGTGCGGCGTCACGATGTCGTGGCCGAGCCGGTGGCGCACCACCTCGCGGATGCGCTCCGCAATTCGCGGCTCCCGCTCCATCAGGACGTGAAGGTCGCGGGCGTCGAGCGCCAGCAGGCTGGTGCGCACGATCGCGGTCGCGGTGCCGGAGCGCCGCGCCCGGCGCAGCGCCGCGATCTCGCCAAAAAATTGGCCGGCGCCGAGCTGAACGCGGCGATCCGGAAGCTCGATCTCCACCTTGCCGGCGGCCACGAAATACATCGAGTGCGCGGGCTCCCCGCGCCGCGTGATCATCTCGCCAGCCTCGGCCTGTTGCGCGCGCAGCAGGCGCATGATGTCGGCGATGTCGCCAGCGTTGAGCCCGGCAAACAACGGCACCCGCGCCACCATGCTCCAGGTGATCACGAAGTCGCGCCGATGAATCTGCTCCGCAAAGGCGCTTGCCACGATGCCGACCGGCAGCGCCACCATGATGAGTCCGAAGAAGATGGTCACGCCCGCAACGATGCGCCCAAGCGGGGTGATCGGCGTTACATCGCCGTAGCCGACGGTGCCAAGCGTCACGACGGCCCACCACATGGCGTCGGGAATGGTCCCGAACTTGTCGGGCTGGACCTGCCGCTCGACCACGTACATGACGCTGGCAGCGATCAGGGTCGCCCCCACCAGGATGATGAAACAGCCGAACAGGGCGCGCCGCTCGGCATAGATGGCATCGAGCAGCGAGCTCACGCCGGCCGAGTAGCGCGTCAGCTTCAGGAAGCGCACGACGCGAAACACCAGCAGTACCCGAAGATCGGCCGGCACCACCAAGGCGATCCAGAATGGCAGCACGGCCAGGAGATCGACCAGCCCGAGCGGGCTCACGATGAATTTCAGCCGCGCCCGGTGCGCCCCAAGATGGCGATAGGGAGGATGATCGACCGCGACCCACAGCCGCAGCGCGTATTCGGCCGTGAAGACCGCCAGCGAGGCGATCTCGATGGCACCGAACAGCGCCCCGTATTGCGACGCCAGTTCCGGCACCGATTCGAGCGTGACCGCGATCAGGTTGACGACGATGAGCAGGATGATGAGTTGCCCGACGCTACGGGTGACGCGGTCGCCGACCATCCCGTGATTGAGGATGTCGTAGACGCGGTGCCGCAGATCCGCGGCCGATCCCCGTTCCTTTGCACGCATCGCAATGCCCTGCCCCGCCAATTGATCCAGATCATATTGCGAGGCCCTGTCCTGATCTAGGGAATGCCGCAGGTTCACCTGGAGCACGCGCCATGACCAAGCCGATAACGGACAGGGCCGAAATCACGCTCGAGCTTCCGGAAAAGCTCTACCTCGGAAGCTTCGGGCGATCCTCGCGGTTCGATGCGCATCTCGACAGCGCCGGCCTGTCTCTGCTGTTCGACTGCCCGGGCGACGCCGCGACCCGAAAATCGGTGCACATCCATATTCGGTTCGCGCTGTTTGCCGACATTCTGCGCACCCTCGCCGAAACGGTCCCGGGATTGCCGCCGGCGGCCGACTGCAACGATCTTCGCGAGGCCGCAAGGGTGCTGTGCCATGCGCTCGCCGAGGCTGCCGGGGCGGACGATGCACCTCGAATGAGCGAGGAAGAAGGCGAGCTGATCCTTCGCCTCATGGAGTAACGGCGAGCGAGTCGTCGGTGAGCGAGCAGTCGGTCTTTACGAAACGAAGTTCTGAAAGGCCGGCTGCCGCCGGCCCGCGATGATCGGCGCGGGCGTGAGGCGGTGCTCCAGTCGGCTTCAGCAGGAGACACGCTGGCAAAGGTCTCTCTATTCGCATCATCTGCGCGCCTGGCAATAAGGTCGAGCCTCAGCCCGCGAGAAGCCGCGGGCCATTGCACACTTTACGCAATCGCCATAGGGCAATTCGATGCAATGATGCGTTCGCGGACTTTGGGCAATGACAGTGGTCTGCTGCTCTGCTTGCGCGGGAAGAATGGTGATTGCGAGAGCGACTATTCCAGCACGAGGCAAGTTAATCACGAGAAGCTCCCCTGTATTCTCATTGCTCCGATTTCAGATCACGCCCGGAAGGTCAGGATGATCGGGATCGCCAACATACGACGGCTGCGCTTGAGAAGCGCACGAGCCAGATCATGCCTATGACCGCGCAGACGACTTCGCTCAGAATGTCCAGGCTCATTGCGTTGCCTCCGAAACTTCCCAACGATGCCCAATGGTCTCTAGGCTTAATGTAATCGAATCTGACCGGGGACCTATTGATCTTGATCAAGTATCGAGAGCGGAGATCACATTTTTTTGGTGTCGTGTCGAAGAATTGATCCAGGTCAAGGCACCGCCACCGGAGCAAGCCATGATGGTTTGTCTGAAAGCAGGAGCCAAGCCATGTCAACCGAAACCGCCGTTGCGATGATCGCGATCAGCATTCCGTTCTTCGTGTTTGCGGCAGCCCTGATCTGGGCCGAGCGCCAAACGCGCCATCTGGGCCACTAAAGGCCGCAACTGATGCCGTCGCACCCTGCGCAGACCGTCAAGGCCTGCCCGGTCTGCGGCTTGGCCATGCTGGCCAGCAAGTCGAGCAATGACCGCGACGACTTCGATACCTTCCATTGCCTGCGCTGCAACACGGTGATCAGCCTGACGCGTGAGAGCAAGGCTTCGAAGGCCGCCGGCACAGAAGAGGCCGACTGAGCCCAATCGCGTGATCAAGGACGTCATCCTGCAGCTCGCGACGAGCATCCGGAACGATGCGACGATCGGCTATGCGGTATCTGTCGCGTGCGTCTTCGAGTCCCATCTCGCCGGAGTTGCCTTCGCGTACGAGGCGGTGCCAACCGCGATGGTGATCGACGATGTGCCGCCGGACGTGATCGAAGAGATGCGGCGCGCGGCGGATGACGCCGCCGAGACCGCGGTCGCGGCGTTCGAGGAGGCGGCGAGGCGCGCCGGAATATCGGCCGAAGCGCATCGGCCGAGCGCCACTTTCGCGGGCACAGCCGATCTGTTCGGGCGCATGGCGCGCCGGTTCGATCTTTCGATCATTCGCCAGGCCGAGCCCGACAGGAGCACCCCCGCGCCGCTCATCATCGAGGCGGCGCTGTTCGACTCGGGGCGGCCGGTGCTGATCGTGCCGTACATCCAGAAGAGCGAGCTGCGGCTTGACCGCGTCATGGTCTGTTGGGACGGGAGCCGCAGCGCGGCCCGCGCGATCGGCGACGCCATGCCGTTTCTTCAAAGGAGCGGCAAAGTGGAGGTGGTCGTGGTCAGCGAGCGCGGCAAGAGCGACGATATTCCGGGCATCGACCTTGCGACGCACCTCGCCCGCCACGGCATCACTGTCGAGCTCAAACAGATCGTCGCGCCCGATGTCCCGGTGGCGAATATCCTCCTTTCGCACGCGGCTGAATCGGCGGCGGATTTCCTGGTCCTGGGGGCCTACGGCCATTCGCGCCTGCGCGAATTCATCCTTGGCGGCGTGACGCGCAGCATCCTGGAAAGCATGACGGTCCCCGTGCTCATGTCCCACTGAGCGCTGTTGAACTCTTAGAGGGATGGGTACGGCAGGGCTGCGCGGATCATTTCCGGACAGCCATCGTGACTCACTGAACCCGCAGGCGCGGTTTCGCGCCGGCATAGCACCGGCGCGAGTGCGCGCAGCTCAGCCAATCAGCCCACAGCAAGGAGCCAAATCGAAGGAAAAAGATTGCACCGAAGCTTGCGTACCCGAGTCGCTCAAGCGAACAGGTGCTTCTCGATCTCGTGCACCGGATGCTTGGTGAGGTCTTTGGGGAACTCTGCGATGATACACTTCTTCACGTCCGAATGGAGCGCCTGGCGCAGATCGGCCAACGTCCTCGGCGGGCTCGCGATCACGAGGTGCCTGATCTTCTGCTCGCGGACGATTCTTTCGAGCGCGCCTGCTACGTCGCGGGCAAAACGATGTTCCTCGAGGTCATGCCAGTCGGTGCCTTCCACGGCGCTTCGACCGCTGCCGATGCTCGAGTAAGAGCGGCCCGGCCTGTCCGTGCCTTGCTCATGCGTAGAAGGGTTGGTGTCGCCAAATACGCGCTCCACCTTCAAGTCGGGAAACCTCTCGCTCCCGTGATTACGCAGGAAAAGCGCCTTGCGGCCATCGCCTATCAGAACCAGGGCGTCGTGTGGGAGCAGGACTGTGCTCATGGACGTTCCCTCATTTGAGCTTTGGATATCAAGCAGCAACCGGCCGAAATTGGATTGATCTTGATCAAAACCGCCATTCGGCCCGGGTGACGGCCAAAATCCGCACTCGCCTCGTCGAGTTTGCTCTAGATCAAAGCGCTCGGCGCAAAGTCTCCTAGGATGATCGCCAACGATGCACGCTGTTTCGCGCGCATTGGGGTAGACAGGGGACTTCCATGCTTTCAACGTGCTATGGCCGGATCGGTTGCGCCATGATGCTCGCGGCGGCGCTCTGGCCGCGGGCGGGATTTGCGGCGGACGCCGATAACGGCGCGCGGCTGGCCCATCGGTGGTGCGAGGCCTGCCATGTGATCGCGGAGGTGCAGACCCGCGCCTCGACCGATGCCGCGCCGCCGTTTGCGACAATTGCCGCCAGGCCAGACTTCGACGCCGGCGCCATTGCGATGTTCCTGCTCGATCCGCACTCGAAGATGCCGAACATGTCGCTGACCCGCGCCGAGGCCGCCGATCTCGCGGCCTATATCGGGTCGCTGGCTCGTCATTAAGGGAGAGAAATCCACATGCGTCTCGCTTGCCTGACTTTCATCCTGCTGATCGGAGCGGTTGCGGCAGCCCCGCAGACCCAGGCGCAACAGCTGAGCGACTGGCAAAGAGGCCGCATGCTGGCCCGGCAGGTCTGCGCCGAATGTCATGCTGTCGAAAGAAATCAATACAGCTCGCACTATTCGCTGGCGCCAGGCTTCACCGCGGTCGCCAGGACGCCCGGCATGACCGCCATGGCGCTGAACGTTTTCCTGCACACCTCGCATCGCTACATGCCCAATCTCATTCTGAGCGACGAGCAGGCGAGAGGCGTCATCACCTACATTTTGAGCTTGAAAAGGAGCTGAACATGACCATTGCCGCAGTCAAGCAAGCGAAACCCGCAGGTGCCGCACCGCCCCCCAAGGCGCGCCAGTTGATGGAAGAGCTCAACGCGAATGCCGCCAAGCTCAACATCTGGGTGCGCACGGAGCTGAACGCGCCGGCGCAGCGCCCCTGGTTCAAGGATACGGGCGGCGAAAGCGGCGCCGGCCAGCTGGCGAGGGGCCGTGTCGCCGCGAACCAGCTCAAGACGCTGCCCTGCCGGTGGCAGTGGAAGGATTACGGCCCGCTGCTCGAGCGGATCGAGGCGATCGCCCGCCGCGCCGACGTGTCGCCGATCGAGTTCGCGGACCGCCAAAGCATCCTGTTGACCAATCCGGGCCTGGGCGGCCGGCTGCAGGTCACCACCACCATGCGGACCGCGATCTCGATCTATACGCCGGGCGACGTCGCGCCCGCGCATATTCACAGCGCCAATGCGAGCCGCACCATCCTGTCGGAATACGGCGGCTATACCAATGTCGAAGGCGAGCGCTGCGAGGCGCGCCGCGGCGATCTGATCGTGACACCGAACGGCACTTGGCACGACCACGGCAATGATTCGTCGTCGTCGGTGATCTGGATCGACATGCTGGACTGGCCTCTGATGGAGTTCCTCGACTGCGCCTGGGTCGACATGGACTATCAAGGCGCCGGCGAAGGCGGCAATGCGAACATTCAGAAGACCGTTCATGCGGACGGCTATTCGAGACGGCTGTACGGACATGGCGGCCTCAAGCCGACCTTCGTGTCGCATCGGCGCGGCTGGGGGCAGAACCCCGACGCCATGATTCACTATCGCGGGGTCGAGGTGCGCGAGGCGCTGCACGGGCTGCGCAGGGAAAAGGGTTCGCCCTACGAGGGCATTCAGCTGCAATTCGTCAACCCGGCGACCGGCGGGCCGGTCGGCTCGACCTTGAACTATGCGGCGCAGCTGCTGAGAAGCGGCGAGGAAACGCTGCCGATGCGCGAGACCTGCTCGACCTTCATGGTCGTCATGGAAGGCCAGGGCTACAGCGAGGTAGGCGGGCAGCGATTCGAATGGGAGAAGAACGACATCGTGGTGATGCCGAACTTCCTGTGGCGCCATCACGTCAACACCGGCAACGGCGACGCCGTTCTCTATACCACCTCGGATGCCTCACTGATGCAGAACATCGGCCAGTACCGGGCGCAGGGCAAGGCCGTCGACGGTCGCGTGGTGAACCTGGTCGAATAGCCAAGCGTCGCCCCACGACACGCGCGCATGCCAAGCACGCAAAGATCAATGCCGCTCAGGGCGGCATTTGATCCAGATCAAGGACAACAGTTGAAGTTCACCGCACATTAGGAATCGAGGGACGGAGGAGGAGACAAATGGCAGACGTGGCATTGCTCCAGGGGCAGGTCCGCGATCGGCAGGCCGAGAGCCGTCGGGCAGCGAAAGTCTGGTCGCTCGATCAACTCGTATTCGCCGTGGTGCTTGGCGCGGCCTTTGCCTGTGCCGTGCTGGCGGCCGTGTTGCCGGTGTACGTGTGGCTCGATTGATTTTTCCATCACGCAGCGATCTGCGCCAGCAATGCGATCGGTGCCGATTTCGGCCATGTCGATGCCGGCTCGACGCGAATCCACAGTCGCTTGGGGGACGATGTTGTTGTGAACCGCATCGCCTGACGCGCCGACTGCCGCCACGGGGACCGTGCCGGCAGTCGATTGCGTCGAGCTTAGCCGGCTAACTAGGCCGTGCCGCCGAACGCCGAAGTGCGCGCCGGCCGGGCGTTTGGCCGCATGAAGCTCAACGCCGCTCCGCTCAACGCCCCTCCGGTCAGGACGATGCTTGCCCCGAGAATGAGCAACGCGACCAGAGTCAACACGGCCGGATAGGTTCCGACGACGGCGAGGATTCCAAGAATTGCCGCCGCGAGTCCCGCAAGGGCCTGCATTCCTGCCGAGCCAGAGGCCATCTCGCCCGCCAGGATCTCGCTGCCGGATCGCGAATCCTCACGCGCCTCGCGCGTCATCATGCTCGCTCGCTTGAGCAGATAAAGATGCCAGATCGCGTTGCTGCTGAGCACCAGGGAGCTGCCGAAGGCAATCACCGCGATCGCGCTCAGCTGAACCGCGTAAAGTCCAAGCAATGCGAGGACTCCAAGGATAATTCCGGCCGCACCGACCAGGAATACCGCGGCCAAGCTTCCGCCCGCGAAGTCACTCCCCGACACGGTGCCGCTGCCAGAGGGAAAGATGACATGCGTGTAGTCCGACAGCATCGAGCCCGCATGTACCAGGAGGGCTGCGCCGAAGATGATGGTCGCGATTGCAACGATCAGGTCCGAGTGAACGCCGGACAGACCGATGATTGCCAGCACAACGGTGGCGATTCCGCCGATGGCGTCAGCAAAGCCGCCGTAAGCCGCTTCACTCATTGTGGCTGGTTCAGCCATGCCGCGCGTCTGTTCTGCTACTGTCATAGGTGACCTCCGTCACATTCTCGGCTCCCCGACCTCAAACCGTTCCGGAGAAGCGCCCCGATGTTCGGTGGCTCACTGACGCTACGAGCGGCCCGTCATTCACCTCCCACGTTACGCGACTTAGCGGCACGCCCTTCCGAAATGAGCGACAAGGCATATTCTGCCGAAACGAGATGATCTGCTCATGCCAAACACGTAGTTGATTGATTACCGCGAGCAAGAAGATGTGGCATTGGGTAGCAACGATTTGATGCGCGACCTGTAACCACAGGCGCGGGTTAGGGCCTGGGCAGCAACACGCTCGCATGCAGCTGCGCCCGGCGAGACCTGCAGTGGCGCCTCGCAAACACGATCGTGGCGTCATGCAGTCCGGCGCGTCAGACTCAGGCCTTTACCGGTCCCGGATGACGGTCGGGATCGGCTCGATCGTCCACCGGACCGCTGCCAGGCTAAAGCTAGTCGGCATGCACCAAAGGCTTTGCTTGGGCCGGGAAGGCGGGTGCGGTGGCCTGCACGGGCAACTGCAGGACGGTCGCCTCCTGTCCCTTCGGAAGGAACGTCAGCATCACAGTCTGTCCGTCCGGAAACTCCAGCGCATCGTGGTGAGTCGCTGGCTCACCCTCGTTGACCTTGCGAAAGACCGCCGTCCTGTAGGGCATCGTTTGATATTTCGACCAGAGCAATCCAAACCTCTGCAGGCGCACCTCTTGCGCGAATGCCAACTCGGTGCCTGGCAGCAGGCAGACTGCCGTCGACCGCGCGTTGACGTCGGCGAAGCCGCGGGTACCGGTGCCAAAGTCGTGGGTTCTCAGCCGGTCGCCGACCCTTGCCGGGCGCGACGCGACGCTGTGCAGGCTGTAATCACACATCGCTGTCCTCCGTGTTGCAGGACACCCCCGACAAAAAAAGCCGCTGGCGGTTCCAGGGTTCCGCATCGACCCCAAAGGCCTATCTGACGACCGGCAAGGTCTCGAATTCGTGGAACGGGGGCGGCGACGGCAGCGTCCATTCGAGGGTCGTTGCGCCTGCGCCCCAGGGATTGTCGGCGGCCGCTGCCTTGCGGTGAAACGCATAGGCAATGCCGGCAAAGAACACGATCAGGCCCGCGGCCGAGATATAGGAGCCGATCGAGGAGACGTAATTCCAGGGGGCATAGGCCTCCGGGTAGTCGGCGATCCGCCGCGGCATGCCGGCGAGGCCGAGGAAATGCTGCGGGAAGAACGTAATGTTGACGCCCGCGAAGGTCAGCCAGAAGTGCAGCTTGCCGAGCAATTCCGAATAGAGGTAACCGGTGATCTTCGGGAACCAGTAGTACCACCCCGCGAAGATCGCAAACGTGGAGCCCAGCGAGAGCACGTAATGGAAGTGCGCCACGACGTAATAGGTGCCATGGAGCTCGCGATCGGCACCCGGATTGGCAAGCACCACCCCGGTGACACCGCCGATGGTGAACAGGAGAATGAAGCCGATCGCCCAGAGCTGGGGCGTGCGCATTTCCACCGATCCGCCCCACATGGTGCCGATCCAGGAGAAGATCTTTATTCCCGTGGGGACCGCGATCACCATGCTGGAAATCGCAAAGAACATCTGGATCTCGATCGACAGGCCGACCACGAACATGTGGTGCGCCCAGACGACCATTCCGATGAGCATGATCGCCAGCAGCGCGTAGACCATGCCGAGATATCCGTAGAGCGGCTTGCGGCTGAAGGTCGCCACCACCTGGCTGATGATGCCGAACCCCGGCAGGATCATGATGTAGACCTCCGGATGGCCGAAGAACCAGAACAGATGCTGGAACAGGAGCGGGTCGCCGCCAGCGGCCGGCTGGAAGAACGTGGTCCCGAAGTTGCGATCGGTGAGCGCCATCGTGAGGGCGCCCGCGAGCACCGGCAGCGTCAGCAGCAACAGGGCGGCGGTCACCAGGATCGACCATACAAACAGCGGCATCTTGAACATGGTCATCCCGGGCGCCCGCATATTGAAGATCGTGGTGATGAAGTTGATGGCACCGATAATCGAGGAGGCCCCGGCAATATGCAGCGAGAGAATGACGAAATCGACCGCCGGGCCGGGATGCCCGCTGGTCGAGAGCGGCGGATAAATCGTCCATCCGGTTCCCGCGCCGGTAGTGCCGGGCTCGCCGGCGAACAGCATGGATGACAGGAATAGGGCAAACGACGCCGGCAGCAGCCAGAACGAGAGATTGTTCATGCGGGGGAACGCCATATCGGGCGCCCCGATCATCAACGGCACCATCCAGTTGCCGAAACCCCCGATCAGCGCCGGCATCAGCACGAAGAAGATCATGGTGAGGCCGTGCTCGGTTACGATCGTGTTGTAGGCATGCGGGTTCGAGAAAATCTCCAATCCCGGCTGCTGGAGCTCCATTCGAATCAAGATCGAGAAGGCAACACCGATGACGCCCGCGCACAGCGCGAACACCAGATACATGCTGCCGATGTCCTTATGATTCGTCGAATTCAGATATCGGCGCCAGCCAGTCACGTGATTGTGGGCGGCATTGTGGGCCGTGGAGGTCGACATGCTCACCTCGATTTCCGCCCCGCACCGCCCGCAGCCCGAAATGGCCCAGCAGGAATTCGGAAACGGAACGTCGAAGTCGCCGGTCAGTTCCGATCCTTTGAGAATAGTGGAAGCGATGTCGGAAACCCGACTATCCATTCTGCAGCGGACTTACGCGTCGTTGGGTCTCGCGGAAAGAATCAATCGAGAATGAATCGCTCAATGGCGAGAGCAAAGCCATCCGCCGCATTCGATGCTGTTACATGGTTTGCTTTCCCCTTCACCTCGGGGCCTGCATTGTCCATGGCGATCGCCAAGCCGGCCTTTCGAAACATCGGGATATCGTTCTCGCCGTCTCCCAGGACGGCGATTGCCCCGCAAGGAAGGTCAAGCCGCCGGGAAAGCGCTTCGACAAAGGTTCCCTTGTCGAGCCCGGGCGGCGTGATGTCGAGGTAGTAGGACTGCGAGCGGGCAACCGAGGCTCGCCCGCCCAGCGCCTCCCGCATCGCCAATTCGCATTCGGCCAGCCGGGCGAAGTTTCTGCTTGAGCCAACGACCTTGCAGGCCTGTGCCAGATAGGGATCGAAGTCGCCGACCGCGCGTGGCTCGGCCTGAATCGTCAACCTTTCCCGCTCGACATAGTCCCCGCAGGGGTCGCGCACGAGCCATTGGTCGGTGGTGTAAACCCACGCATCGACCGCGAACGCAGCGAGGAGGTCGAGGCTTTGCCGTGCCGCCGGCGCGCCCACGCGATGCTGCTCCAGCGGGGCGAGATCGGGCCCAGTGATCATGCCGCCGCTGAAGGCACCGATCGGCAGCGAAAGCACGAGCGGCTCGACCAGCATCCGCAGCCCCATGGGGGGACGGCTGCTGACAATGGTGAAGGCAATGCCTCTCTCGCGCAGGGAGCGGGCCGCGCGCACGCTGGCGTCGGTCAGGCGCTTGTCCGGCGTCACCAGCGTGCCGTCGACATCCGAGATGACGAGCGATGTCCCGCTCACCGCACCACGCGGCCGGGCGCCTCGGCTGCTGCTCCTTGAGGGCCACGCTCCCGATCCTTGCTTGCCGAACTCGCAAGCTTGGCGACGATGGCGTCGATGATCTCGTGTGGCCGTGCGGCAATCGACACGGTAACCGGATGCTCCTCCGGCCCCGGCTCTTCGAGCGCGGCGAATTGGCTGTCGAGCAGCGAGGGCGGCATGAAGTGTCCGTGCCGCAGGGTCATCCGGCGGGCAATGAGTTCGCGCTCGCCCTTGAGAAAGACGAGGCGCACGTCGCTGTGGCCTGCGACCAGGATCTCCCGATAGGCGCGCTTGAGCGCCGAGCAGGCGCAGACGCCATGTCCGCCTTGCCGGCGGGTAGCCTCGATCCAGGCGGCGATCCCCTGCAGCCAGGGCAGCCGGTCCTCGTCGGTGAGCGGCTCGCCGGCATGCATTTTCTCGACATTGTGGGGTGGGTGAAACCAATCGGCGTCCTCATAGGTCCAGCCCAGCCGGAGCGCCAGCATGGCGGCGATCGTGCTCTTGCCGGCGCCCGACACGCCCATCACGACGATGGCGGTGAGGTTTTCCATCGGCGTCTCAGTCGACATCGCACTGCTCCCCTTGCGCGTCGCGATCGAGGAGCCAGGCCAGCTTGCCGTGCGAGTGCGCCCTCGCGGCAGGCAGATCCGCCCCCGAGAGGACGCGGGCGACGATCTCTCGTTTGCCGCGCCCGCTGACCAGGAACAGCATGTCATGGGTCGAAGCCATCGCGGGAAACGTCAGCGTGATCCTCGGGACGAATGGCGGATGGCCGGCCTGCGGAAGGCCCACCACCCAGCGATCCCTCTCGTCCAGCTCGGGGCGGCCCGGGAAGAGCGAAGCCGTATGCCCGTCGTCGCCGACCCCCATCAGAACGACATCGAACAGGGGACGCTTGGGATCGAGCCGCTCAGCCCCGTAGAAGTCGCGCAGCTCGGCCTCGTAGCGGCGCGCATCCTCGTCGACATTGCCGGCGCCGGTCGGGATCGGATGGATGTTGCCGGGCGGAAGCGGAACCTGATCGAGAAGCAGCGCCCGCGCCATGGCGAAATTGCTGAGCGCGTCGTGGTGCGGCACGTAACGGTCGTCGCCCAGGAAGACATGAATGCGGTCCCAGGGCAGAGTTTCGCGATAGGGCTCTGCTGCCAGCAGCTCATAGAGCCGCTCCGGTGAGTGGCCACCGGTAAGGCAGAACGCGATGCGGCCGTCGGCACCCCGGAAGCGCGCCGCGATGCGCTCGGCCGCCGCTTGCGCGAGCGCATCGGCATCCGGCAGGACGACCGTCTCCGGGCTTTGTGAGGGCATGGCGCAGATCCTTACCGGCGCATGATCGGGATCATGCTCTAGGCGATCGGCAGCCAGCGCCGGCCATCGCGAGCGAGCAGCTCATCGGCCTCCGGCGGCCCTTCGCTGCCTGCCGGATAGGTCGCGAGCCCCTTGGCGCCGGCGTTGCGCCAGGCGTCGAGGAAGGGCTGCACGGCGCGCCAGCCCGCCTCGACCCCGTCGGCGCGCTGGAACAGCATCGCATCGCCGATCATGCAGTCATAGACCAGAGTCTCGTAGCCGGTCGAAGGCGCGGCGGCGAAATAATCCTCGTACTCGAACGTCATATCGACGCCCGCGATCGAAACCACCGGGCCCGGAACCTTGGCGTTGAAGTGCAGGCTGATGCATTCCTCCGGCTGGATGCGCATCACCAGGAAATTCCGCGCCAGCCGCTCGACCGGGGTGTCGCGAAACATCGCGAACGGCGCCCGCTTGAAATTGATGGCGACGTCGGTGCGCCGGGATTTGAGCGCCTTGCCGGTGCGCAGATAGAACGGCACGCCGGCCCAGCGCCAGTTGTCGATCATGAGCTTGAGCGCCACATAGGTCTCGGTCGTGCTGTCCGGGGCGACGTTGGGGGTCTTGCGATAATCCGGAACCTCCTCGCCGCCGATTCGCCCGGCGACATATTGGGCGCGCACCGAATCCTGCAGGGCGGCCGCTTCGTCCCGCACGTGGATCGCGTCGAGCGCCTGCGCCTTCTCGGAGCGAACCCACTGCGCATCGAAGCGCGCGGGCGGCTCCATGGCGACGAGCGAGAGAAGCTGGAACAGATGGTTCGGCACCATGTCGCGCAACGCGCCGACCGCGTCATAGAACCGCCCGCGCCGGCCGACCGTCAGCGATTCGGCGACCGTGATCTGCACATGATCGATGTGATCGCGATTCCAGATCGGCTCGAACAGCCCGTTGCCAAAGCGCAGCACCAGAATGTTCTGCACCGTTTCCTTTCCGAGGTAGTGATCGATGCGGTAGATCTGGTCCTCGTGCAGAACCTCGAGGAGCTCGCGATTGAGTGCCTGCGCGGACGCAAGGTCGGTGCCGAACGGCTTCTCGATGATGAGCCTGCGCCAGGCCCCGTTCTCCTCGTGACTGAGGCCCGATTGGCCGAGATGACGACCGATCGGCGCGAACGCGGCCGGCGGGGTCGCAAGGTAGAACAGGCGGTTGCCGCGGGTCTCGCAAGCGCGCTCGGACCGCGCCAGCGCCTGCTTCAGCCGCTCGTAGCCTGCCGGGTCCTCGGCGTCGCCGTTGACGTAACTGACGCAGCCGAAGAGGCGGCGCGCGACCGCCTGATCGATCGGGGCGCTGGCAAAACGGGCGAGCCCGGACGCAAGATCGGCGCGGAACGCGTCGTCGGATTTCTCGCCGCGCGCCACTCCGATGATCGCGAACGCCTCCGGCAGGAGGCCTTCGGCCGCGAGATTGTACAGCGCCGGCACGAGCAGGCGATGGGTCAGGTCTCCGGACGCGCCGAAAATGACGAAGCTCGACGGACCGGCCGGTTTGGCCTTAGTTGCGGGCTGCTTCGCCATGATGCGCGACCTTCGGCTCGACGTGCCCCCCGAACCCTTTGCGCATGGCGGAGAGGATTTTCTCCGCAAATGTATGCTCCCGGCGCGAGCGGAAGCGCGCATAAAGCGCCGCCGTGAGAACATCAGCCGGTACCGCTTCCTCGATCGCTGCCTGCACGGTCCAGCGGCCTTCGCCCGAGTCCGCAACCGAGCCTGAAAAGCCGTCGAGCACCGGATCCTGCGCGAGCGCCGAGGCGGTGAGATCGAGAAGCCAGGAAGTGATCACGCTGCCGCGCCGCCACACCTCGGCGATGTCGGGAATGTCGAGGTCGAACCGCTCGCCTTCCGGCAGGTCCTTGCCGCCGGCGTTCTTGAGGATGTCGAAGCCCTCGGCGTAGGCCTGCATCAGGCCGTACTCGATGCCGTTGTGCACCATCTTGACGAAATGACCGGCGCCGCTGGGTCCGGCATGAATGTAGCCGCGCTCCGCCCGCGGATCGCGACCGTCGCGGCCCGGCGTTCGCGGCACATTGCCGGGACCGGGCGCAAGCGCGGAGAAGATCGGGTCGAGCCGGTCGACTACGGCCTTGTCGCCGCCGATCATCATGCAATAGCCGCGCTCGAGGCCCCAGATGCCGCCGCTGGTGCCGACGTCAACGTAATGCAGCCCGCGCTCCTTGAGCATGCGGGCGCGGCGGACGTCGTCCTTCCAGAAGGTGTTGCCGCCGTCGATGACTACGTCGCCCCGCTGCAGCAGCGACCCAAGCTCGCTGATCGTGGTCTCCGTAATCTCGCCGGCCGGAAGCATCACCCAGATCGCGGACGGCTTGGCAAGCTTGCGCGCCAGCTCATCGAGACCGCCAGCACCGGCGGCGCCCTCCTCCGCCAAACCCTTCACCGCCTTCGGGTCGCGATCGTAGACGACGGCCTGGTGGCCGTGTTGCAACAGGCGGCGGACGATGTTGCCGCCCATGCGTCCGAGGCCAATCAATCCGATCTGCATCAGCGGCCTCCCGGTTGCGCGAGTATGCGCTTGATCGCGGCGGCGAGCTCCGTGAGGCCCTCTTCCGGGCCCCCTTTGAGATGCACGCGCAATGCGCGCCGCCCGCGTTGCGCCAGCACATCGAGATCGCCGCGCGCTTGCGCGGCCTTGATCACGCCAAAGCTTGCGGCATGGCCCGGGATCGCGAGGTCCTCCGATTCGTCGGCGGTGACCTGCAGAAAGACGCCGCTGTTCGGCCCTCCCTTGTAAGCCTGTCCGGTCGAATGCAGAAAGCGCGGACCAAACTCGGCGCAGGTGGCCACCCGCCGCGCCTGGCGGACGGAAAGGCGCATATTCTGCAACGCCTGCGCATGGCTCTGGTTGCGGGCGATATAGGCAAGCACCGCCGCATAGTCGCCGTCATGAAGGCGGCCGAGATGCGCCTTGAGCCAGCTGTCGATGCCGCCGTCTGCGCCGGCTCGCTTGAGCGCCTCCGCGTTCGCCGAATCCGCATAGACTTCCATGCGCCCGTTGGAAGCAACCGGAGTTTCGCGCGGCAGTGATCCGGTCTTTTCGAAGGCGGTGGTGAGCTCGCGGGTCTTGATCTTGCTGGCTTCCACATCCGGCTGATCGAAGGGATTGATCCCGATGACCGCCCCCGCAACCGCGACAGCAAGCTCAAAGCGGAAGAATTCCTGGGCGATATGCTCGGGGGATTTGAGCACGATGCGCACAAGGGGGTGGCCGGCCTTTTCCAGCGCGGCGAGCGCGGCGTCGTGGACCGGGTCGCCTTCGCCCTCAGTTCGGATGTCGATGAAGATACGGTCGCGCCCATAAACGTCGGGGCTGCCGAGCGGCTCCCCATCGATCGGGATCAATCCCTTGCCGTCCTTGCCGGTCGATTCGGCAATCAGCTGCTCGGCCCAGGCGCCAAAGGCGGCCAGACGCCGCGAGGCAAGGAAAGTGACCTTGTCGCGGCCGCGGCGGCCGGCGGCGCCGAGTGCGAGGCCAAGCTCGATGCCGGGATTGGCGGAGGGCGGCACATCGGGACCACAGGAGCGAACCATGGTTTCGGCGATCGCCAGGAAGCCGGCGAGGTCGATCCCGGCGGCGGCGGCCGGCACCAGGCCGAACGGCGACAGCACCGAGTAGCGGCCGCCGATGCTGGGTGTTCCATGGAAGACGCGGCGAAAGCCTGCGGCCTTGGCGGTCTCTTCCAGCCGCGTGCCAGGATCCGTGATGGCGACGAAATGCGAGCCGGCCTTGTCCCGGCCGATCGCATCGACGACCCGGGCCAGGAAATAATCCTTCAGGACGTTCGGCTCGGTCGTGGTGCCGGACTTGCTGGATACGATGAACAGCGTGCGCGCGAGATCGATCGCGGCTTGGGTCGCCCTGATCTGGTCCGGATCGGTCGAATCGAGAATACGCAGTTTCGGCCAGCCAGGCTTCGCTTCGAAAACCCTCGCCAAGACCTCCGGCCCGAGGCTCGAACCGCCCATGCCGAGCACGACCGCATCGGTGAACCGATCGCGCCGGACCTCCTCGGCGAAATTCTGCAGGTCGCCAAGATGTTTCTGCGCCTGCTCGATGCTGTTGAGCCAGCCCAGCCAGCGATCCTCGTCAGCGGAGGTCCACACCGTCTTGTCGCACGCCCACAGGCGGCGGACCTTGCCGTGGACGCGCCAATCGTCCGCCATCTCTTTCACCGCGGCATCGAGGTCGCGGCCGAGCGCGAACGTCTGCCGGTCGAGGCGTGCTCCCAGGATGGCGGCGCGCTTGTCGGCCACCGCCCCAAGGAGCTTGTCGGCGGCGTCGGCAAAGAGCCGCACACCTTCCTCGGTGAGCTTGCGGGTGATGGCATCGAGCGAGATGCCGGCGCGCTCGAGCCGATCGAGAACGCCCTTCGCCTCGTCGATGTTCGCCAGGAGGGTCTCAGCGAGCTTGCCGTGATCGCGGAACGCATCGATGGTCGCCGGCGGCATGGTGTTGACGGTATTGGGGCCGATCAACTCCTCGACATAGAGGATATCGCTGTACGCCTTGTTCTTGGTGCCGGTGCTCGCCCACAGGAGCCGCTGGGGCTTTGCCCCCTTCGCGGCCAAAGCCTGCCAGCGCGGGCCGGCGAACAGGCGCAGGTAGCGCTGGTAGGCAAGCTTCGCATTGGCGACCGCAACTTTGCCCTTGAGCGCCGCAAGGCGAGCCTTCTCGTCGGGGTCGTTGGCCTTTGCAATCTTGTCGTCGAGCTCCTTGTCGGCCGCGGTGTCGATGCGGCTCACGAAGAAGCTTGCGACGCTTGCGAGGCGCGCCACCTCGCCACCGCGTGCCGCGAAGGCTTCGAGGCCCGCGAGATAGGCCTCGACCACCTTCTCGTAAACGTCCTGGGCAAACAGCAAGGTGATGTTGACGTTGATGCCCTCGGCGGTGAGCGCCTGGATCGCCGGGAGACCCGGCTCGGTTGCCGGAACCTTGATCATCAGGTTCTTGCGATTGATCGTGCGCCACAGCCGCTTCGCCTCCGCGATGGTCTCCTGCGTCTGCATGGCAATATAGGGCGACACCTCCATGCTGACGTAACCGTCCGCGCCGGCGGTCGCCGCATGGACAGGCGCAAGCACATCGGCAGCATGCTGGATGTCCTCGATCGCAAGCTCCTCATAGAGCTCACCAGGCGGGCGGTCGCCTGCTTCAAGCTTCGTACGGATTCCATCGTCGTAGTCGTCGGAGCCGACGATCGCCTTCTCGAAGATCGCGGGATTCGAGGTGACGCCGCGCAGCCCGATCTCGTCGATCAGCCGCTTGAGATCGCCCTTGGCGATAAATCCGCGTGCGAGGAAATCGAGCCACACTGCCTGGCCGTGCTCCTGCAGCGCCATTACGGGATTCATTTGTGTTTGCTCCGTGCAAGCTGAGCCTTGGCGGCCTCCATGACCCTTTCGGGGGTGAACCCGAACTTCGTCAGCAAATCCTTGAGGGGCGCGGATGAGCCGAAAGTGTGCATGCCGATGATAGCCCCTTCGGGACCTACATAGCGATCCCAGCCAAGCGTCGACGCCTGCTCGACCGCCACGCGCGCCGTGACCCCCGGCGGCAGGATCGCGTCCCGATAGCGCTCGTCCTGCTGCTCGAAAAGCTCCCACGAGGGCATGCTGATGAGGCGCGCCCCGACGCCTTCGCGGGTCAGCTCGTCATAGACCTTAGCGCAAAGCGAAACCTCGCTGCCGGTCCCGATGAGTAATATCTCGGGCGCGCCATGGGGTGCATCGGCCAGCACATAGGCGCCGCGCGCGAGGCCCGCGGCGGGCGCATAGCGCCTGCGATCGAGGGTGGGGACCGATTGGCGGGTCAGCACCAGGCAGGCGGGCTGATGGCGCAGCGCCATGATCACGCGCCAAGCTTCCACGACTTCGTTGGCGTCGGCGGGGCGCACCGTGATCAGGCCCGGGACTGCGCGCAACGCGGCCAGCTGCTCGACCGGCTGATGGGTCGGGCCGCCCTCCCCGAGCCCGATCGAATCATGGGTGAACACGTAGATGACAGGCAGCTCCATCAGGGCCGCAAGCCGCACCGGTGGCTTCATGTAGTCGCTGAAGATCAGAAAGGTCGACCCATAGGCGCGAAGCTTTGAGACCGCGAGCCCGTTCAGGATCGCCCCCATGGCGTGCTCGCGGATGCCGAAATGCATGTTGCGCCCGCCCGGCTCGGCGGCGGAGAGATCGCCAGCGCCCTCGAAGGTGAGTCGGGTCTTGGTCGAGGGCGCGAGATCGGCGGCGCCGCCAATGAGCCAGGGATAGTGCGGCGCGATGGCGTTGAGGGCCTTACCGGAGGAGTCGCGGGTGGCCATGCCCTTGGGGTCGGGCGGAAAGCCTTCAAGCGCTGCATCCCAGCCCTGCGGGAGTTCGCGGCGCTGCATCTCCATGATCTCCCGCGCCAGGTCCGGGTGGGCGTTGCGGTAGCGCTCGAATTGCCCTTCCCAGGCTGCGCGCAGCTGGGCGCCGCGACGCCCGATGCCCTCCGCAAAGTGCTCGCGCACTCCGTCCGGGACCAGAAATTTTGCGTCCTCAGGCCAACCATAGCTGCGCTTGGCGAGCCGCACCTCCTCCTCGCCGAGCGGTTCGCCGTGAGCGGCGCTGGTGTCCTGCTTATGCGGAGCGCCGTAAGCGATATGGCTCTCGACAATGATGAGCGTCGGCTGATCGCGGGTTTGCCGGAAACTTTCGAGACAACGCGCGAAGCCTGCGGTGTCGTTGGCGTCGCTCAGGCGGCGCACATGCCAGCCATAGGCCATGAATCGGAGGGCGACATCCTCGCTGAAGGCGAGATCGGTATGGCCTTCGATGGTGATGCGATTGCTGTCGTAGATGAAGCACAGGTTCGCGAGCTTGAGATGGCCGGCGAGCGAGGCGGCTTCGCTCGCCACTCCTTCCATCATGTCGCCGTCGCCGCAGAACGTGTACACATCGTAATCGAAGATCGTGAAATCGGGGCGGTTGTAGCGCTGGGCAAGCCAGCGCGCTGCGATCGCCATGCCGACGCTGTTGGCGCAGCCCTGGCCGAGCGGGCCGGTCGTGGTCTCGACCCCGGTAGTCAAATGATACTCGGGATGACCAGGGCAGCGGCTGTCGATCTGGCGGAAACGCTTGATATCCTCAAGCGAGACGGCAGGCGAGTCGAGGCGCCGATAGTCTCGGTCGACCTCCTTGACGCCCGCAAGATACAGCAGCCCATAGAGCAGCATCGAGGCGTGCCCATTAGACAGGACGAAACGGTCGCGGTTGGGCCAGATCGCATCTGCGGGATCGAAGCGTAGGAACCTTTGCCAGAGCGTGTAGGCAACCGGCGCCAGCGCCATCGGGGTGCCGGGATGCCCGGACTTGGCCTGCTGGACCGCATCCATCGCGAGCGTCCGGATGGTGTTGATGCAGAGCCGGTCAAGATCGGGCGTCGACGGTGAGGCGGTCTCCATCGCCCGCCGGGCGTCTCGTCGCGCGACACCTGACGGCTGTTCCGGGTGCTCTCCGGACCGCGCGCGTGCTTTCGCCAGGACACCCTCGGGGCGAGCCTCGTCCGCCATTGCGACCTCCCGGAAGCCCCCTCCTCCGCATGATAAAACCGCAACGTCGCGTTCGCGTTCCCCTTGAGCACGTCATCGACCGCAAGCCCCCATCCGAAAGGGTGAGCCGGATACCGCTATGGGAGCCCAGTCGGGGCGTCCCTGCCGGCCGCGGTCAGGCCCCCTTTTTGCCGGCCCCTCCGCCAGGAGAGCCAAACGCTGCGGCCGCAATCCGCCAGAGGGTCTCAAACACCAGCATGACGACGAGGAGGGTGACCGCGGCGGCCAGCACTCCGATAGCAAGCTGATGATAGGGTGTGCCCGCGCTGATCCAATATGCGATCAACGCGAAGGCGATCAGCGCGGCCCACGCGGGCGCGTGGTTCTCTTTGAGCCATTTTTGCATGTGCCAAATATCGCGTTTTGGAAACCGGCCGCAAGGAGGTCAGGCGCCGGTTGCGGGACCATCCCTGGAATGCCGCTTTTGTCAACCGGCGCCAGGCACAGAACGATTGTGTGCGCCTCTCGACACTATCCAAAAGGGCGGCTCACCGGATCCAAAAGGGCGCCTCACCGGCAGCGAGGGCGTTGGAACATTCGCGAGGTTCCCAGGTTGCCTTGTCGGCGTTTCATTGATGTCTCAGGGAGTCCCAGCGATGTGCGATTACAGCTTGCACAATGTCCCGGCCCGTCCCGCCCAGGTCGGAGACAAGATTGTCACCACTACATTCCGTAATACGACGACCCGCGGCTTCGCGGCGGTCGAAAGCACGAGTGTGGCGGTCTGCCTGGTCCCGGGCACCGAGCTCGCGTTCGAGCAGGAGATCGAATATGACCCGGTGCTGCCGTTCCTGCGCAAGCGCAAGGCAGGCAGCAGCCTTGCCCGCTTCCGCCAGATCAACATGGAGCAGCCGAACGTCCACCATGACGCGTTGGAGTTCCCCAACGGCAAGATCGTGCTGCTCACCTGCTTGAGCCAGGGTCAGCACGCGACGGTGCTGCAGCTGCCGGCTTCCGCCGGTCGAACCGAGCGCGAGGCGGGCGAGGGAAAGGTCCAGGCGCCCGTGCGCGTGGACGCCTGAGCCTTCAGACGATCGCACCGGCATCCGGGATCAAAGGACTTTGATGCATTCCTGGCCCCGGTCGATTGCGGAATTCACCCGGGCCTCGGCTGCCTCTCCGTAGGAGCCGAGCCGGAAGCCCGAGCGCCCCAGCGCCGCCCGCACGGCCGGCGCACACAGCGCATCAAGCTCCTCGGCGTAACGATAGCCTCCCGCGTGGCCCGCAAATGTGTCGGTCGTTGCCGGATGCGCATGGATCTCGATCAGGCCGGGCGGCAGATGGTTCAGCAGGCCGATCAGGCGATCCCGCGTCAAGGCGCCCGACCAGGCCAGCCCGAGCACGGCATCCGGCGTAAGGAGGCCCGCGCTGTGCGCCAGCGCCCGCAGCCACCAGGCGCAGAGGCCGACGAGCTGTAAACCTTGCCGGTGCGGCTCGATGCTTGCCAAGACCCGGCGGGGCTCGGAGGGGACGCGCAGCGCCCGCATGCCGTAGCCAACCCCGATCGAGATGAGGTCGCGCGCGACGATCGGATGCAGGTGGAAATGGTGGTGGGCGTCGACATGATCGAGGGCAAGCCCAGTCGCCCGGTAGCGCTCGAACTGCGCCCTGATCTCGGCGCGCATCTGCGCCCGCTGCGCCGGCCGGTAAGCCAGCTCGACGCCGAGCCCCGCAAGATCGCGGCGCAGCCGGCCGCCGCGGTCCACCAAGCCCGGGATGCGCTCGGGCGGCAACACCGGCACGGCGTCTACCAGGGCAACGTGCAGCCCGACGTGCAGGCCCGGCAGGCGCCGCGCCCGCCGCACTGCATCGGCTGCCGCGGCGCCATTCACCATCAGGCTCGCGGCAGTCAGGATTCCGTTGCGGTTCGCCGCCTCCACGGCGGCATTGACCTCCTCGGCCAATCCGAAATCGTCCGCCGTGACGACCAACGTCCTCAACGGACGTTCTCCCGCCGCCGCCGGAGGAAGCGGAAGAACTCGGCACCTTCGCGCAGGCGCCGCGGCACCATGCCGGGGTCATGGACCATCTCGCCGACGATCGAAGCGATCTTCGGGGCGCGGAAATAGAAGCGCCGATAGAAGCCCTCGACCGCCTGGAAAATCTCCCGGTGATCAAGGTGCGGATAATGCAGCGGCGCAACCTGCACGCCGCTATCATCGATCAGCTCCGCATTGGCGTCATCAAGCCAACCGTTCTCGATCGCCTGCCGATAGAGAGCGGTGCCCGGATAGGGCGCCGCGATCGAGGCCTGAACGGTGTGCGGGTTGATCTCGGTCGCAAAGCGGATCGTTTCCGCGATCGTCTCCCGAGTCTCTCCGGGGAGGCCGAAGATGAAGGTGCCGTGGATCGTGATCCCCAGATCGCGGCAGTCGCGCGCGAACCTTTTGGCCACGTCGATGCGCATGCCTTTCCTGATGTTGTGCAGGATTTGCTGGTTTCCGGTCTCGTAACCGACCAGCAGCAGCCGCAGCCCGTTGTCGCGCATGACCTTGAGGGTCTCGCGCGGCACATTGGCCTTGGCGTTGCACGACCAGGTCACCCCCATCCCGCCAAGCCGCCGCGCAATCGCCTCGGTGCGCGGGCCGTCATCCGTGAAGGTGTCGTCGTCGAAGAAGAATTCCCTGGCCTGCGGAAAGGCGCGCTGCGCCCAGGCGATCTCGTCGATCACATGACCGACGCTGCGGGTGCGGTAGCGGTGTCCGCCCACGGTCTGCGGCCACAGGCAGAAAGTGCAGCGCGACTTGCAGCCGCGCCCGGTATAGAACGACAGATATGGATGCTGCAGATAGCCTATGAAATAGTTCTCGATCTTGAGATCACGCTTGTAGACGGGGGTGACGAATGGCAGGGAATCCATGTCCTCAAGGATGGCGCGCGGCGGGTTGTGCCTGATCGCGCCGTCGCGGCCGCGATACGAAAGCCCGTCGATGCGATCCCATTCGCGGTCTTCGGCAAGCTCCTTGATGGTGAAATCGAACTCGTTGCCGGCCACGAAATCGATCCTGGGCGATGCGGCGAGGCTCGCTGCCGGCTCGACCGCGACCTTGGCGCCGACGAAGCCCGCCTTCATCGCCGGATTGGCGGCTTTCAGCGCCTCGAGCGCGCGCAGATCGGAGCCGAAGGAGGGCGTCGAGGTATGCAGCACAGCGAGATCGTAGCTGCGCGCGTCGCGAACGATCTCGGCGAGCTCGATCCCATGCGGCGTCGCATCGATGAGCTTGCTCCCGGGAACGAGCGCCGCCGTCTGGGCCAGCCAGGTCGGATACCAGAACGAACGAATCTCCCGCCGCGCCTGGTAGCGCGCACCGGCGCCGCCGTCGAAACCCGCATAGGCGGGAGCCTGCAGGAACAGTGTTCGCATCATGCGCGGGCTCGATTCTCATCCGGGATCAGGTTGCCATCCGGGCTGACTCGAAAGTTAGAGCCCCGCCAAGCCACGCTCGTGCCCAGGAAGCTCAGGACAAAGACCGCAAAGGACAGGAGATCGCGGATCGGAATGAGGTAATAGGCCTGCCGCTCCAAGGCGAACTCCCGCTCGACGGCGCGGCAGAGCATGGCGCGTGCGGCCAGCGCGACGGCCGCGAGCGGCAGGCCGCTCCCGCCGTCCAGGAGAGCCGCGATCAGGGCGAGCGGAAACGGATGGCTGACGATCGTGCCGCAATAGCCGAGCGGTCTGATGCTCTTGATGGTGCGCGCCGCGCGCAGCTCATTCCCAATCAGGCTTCGCAGATCCTCATGGAAGCACGCGTGCCCGAGCGAGAAGGAGGCGATGGCGACCCGATAGCCGGCCGAGCGCACGGCATCACCGATCGCATAGTCGTCCGCCAAAGCGTCGGCGAATGCCTTGAGCCCGCCGATCTGCGCCAAGACATTCCGGTTGAGCGCAATGGTCGATCCGAAGCACGGTTTGACGAGGCCCAAGCTCAGGCCGGCGACGACGCTGGGCAGAAAGTGGCTGTTGATTCCAAGCGCCGCCTGCCTCGACCAGACGCCCGCCGCCGCAACGCCATGGTAGACGCACGTGACCGCCCCAACGCCGGGTCGCTGCAGCTCTCCCACCACGCCGGCGAGGTAATCGGGCCCGACTTCGATGTCGCTGTCGGCCATGACCAAAACATCGTGGCGTGCCAAAGGCAACGCGTTGACGAGGTTGGAGATCTTGTGGTTGGCGCCGTACAGGGATGCGTCGACGTTGAGGTCGATGCGAAGCTGCCTGAGATCGTTGGCGAGTTGCCGCACAGCCTCGATCGCCGGGTCCGAGCGGTCACGGACGCCGCAAAGAAGCTGGATTGGTGCGCCATAGGTCTGGATGCAAAACGATGCCAGGCGCCGCGCGAGGCCGGGCTCGGCGCCGCGCAAGGGATTGAGGATCGTCACCGGCACGGGAAAAGCAGAACATCGCCCGCGACGCTTGGCAAATCGCCGCACCGCAACGCAGGCAACCAGGAGGTAAAGGCAGCCAAGAGCAGCTGCCGCTGCGCAGACATCGGAGAGCAGGCGGGCAACGTCACTCTCGACCAGCGGCGTCATTGTCGTATCTCCCCGCACGACTCGCCGGGGTGAGGTCCGCAGCCGTAATGTTCTTCGAGGAACCGGCGGGACAGGCACATTTCGGTCCGGCCGCACCAAAGAGAACGGGCTCGGAACGCAGCGGGGTTGCTGGCGAGCACCATGGCGGCAATCAGGATGTTCTGGCCGATCTGGTGCATGCGCTCGGCGAGAGAAGATATCTGCGCCTCCATCGCCTCGAACCCGAATCGCATCATCAAGCGCACCAAGCGCCCGGACGGCCCCGTCGCTTCGGCGCTCAGGCAGACACGAACGGCACGAACGTCGCCGAGGTCGGGTCTGACCGCGAGATGCCGCCCCAGCTCGCGCAGCGACAGATCGATGCCGCGCCTGACCTGCCCGGCCCAGCCAAGCGTCGGGCCCGGCGCGGCCATCCGGGGAAACTGCTCGTTCCACACATGCAGGTCGAGGATGCGATCGCCGCGGCGCAGCCGGATTCCGTCGGCAAGCCGCAGATCGCGGGCGAGCGCGGCGATCTGGATGCGAAAAATGCAGTCCTCGCGTCGCGTATACTCGCTGACGCCGTGGCGAAGCCGCAATCGGGCATCCAGCGCCCACACCGCGGTCCTGAGCCACGGATGGTCGTAGCGTCGCTTTTCAGGGATCGAAGCGCTCGACGCTTGCATCGACCAATCAAACGATCCGCAAGGTTGATAGTTGCGTCGGGAAGCTGACTCACCGCGAAATGTCGCCGCGGAATTTGGTATTAGTCAGCTTGTGAGAGAGTGCGGCTTGATGTCCGGTCGGCTCGCCAGGGGGGCGCGCTCATGAGGCGCGTTCACGAGTAGATCCGGCCCTTCCACCCCACACGGCCGCGCCATCGCCATCGCATGCTGTCGATCGCCATGAGGGCGCCGGCGGTGTAGCCGAGCGGAAACATGAGACCGTACCAAAGCGGTATCCGGAAATGGGCGGCGCCGACCACGTGCAGGGCAAGCGCGGCGAGCGCGGCGGCGAGGGCCGGAACCATGGCGAGACAGCCCTGAGCGCTGCCGCGCGCACAACTCACGCCGTCGGCAAGAGGGATCACCCACAGCGCCCAAGCCAGGATCACTGCGCAGCCAGCGGTGACTGCGGTTGCAACCGCCCCGCCAAGCATCTCGACGAGGTTCTTGGCGATGCCCGGCCAAAGCGTGCCCCAGCCGGTATACATGCGGGCGGAGACCAGGCGGCTGCCGTCGCGGAGAAGAACGCTGCGGCCCGATTGCTTGAACAGACGCGCCAGCGCGAGGTCCTCGCAAATCTCGCGACGGACGGCCGCGTGGCCTCCGAGCGCAAAATAGTCTCGGCGGCGGGCTAGCATGAATTGGCCGGTCGCGGTCGCGTCGGGGCTTTCGGGCGCTTGCACCCTTCGCAAATCCTGGCAGAAGGCCAGGAGATAGAGACCGCAAGGCATCACCAGGCGCTCGGCGAAGCTCTCAAGCTCCTGCCGGGGCGCGAGCGACAACAGGTCAAGCGGCTCGGACGAAGCCGCCGCGAATGCGCTTGCCACAAGCGCCGGCTCGGCTCGCACGTCGGCATCGATGAAGCACAGCCATTCGGTCTCGGCGGAAACGTCCCTGGCGCCGATCCAGCAGGCGTGCGACTTGCCGACCCAGCCGGCCGGCAGTGGCGGGCTCGGCCGCACGCAGAGCTGCGGATGATCGGCAGCAAGCGCAGCCGCAATTGCGGCGGTTGCGTCAGCAGAGTGATCGTCGACGACCAGGATCCGCAGCCGATCCGCCGGATAGGTCTGGGCGATGAGACATCGCAGGCATCGTTCGATATTGGCCGCCTCGTCGCGCGCCGGCACGATCACCGCAATACGCGGCGCGCTGGTGCTCGGGGGCGGGGCCGCAGAAGGGATCGGCGGCAAGAGGGCGCGCTGACGAAAGGCCCGGAAGATCAACCAGGCCACGATGACCAGGAGGGCACAAGATTGAAGGAGCTCCACGATGTCCTGCCCGCGAGGCGCCCGCAGGAGCGAAGCTCAATCCGCCAATTTGGTTCCGCGACGCCGCCAATTATGCCTCTGGCGGCGCCGCCCAGCTTGCGCCAGCGGCTATTTTCCGCCGGCCGCCTTCTCGTAATAGGACAGGTCGACGTATTTGGTGGGATCGGTCAGCTTCCGGTCAGAGCCTGAGAGCTCGTTGCGCAGCGTCAGCAGCATCTTCACGCCGTCCATGTTCATCCTGGCGCCGCGGTTGAGGCCGCCCTTCGAGGCGGTCATCGAGGTATACACGGTCTCAAGCTCGGCATCCGACAGGCCCTTGATGTGCGCCTTCATCTCGGCGAGCGCGCCCGCCTTGTCGGCGAGACATAATCGGTGGCCGCGATGATCGCCCTCAGGAAAGCCAGCACCTGGGCCTCGTGCGCCTTGGCGTAGGCGCGCCTCACCACGATGGCGCTGCCCTGATAGGCGCCTATGAGCTCGGTCGTGTCGTCCAGAATATTGAAGCCGAGCTTCTTGGCCTCGAGATCCTCGGGCGCCGAGAGCGCGGCGGCGACGGCCTTGCCCTCCTTCATGGCATTGAGGCGATTGGGTCCGCTGCCCACCGGCGCCGCCGTGTAGTCCTGGTTGAGCTTGAGCCCCTTCATCTGCAGAATCCTGATGAGCACGAGGCCGTAGCCGCTGGTCAGCGCGTCGGTGGCGATGGGCTTGCCCTTGATGTCCGCATAGGTCTTGATCTCCGGCCGGGTCACGACCTTGTTCATCCCGGAATGGACGCCGGCAATGCCGACGAGGTCGAAGCCCTCGATCTTGGTGTCGCCCATTCCTTCCGCATTGGCGATCATGTTGTCGAGCGCGCTCGAGCCGAACTGGTACTTGCCCGACATGAGACCTTCGGTCGAGGCGACCGAGCCGCGAGTGACCTCCTGGGTGACATCGAGGCCTTCCTTGGCGAAGAAGCCCTTGTCGATCGCGACCCAGATCGGAAGATTGGTGGCGCCCGCAAAGGTGACGATGGTCAGCTTGGTCTGCGCCATCGCGGGCGCCGCGAAGGCGAGCGCCAGTCCGACCGCGGCCCATCCGGCGATTTTTGAACAGGTTCGGCGAGCCATGGGTCTTCCTCCCGGGATTATTGGATGTCGGGTGACGATCCTACGCCGAAGGGAACGCCGTGAGTAGTCTGGATCGAGGCTGCGGCCTTCATCGCGGCCGTCGGATTTACGATCTGGTATCCGGCAATGCTGCGCCGGCGGACACGGACCGCCGGCACCGGCAGCAGCTCTTGAATGCGGATCGCGGTCAGGGTGCGAGGTTCAGCCCCTTGCGGATCTCCGCCTTGACGGCATCGAAATCCGCCCTGAACTCGGGCTTCTGCAGCATCAGCGTCACCATGACGGTCGCCCCGATGTGTCCGCCCTCCCAATCGGACGGATAGGCAACTCCGCTCGCGATGCGCTGCTCGCCATACTGCCAGCCGCGGGCATAGAGCTCGACCCGCTTGTCCGGCACCATCATGCCGAGCAGCAGCGCGACCTCCGCCCCGAAGGTCCCGTGCCCGCTCGGATAGGTCGGCCCCTGGGAGGCGGCCGCGATATTGGCGGGGGTCTGCACCTCCTTGTTGGCCTGGAAGGGCCGCGGCCGCTTGTATTTCTGCTTGATGGCGCGGACGCCGACGGCGGAATCCTGATTGACCTTGGTGAAGAAGGCGCCCGCAAGCGGGAAGTTCTCTTTGGTGAAATTCGGCCCGAGAACCTCGGCCGCAACCCGATAGACCGACTGCTCGGTGTCGGCCTGGATGCTGGCGAGCCGCTCGGGGGTAAGCCCCTTCTGCAGCTCGAGCACGCGACGCTTATCGCGCCGGTCGCCCGGCGACCCCTCGGCGGGAGGGGGCGGCAGGAGATTGGCAAAATCCGCGTCGCCTTCCGCGAGATAGGGCTTGTCCGACAGCGCAAAGGCCGGGCTGGCAGCAAGGCAGAGGACAAGGATCGAACCGAACGCAAGCTTGCGCATGGGAACCCCCAACTGTGAATTTGAAACGCCCCAACAGGCGGCCGGCGCAGCCTATTTGCCGCGCACCACGTCCGTGTAGGCGGGCTTCTCCTTCAGGAACCCGCGGTCGAGCATCCAGTCGACCTTTTCCTCGAATTCCGCGCTCTTGTAGCTCTGCACGCCGAGCAGCTCCGGCAGCATGCCGGTGGCGCGCTGCTCCGGCTTGAGATCGCGCAGCAATTCCTGGCGCGAGCGCGCTTCGTCGGCGCGCAGCCATTCGACCGCCCGGTTGAGCGCGCGCGTGAGCTTCTGGGCGGTCTCGTCATCGACGTCGTCGCCGGCCACGATGCCGCCACGCCAGCGCAGCTCGGCGATCTGGCGGCAGCCGGCCGCGGCGGCGCGGCTCACCAGCGGCTCCATCAGGGCGGCGGCCTGCGTGGTGCCGCTCAACAGCGCGTCGAGCCGGTCATTGGCGTGGACAAGCTTGATCTCGGCGAACGGCACGCCGGCCGCCTCCATGACCTCGATCGCCGCATAGAAGGTCCCGGCATGCCAAGTCACCGCGATCGGCACGTTGCGCAGATCCGCGAGGGTGCGCACGGCCGAATCCTTGCGCACCATGATGGCGCCGGTACGCGCTGTGGTATCGAGGCCGATGATCTTGCCGCGGCCAAGCTGCTGGACCCGCTCGATCGCGCCCCATTCGCAGACCGGGTAGACCTCGAGCGCGCCCTGCTGCAGCTGCGATTCCTTCCAGCGGCCGGCGAAATCTTCCACCCGTCCGGCAACGCCCTTGGGATTGTCCTCGTGATATTCGACCTCCAGGCCTTCATCCTTGAAAAATCCCTGCTCGACCGCGACCCGCCAGGGCCGGTCATGGGCATTGCTGTCGCTCTGCAATCTGATGGTGCGCTTCATCGCGTTTCCTCGCAAATTGGACCGCCTGCCGGCGGGCATATCCGTAGGCACCATATAGCAAGTCCCGCAAGGGCGCATAAGCCCCCGGCCGTGCGGTGGCCGGCGAGAGAACGAGACCTTATCGGTAGACAAGCATTTCGGGGATGGTTAACCCGGTTACTTGTTTGGACGCACCCTATGGCCGGAATATCGTCGTGTTGATCATCGATAACGCACTCGTATCTGAGCTTCTGAGCATGCCGGACTGCATCCGCGTGCAGGAAGAAGCCTTCCGCAAGCTGCCTTTCGGCGGCGCCGTCCATCGGCCGCGCATCGACATGTATTTTCCGTGCGACCGGGAGGACGGCTATTTCCGCTGGGGCACCATGGAAGGCGCCAACGACGGATACTTCGCGATCCGGATGAAATCCGACATCATCACCTGGCCCCGGCACGCCGACGGCACCTGGACCGAGGAGAAGCACTGCCGGGCGCCCGGCACCTATTGCGGCGTCATTCTCCTCGTCTCCACCCGCAATGCCGAGCCGCTTGCCTTCATCAACGACGGGGTGCTGCAGCACATGCGGGTCGCGGGCGGCGCCGGCATCGGGGCCAAGTACCTGGCCCGGGAGGACGCCCAGGTGGTCGGCATGCTGGGCTCCGGCGGCATGGCGCGCGCCTATCTCGAGGCCTTCAAATGCGTGCGCGACATCCGCCTGTGCAAGGTCTTCAGCCCCACGGCGGCGCATCGCGAGGCTTTCGCGGCGGAGATGGGGGCTCGTCTCGGGATCGAGGTATGCGCCGTGGCTGATCCGCGCGAGGCGGTGCGCGGCGCCGATATCCTGTCGTCCTGCACCGACAGCATGCAGCCGGTCTATGACGCCCAATGGATCGAGCCCGGGATGCATGTCACCAATCTCGGCCGGCGCGAGATGCCGGACGAGGCCATGGGGCGCTTCGATGTGGTCGTGCGCCAGGGCACCGCCGGCCTGCAGATGCGGCAAACGGAACGGTTTCAGGCCGAACGGGGCCTTTCGCCTGCGGCCTTCATCGGCGGCACCGTGGAGGAGATGAGGCGCATTCCGGAAAAGAACCCGCAGCCTGGCTTCGGCGGCGACAGCCCCGAGTTCACCGATCGAGGCAAGGGCGGCGACAAACCCGACTTCGCCGATCTCGTGACCGGCCGATGCAAGGGCCGCACCTCCCGCGACCAGATCACCTTCTACCGCAACGTGGGAAACCAGGGGCTGCAGTTTTCCTCGGTCGGCGGCCTGGTCTACGAGACCGCGGTCGCGTCCGGCAAAGGACGCAAAATCCCAACCGAATGGTTCCTGCAGGACATTCGCGATTAGGCGACATGCCGGGCTGGCGGATTCCGGCCTGTGCAATCAAACAAAGCAAATCGCGAGTCGGCAAAATTTACGCCGCGGCTACGCCGGGCCGATTTATAAATATCGGTAAGGCGGAACGGATGCGCCTGCGCTGTTGTTGTTTGTTCACGGGGCACAGCCATGGAGACAACAATGTTGAACAAAGCCAGCATAGCCATCTTGGCAGCCGTCGTGATCGTCGGCGCGGCTCCGGCGGCGATGGCAGACGGGGGCAGCAGGAACGACCCCGATTCGCAGACCTTGGTGGGGGGCGGCTTTCGCATCGGGCCGCTGGGGCAGCCGCTGGGTGGGCCTTGGGCTTGGCGCGGCAGGCCGCCGAGCATCTATGCCTATGTGCCGCGGTCTCGGCTGGCCCGGCGCTGGTACTACGAGAACTCGTATGGCCGCGGAATGAGGTACTAGGCTTCAAGCTCCCCGGTGAATCCTGTTCACCGCGGCCCGGCCGGATGTTCCGGCCGGGCCGTTTCTTGGCCGGTTTGGCACTTGAAGGCCGTCTTATGACATGAGTCAGCTCATGCCGCGCAGGCTGCTGTTCGTTATGCCGAGTATAACAACAGACTCATGCAGCCTTTGCGCCAGCGGCGCGGCCGCGTACTCATCCGTGACGACTTCGATGCAGGCGCCCTTCCTTCATTCCGACGTTGTTGTAGACGGGATTTGCCACCCGCACGCTGTCATGCATGATGTTGATGCTTTTCCAGCGGTCGTTCTGCGCCGTAAAGACGCCGGTGTTGAAATCCGTCTGCATCGCGCCAATACCAAGCACTCAGTCGCATCCCTCGACAAAGACGAGGCCGGAACATCGGCCGAGATTCGCACCATCTAGGCCTCCGGTAGCAAGAGCCCGCGGGCAGTCGCCTTTGCGCTGACACGCCTCCCGACCCGAGAGAGCAGCATCGCCTTACTTAATCGGTTCTGTATTGCGTGCTTTTACGAATCGTGCCGCGCTTGCGAAATCTTGCGCGAATATTTGCGCTTTCTCCGTTCTGCAGAATCGGTCCACAATTGAGAAATTCCGCCAATTTTTGAAGAAGGCTGAACGGGCGCCGAGCCGCTGCAAGACCTCGGCGATTGGCACATCCCCGGCGGCTTTGCATTAGGCGCGTATGGAGGCGACATCGACAAAAGCGCGGTGACGAACAGCAGGCTGATGGGCGACGCGATCGCGGCGTGCATCGACCTTTCCGGAAAGATCGGGTCAACACCGCCTGCGGCACGGACACCGGCGGCGTCACGAAAAAAGCCCGTTAGACCGGGCACGTCCGGTCTAACGGGCTTGGCTTGGTTGCGGGGG
>Ga0126381_100000416_pt1 | contig 46506 bp, 50 predicted proteins | sample PanSoiMetPlot_28_FD_96465 | JGI IMG/M metagenome (GOLD analysis project Ga0126381, IMG submission 96465) | Tropical forest soil microbial communities from Panama - MetaG Plot_28 | ecosystem: Environmental > Terrestrial > Soil > Tropical forest > Bulk soil | place: Panama | collected 2016-02-17 | reverse complement strand
TCCATCATTTCCCCGCTGATACAATTTGCGACATTCCGGGGCCTTTATTCCCTAGGGGGGTCGGGATGGAGGGCTGAGTGACCCCAGGGCCGCTCAGCCCAATTCCCCCCGTCGCTGAACGCTGCGGCGCTAATCATGCTGAGTCTTAATAAGATTGAATTCGGCCAGGCCGCGCCCCTTCAGGCTTGATGGACCTCTATGGCTCGCCACACCTTTCCGGCCTGCCGGTGGCCAGCCGGTTACGCGCACCTGCCACTATCTTCTTTATGGGTCCGGCTTATTTCCCTGGCGCTGCATACTTAACGGTTTTCCCGAGTGCCGTGTCGACCTCGTCAGCGGTCAACAGCCGCGTCGTCTTGGTACGAGCCACGCCACTTGCGCAAATCGTCATGCTCAGTGCGGCCGCGCTCTCCGCGTCGGGGAGGTCGACAATTGAGACGACATCGTCTTCGCCGAGCGCCCAGTAAAGCGCTTCCAGCTTTCCGCCGACGCTGGCGACGGCCTTTTTCACAACTGCCGTCCGGCCCGCGGCCTTGTCTTTCATCAAACCCTTCAGACCCTCGGCCGTGTACCCGACTTGGAGCAAGAATTTTGGCATAGTGCGCTCCCTCACAACAGTTCTCTTGGAACCTATCACCCCCCATAAAGAGCGTCACTGGGTCGTCAGGGAGAAAACTCCAAGGGGCGGAACAAGCCGATCATCATGCGCCGTTCGACTGGCAAAATGCGAGGCCCCAGTAATCCCTGCGGGGCGCCAACTGCCCAACGGCTAGACGGCCAGCAGTTGGTCGGAGAAGCGGCAAAATTCGGTGCCGCGACCGGCAAGCGCGCTGAAGAATGTCGACCAGCAAGCGGTCCCGACTTGCGCGAAAAGCCCGAGGGTGTGCGTTGATGGGTTGTTTCGCCCCCTCGGGCCCCTCATGCGTTCCTAGGGACCGCCCCCCAAGAACGGTGCTGGTTAATTAGCATTGGACATAAGCCGAATCAGTTGGACGAAGGTCCAATTTCTCCCATTGGGTATTTTTGCAATCCCCCTCTCCTTACCCCGGCTGCCGCCGTAAAGGAAAAGCGAGAAGCATTTCTTCTCGTTGCGACATGAGGCACGGAAGCCCGAACATGGCAGGAAGGGGCGTGGCTCCTCTCGGGGGATGAGAGCTTTAGAGGCCAAGGGGCTGGCGTGTCACGCCCCCTCCCAACCAAAACCTACTTGAGGCTCGACCATCCTCAACTTGGCCTTTAGGCCAACAAAAATTGTACTTTATGCAATCGCAACTTGTACTTTTTGATGGAACCTTGGCGCAATGTGAAACGCCTCTTGGTCGTCGCAATAAACTGGCGGCAAATTCCACATTAAGTCACGGAACCTTCATGGGCGCGCGCATCTCGTGTGAGATGGCCTTGAAACGATGCCGCTGACAGAACTCCGATTAATGCCGCATTGAACCACGCCAAGTCGGTTATCGGCCACGGCAGTGTCAAAGTATGGGAAGGCGTGCGGATTCTTTGTCGTGTGCATCCCGACGGCGCGATGACGGGATAAGCTAGTCCGGGGCCCGTTTCGAAGCGACGATTACAACCTGAATACCGCTATTGCGGATTTCCGCTTCTTCCCGCGGCAACACCTTGCTGGAAGCTGCGCTCCTCCGCCTGCCTGTGTCGGTCATACACATAGCCTCCGGCTAGGCCGACGCCTGCACCGATCGCGGCGCCGAGCCCGGCGTTACCCGCCATTGCGCCAATTATGGCGCCGCCGGCCGTGCCAATCGCGCCGCCTGATAATGTGCGCTGCTGGGTTTGGCTCATGTTTTCGCATCCCGAAAGGATCAACAGCGCGACAAGCGCGAGACTAACCCGCATCTTCGTCTCCTTCAGTTCGCCGAGCATGGATAAGTTGTTCCAAGATAACGGAACAGTGAATCGACCGGGGCCTGTGTCAGGGAGTCCGGATTTGCCTGTGCCCAAGCGACGAACGCCGCTTTAACGCTGTCGCGCGACGGAGGAGGATTGGGCAGGCATACATAGCGGTCGGTGGGACTATCAGCCGCCACGGAGAGATAATATTGGTATGCACCTGTCGCGAACCCCTCACAGAAGTGTATCGCGGCGATGTAATTGCTTTGCGAAGGGTCCGTGTTGCAAAGGGCTATAAGATCCGCCGTTGTCTTTGCCATAAAATTCTCGGTCGTAGCGGCGTTTCCATCCGCGATTGGTATTGCTGTGCTCAGCACGATCGCAAGAAGGCAACCCAGCATTCGTTGGACCGAATTGTATTGATGCATATGGGCCTCCAATTTCTGTTGGCCGATAAATTCCGGATCGTCCTGAGCGATTAAGCCTTCTGCAGGCAGTCCCCACGATTGGACCAAAGTCCAATAATCTTCGGGTTTGAAGATTGCAGCCCACCAAATGATCTTGATCGGCTAAGTCGTGAAGCTTGCCCAAGTGTTAAATTTTTCCCGTCCGTAGGGAAAAACCAAATTCACTGCCACAAGAACATTACCGGAGGGTGTCTTAGTAGCTCCTCAGGATGATCTTTCTGCAGATTCGGACTGCTGGCCTGGGCGGTCTAACGCGGGGCGCCCCACGGTGACGTGTGGTGTGATCTTACCGGATTTGCCCTCAAGAACGGGATAACATTTCGTTGGGCAAAATCCGCGTCCCGCCAGACACCACGACCGCGAAGACAACCGAGACCGGTATTACGGCTATCTTTGGTGCCGGATCGGGGGTGGTGAATGGTTCGAGTGCGCTGCACCGGCCCTCTCGGGCTTTAGATCGAATTATCCAATGGCTTGGCGTCATGCCGCAGGGCTTCATGCCTTGACCGCCAGCGCGGAAACCCCTCAAGTCAGTCCATGCCAAATCGGATTCACCGGCTGCTTGTTCTGGGGGGCGCCGGCCTCCTCCTTCTGACCTCTGCGGGCAATGCTGCCAAACCGGCCGTGCCGCCGTCCGTTGGGCGTTTCGAACAATCCTTCGACGCCGTGCTAGGCCAGCACAAGATCGTGGGTGCTGCGTTCGGCTTCGAACACGCGGGCGATCCCGCCACCGAATTTTATTTTGGTGATGCGCGCCGCGATTCCCACCACAAGGTGGACGCGCGGACCGCCTATAATTGGGCCTCGATCACCAAGACCATGACTGCGATCGCAATCCTGCAATTGCGTGATCGGGGGCTTTTGTCGCTCGACGATCCGGCTGTGCGCTATGTGCCGGAACTGCGGCAGGTCCACGACACGTTTGGCCCCGTGGATGCAATCACTATCCGCGAGCTTCTCAACCACAGCGCTGGGTTCCGCAATCCGACGTGGCCCTGGGACTGCGACGCCACCCCTAATTGCGCCTGGCAGCCTTTCGAGCCCACTCGCTGGTCACAGGTGGAGGCGATGCTACCGTTCACCAACGTCGCTTTCAGGCCCGGCTCGCGCTGGAGCTATTCGAATGTCGGCTATGTCTTCCTGGGCCAGATTATCGAACGGCTGACCGGCGACGATTATGAAGTCTATATCACCAAGAACATCTTGATGCCTTTGGGCATGACGTCGAGCTATTTCGACAAGGCGCCCTACTTCCTGGAGCCCGACGTTTCAGCCAGTTATCTGCGCGCGGGCGACAAGATCACGCCTCAGCCCCTCAATTTCGACAGCGGCATCACCGTATCCAACAGCGGGCTGAAGGCCCCGATTTCCGACATGCTCAAATACGAGCGCTTCCTGATCGGCGATCCCCATCAGGACGTCTACGACAGCGTGCTCAAGCGCAGTTCACTGCAAGAAGCCTGGACTGGTACGCTTCCCACAGCCGAGCCGAGCCAGCCCGCCACCGCCTATACCGGCGGTCCTGGCGGCTCGGTACCGATGATGGGACTTGGCTTTTTCGTCCTCAACGTCAACGGCCACCGCTATGTCTATCATGACGGCGATCAGGGCGGCTTCACTGCCGAGTTGATGTTAGACCCCGATCGGCATAGTGCCAGCATCCTGATGTCCAATACCACCGACACGGGCGCGCCGACTGACACCACTCACGCGGAATCGAACACGGAGCCGGACCCCAAGACCGATCTGCGCATGACGCTGCGCGACGTGCTGATCCAGTCAGTATTTCCAAACGTTCCTTAAAGCCTGGCTGCTCCGGCTTTCAGGCGGCACGGCTTGCCTGATACGCGGCCTGTTCTTCCCAGGTGAGGGGTATGGTACGGCGTTGGCCGCTGGCCGCCGAGTCCATGCCAGCTTCCAGAACCGCCATTACCGCAAGGGCTTGAATAGCGGGGATTTGATTTGGGGCCTTGCCGGCCAAAGCATCACGGATGCTCGCGTAATAAAGTCGGTGGTCACCCGGCGGCGTAGGTATTTCGCGGCAATGCCCCGGCGCGTCCCAGATCAGCAAGGGATCGGGGTCCTCGCCCCAACCCGGCGCGCCGGGCTTCATCCCACTGAGGGCCTGGCTCTCCTGTTGATCGGAGCCCCGCTTGAGCAGGCTGCCCTTATCACCATGGACCAGGAATTTTACGCTTCCTCCCACCGCCAGCATGCTGGCGTGGAGCACCACCCTAAGGTGCCTGTAGGCGAGCACGGCATGCGCCCAATCGATCGCCTTGGCGCCCCGCCGCTCGAAGGTGAAATTGGCTTCGATGAAATCGGGCAGGCCGAACAGCGTCAGCGCCTGGTCGATCATATGCGGCGAAAGATCGTACCAGACGCCAGACCCCGGTACTTCCTGCTCGCGCCAACGTTCACGCACTTGGGGCCTGTAACGGTCGATATGGGATTCGAAATGCGAAACTGTGCCGAGCAAACCACTGTCGACGCCAAATTTTGCGCCCAGGAAATCGCTGTCCCAGCGGCGATTGTGAAACACGCTAAGCAGCCGGTCCCTCTGTTGGGCGAGCTGCATTAGCCCGCGCGCCTCTTTCATGTCGAGGGCGAACGGCTTGTCGATCACGACATGCTTGCCAGCTTCGAGCGCGGCCCGCGCCAGCGGCGCATGGCTGTCATTGGGAGTGGCGATCACGATCAGCGCGATGTCCCTGTCGGCCATCATCGCTTTCGCGTCCGCAAAAACCCTCATCTTGGGGTAATCTTTCTTCACTTTGGCTGCGTCGCTCGAGACAATCGCGCGAAGCGCCATGCCCCCGACCGCAGCGATCAGGGGTGCGTGAAAAGTTTTTCCTGCAAAACCATAACCGATCAGTCCCACGCCCAACGGCGCGTCAGTCATGGATGCTCTCCTTCATCACCGCGATGGCACTCATGATATGATAGAAAGAGCTGGCCGGCGAAGGTTCTTCGACGAAGCCGCCGTCCGGCAGCATCCGGTCCCGCCACAGGCCGGGTAAGGGAGTCTCAAGATAGCGCCAAAGGGTCCTGGCCGCGGCCAAGGCGTCGGCGCGATAGCCCGAGCGCTCCACGCCTTGCGTGACAGCCATGAAACCCAAGGCCGACTTGATCCTCTCCGTTTGTGGCCAAAGCCGGGCGGTTGGACGAACCGGGCGAAAATCATCGTCAAGCTCGTCCATGGCGGCGCCACGCGCAGGGTCCACGCCGTGGCTTCCGATTTCAAAGAGGCGGCGGGCGCCCTTTGCGGCATCCGCATCGTTGCGAAGCCTTGCCCAGCGCCCCAACAGCCAGGCCCATTCGAATTGGTGGCCTGGCTCGACAGAACGACCGGCCGCGCCCGTGACGGGACGCCAATCAGAGTCATAAAATTCCCGGATCGCGCCTCTTAAATCCATCAATCGGGTGAGACCCAATTGCGCGACCTCATCGGCCAATCGGTCCCAGATCCCCCCGGGTTCGACATCCCGCCAAGCCAACGCCGCCTCAAAAAGATGCATATGGGCATTGGACTGGAAGATCTGGCCGGCGGACTCTACGAAGCCGCCCGCCGGATTGCGGCGCGTCATGGTAATGTTTCGGTGCAACAGGTGCGCTGCCTCGACGAAATCCCTGCGCTCAGGGAAATGCTTGCTGGCCTCGGCCAGCGCCAGCAGGAGAAAAGTCTGGTCGTAAAGCGTGGCGGTCTGATTCAGGACGGTGCCGTCTGAGGCCATCAAGGTGGGAAGTTGGCCATCCTCGCGCCGCCGCGCCAAAGCAAATTCAAGTCCCCAACTTACTGCGTCAGCCCAGGCTCCGTGCCACCCCATGGACCCGGCCAGCGCGAACACCCAGCTCTGCCGGCCTTGCACCCGCCCGCGCTTGGGGCCGGCGACGGATTGCCCTTCAAGGTTCACCAGATCGAAGAAACCGCCATGCTGGCGGTCAATGCCCTTGTCGTACCAGAGCGGCAAAGCGTGATCCGTCAGCCAGCGTTCGAAGCGCCGAGCCAAGGCTGGAAATTCTTCGGAAGCAATTATCTCTGTCATGTCGAGTGCGCTGTAACGATCGCTGAAATATCCTCAAGCGGCGCCCGCTTGGTTTCCGGGAAGAAGAAAAACACGACGAAGAATTGCAAGACCACCATTGCGGCAAAAAATAAGAACGGCGCCCCCCTGGAATAGGCCGCGACCACTGGGAAATAGGTGACGATGATTGCGTCCATCACCCAATGGGTAGAGGAGCCCAAGCTCTGGCCAAGAGCGCGGACCTCGGTAGGAAATACTTCGGCAATATAGACCCAGATCACCGCGCCTTGGGAGAAGGCGAAAGAACCGATGAAGCCGATCAGCATCCAGAGAAGCAAATTACTGTGCTCGCCGCTGATCATAATGGCGGCTGTGCCCGCCAGCGTGATGAACAGCCCCACCGATCCGATCAGAAGCAAGGTCTTCCGCCCTGCCCGGTCAATCAGATAAAGCGCGGGAATCGTGAAAAGCAGGTTGGTGGCGCCTATCATCACCGATTGCAGATCGGACGAAGTTTTGCTGAAGCCGGCAGCCGTAAAGATGTCGTTGATATAATAAAGTATCGCGTTGATGCCTGCGAGCTGATTGAACGCGGCGATGGCGACCGCCAGGAAAATGGGCTTGCGGTACTTCGTCCAGGTGGCGTGCCAATCGGCGCCCGAGGTTGCTGGTGGCTTCAGGGCCGCCGCTTCCTCGCTGGCACCGGCCTTCGGCGCAATGCGGCGGAAGATTTCTCGCGCTTCTTCGTGACGACCTTTCAGCGCCAGCCAGCGCGGGCTGTTGGGAATGGTGAACAGCATCGCGAACAAAATGGCGCCCGGCCAGAATGCGATGCTGAATTTCCAGCGCCATTCGTCCGCGCCTAGACCAAGCGTTCCGATCAGGTAATTGCTGAGGTATGCGACCAAAATTCCGAAGGTGATGTTGAACTGAAACATTCCCACCATAGCGCCACGCCAGCGCGGTGGTGCGATCTCGGTCATATAGACCGGCGCCAGCACGGTGGAGGCGCCAATGGCGAGACCTGTCAGGACGCGGAAGATGACAAGCGCCTCCCAGCTCCAGGCAAGTGCGCAACCGGCTGCCGACACGACGTACAACATCGCGATCGCCTTCAAGCATTCCCGCGCCCCGAAACGGTTGCCGGGAAAGCCGGCAAGAAGGGCACCTGCAAGCGTGCCCCACAGCGCGCTGGAAACGGTGAAGCCGAGCCAAGTCGGCGAAAGTTGATAGACCTGGCGCAACGCCCCCGTCGTGCCCGCGATCACGGCGGTATCGAAGCCGAACAGAAGGCCGGCCAGCGCCCCCACGAGCACACCACGAATTACAACTGCGTTCATGCTTGCGCCCCGGTCGCACATCCCCAAGGGCAAACATGCCAATAAATCGTGATAATGTCAGCGATAATTGCTAGCCAGGCAGCCTGTCGGCTGGGGTTGCCATGGCGTTTTCGCGCTTGACGTGCAGCACCCTTCTTTCGCCGTCCCATACGTCGACGGCATTTCTGGCACATAGACGCTCGGCGACATCAAGTGCAGCGAGATCATCTGCGCAGGCATGGAATTGGCTTTGCGCAATCAAGCCACCATCGCCGAGCAGATCGAAACGATATTGTCCCATGGAGAAACTCCTTTCATAAAGCGAGGAGCCGCCTCAAAAGGGCACTCTTCAGCACACAGCCGATGCGCAAAGACTAGACCCCACACCGCAAGAAATTATGGCAATGGCAAAATAATTATTCTCGTGTTTTACAGGATGATAACTGGGAAAAAGGCTGGATTGAGGCAATGGATCCGGAAGAGCGCAAAAATCTCATAGTGTTGGGCGCGGTGGTGGGCCTCATCGCTCTTTGTCTGTTTGTTTTACATCTTTATTCCAAAAACGCTGCGATGGAGCGCTGTGTTGAAGAAGGCCGCCGCAATTGTCTCGAGATTCCAGGACAAAACTATTGAGCGCCCGGGTTTTCTAATAAGTGAGACGGAGCTAAAAAAACTTGCGTTTTCGCAAAGTCGAAGACCAGTCAGCCGCGGCCCTTGTAAGGGGAAACGCCGGGTTCTGGCAGCCACACATCCTTCGGCAATTTTCCCGTCTGCCAGAAAATATCGATAGGGATGCCGCCCCGCGGATACCAATAACCGGCGATGCGCAGATATCTGGGCTTGATCGCGGCGGCAATCCGTTTGGCGATCGTGAGCGTGGTCGCCTCGTGAAAGCCCTTTGCATTGCGAAAGCTTGTGAGAAACAGCTTCAGTGATTTGGATTCGACGATCGCTCTATCCGGCACGCAGTCGATCACAAAATGGGCGAAATCAGGCTGGCCGGTGATAGGGCAAAGGGTCGTGAATTCGGGCGCGGTGAAGCGCACAACATAGTTGGCGTCCGGATGGGGATTTGGCACGCTCTCCAGCTTCGCCTTGTCGGGCGATGAGGGCGGCAACACCGCACGGCCCAGCTGGGCGAGTTTCTTTGCCATTCCGTTCAGGACCCTTCGTACACACAGGCCTGGCCGTAGGAAGGCCGCTCGATTTTGACCCGAGCCACTTCCGGCAGGCTGCTTTTGGCCCGCAAATAGATGAAGCGGGCCAAATTCTCCAACGTGGGCTGGGCAAGCCCTTCCACCTCGTTCAGGAAGCGGTGATCCAAAAGCTCGCGCACCTCTTTCAACGCCCGGTCCACCTCGCCGAAATCACGCAAGAAGCCCGTCTTGGCATCGGGTTCGCCACGCAAAGTGACTTCCACATAAAAGGAGTGGCCGTGCAGGCGGCGGTTTTCGCTGGCGCCCGCGTTCAAATGATGTGCGGCGTCGAAATTGAAACGCTGAGAAATTTCAAGCATAGACGATCTCAAGTAGCGAAGTGGTAGGCCATAAATAGAGGCGAAGCGCAACGAGGCCGGGCTTGTGGCTGCTCGCTTGCGTCTCGTCAAGGTTTGCGCGCGCCGGGGCGCGACAGTCTGGCCTGCGCCAAATATTGCGCCCGCGTAAGGCGCATGCTAACTGGCTCGCGCGCGGTTCGAGTGACTCGCGCATCTCGAGTTTTATATAATATAATCAATCTCTTAAATGAGAGCCGGCGGGCAGATGGAAACATCCGCAGGCCCGGCCCCATGAGGCAAAAGTGGCGAGCGAGAAGGCTCACGAAACCGGATTGGCTGGCCGTTACGCCAATGCCGTATTCGAGCTGGCCCAGGAACAGGGCAAAGTGGGCCGGGTGGCCGACGATTTCGCGGCCGTGAAAACATTGCTGGCCGAAAGCCCAGAATTCGCCCGCCTTGTGAAATCCCCCTTGTTCAGCCGTGAGGATCAGGCCCGCGCTTTGAAGCCCGTGCTGGACAAGATGGGCGTTGAATCGCTCACCGCGAAATTCCTGCTCACGCTCACCGGCAAAGGCCGCCTCTTTGCACTTGACCACATGATCGCCGCATATGACCGGCTGGTGGCGCGCCTCAGGGGCGAAGTCCAGGCAGAAGTCACCTCTGCCTATCCGTTAAGTCCCGCACAGTCGGCGGAGCTCAAATCCGTTTTGAAAAGCAAACTTGGCCGCGAACCGCGCCTCAACACCCGCGTCGATCCAGCTCTCTTGGGCGGCCTCGTGGTGAAAGTTGGCTCGCGCATGATCGACTCGTCCCTTCGCACCAAATTGGCGGGCTTAAGGGCCGCCATGAGGGGCCAATAAAAGGAAGCAGTGAAAATGGATATCCGCCCCGCAGAAATTTCCGCAATCCTGAAGCGCGAAATCCAAAATTTCGGTTCGGACGCGCAAGTCAGCGAAGTGGGCCAGGTACTGTCGGTGGGCGACGGCATCGCCCGTGTCTATGGCCTGGACAATGTGCAGGCCGGCGAGATGGTCGAGTTTCCCGGCGGCATCAAAGGCATGGCGCTGAACCTCGAGCCCGACAATGTCGGCATTGTGATTTTTGGCTCAGACGCCACCATCAAGGAAGGCGACATCGTCAAGCGCACCGGTGCGATCGTTGAAGTGCCGGTGGGCAAGGGCCTGCTCGGTCGCGTAGTGGATCCGCTGGGCAACCCTATCGACGGCAAGGGGGAATTAACCAACATCGCCGAGCGCCGCCGCGTGGACGTGAAGGCACCGGGCATCATTCCCCGCAAATCCGTGCATGAGCCGGTGCAGACAGGCCTCAAGGCCATCGATACGCTGATCCCGATCGGCCGCGGCCAGCGCGAATTGATCATCGGCGACCGCCAGACCGGCAAGACCGCGGTGGCGATTGACGCCATCATCAACCAGAAGACGGTCAATGCGGGCACTGACGAGAAGGCCAAGCTCTATTGCATCTATGTCGCGATCGGCCAGAAGCGCTCGACCGTGGCCCAGATCGTCAAGACACTCACCGATGCCGGCGCGATGGATTACACGATCGTCGTGACTGCGACGGCGTCCGAGCCCGCGCCGCTTCAATTCCTGGCGCCCTTCGCGGGGTGCGCCATGGGCGAGTGGTTCCGGGACAATGGCATGCACGCGCTCATCATCTATGATGATCTCTCCAAACAGGCCGTCGCCTACCGCCAGATGTCGCTGCTTCTGCGCCGGCCGCCGGGGCGCGAAGCCTATCCGGGCGACGTCTTTTATTTGCATTCGCGTCTGCTCGAGCGCGCCGCCAAGCTGAATGAAGACAATGGCGCGGGCTCGCTCACGGCGCTGCCGGTGATCGAAACCCAGGCAAATGACGTCTCGGCCTACATTCCCACCAATGTGATCTCCATTACCGACGGCCAGATCTTCCTCGAGACCGACTTGTTCTATCAGGGCATTCGCCCGGCAGTGAATGTGGGCATCTCTGTCTCGCGCGTGGGCTCGTCCGCCCAGATCAAAGCGATGAAGACGGTGGCCGGCCCGATCAAGGGCGAACTTGCGCAGTATCGCGAGATGGCTGCCTTCGCGAAATTCGGCTCCGATCTCGACGCCGCCACGCAGCGCATGTTGGCACGCGGCGAGCGCCTTACCGAGCTTCTGAAGCAGCCGCAATACAAGCCCTTCGCGGTCGAGGAGCAGGTCGCCGTGATCTATGCCGGCACACGCGGCTATCTAGACCCCATTCCCACCGTCAAGGTCGGTCCTTTCCAGGAGGCCCTGATCGCCAAGCTCAAGACCGGCTATCCGCAATTCATGGAAGGCATTCGCAAGGAGAAGGCGCTTACACCCGCGCTCGAAGACTTGCTGAAGAACGCCTTGAACGACGTCGCCAAGAGCTTCGCGGCTTAAGGAACAGAAGCATGGCCTCCGTCAAGGAAATGCGCACCCGGATCGGAAGCGTGAAATCCACGCAGAAGATCACCAAGGCTATGCAGATGGTGGCCGCGGCCAAGCTCCGCCGTGCCCAGGCTGCCGCCGAAAGCGCGCGTCCCTATGCCAGGAGCATGGCCAATGTGATCGCCAACCTGGCGGCCGGCGTCTCGGGTCCTTCGGCGCCATTGCTTCTTGCTGGAACTGGCAAGGATCAACGCCACTTGGTTGTCGTGGCGACGGCTGATCGCGGTCTCGCCGGTGGCTTCAACACCGGCATCGTGCGCGCGGCGCGCGAGAAGATCGCCGGGCTTCTGGCGGCTGGCAAAGACGTCAAATTGATCACCATCGGCCGCAAGGGCCGCGACCAGCTCAAGCGCCAATATTCCGCGCGCATCCTGGAAAGCTATGAAGTGGGTATCAAGACCGCGAATATTGCTCTGGTCAAACCCATAGCCCAGAAAATTCTCGATCTTTACCAGGCAGGCGAATTCGACGTCGTCACCCTGGTCTATAGCCGCTTCAAATCGGTGGTCGTGCAGCAGCCTGCATTGCGCCAACTGATCCCCGCGGAAGTGGAAAATACCGACAAAGGCTCCTTTTACGATTACGAGCCGGACGAGGACACGATCCTGGAAGCGCTGCTGCCACAGAATATCTCGGTGCAGATTTTATCCGCCCTGCTCGAGAACCAGGCGGGTTTCTTCGCCTCCCAGATGGCGGCGATGGACAACGCCACCCGCAATGCGGGCGACCTCATCAACGCCCTCACCATCCAGATGAACCGGACCCGCCAGGCGCAGATCACCAAGGAGCTGATCGAAATCATCTCCGGCGCCGAAGCCCTTTGATAGAGAGACAGAACCATGACCCAATCTAAAGGCCGTTTGATCCAGGTTATCGGTGCCGTCGTCGACGTAGAGTTCGATGGCGCCCTGCCCGCGATCCTGAACGCGCTCGAGACCACCAACATCGACGCCAAGACCGGCAAACCGTTCCGTCTGGTGTTCGAGGTGGCGCAGCATCTGGGCGAGAACGCTGTGCGCGCCATCGCCATGGACACGACCGAAGGCCTTGTGCGCGGCCAGGAAGTGGTGGACACGGGCGGGCCAATCCGTGTGCCCGTTGGCCCGGCCACACTCGGCCGCATCATGAACGTGATCGGCGAGCCCATCGACGAGGCTGGTCCCATCAGCCAGGAATTCATGTCGCCCATTCATCGTGAAGCTCCGACCTTCGCGGAACAGGCCGGCACAGCCGAGGTTCTCGTCACCGGCATCAAGGTGGTCGATCTCCTTTGCCCCTACACAAAGGGCGGCAAGATCGGCCTGTTTGGCGGCGCCGGCGTGGGCAAAACGGTGACCATGCAGGAGTTGATCAACAATATCGCCAAGGCCTATGGCGGCTATTCGGTGCTGGCTGGCGTAGGCGAGCGCACGCGCGAAGGCAACGATCTCTATCACGAGATGATCGAGTCCCACGTCAATATCGATCCCAAAAAGGCGGGATCTGCGGCGGGCTCCAAATGCGCCCTGGTCTATGGCCAGATGAATGAGCCGCCGGGCGCGCGCGCCCGTGTGGCGCTTACCGGCCTGTCGGTGGCGGAATATTTCCGCGACCAGGAAGGCAAGGACGTACTGCTGTTCATCGACAATATCTTCCGCTTCACGCAGGCGGGTTCGGAAGTGTCAGCGCTTCTGGGCCGAATTCCCTCCGCGGTGGGCTACCAACCTACGCTGGCAACCGAGATGGGCAACCTTCAGGAGCGCATCACCTCAACCACCAAGGGCTCGATTACCAGCGTCCAGGCGATTTATGTGCCGGCCGATGACTTGACCGACCCGGCGCCCGCGACCTCCTTCGCGCATCTTGATGCCACCACCGTCCTGTCTCGTGACATCGCCGCGCAAGCGATCTTCCCGGCGGTGGACCCGCTCGATTCAACCTCGCGCATTCTGGATCCCCAGGTGATCGGCGAGGAGCATTACAACGTCGCCCGGCGCGTCCAGGCAGTGCTGCAGCAATATCGCGCGCTCAAGGACATCATCGCCATTTTGGGCATGGACGAATTGTCCGAGGACGACAAACTGATTGTGGCGCGCGCACGCAAGATTCAGCGATTCCTCTCCCAGCCTTTCCACGTGGCCGAGCAATTCACCAATCAGCCCGGCAAATTCGTGGAGTTGGCCGACACGATCAGGAGTTTCAAGGCGATTGTAGACGGCGAGTATGACCATCTGCCCGAGCAGGCCTTTTACATGGTGGGCGCCATTGAGGAAGTGGTGGCCAAGGCCCAGAAAATGGCGGCAGAAACCGCCAAAGCGGCTTAAGCGGCATGGCCGGAAAAATCGTCTTCGATTTGGTTTCGCCAGAGCGGCTGCTCTTATCGAGGCCCGTGGACATAGTCACGGTGCCCGGCAGCGAGGGCTATATGGGCGTAATGGCTGGGCATGCTTCCCTTGTCTCGACGCTTCGCGCCGGCATGATCGACATGCAGGATGACGGCCAGGATACGCGCTTCTTCATCCGAGGCGGCTTCGTCGAAATCAATTCGGAGAAGATCACAGTGCTCGCGGAGGAAGCCATCCCGATCAGTGAATTGGACATCGCGGTGCTCGACCAACGCATCGCCGATGCCCAGGCCGATGAGATTGCTGCGAAGACTGACACCGACCGCGCTCGCGCGGCCCAACTGGTGGACGATTTGAAGCTAGTAAGGGCTGCGTTCTGATATTGCTGCCCTAAGTCAGCGGCCAAAAAGCTCCATCGGCGCCATTAACAAGCGATGTCGGTGTTTTTTTAAGCCCTTTTTCGTAGGTTCTGGCAAGAAAGACCTTGGCCTGAGGGACTGTTCCCTATGGGGCGGGAGCCGATCTTGTTATAGAATCGTCGCATCGGATGGGGATTGGAAATTATGGCGGGTCAGACCGTCTATCGTCAGGGATGGAAACTGGAAGAGATCCCGTGGGACGCATTCCAGCGTGCTGCAGTCGAGCCCGGCTTGCTGGCCGCCATCAAGGCGGCGGCTCTGGTCGAGTATAACGCCCCGGACTATGTTACCTATCTGAAGCGTGTGTTCCGCGACTCAGGCCAGGAAACGCTCGACGCCATCGATCTCTGGGGCCAGGAAGAAAGCCAGCACGGCCGGGCGTTGGGCCGCTGGGCCGAGATTGCCGATCCAGGCTTCAAGCTAGACGAAGCCTTCACCCGCTTTCGCACTGGCTATAAGCCGGCACATTTTTCCGACCCAGACGCCAAGGGTTCGGTTCGGGGCTCACTCCGAGGCGAGATGATCGCCCGCTGTGTGGTGGAGAGCGGCACCTCGTCTTATTATTCCGCGATCCGCGACGCCACCGATGAGCCGGTCCTCAGGGAAATCGCCGGACGGATTGCCGCCGATGAATACAGACATTACAAGCTCTTCTACGACATTCTTCATAAACAGATTGAACCGGAATTGGCATTCTGGAAGAAACTCTGGATTGCGGCCGGACGGGTACGAGAGTCGGACGATGACGAGTTGGCCTATGCCTATTACTGCGCCAATGTCAGTGCCGATGAGCAAACCGCCAAGCCCTACGACCGCAAGCTCTATTCACGGTTGGCGGCCAAAACCAGCATGGCAATTTACCGCCCGCGTCACATCTACAAGCTCGTGCAAATGGTGGCCAAGGCCGTCGGGGCCGACCCCCATGGGCGCCTCGCCTATTGGGGTGGCGATTTTCTCTGGTGGTTGATGCAGCGCCGGGCCAGCACTGCTTAGCGATTGCGGACTTCTGGCGCGAGGGATTGGGCGACTTGCGCAGGAGCGTTGCGTGATACACGGGCGAAATGCCCGCACTCGTGACGAACCCGGAGATAGCGGCAGCATATCGACTTGAAAAATCCCTGCGCCCTTAGCTTTTCCTCTTCACCATCATCTGCTTGATCTCGGCGATTGCCTGCGCAGGATTGAGACCTTTGGGGCAGGTCTGCGTGCAATTCATGATGGTGTGGCAGCGATAGAGCCGGAAGGGATCTTCCAGCCCGTCCAGCCGCTCGCCGGTCTGTTCGTCGCGGCTGTCCACCAGCCAGCGGTACGATTGCAGAAGCGCTGCCGGTCCCAAATAGCGTTCTGAATTCCACCAATAACTTGGACATGAGGTGGAACAGCATGCGCAAAGGATGCATTCATAAAGCCCGTCCAACTTGGCTCGGTCCTCCGGCGATTGTTTCCATTCTTTTTCCGGCGCCGCCGTCTTGGTCTGAAGATAGGGCTCTATCGAGGCGTACTGGGCATAGAAATTTGTGAGGTCGGGCACCAGGTCCTTCACTACCGGCATATGGGGCAAGGGATAGATCGCCACGGCGCCTGAACAATCGCTGATCGCTTTGGTGCAGGCCAGCGTATTCATGCCCTGGATGTTCATGGCGCAGGACCCGCAGACGCCTTCGCGGCAAGAGCGGCGAAATGTGAGGCTGGGGTCGATCTCATTCTTGATCTTAATCAGGGCGTCCAGAACCATCGGACCGCAAGCGTCGAGATCCACTGTGTAGGTATCCACCGCGGGATTGGCACCCGAATCCGGGTTATAGCGATAGACTTTGAATTCCTTGGAGCGTTTGGGTTTCCTGCCATTGGCGGCGGTTTCGGCCGGCCACACTTTGCCCTTCTTGACCTTGGAATTTTTGGGCAGTGTGAATTCAACCATAAACCGCTCCAGACTGATTTGCTCGTATTCGCTCACTTTGACATGGGCATTACGCGCCGTGCAATTCCTGACACAGGACACAGGCTTTCGTCCCCCGCATGGCGAAACCATAGGCGGGGGAAATTGTCTTCCGAGGCTTGACCCGAGGAAGACTGATGTTGGCAGGAATCAAACCACAATCTGCTCGAATACCCATGCGGCTTCGACGGGGCTCTGGCGCGCCTCGCCCGTCACCACCAATTGATGGGTGCGTCTCACCGTCTCACCACCCAAATAGACGCTTTCCTCAATCCTGAGTTCGCCACCGCCGGCGCGAAATCGCCAGCCTTCCCCATTGGGCAGTTTGAGCAGGACGGCGCCGCCTTCGAGCCGCGACACCCGGACGTCTGGATGGATGTGGAAGCGCAAGTTGAATTCGACCCGGCCCCGGAGCGACCGCACCGGCACCAAACGGTCCGCACCGGTCACCATTAGGCCTTGCGGTGACAGCGTGATCTGCCGCTCGTGGCGATAACCCAACTCCGGCACATAGGCATCGTGACCGGCTTCCACCATCCAGCCCAGTGGCGTCTCGCTGCGCTGGGTCGAGGCGTCCGTAGGGCCGCCTACCAGCCTGGGGCCCAGGAGTTCGCGCGCAAGCCCGGGCGGCAGAATCTCCGCACTGGACCGGTCTGCCAGAGTCAATGTGGAATGGGCAGCGGTGGCGCGTAGTGGCGCATCCCAGACACGATGTTTCTTGCCGCTCGCTCCGCAGTTCACCACCAGCCGATGGGAACCGGAACTCATCTCGAAAGCGAGGAATCCGGCGTGAGCCTTGGCGGAGAGGACGCCTTTAGGCACTTCGCCGCAATCGAGTTGAATAAGCGTGCGACCTGCCGCCAGCCGCTGATAGCCGGAATGGCGCGCATGGCCGAAGGGCTGGCCGCGCACATCGTCCCGCGCCAGAAGGCCCGCCACCAACTTCGGGTCGCTTTCCTGCCCGCCTTGGAACAACGCCAAGGCGCCATCGCCGTGGCGGAAGAAGCGCAACATCGGCGCCATGCGGTCAAGCGCGTTGCGCAAGGTGTGCGGCGGCTCCCCGTTGGCCGCCGCCAGGGCATCACTAATCATCACCAGATGGCGATAGGCGTGAAGCAGATCCTCGGGCGAGCGGCTCACATGGCCGCCGTCGGGCAGGATCTGGCGGGCTAACTCCCCTTCCAGACGCATCAACCCTGCCCTGAGCCGCTTTGAATTGTCGTCCAGGCAGAGGCCGGACAATGCCAGGGCGCAGGCTGCCTCCAGACGTGGTAGACCGTCTGGCGCTTCGCCGGCAATGCGTTCAAGCATCCTTGCCTGTTCGCGCAGGCTGACGAACAATTTCGAGCGCCACATTATGTCGGAATTCAAAACCACCAGCCGTCCATGGCTGAAAATGTGCAGCAAGCGCCTAGCCAGCACATGCGGCAACCATTGCGGCTCGCAATAATGGCCGTAGCGCTTTACCCATTGGGCGATGAGGTTAGTGGCGAGCGTGCGCGCCGCCTCGCCGCCGGCCGCAGCCAGCGACGCCAGCCAGCAGAAGCCATGAAGCTCTTCAAGCCAGGCCTGCGAAGGGGGCGGAAGATCAAAGACCGATATCCCTTGCGGGACACCCACAACCTCGCCGAGGAAGCGGAACCGGCCCCTCAACAGCGCGTCGGCGTCTTCCAGCCGGCGCGCGCAAGCATCATGGGGTGGAAAGGCGATGTGATCGGCCAATGGCCCTTTGAGCAGCCGCCGGTATAACCAGGTCCGCCTGCCCCACACCCTCAGCGGGGTGACCATCCGGCGCGCGCCTGCTTCCACCATCTCAGGCAGCAGGTTCATCGGAACCGCCGCGCCCATCGTCAACCGCGAAGAGCCGCGATATTGGCGGCGTAGTGTGCAGGCCCGCCCTGGAAAATTGCCGTCCCTGCCACCAGTGTGTCGGCACCGGCTGCAATGGCACGTTTTGCGGTCTTGGGCGTGATGCCGCCATCCACCTCCAATGCGATTGCCCGCCCACTATTCTCGATGCGCTTCTTCGCGGCTTCGATCTTCCTGATCTGGCTGTCTATGAATTCCTGACCGCCGAAACCTGGATTGACGGTCATGATCAAGATCAAGTCGACCAGATCCATCAGATTGTCGATCGCGTCGATGGGCGTTCCGGGATTGAGGACCACGCCCGCTTTCTTCCCCAACTGGCGAATATGCTGAAGCGTGCGATGGATATGGGGTCCGGCCTCAGGATGAACCGTGAGACCGTCGGCACCGGCTTCCGCGAATGCATCCAGATAGGGATCCACGGGCGAAATCATCAGATGCACGTCGAAGGGTTTCTTGGCGTGCGGCTTCAGCGCTTTCACCACCGGCGGCCCGATGGTGAGATTGGGGACGAAATGCCCATCCATGACGTCGACATGAATCAGATCTGCGCCGGCGGCTTCGATTGCCTCGATTTCGGCTCCCAGCCGGGAGAAATCGGCCGACAGGATCGAAGGCGCAATCTTTACCGTCATGCAATATCGCCTTTGGGACAGGGTTTAAGTGCCGGATTCTCCTGAATCTCGCAAGGAGCGACGTTCAGGAAATGTGAGAGCCAGTGAACTGGGGCGAGCCGTATCTGCGCGCGGGTCGCCCGATGGAAATAACATCTTAGCCGGATTCTGCCGGCTGAAACGAATTGGGGTTCCTGATGCGGGCGAGAATCAGGACCAGGGAAGGCAGCCAGATGACCCGCGATTGATAACGGTCATGGGGGTTGGAAAAGGTACCGCAAATAATGGCGTTGCCGATCAGCGCCACAAGTACCAGGCCCGGGAACGTCAACTCTCGCCAGAGCCGCGCCCGTGCCGCGCTATGGAGCAGCAAGACTATCCCCAGGAGCGAGAGAAAGCCCACCGTCACATGGATCATGTTGAGGGTGGCGAAGCGGAACCGGCCTTGCTGCTGCTGTCTGCCCGCCAAATAGCTGGGAATTTGCGCGGGCACGTCTTTCTCGAATATGGGCTTCAACACCCATTCCTGCGATTCGATGCCGTCACCCGTTTTGAAGGTGAAAAATTGGCGGACCGAATCATTGACCGCCGCCGACACCTGCTCAAAGGGATATCGCCGAATGCTGTCCAGGACGATGCGCGTTTCCTCGCCATGCTCACCACGAAAGCCGCCTTCGGCGCGGAAGAGGCTGTCCGGTGCCCACAACCAGGCGTCGGCGCGGGTCTTGAGGCGGCTCTTATAGGCGCAAAGCTTGTAGCCGGAGGCCGGGCACGTGTCGTCAAGCAGTCGTTTGACTATCCCGTCCTGCATCAAACGCGCGAATACGAACACCGATGCTGAGCGGCTGAAGAAGACCTGCCGCGTAAGAACGTAATTACTGGCGAAGACAAGGCCCAATGCCAATACGAACGCACCCAACGCGGGAAGAATGTGAGGCAGCTTCAGGTCCGCCTCCCCCGCGTTGGCGGTATCACGCTCTCGACTGCGCGAAACGCGGAGGGGAAAAAAAACACGTAGAGCCAAAGCCACTGCGAGCAATCCCGCCATCAGCCCAAGATGCGAAGGATGGCATGCCACCGCGAGCCCAGTAATCGCAGCGACCAGAATCGTTTGCGCTGCGCCTAGAAACTTGCTGCGGAAGAACAGGAGATATGCGCCCAGGACCACGAGGGCGGTCATGCAATCGGGTTCAACCTGCCCCACATACCAGCCGATCCCGGTGGCCAGCATCAGGAAGGCGCCGGCGGCCATCAATTGGCCGAGCGAAAGCTTTTCCACTTCGGCCCGTGCGGTCAGTGCGACCAGGTAAGCGGTCATCGCTGCCTGCAGAATCACAACAGGCCAGAGGCTGATGCCGCCGCCGGTCAGATACAGAAGCAGCGAATAGACAGGAGAGCGCTCAGGCAGGAACGCACCTTCCAGACCTTCCGCGAGGTAGCCGCCCGTGTCGTAGAACATCAGGGGAAAGCGGTTCCACAGGGCGATGACGAGAAACAGAAAGGTGAGGAAGGCAAACCCAAGTAGGAGCGAGATCGCCTTGAACTTCTTGCGCAGCAAATTCGTAAAAATCCAAGAGTGCCCCACGGGGCCGCGAGAATGCCCCAAAGAGGCAGCGCACGCGACAGCAAAAGCGGGGCAGTCCGGCATTTTGCGTGGTTGACTAACGGGGCATCGCCCCTAAACTCGCGGCCCAACCTTTAGACAAGCATTTCCGGAAGGGTTTTGATGGCGGATCATCCGCAAAAACCGGGCGCGCCCGTGACGGAGCGTCCCATGTCTCCCCATCTGACGATTTATCGCTGGCAAGTGACCATGCTGGCCTCCATCACCCACCGCGTTACCGGCATGGGCCTTGGGTTGGGAGCCTTGGTCCTAGCCTGGTGGCTCGTCTCGATTTCCAACGGTCCGGAAGGCTATGAGGATTTTATGGACTATGCCGAGACCCCACTCGGCCTTCTGATCCTGTTCGGCTTCACTTGGGCGCTGTCGTTCCATTTCCTCAACGGCATTCGCCATCTCGCCTGGGATCTGGGCTACGGCTTCGAGAAGCGCACCGCCACCCAGTCCGGTTCGCTGGTCTATGTGCTGTCTGTGGTGCTGGCCCTGGGCATTTTCGCCTTCGCCTGGACAGGGCACGGGGGATATCTGCAATGAGTTCGCTGGAAACACCCCTGCACAAAGTCCAGGGCCTGGGCGCGGCCCATTCCGGCACAGGCCATTTCTGGCGCGAGCGGCTTACTTCGGTCGCGTTGATTCCACTGTCGCTCTGGTTCGCTTATGCAGTTCTGGGGTTGATTGATACCAACGAAGTCGCGGTGGTGAGCTTTCTGGCCCATCCTTGGAACGCGATCCTGATGGCCGCATTCGTGGTGATATCATTCTATCACCTCAGCTTGGGCCTGCAAGTGGTAATCGATGATTATGTCCACACCGCGGGCACCAAACTTTTTCTCAGACTTCTGATCACTGTCCTTTGGATCGCCGGAAGTCTTGTCAGCGTCTTCGCCCTGGTTCGCATCGCCGCCCTATAGCCCCGATAGAGAATTTTCATGCCCGCTTATGAAATTGTCGATCACACTTTTGATGTCGTCGTGGTAGGCGCGGGTGGCGCGGGCCTGCGCGCCACGCTCGAATGTGCGATTAAGGGCCTGAAAACGGCGTGCATCACCAAAGTATTTCCCACCAGGAGCCACACGGTGGCGGCGCAAGGTGGCGTGGCCGCGGCTCTGGGCAATATGGGTGACGACGATTGGCGCTGGCACATGTACGACACCGTCAAGGGATCGGACTGGTTGGGCGACCAGGATTCCATAGAATATCTGTGCCGCCATGCGCCCGAAGCGGTTTACGAGCTGGAGCATTTCGGCCTTCCCTTTTCGCGCACCGAGGATGGAAAAATCTATCAGCGCGCCTTTGGCGGCATGACGAGCAACTACGGCAAAGGCATCGCGCAGCGCACTTGCGCCGCCGCGGATCGTACAGGTCACGCCATGTTGCACACGCTTTACGGCCAATGCGTCAAGCATGAAGTGAATTTTTTCATCGAATATTTTGCGCTCGACCTAATCATGGAAGACGGCACGGTCCGGGGCGTAATGGCCTGGAATTTGGATGACGGAACGATCCATCGTTTCCGTGCCCATCGGGTGATCCTTGCTACTGGGGGATATGGTCGCGCCTATTTGACCTGTACTGGCGCCCACACCCAAACTGGCGACGGTAACGCTATGGTGCTGCGCGCCGGCCTTCCGTTGCAAGACATGGAGTTCGTACAATTCCATCCCACCGGGATTTTTGGCGCGGGCGTCCTGATTACCGAAGGCGTGCGTGGCGAAGGCGGATATCTCACCAATTCGGAAGGCGAGCGTTTCATGGAGCGCTACGCGCCGAATGCCAAGGATCTGGCTTCGCGCGACGTCGTGTCCCGCGCGATGACTATCGAAATTCGCGAAGGCCGCGGCGTCGGTCCAAACAAGGACCATATCAATCTTCATCTCTCGCATCTCGATCCCAAGATCATCCATGAGAGGCTGCCCGGCATCTCTGAATCGGCTCGCATTTTCGCCGGCGTGGACGTCACCAAAGAACCGATCCCGGTGCTTCCCACCGTTCACTACAATATGGGCGGCATTCCCTGTGCCTATACCGGCGATGCATTGACCCTCGCTCACGGCAATCCCGACAGTATCGTGCACGGCCTGATGGCAGTCGGCGAAGCGGCGTGTGTTTCTGTGCACGGCGCCAATCGCCTGGGCTCAAATTCGCTGATCGATCTGGTGGTGTTCGGGAAAGCGGCCGGCCTGCAGGCTGCCAAGGAATTGCGCGGCAACCCGCCCCATCAGGACCTGCCCAAAGATGCCGGCGATCCCGCATTGGCGCGGCTGGATCATTTCCGCAATGCCAAGGGACCCATTCCCACAGCCAGGCTTCGCGCCGCCATGCAGAAGGCGATGCAGGAAGACGCTGCCGTGTTCCGCACAGGCGAATCGCTGGAGCAAGGCAAGGGGCGCATCCATGAGATCTATGCCCAGCGCCGCGACCTGGGCGTGACCGATCGCTCCATGATTTGGAACACCGACTTGGTCGAAACATTGGAATTCGACAACTTGATTCAACAGGCCGTGGTGACCATCGAAGGTGCCGCTAACCGGCTGGAAAGCCGAGGCGCGCATGCGCGCGAAGATTTCCCCCAGCGAGACGACCAGAACTGGATGAAACACACCCTCACCTGGCTCGATCCCGAGACGGGAAAGACCCGGATCGATTATCGCCCGGTGCACAGTTACACGCTCACCCAAGACGTGGAATACATCCCGCCCAAGGCTCGCACCTATTAGCTGCAAAGGAACTCTTGTTCCGATCCCGGCGTTATTAACCCTCGGGGTGTTATGCCGGACTGTTCGCATGAAATGCTTATTGGTGGCATTGGTTCTGTTGTTCTGGGCGCCTGCTTTGGCGCAGGCGGCTGCTCCGTCCACGGCCATGACGCCGACGCCCGACGATCGCGCCAAGCAATGGCTGACCCTGGTAGACGACAACAATTACGCCGATGCCTATAAGCAGATGGGCGCTTCGGCGCGGGACAAAGTCAGCCAGCAGGATTTCACGGCTAAGATTGGCGGCGAGCGCACACCTTTGGGCGCTATGTCATCGCGTACGCTGAAGGACGTCAAACTTGCCAAGACTCTCCCCGCCATGCACGCCGGCCAGTACGCCGTGGTGCGATATGATTCTGCTTTTGCTCACAAACCCGCGGCGGTGGAATCGATCACGCTAGAGTCCGAAAATGGCGCCTGGTCGGTGATCAGCTATTTCATAAATTGATTCATTAATTGTCGGGGCGATCGTCATTCTTCGGGGGCGGTTCGGCCCCATTATCGCCTTTATCCGTTCAGAATGTGTTCAAGTTCGCCTGTTCACGCTGATCACACTTGGAGCAATGAGGAGATGGGAGATTCGCATGACCGCTAAGCGCGTTATTTTGATGACTAGCGCGGCGCTTTTGTCCATGAGCACGATCGCCATGGCACAACCGGCGCCGCCGCCGCCCAACGATCCCTATGGCTATTACAGCCAATACGACCAAGAAGGCTATTATGATCGAGATGGCCGATATCGTCATATCCGCCACGAAGATGAGGATTACGGGCCGCCACCCCCGCCCCCGCCTCCTCCGCCCCCGGCCTATTATGAGCCGGGCCGGTATGAGCAGGACTGCCACCGCGGCAACGCGGCCGCCGGCACGATATTTGGCGCGCTGGCCGGCGGACTGATTGGCGGCGCGGCCAGTCACGGCAACGGCGGCGCAGTAGTGGGCGGCGCCGTTCTGGGCGGACTTTTGGGCAACGCGGTGTCGCAAGACATCGACTGCAACGACCAGCCCTATGCTTATCGCATTTATGCGGATGGTCTGAATGGCGACGTCGGCCGCCGGTATGAGTGGCGCCATGACGATGCGTATGGTTATTTCACGCCGGTGCGCGAATATAGCCGGCGCGGTGTAATCTGCCGCGATTTCACCGAAACGTCCTACCGTCCCGATGGGCGCAGCTTCACGCGGTCCGGCACGGCCTGCCGCCAGACGGACGGCAATTGGCGCTTCGACTGAGAAACAAATGTTGCCGATCAGTCCCCGGCGAAAATGCCGGGGACTTTTTTACTGACGTTACTCCCTGGCAAGCGAAGTTGAGGGAGGCGCAGCTAGCCGCACTGCCCATCGTTCGAGCTCAAACGTTCGCCTCTCAAACCCCTGGACCAATTCTTCCCTGATCGGTCGCGGCTCCGGGCCTTTCGCTTAAGGGCGGCCGCGCGGCTGTCGCCGCCTCCTTTCCTCATTCACAAAATCTTGTCGAATGCGCTTCACGCATTTTTCTCCGGCCAGGGCAAAAAAAGAATAGGCTGTGGATAAGCGCAGTGATTCCTTTAAGGGGCCGGCCGGAGTGCAGCATCGCACCGTGGTTCTATCCTGCCGTCAGCGGCTTGTTCGTCACCGCTCCGGCACAACGCCTTTCTCAAACATTCATCATCACATGGAGCAGGTATGGCAAAGCGCTCGCAGCGTACCAAGTACCGTGAGAATTATTCCGCCCAAGAAAATGTACACTCTCTCTTTCCCGGCCATCCTTGGAGTCCGCACGACCGCGATCAAGAAAATCGCGATCGCCGCTATGTGAAAAATGTCCGGGCCATGAGCACGGCCCAGCAACAATTGATGGATGCGGTCGACACGCAAAGCGTGGTCCTCGCGCTTGGCCCGGCGGGTACCGGCAAGACTTATCTCGCCATCGCCAAGGCGGTGGAAGCACTGGAAGCAGGTAAGGTACAGCGGATTGTACTGTCACGTCCGGCAGTGGAAGCGGGCGAATCCCTTGGGTTTCTGCCCGGCGACCTCACGGAAAAACTCGCGCCCTATCTTCGCCCTCTTTACGACGCGCTTACGGAACGGCTGGGCACCAAGCGTCTTAAAGCGCTTCTGGGAGAAGGCACCATCGAGATCGCGCCGGTCGCCTACATGCGCGGCCGTACCTTGAGCGAATGCTTTGTGGTGATAGACGAGGCCCAAAACTGCACGTATGGCCAGATCAAGATGCTCCTTACGCGTCTCGGCTGGCGCTCAACCATGGTGCTCACCGGCGATCCCGACCAGACCGATCTGTTGCCGGGCATGTCGGGCCTCAGCGAAATCGCGCGCCGGCTGGAAACGATCGCGGAGATTCCAGTGGTGCGGCTCACCGAAGGCGACATCGTGCGCCATCCCTTAGTGGCATCCATGCTGACGGTGCTGTAGCCACCACCCCTCCTCCATTCCGGGTTGGCCCCCCAGTCTGGGTTGGGCTCAAGAACCGTACAGCCACCCCCCGCCAACGTGCCCCTGCACGCGCGGGGCGAGCCTGAGCGTAACTCTATTTCACGACGGTGTAGGCGGTAAGGATTCCCATGCCGATGGCGAAGGCCCAATATCCAGAGACCGCTACGGCGATGATGTAGGCCAGGTCCGAGCAGCCCTCCTTGCGGTAGGAGCGGGTGGCATTCTCCAATAAGACGATGGGACCGGCGAGCGCCATCACGGCGTAATGCAAAACCGTTTCAACCTTGCTCTGTGGCTTCCTCGCTATCAGCCGGTGGATATTGGCGATAATCGCCGAAAGCGTAATTCCCCCACTCACCGCGAACAGGAAGACAATCAGGTCGTGCAAAAATCGATCGCCCAAAATTTCTCTCATGTATCAACTTGGTGCTGCATGATGCTTCCAGGCCACGCACTGCAAGAATTGGGCAAGGCCGGCCCAATTCAGGGCTCGCGCTCTGCGCGGAATGGTAAACAAACGAGATGCGAGAATGGGCGGTAAATTGACCGAAGACGGTGAAATTCAGCAACATTCCGGCTGGCTTATTCCTTTTGCCGTGGCGGTTGCCATCGCACTGCTGTGTGCGGCCCTGCTCCTGTACTATTTGCGACCGTTTGCTTTGGGCCGGAATGGGACTGCCCCATTCAGGGACAGCCGCGACAGCGCTGCGGCAATCCCGGTCACCGTTGGCAGGCAGACGTTCATCATCCCGCGCCGTTATCTCGAACCGGGTACACGCGGCGGAGGCGACAGGGTTGATTTGGTCGCGGCCCTTCCCGACATGCGGGGCTTTACCGAGAACGATGCCGAATTATTCGCCGCTAATGCTCCGGACTCGCCCGTGGTGCATCTTCTCATACGCGGCAACCGGAACGCGCCTGATACGAATGACCGCTTTCAACGCATCTACCTACCTTACGTCACCAATCCACAAGGTGAAAAAAGCGCGTACGGCCTCACCTATTATTCATTTAAACCTGGCTCGGGCTATGGCGGCGACGATCTTTACGCCGGACCCACCAAGGACCTCCTTTTCCTTTGTGAACGTCCGGCCCAGGACGTTCCCAGTCCCAATTGTCTGACGATCGACCGGAGCCTCGCGCCCGGCGTGAACCTCTCCTACCGTTTCAAGCGGTCCCAGCTGCCGAATTGGCGGGCCATCGAGGACGGGGTCAGGCGCCTAATCGCCAAATTTCGCCGGTAAAGGATTACGACTCAGCTCGCGCGGCTGGCCGGCGGTTCAGGCAGGTCCTGTTCCAGGATCGCCATGTTGAAGGCGTAGGAGATCTCACCGTCCTCCTCGTCCTTGAACAGTACCCCGATGAATTCACCATTGACATGAACTTCGACGGAATCCTGCTGCTTGGGCCGCTCGACGATCGTGATCGTGTCAAGGCGAAACAAGTTTCGCAGGTATTTTTCAAGGCGCCAAAGCTCGGCACGGGTCATGCGGTCCTCATCATGCTAGCGTTCACGTGACATGGCCGGAAGCCCCGGTCAAGCGCAAGTGGCCGCTCAACAAAGCAAAGTCAGCCGGTCACATCCTGATCGTCAATCAAATGATCCATTTCTTGGGACGGGCGTTCAGGCCCGGTGCAATGAATCAGCTTGGCGGGAATACCAACCGCGGTACATCCCGGTGGAACGGATTTCAATACCACAGAGCCCGCGCCGACCCGGCTGTATTCACCGATCTCGATATTGCCAAGGATCTTGGCCCCCATCGACAGAAGAACCCCGCGGCGGACCTTGGGGTGACGGTCGCCGGCGCCTTTGCCAGTGCCACCCAATGTCACGCCGTGCAGCATTGAGACATCGTCCTCTACCACCGCTGTTTCGCCGATCACGACGCCGGTGGCATGATCGATCATGATGCCGCGCCCAAGTCTTGCGGCGGGATGGATGTCCACTGCGAAGAGCGCCGAAATCCGGCTCTGGAAAAACAGCGCCACCGGCTTGCGGTTTTGCCGCCACAACCAGTGGCCTATGCGATAGCTCTCGATGGCATGAAAGCCTTTGTAATAAAGAAATGCCTCCGCGAAGGAATGACAGGCTGGATCGCGGTCCAGAACAGCGGAGAGATCGGCCCGGATCGCTTCGCCGATTGCAGGATCGTCATTTAGCGCCTCCTCGAACATCTCCCGAGTGAGCAGTGGATCGAGATCGTCGCCCCCGAGCTTGCGGGCCAGATGATACGACAGAGCATTTTCCAGCCGATCATGTTTCAAGATCGTGGCGTGGATGAAGCTGGCCAGCACCGGTTCAGCGTTCGCCATCGCCTGGGATTCTTCTCTCAGTTGCGCCCAAACCGGATCGCAGTTCGCCAATCTCTCATGGGGTATCGCCATGGGGGCCTTTTACCACACGTATTTATGCGTTTTCAAAACAGGGTCGCTTTCTTTAGTTTCCCGCTGGATTCTTCCACATCATTACCGGGAAATGCGATGACCGCCGACAAGCCCAGCCTCAACCATCCCGCCCCGGAAGCCCTGGACCTGCTCCTGACCCGCCGTTCGGGCTCGGCAAAAGCGATGGGGGCGCCGGGCCCGTCCAAGGCGCAACTTTCTGTCATCCTTAGGGCGGCAGCACGCGCGCCGGATCATGGCAAGCTCTTTCCTTGGCGCTTCATCGTGTTCGAGGGGGAAGCGCGCGGGCGTTTCGGCCAGATACTAGGGGAAATTTTGGAAGCGGAGGGCGAGCGGGAAAGACAGATCGACGAAGAGCGAAGAAGGTTTTTGCGGGCGCCTGTGGTGGTGGGCGTGATCTCTGCCGCGCGGGAGCAGATCAAGATTCCCGTATGGGAACAGGAATTGTCCGCCGGCGCGGTGTGCCAGAATCTACTGATCGCCGCCCACGCGTCGGGGTTTGTCGCCAATTGGATCACCGAATGGTATGCCTATCATCCCACGGTCAAGGAAAGACTAGGATTGAAGGCTGGGGAGCGCGTCGCCGGTTTTGTCTATATCGGTACTTCTACGGTGGCGCTGGAAGAACGCCCTAGGCCCGACATGGACAAGGTCGTGAGCTATTTCTGATCCTGGCCTCAAGCAGCGAAGCGGTAGGCCAAAATAATGAGGCCTCAAGCAGCCAAGCGGTAGGCCATCAATTATGCCTCAAGTGGCTAAGCTGCAGCGCGAGCTGTGATCATATCGCGGGCCAACGGCGCGAGCCTGGGCGAGCCGCAGGAAGACCAAAATCACGCATAGGCCAGAAACAAGCCATAGCCCACGATGGCCAGGCCCACCAAAGCGGGAACAAGGGATATGTGCCAAAAGTCCATGAAACAGCCTCTAACTGTCGAGGCTGTTAAATGGTCGCTCCAGCACTGGGAAAAAGGGCCGGGCCGCGCGCACGCGATATGCGAAACGCGCATATCCTCGTAATTTCTAAAGGATTCCGAGCACCTTATGGGTCTGCAACGAAAGCCTCCATTGCGGATGGGCTAGGCAATACGCGGTCGCGGCTTCTGTGTTGGCCGCGCGCCGCGCATTGTCCATGGGCTGCAGGAAGAAATGCGCGAAATTCTGGTCGGCGAAACACTCCGGCGAAGCACCTTCCTGGGGGAAGACCAGCTTGAGTTCATTGCCGCTGGTGAGTTTTTGTTCCGCATTGGCTTTGGGGCTGACGCAGATCCAGTCGATGCCCGGCGGCGGCAGAAGCGTACCATTGGTTTCGATACCGATCTCGAAACCCTCTGCTTTCAGCGCAACCACTGCCGCATCGTCGAGCTGCAGCAAAGGCTCGCCACCGGTGCACACCACATAAGGTTTGCCTTTGGATCCGCCCGGCCATTGTTTTTTTACCGCCCGAGCCAATGTCTTCCCGTCGGCGAACTTGCCGCCATTGGGGCCATCGGTGCCTACGAAATCTGTATCGCAAAATTGACAGACCGCCTGCGGGCGGTCCTTTTCCTGCCCGGTCCACAAATTGCAGCCGGAAAAACGCAAGAAGACGGCTGCACGGCCGGTTTGGGCGCCTTCGCCCTGCAGAGTGTAATAAATCTCCTTGACGCTATAGGTCATGATTCAAACTTTGAAACTCGAGGACATTGAACTTCTCAAACCCTTTGGCGCGCAGATCGCAGGCGGGACAGGCGCCGCAGCCATAGCCCCATTCGTGCCTATGCGAACGGTCGCCTTCATAACAAGTGACGCTTTCCTCCACGATCAAATTGATCAGGGAAGCGCCGCCCAGATCTTTTGCCAATTGCCATGTCTGGGCCTTGTCGATGAACATCAGCGGCGTATGAATTCTAATTTCCTGCGCCAGGCCCAGCGAAAGCGCCTTAGCGGTGGCCGCCATGGTCTCGTCCCGGCAATCGGGATAGCCCGAGAAATCGGTCTCGCACATGCCACCCACCAAATCGCAAATGCCACGGCGATAGCCCAAAGCCGCCGCCGCGGTGAGGAACATCAAATTGCGCCCCGGCACAAACGTATTGGGAAGACCATCCAATCCCATCGCAATCGCCATGCCTTCGGTCAGGGAGCTGCCGCCAATGGCGCGGGGCGCGCTTAAGGGGATGAGATGATCTTCGCCAAGTTTGCCTTTCCATTTCGGGAAGCACGCCATGGCTTCACGGATCCTGGGCCGCGCCGTCAGTTCCTGGGCATGACGCTGGCCGTAGTCGAACCCGACGGTTTCGACGCGATCGAAACGCGACAGCGCCCATGCCAGACAGACGGTGGAATCCTGTCCGCCGGAAAACAGCAGCAAAGCCTGAGATTTTGTCATCGACGGTGTCTAAACCATATCCCTCGAAAACACACCAGTGCGCCGCGCGATTGTGGCAGGTCACGCAATATGAGAGATTGCGTTATCTTATTCCCGAAATTCTCCGTCGAGGGCCAGTAATTCAGAGCATGATTTTTGCCCTTCACCCCCTCTTTGTGCTTTCCGGTTTCGCGGTTGGGTTTCTGGTCGGGATGACCGGCGTGGGCGGAGGCGCGCTCATGACGCCGCTGCTGATCCTTTTGTTCCACGTCCATCCCACTACGGCGGTGGGCACAGATCTTCTTTATGCCAGTATCACCAAAAGTTGCGGCACGGTGGTGCACGGATTCGCCCGTAATATCGACTGGCGGATAGTGGGCCGCCTGGCCCTGGGTTCTATTCCCGCGTCCCTGCTTACCTTGGCCGCATTTTATCTCTTCAAAGTGGACCAGGAGACGCTTAATGCACTGATCACGCGCGTTCTGGGCTTCGCACTATTGGCTACCGCCTTGGCGCTGGTATTCCGGAAATATCTATTGGACTCTTACTCCCGACGCGTGGGCGCTTTGGAGGATAAGAAGACTTTTCGCTTCACGGTCGCCACCGGCGCTGTTCTGGGAGTGCTGGTGTCTGTCTCTTCCGTGGGGGCTGGCGCGCTTGGCGTGACCGCCCTGATCGTGCTTTACCCCAAATTGCCCGTGGTCAAGATTGCCGCTTCCGACATTGCCCACGCCGTGCCGCTTACATTGGTGGCGGGGTTGGGGCACCTTTTAAGCGGAGGGATTGACCTCACCGTACTGGAATCTCTCCTCGTGGGCTCCCTCCCCGGCGTTATAATCTCCAGCCTGTTCGCCCCCCGCCTGCCCGATCTGGCGTTGAGGCTTCTTTTGGCCGCCACCCTCACTATTAGCGGCCTGCGCCTTCTCGCCTGATGAACGACCGCACCCGTCCCCGCGCATGGCAGCGCATGTTGAGCGGCAGGAGGCTCGACCTGCTGGAGCCTAGCCCCCTGGATATCGAGATTGGGGATATCGCCCACGGCTTGGCGCGGGTTGCTCGATGGAACGGCCAGACCAAGGGTGCGCATGCTTTCTCGGTCGCTCAGCACTGCGTAGTAGTGGAACGGCTGGTGGCCGAACTGAGCCCCAGGTTGACCAGGCAAGCCAGGCTGATGGCCCTGCTGCACGACGCGCCAGAATATGTTGTCGGCGACCTCATCAGTCCATTCAAAGCGGCGATTGGGATCGATTACAAATACTTGGAGCTGAAACTTCAAGCATCTATTCATTTGCGCTTCGGTCTGCCCGCCATGGTTCCAGCGCCCCTCGCCAGATTGTTGAAAAGAGCGGACCGTCTTTCTGCCTTTTACGAGGCAACCCAACTGGCGGGGTTCGATGAAAAGGAGGCGCGGCGCCTGTTCGGCAATCCCCCCGCCGGGGCTAAAACGCCCCGGTTGGTTCCGCTTCCCACAGCAGAATCTCAGGCCCAATTTTTGGAGCGATTTCACCGGCTCGCCATGCGCTAGATGATAGATTTAAATCCATGCCTCAAGTTCTGGTTACCCCGCTCTCCGGCCTAACCGACGCCTTGGAACAGTACCGCCCGTCGCACCTAGTCACGTTGCTGTCACCGCTTTACATGATACCAACGCCCGATGGCTTCGACCGGAATCGGCATCTTCAGCTTGCGCTGGACGATGTCAGCGACCCCTTGGCGGCCGATTTCCCTCCGGGGCGCGAGCACATCGACCAGCTGCTCGCTTTTTCCCGGCAATGGGACCAGCAGGCGCCGTTCCTGATCCATTGCTGGGCCGGCATAAGCCGGTCCATGGCGTCCGCTTTCACCGTACTCTGCGACCGGCTGGGCCCAGAACGCGAAATCGAGATCGCGCTGGCGATGCGCCGCCGCGCGCCCCACGCCAGCCCCAATGCGCTTTTGGTGCGTCATGCCGACGCCGCATTGAGCCGCAATGGCCGCATGATCGCAGCGCTGCAGGCGATGGGTCCGCCCGTGTTGAAGTTGGAAGGTACCGCCACCGCTTTTCCCCTGGCCGGCTTGTGAGCCAGCCCCCCATAAGCATCGGCCTTTCTGCGGCGATTGTTTCGGTCGAAAAAGAGAATCCCTGCGCCCTGGTTGTGACGCAGGAGGACGGCGAAGATGCGCTGCCTTTCGGACCTTTTGATCCCGAATCGCAGCGCACTTTGGAGCAGGGTTTGCGCAAATGGGTGGGCGAGCAGACCCGGTTCGATCTTGGCTATACCGAACAGCTTTACACATTCGGCGATCGCGGACGGCATCTACCTTCGCCGGGACCTGGGAACGCAGACGGAACTCGCGTGGTCTCGGTAGGTTATCTCGCGCTTACCCGGCAGAGCGAAGACGATGCCAGCGAGGGCAAGCGCGAGACGCGTTGGCGCGGATGGTACCATTATTTTCCCTGGGAAGATTGGAGAGGCCCCAAGCCGCAGATGATCGATTCCGTCATCCTGCCCAAGCTTAAAGCCTTCGTGAAAGGTGCAGCCAATCCGCAAGGAGCGGATTTGCGGCGTGACCGGGTGCGGCTATGCTTCGGTGCCGATGGAGTGGCATGGGACGAAGAAAAAGTACTGGAGCGTTATGAGCTCCTTTACGAAGCGGGATTGGTACAGGAAGCGAGCCGCGACACAGCCAAATCCGGTAGACGCCCGGACCCCGCTGGGATGCTGGGCGCGGCTATGGTGTATGACCATCGCCGCATCTTGGCTACTGCAATCGCGCGGCTCAGGGGCAAGATGAAATACCGCCCTGTGGTATTTGAGCTGATGGCGCCATCCTTCACGCTTCTCGAATTGCAGCGCACTGTCGAGGCGCTTTTGGGGCTTCGTCTGCACAAGCAGAATTTTCGCCGCCTCGTGGCAGAGCAAGGTCTGGTGGAAGGTATGGGTAAATTCACGGCCTCGACGCGCGGCAGGCCGGCCGAATTGTTCCGCTTCCGTCGCGAAGTGTTGCGCGAGCGCCCCGCCCCTGGCTTGAGATTGGGTGCGCGGCGTTGAAACTCGGCCCAACATTTGCGAATTTGGCGGCACTTCTCAGGGAGACAGGCATGACATGGCGGTTGATTTTGGTTGCCGGGCTAAGTTTGGCTTTGTCGGGCTGCGTCCTTTATGTGCCCAGCGACGGCAATCCCAACGGCTACTCCTACCTGGGAAGCGCTGGAAGCACGTACGAGCCGACCGTCAATCCTCCCCGTATTATGGGCCAAGTGAGTTACAATCCTTCCGCTCCGTTGCCTGAAACCACCCAGCCGCCCGGACCAAGCGGCGCAGCACTCTCAACGACCACGCCCGCAATGCCGCAGCGATAAAAATCGGCCCCTGTCCGGTTGACTCCTAGTGCAGTTGGTATATAACCAAATGGATATTTAACCATATGGTTATATGGACAAGCTTTCGGTCGCATTCCAGGCTTTGGCCGATCCCACCCGCCGGGCCATTCTGGCGCGCCTGGCCTTGGGCGAAGCGTCGGTCAATGACTTGGCCGAACCCTTCGACATCAGCCAGCCCGCAATTTCCAAGCACCTCAAAGTGCTGGAGCGCGCGGGCCTGATTTCGCGGTCGCGCGAGGCCCAATACCGGCCCTGCCGGTTGGAGCCTGAGGCGTTGAAACGCGTGGACGAATGGCTGGAGGAGTATCGCCGTTTGTGGGAGGCGCGGCTCGACCGCTTGGAATCCTATCTTGCCAAATTACAGCAATCGAAAAAGGGCAAAACGCCATGACGATGACCATCTATGCCGAACGCAGCGTCACTCTTGTCCGTGTCATAAAGGCGCCGCGTGATCTCGTGTGGAATGCCTGGACCGACGTTGCCATGCTGAAGGAATGGTGGGGGCCAGAGCAATTCACCAATCCTCGTGTGGAAGGTGATGTCCGGGTTGGCGGGGTGATGCACATCACCATGCATGGCCCCAAAGGCTCGCCATTCGACATTGATTTCCCAATGGTCAAGCGCTACCGCGAGGTCGTGCTGGGCAAAAAGCTCGTATTCGACAATGAGCCGCTCGGTCCCAATGGCGAGAAGCTGATGGAAGGCCTCACCGTCGTCACGTTTGAAAGCCATCCCGAAGGGACGCTTGTTGAAGTGACGACTAGCGCCAAAGCCTTGGTGCCCGAAGCGGTAGGCATGCTGGGCGGCATGGACCAAGGCTGGAGTCAGAGTTTGGATAAGCTCGCGCGCCTATTGGAAAAGTGAGCCGCGAGACCCGAAAGACTTCGAGATTTGTCTTTCAGGACTTTGAACTCCATCACGCCGGTCATTTTCATGGAGGCCTGGAAGTGATTGGCCAACTTCGGCGTGTGAATGAAGCGCGCTCGCCCAAGATCTACTCGCGTGCCTAAATGTTCACTAGGGGGCTCACGCTCGATTGCGTCTACTATATAGATGGCGACCGGCTTGCCCCCTGGTTCCCGGCACAATTGTTCCGAGAACTGTGTGTGCGGGCACTTCAGCCCCGACGGGACGCGTTATGACGCCGCATGGGAACGGCCGGGGGTGTGGCTACCGAATCCAGGGATTCCGGCTGGCTTAGCGGAAGACGCGAAGCTGCCCTCGCGAAACCGCCTGGTCTGGCGCCTTGACCTCGTTATGCTCACGTGTAGCATAAAGTTCATATCCGGCCCTTGAAGGCCGGGTTTTTTACCCCAGATATATGCTCGAATTGAGCATTATAGATGGGTTGGGGGGCTCGAGGAGGCCGGCAATGGGTGTGGAGCTTGCCTACACGGACGCGGTCGCCAAGGCCACCAGCGGTCTTTATTCACGCGTCGCCAAAGTCATTCCTGAGATCGAGTGGCCCGTCCATGCGCCCATGATCGCCGAGATCAATCGGCTTAAGCGCGAACGCCAAGCGGTGATTCTGGGTCACAACTACATGACCCCGGAAATCTTTCATTGCGTCAGCGACTACACGGGGGACAGCCTAGCTCTAGCTCGGGAGGCGGCGCGAACTAGGGCCAAAGTGATCGTCCAGGCGGGCGTGCATTTCATGGCCGAGACGTCGAAAATCCTCTCGCCGGAAAAAACCGTTCTGATCCCCGACACCAGGGCGGGATGTTCGTTGGCTGCCTCGATCACCGGCGCGGACGTTCGCCTGTTGCGCGAGAAACATCCCGGTCTTCCGGTCGTGACTTATGTGAACACCTCTGCTGACGTGAAGGCGGAAAGCGACATATGCTGCACCTCGGGCAATGCGGTCCAAGTGGTCGAGGCGATCGCCCGCGAATTCGCCACCAACACAGTGATCATGATTCCGGACCAATATTTGGCCCGCAACATTGCGGCCAAGACCGGAATCAAGGTGATTACTTGGGCGGGGTCTTGCGAGGTGCATGAACGCTTCACTGCCGCCGAGATCCGCCGCTTCCGCGAACAGCATCCGGGCGTTACCGTGCTTGCTCATCCCGAATGTCCGCCGGACGTGGTGGCAGAAGCCGATTTCGCCGGATCCACGGCCGCCATGATCGGGTATGTCGGACAGCATCATCCCAGCCGCGTAGTGATGGTGACGGAATGTTCGATGAGCGACAATGTCGCCGTCGAATATCCAGAAGTGGATTTCGTGCGCCCGTGCAATCTTTGCCCGCACATGAAGCGCATCTCGCTGGAAGGTATTCTTCATTCGCTTCGAACGATGACTTACGAAGTCAACGTGGATGAAACCATCTTGGCCCGCGCGCGCGTTTCCATCGAACGCATGTTGGCGGTGAAGGCTTAAAGACCAACATGGCGCGCGCGGACACCGTGATCGAAACCGATGGCGCCTTGATTTTGGGCGCCGGAATTGCCGGACTCTTTGCGGCGTTGAAGCTGGCGCCCTTCCCTTCCCTGGTGCTTGCGGGGTCGCGTCCCGGGCGCTCCGGCTCGTCCGCCTGGGCTCAAGGCGGGATCGCCGCAGCGATGGGAGGCGACGATGATTGGCGCCATCACTCCAGGGATACGATCGCCGCAGGCGTCGGTCTCTGCGATCCCGCCATCGTCGATTTGGTGACACGCGAGGCGCACGAGCGCATAGGCGATCTTGTTCAATTGGGGGTCCCGTTCGACCGTATGGGCGGCGGAGCCTTGGCTTTGGGCCGTGAAGCGGCGCATTCGCGCGCGCGCATCGTGCACGTGACCGGCGATCGCGCGGGCGCCGAAATCTCGCGTGTGCTGGCCGAACGCGCCCTGGAAACACCTTCGATCCAGATACTGGAAGGCTATCACGCAGTCGAGGTAGCGACGGAAGACGGCCGCGTGATCGGCTTGTTCGCTCGGCATGGATCGGGCCTTGACGCGAAACTGGTACTGTTCAAGGGCCGCGCCGTAGTTTTCGCCACGGGCGGCTTGGGCGCGCTTTATGGCGTCACCACGAACCCTGTCGAAGCGCGTGGCGAAGGACTGGGGATGGCGGCGCGAGCGGGTGCGATAATCGCCGATCCTGAATTCGTACAATTCCATCCCACCGCCATCGCGGTCGGACGCGATCCTGCGCCGTTGGCCACCGAAGCTTTACGGGGAGAAGGTGCAACTCTGATTGACGATCAGGGCGAGCGTTTCATGACATCGGTTCATCCCGACGCCGAGCTTGCGCCTCGTGACGTCGTCGCGCGCGCGCTGCATCGCCGGCTCGCGCAGGGCAAACGGGTCTTTTTGGATTGCCGCGGGACGATCGGTGTGGAGTTCGCAGCCCGCTTCCCTACTGTCCATGCCGCTTGCCTCGCCGCAGGCATTGATCCCGAAAAGCAGGCCATCCCAGTGGCGCCGGCCGCCCATTATCACATGGGCGGAATCGCCTCCGACGCGAGCGGACGCTCGTCCTTACCCGGCCTCTGGGTAGCGGGAGAATGCGCCTCAACCGGACTTCACGGCGCCAACCGGCTCGCATCCAATTCCCTGCTGGAGGCACTTGTGTTTGGTGCGCTTGTGGCCGCCGACGTCAAAGGCAGTGTGAAGCTGGGCGTGGCGCGGGGCGAGCCGCCCGCGCCGAAAGCTTGCGGTCTCGCTGCCCCGCCGCATGTGCTGCGTGCCGCCATGAGCAAGCACGCCGGACTGGAACGCAATGCCAACGGCCTCCATCAGCTTCTTGATGTGATCAGCCGGCTGGAACAAACGTCCGAGCCAGCGCTACTCAACATGCTGGCCGCGGCGCGGCTGGTGGCGGCTGGAGCGCTGGCACGGCAGGAATCGCGCGGGGCCCATTGGCGCCAGGATTTTCCGCTCACCAGGCATCCCGCCCGCGCCTTCTTGACTCTGGCGGATGCCCGAATAGTCGAGGGTCAGGCAAGCGGTGTCGCCGCAGTGCGCCGCGTCCATTCATGACCGCATCATTCCACGCACCGTCACGGCTTCTGGTCGAGCCCATGGTCAAAGCCGCGCTCCAGGAAGATCTGGGCCGCGCCGGAGATATCACGTCCGAACTGGTCATTCCCGCCGGCCAGAAAACCCTAGCCAGATTGGTGGCACGTCAGGAAGGCCGGATCGCCGGTCTCGCCGCCGCCGAGATCGCATTCCAGCTAGTCGATCCCTATGTGGTTTTTGAGGTCGCATGCGCCGACGGGAGCGCGGTAAAGGCCGGCGAGACGCTGGCGACGGCCAGTGGACCTACGCGCGCGATCCTCACCGCTGAGCGCGTTGTCTTAAACTTCCTGGGACATCTCTCCGGCGTAGCCACCGCCACCGCCCGGCTGGTGGATGCGGTGAAACACACCAAGGCGCGCATCGTCTGCACGCGCAAGACGCTTCCCAATCTACGAATTCTGGAAAAATACGCTGTGCGTTGCGGCGGTGGATTCAATCACCGTTTCGGCCTGGATGATGCGGTCTTGATTAAGGACAATCATATCGCTGCGGCGGGCGGCCTTGCGCCTGCTCTGGAGCGAGTGAGAAGCGGCCTGGGCCACATGGTCAAGATCGAAGTCGAGGTCGATGCGCTAACACAGCTTGAGGAGGCGCTCTCGCTTCGCGCCGATACTATTCTTCTCGACAATATGACCCTGGATGAACTTCGCCGCGCCGTGGCGTTAGCAAAGGGGCGCGCGGTGCTGGAAGCGTCCGGCAATGTCACCTTGGATACCGTGCGCGCGATTGCGGAAACCGGCGTGGATTACATTTCGTCAGGGGCCATCACGCACAGTGCACCCAACTTGGATATCGGATTGGATTTTTAGTTGTCGCCCGGCCGAAAGTAAGCGCCCGGCTCGGATGCGCGCTATTCAATTTTGCGCGCGCGTAACGCGGCCGTTTTTCCTGGCCGATGCTCCTCAGCTGGTGTGCGGGCCGTTGCGATAAAAGATGTGATTGCCAATCTGGGTAGTCTTTTCCAGTGCCGGCGCCCAGTCTGGCGTCACCGAGACCGCATGATAATTGGTGGCGCCTTCGGTAGAGTTTTTGCGCCAAGCTTGGCCCGTCAGGATCTGGGCGGCAAGCTGCTCCGCTTGACTCCAGGCCGGCGCTTCCTTGCGGCGATGGAGGTCACCGTTGCAGGTGAATGAGAATTGGCAACCGGGATGGCCGGCGCCCTCATAGACCACCGCGCAGATGGAATGGCCGTAATTGCCGGTATTCATGCGGTGATAGACCACCTCGGCCACCGCCTTTTCGCCCTGGGTACCTTCGCCCCGGGCTTCGTAGTAAAGCACCTCGGAAAGGCAGCGGTGCTCGGCCAAAAGTTGGGTCATTGCTGCATCAGGGCTGGGTGCAGCCGCTGGGATCACGCGGGTTAACGCGGGTGCAGACTTGGTTAGCGCTGCCTTCACTATGACAGGATGATTGGTGAGCGAAGCGCCAATGGCGGCGCTTGCGGTTGCGAGCACGATTGCGAGGGCGGCAATCAGCACGCGGTCCGACCGCGATAACGCGTCGTTCGTTTTCTTGGTCATTGGGTAATCAGACTCTTCGGTTCTCGGTTTCGCTTCGTCTATCTGGCTTTGATCTATTTCGCTTCTGCGTTTCTTGCCCCTTCTTCGGCATCGCAACGCTTTTGCTATTTCGATTAGGCTGGTTCGATTTCGCTACGTCCTCAAAAAAATTCCGAATTGCCCGTTCGCGGGATCGCCGGTTTGCCTTACGGAACCCAAATCGTCAAATAAAAATTTTTAGGAACTTATCAACAATTTTGGGAAGCGCCGGAAATACAACGATTTTTTCGCGTTAATCTTGTGGTGAATTAGGCTTATTTGCGGCACGCCAACGCCGCTTGCGCTGCGGCAAGCCGTGCGACAGGCACGCGGAATGGTGAACACGAGACATAATCTAACCCGGTATCGTGACAGAAACGGATCGAATCCGGATCGCCGCCATGCTCACCGCAGATGCCGAGTTTAAGTGCATTGCGTGTCATTCTTCCGCGCTCGGCTGCGATGCGGATCAATTCGCCCACGCCATCCACATCGATCGAGACGAAGGGATCGCGCGAGATCACGCCCTTGTTGAGATACTCGTTGATAAACATGCCGGCATCGTCGCGCGACAGGCCCAGCGTAGTCTGGGTGAGGTCATTAGTGCCGAAGGAGAAGAATTGTGCCGTTTCGGCGATCTCACCGGCGCGCAGGGCGGCGCGCGGCAACTCGATCATGGTGCCGATCAGATAGTCCGGCACTTTCCCTCGATTTTTCTTAATGTCGTCAGCGACTTGAGCGATACGCCGGGCCAGCCGGTCTAACTCCGCCTTGAAGCCAACCAGTGGGATCATGATCTCAAGCTCGACTGGTTTGCCGCCCTTTTCCATAACATTGGCTGCTGCTTCCAAGATCGCGCGCGCCTGCATCTCGTAGATTTCGGGATAGGTAATGCCCAGACGGCACCCGCGATGACCCAACATCGGATTGGATTCATGCAAAGCGGCGACGCGCGCACGCAATTTCTCTGCGGTGACACCGCTGGCTTTTGAGACTTCTTCAATCTCCTCCGGTTTATGCGGCAGGAATTCGTGCAAGGGGGGATCGAGCAGGCGGATCGTGACGGGCATGCCTTCCATCACCTTGAATATTTCCTCGAAATCACCGCGCTGCATGGGAAGAAGCTTGGCCAAGGCGGCCGCGCGCTCGCCTTCGGTATCGGCCAGGATCATCTGGCGCACAGCGATGATACGGTCGGCATCGAAGAACATATGTTCCGTGCGGCAAAGGCCGATGCCCTGGGCGCCGAATTTGCGCGCCGTCGCCGCATCGGCGGGCGTGTCGGCATTCGTGCGCACCTTGAGCGTGCGCATTCGGTCGGCCCAGCTCATCAACGTGCCGAAATCGCCGGTTAGCTCCGGCTGGCGCATCTTGACGGCGCCCTTATAGACCTTGCCCGAGGCGCCATCGATGGTGATGGTCTCGCCACGCTTGATGGTGAAACCGCCGCTGGTCATTTCACCCCTGCCGATGTCGATTTTCAGCGAACCGGCGCCCGACACGCAGGGTCTTCCCATGCCGCGTGCTACCACGGCTGCGTGGCTGGTCATGCCGCCGCGCGCGGTCAAGATCCCTTTGGCGGCGTGCATGCCGTGAATATCTTCGGGACTAGTCTCGGTGCGGACCAGGATCACGTCATGATGGTCGGCAGCGAGCTTTTCGGCCTCGTCGGCGGTGAACACGACCTCGCCAGTAGCCGCGCCCGGTGACGCGCCAAGACCTAAGGCGATCTCGGTTTTGGGCGCATCGGGATCGAGCGTGGGATGAAGCAGTTGGTCCAGCGCAGCCGGGTCCACGCGGGCGACCGCGATCTTCTCGTCGATCAGCCCTTCCCCAACCATGTCCACGGCCGATTTCAGCGCCGCCTTGGCGGTGCGCTTGCCGGATCGTGTCTGGAGCATGAAGAGCTTGCCTTCCTGCACGGTGAATTCTACGTCCTGCATGTCGCGATAATGCTTCTCCAACCGCTCGCCGATGGCGTTGAGCTCCGCATAAGCCGCGGGCATCGCCTCTTCCATGGACGGCTTCTTGCCGCCTTGACGCTCGCGCACGATCTTGGAGATGGGCTGGGGAGTACGGATTCCCGCAACCACGTCTTCGCCCTGAGCATTGATGAGAAACTCGCCATAGAGAAGTTTTTCGCCGGTGGCGGGGTCGCGCGTGAAAGCCACGCCGGTGGCGGATGTCTGGCCGCGATTGCCGAACACCATCGCCTGGACAGTTACAGCCGTGCCCCAATTTTCGGGGATATTGTGCAGCTTGCGGTAAGTTTTGGCGCGGGGCGATTGCCAGGAACCGAACACCGCTCCTATAGCGCCCCATAACTGCTCCTGCACATCCTCGGGGAATGGCCTGCCCAATTCCTTTTCGACACGCTTGCGGTACAGTTCGGCGATGCGCTTCAGATCGTCGGCATCGAGATCGGTGTCGAGCTCCACGCCTTTGGCGGCCTTCTCGTCGTCCAGAATTTCTTCGAATGGCGCGTGCTCCAGCCCCAGCACCACGTCGGAATACATCTGGATGAAGCGGCGGTAACTGTCATAAGCAAAACGGGCGTCGCCGGTAAGCCTGGCAAGGCCCTCGGTGGTGGCGGCGTTGAGGCCAAGATTGAGTACCGTGTCCATCATGCCGGGCATCGAGACGCGCGCGCCCGAGCGCACCGAAACCAGAAGCGGCCGGGCCGGATCGCCCAGATCACCGCCCGCAAGTTCGCCCACACGGTTCAATGCATCCAAGACCTGGCCCTGTAACTCGGATGGATAGGTTTCATTGTTGGCGTAATAGTAGGTGCACACTTCGGTAGTGATGGAAAACCCGGGAGGAACAGGCAGGCCCAGATTGCTCATCTCGGCCAGATTGGCGCCCTTGCCACCTAGAAGATTTTTCATGCCGGCCTGGCCCTCGGCCTTGCCGTCGCCAAACGCATAAACCCACTTCGTCATACGCTAACCGCCTTCTATTTTCGAAAAATCGCCAATCTGATGAATAGTCGCCCGCAGCATCGCTAGGAGATGGAGCCGGTTTTCCCGAATTTTTGGATCAGGAGCATTCACTTTGACCGTGTCAAAGAAAGCATCCACTGGAACGCGCAAGACCGCCATATGATGCATGGCTCGGGCAAAATCTTCCGACGCTAGTGCCGGCGCGATCTCGGATTTTGCTTTTTCCAATGCTGCGTGCAGGGCCTGTTCCGCAGCATCGGTCAAGTGCGTCTCATCCAGGTCCCCGGTATAGCTTTTCTTGTCCTTTTTCTCTTCGTCCTTGAGGATATTGGCTGCGCGCTTATACCCGGCCAAAAGGTTGACGCCGTCATCGGTCTTGAGAAAATTCTGGAGAGCTTCGACCCGCGCCACAAGGCGCACTAGGTCATCTTCATGGGTAAGCGCGAAGACCGCGTCGATCAGGTCATGGCGTACGCCTTTTTCGCGAAGCACGACTTTCAAACGATCGGCGAAAAAGGTCAGCAATTCGTCCGAAACCTTGAGCGGCAGGCGAAGATTGTTCTCCAAAAGGATACGGATCACGCCCAGCGCTGCGCGCCTGAGCGCGAAAGGATCGCCAGAGCCCGTAGGCTTTTCGCCGGCTGCGAAAAAGCCAGAAAGCGAATCCAGCTTGTCGGCCAACGCGACACTGATCGCGATCTTTCGGATCGGCACCGCATCCGACGGTCCCACGGGCTTGTAATGATCGCGGATGGAATCGGCGATGTCGGCGTCTTCCCTGTCATGCAGCGCGTAATAACGGCCCATCACGCCTTGGAGCTCAGGGAATTCACCGACCACGCCCGAAGTTAGATCGGCCTTGGCGAGACGCGCAGCACGCTCTGCTTTCATGGGATCGGCGCCAATTTTCCCGGCAATCTCTTGCGCCAACTTGGCGATGCGTTCTACCCGCTCAAACTGTGTGCCAAGCTTGGCGTGAAAGACAATGCCCTTGAGATCATCAATGCGGCTTACCAGTGTCCGCTTGCGGTCCTCATCCCAGAAGAATTTTGCGTCCGATAGACGCGCACGCAGCACGCGCTCATTGCCCGCCACGATCTCGATCCCCCCGTCGTCGGCTATCATATTGGCGGCCAGCGCAAAGCGGTTTGCCATCTTCCCGCTCTTGGGATCGCGAAGGGCGAAATATTTCTGGTGGGTACGCATGGAGGTTTGCAGGACCTCCGGCGGCACATCCATGAACTGATCTTCGATGGTGCCGATCAGGATCACCGGCCATTCCACCAAGCCCGCCACTTCGGCGAGAAGCCCCTCGTCCGGGATCAAGTCCAGCTGATGGATAAAGGCCGCTTGCTTGACGCCTTCGAAAATGATTGCGGCACGCTCCTCGGCATCCAACACCACAAGGGCCTTTTTCAGGGCTGCGGCGTAATCGTTGTAACGGCGGACTTCGATCTTGCCGGGCGAAAGAAAACGATGGCCCCTGGTATGGCGGCCGCTGGAAATACCCGCAAAGGAGAACGGCACAACCTCGCCGTCAAAAGTGCACAGAATAGAATGGAGCGGCCTCACCCAGCGCACGGACACGCCGGGCTTCCAGCGCATGGATTTGGGCCAAGGCAGCTTCGCCATAGCTTCGGGCAGGATTTCCGCCAGTACCGACGCGGTTTCTCGGCCTTCGCGTTCGATCACTGCGATATAGACATCGCCTTTGGGCGTCTTCTCGATCTTGAGCTGGTCTTTGTGCAAGCCCGTCTTTTTGAGGAAGCCGTCAATCGCGGCTTGCTGCGCGTCGATCTTGGGACCCTTTATTTCCTCTCGCATATCGGCCTGTTTTGCGGGCAAGCCGTTGACCGCAAGGGTAAGCCGGCGCGGTCCGGCAAAGGCTTTGATGCCTTCGAACAAAAGCCCGCGATCCGACAGCGCGCCCACCACGAGCCGTTCAAGATCGCGCGCTGCGCCCTGTTGCATGCGGGCGGGGATTTCCTCGCTGAAAAGTTCAAGCAACAGATCGGGCATCACCGGCCCTCGCGGGGCGTATATCGGCCCATTGGCGTTTCCAGCCAGGCTTCGCAACAGGCCTTGGCCAGGCCGCGCACGCGGGCGATGTAGGCGGCGCGCTCGGTGACGCTGATCACACCACGCGCGTCCAGAAGATTGAAGGCATGGCTGGCCTTGATGCACTGGTCGTAGGCAGGCAGCGCCAGTTTCGGCGTTACAAGTAATTCGCGGCACTGCTTCTCCGCCTCGGCGAAATGGTCAAAGAGAATGTCCGTGTCCGCGCGCTCGAAATTATAGGCCGAGAATTCCTTCTCGTTCTGGAAGAATACTTCTCCATAGCGGAACTGGTCGTTAAATTTGAGGTCGTAGACGAACTCCACATCCTGCACATACATCGCGAGGCGCTCGAGGCCATAGGTGATCTCGGCCGAGACAGGATCGCAATCGATCCCGCCCACTTGCTGGAAATAGGTGAATTGGGTGATCTCCATCCCGTCGCACCAGACTTCCCAGCCCAGGCCCCAGGCGCCCAGGGTGGGGCTCTCCCAATCATCCTCGACAAAGCGGATATCGTGCAGTTTGGGATCGAGCCCGATTGCTTTCAGCGATTCCAGATAAAGCTCCTGCACATTCTCGGGCGCGGGCTTTAGGATCACCTGATACTGATAATAATGCTGCAGGCGGTTCGGGTTCTCGCCGTAGCGCCCGTCCTTGGGCCGGCGCGAAGGCTGCACATAAGCGGCTTTCCAGGGATGGGGTCCCAGCGCGCGCAAGGTGGTCGCTGGATGGAAGGTGCCCGCCCCCATCTCATTGTCGTATGGCTGGAGGATCAGGCACCCCTTAGACGCCCAGAATTGCTGTAGCGTCAGGATTAGATCCTGGAATGTCTTCGCCTGCGGATTGGGCACTGATTTCCTCCGGAAACGCGCCGGAAACTATAGGCGGGTCCCCTATAGGGCAAGCGCGGCTTGGCCGCGCAATATGGCGTCGGCTTCCTTGGTATAAGCCCCGCTTGCGTCATGCAGAATCAGCCCCGGCAACAGGCAAAACGGGGCACGCGCGCCCTTTCGAGCTTGAACCAGCACCCGGCGCGCCGCTTCGCCCGCCCTGGGCCAAAGCGGAAATGCTCTGATACCCGTCTCCGGCAATGCCGCCAAGGCCTCGTTGAGCCTGTCGGCTCTCAGGATAGCGGTGAAACTTCCCCCCGAAACGCACCGTTTCAGCCCGGCCTCCAGCCAGTCGCGCAAGCTGCCCTCGTCCATTAGGGCTCGGGCGCGGGAGGGATCGGGAGAACTTTGCCCATCGCCGTGGAATGGCGGGTTCATGAGTACCGCGTCATATTCGCGCTTGAGATCCAGCGGCAGGGCGAAAGCATCTGCCGCGGCAAACCACACCCGCTTGTCTAAGGCGTTGGCGACGGCGTTCTCATTGGCAAGTTTGGCCAAAGCGGAATCGATCTCGATGCCGATGACGGAGACGCCGGAGAGCCGTGCAGCGAGACACAGGCTGGCAGTGCCCGCGCCAGCGCCCAATTCCAGGGCGTTTTCACAATCCGGCACGGCAGCAGCCAGCATCACCGCATCCAGTCCGGCGCGAAAGCCACTCTGGGGTTGGCCGACAACGATTTTGCCACCGAGAAATCTATCCTCCGTCATAGGCCCTCCTCCCTCGCGCACGCGAAGCATGCTGGCGGGGGGAGGTGATCGTAGCACGCTCCCGAGGATGCGAAGATCGGAGGGGAATCAAAACAATTCCGGTACGGCTTCGCGCAAAAGCTTTTCTGCGCGGGTAAAATCCTCATCCGCTACCATCAGGCGGCGCGGTACCATGGCCATGCTGCCATCCATGATGCTGGCATGGGTGTCGAAGACTATCGCCGCGATGCCTGATTCCTCCAGTACATGCGTGGCGTATGACAGCACCACAGGATTGTTGGTTTTGAGTACTACCCGCATATCAAAAGCTATATGCCTGTTTTTCCTGGTTCTTGTCACGTTCTAATCCAAGATGCACGGCCGCGTCAGCTACTTAGTCCGCCTGCGCCCTTATCCCGGCCCGTGTGGGACAAATGACAGAACGCGCTCGCGCAACGATGAGCCGTGAAGATGGTCGTGCCGCGCAACCACCGCGTGCACAAGTTCGGGTGTCGGGATTTCGTGTGGCGGCCGCTGCAGAAACGTCACCAACCAGCCAAGAACCCCCAAGCAGGGGTAAGCGGCGGTTCTTTGCTGTGCTAGATCTACCGCCGGCCATGCACCTGTAAAGGCGGTTAGCGCGGCTATCGTAGCAGAAAGGAAGAATGGCTTATGA
>Ga0126381_100000415_pt1 | contig 46530 bp, 37 predicted proteins | sample PanSoiMetPlot_28_FD_96465 | JGI IMG/M metagenome (GOLD analysis project Ga0126381, IMG submission 96465) | Tropical forest soil microbial communities from Panama - MetaG Plot_28 | ecosystem: Environmental > Terrestrial > Soil > Tropical forest > Bulk soil | place: Panama | collected 2016-02-17 | reverse complement strand
CAGTGTCCATTCTTCGGCCGATGTCGGGCGCGGAGGACAATACCGAGGCGAATCTTCGCTCGTTGTTTTCTCAAGAGTATCCGACGTTCGAGGTTCTGCTCTCGGTTCACATGGATTCAGATCCGGCGGTCACCGTTGCGCGTCGGGTGATGGCGGAGTATCCATCCATTCCTTCGCGGCTGATTGTCGCAGGAACCTCGCCCCTTCCTAACGCGAAGGTCTGGAGCCTGCGAGCGCTCATGCCCGAGGCGCGGAACGAAATTGTCGTGATGTCGGACAGCGATATCGCATTGGCGCCCGACTGCCTGGTCACGGCGGTGTCGGAGTTGGAGCAGCCCGGCGTTTCTTTAATCACGTGCCCTTACCGCGCGGTGGGTGGTCCGCGGTTCTGGCCGCGAATTGAGGCGCTTGGTCTGAATACCGATTTCCTTGCGGGAATGCTGACGCAGCGCATGCTGAACGGTATGGACTTCGCGATCGGATGTACGATCGCGACGCGGAAATCGGCGCTCGATCGCATCGGCGGGCTTGCGCTGCTGCAGCGGTATCTCGCCGAGGACTTCATGATGGGAAATCTGCTGCATGCGCGGGGTGAAAGGGTAATCCTGTCGCGCAGCGTGATCGGCCATTACATCGGCAACGGCGCCTTTGCGGAGAACTGGAAACACCGGCTGAGATGGGCGCGCAGCACGCGAAGGTCGCGCCGTACGGGCTACGCCGGAGAGATTTTCACGAAGCCTGTTGTTCTTTCGATCCTGCTCTGTCTGGCGGATCCGGTGAAGTTGTGGCCGGCCGTGGTGGTTGCGATGGCATTCCGGGCGACAGTCGCGTGGGCGACGGCGGGCATTATTCTCAAAGACCCGCTGATCCGGCGGCGGTGGTGGCTGCTTCCGGTTGAGGATATCTCGAGCTTTGTTGTCTGGGTGCTCGGGTTCTTTGGCAAGACGATACTGTGGCGAGGCCGGAAGCTGGTGGTCGCCCGTGACGGCGCGTTCGAAGCCGATGCTCAGTGAGCCCCGTACAGGGGCGCGACGGACACCGCGGCGAGGCCAATCACGAAAAGGGCCAGCATCGCGGCCACCAGGGTTCGCACGGAACTCTGCGCGCCCGCGAATTCCTTCCACACAATGAGTCCCCAGAGAACGGTGATCAGGGTGGCTCCCTGTCCCATTGCGTAGCTGACCGCGGGGCCGACTAAAGCGGGGCCTTCGGCGCGTGCGGCGACAAAGTTGGTGATAGCGCCGATGAACCAGAGAACGCCTCCCACCAGGCCGAGCAGATGATGCTTGCCCTTGCCACGGAAGTACTCGGTGAACTCCAGGGGCTCTCCCTGAATCGGAAGGTTCATGAAGAACAGGTTGTAGATAAAGGTTGAGAGAAGAACGCCCGCAGCGAAAATAAGCCCGATGGTGTAGGGACCGAGGCCGTTCTCGCCCTGCTTCGAGAGTTCCACAATGGGATAGAACAGGCCCATCAGTACGCCGCCAACGATCGACAGCAAGACCCCTTTTCCACTCGATGAAGCTTTCTTCTTTGCCCTGGCGACCGTCCGCGATGGCTCTCGAGGGGCGGCCGCTTCCGCAGCGACCGGCGCAGTTCTGTGTGCAGCGTACTGCCGCCACGCGAGCGAATCGAGAACAATGGCGACAAGGACCGCAAGGCATCCGGCTCCGAGCAGAAGGATGTTGCCGACGGGGTGGGTTACATAGCTCAGAACCACGCCGACGACCAGCGCGAGTCCGATTCCCACGGGAAATGCGACCGCCATTCCAGCGATGGAAATAGCTCCCACGATGAGCATGTTCGCCAGATTGAAGACCATCCCGGCGACGAATGCGAGCAACTCCTGCTTCTTACCGGCAAGCGAGAGATCGTCCATCACGGAGAAGCCATCGGTACCCAGCGTGCCGAATGTGAACGCGCAGATGATTGAGGCCACAAAAACGCCGATGGCGTAGTCGAAGTAGAAAAGTTCAAAGCGCCATTTGCCGGCTGCTTTGAAGGTGTTGGCCCAGGATCCCCAGCAGAGCATGCTCAGGATCAGCAATAAAAGGGAGGAAAGATAGCTACCGGGTAATATCATCGGCTGTCGAGAAGGGCCCGAGCCGGGTTCAGAATACCACAGGGTGGAAGGGCCCTTCCCGCGTAGTAATTCAGGCCGTATTCAAGCCCGCGATCCGATTCGGGCGCACAATTCGGATGTGTTTTCAGCCAGACGGGTCGGGCCGAGGCGAGTTGATCGATCGCGGGAAAGACGGCGAACTGGAACCAGAGAAATCCGCAGGCGGCGAGCCCGAAAGCGGCTGGGAAGGCAAGGTTTCGCGGAAGGAAAAAGAGGATCACCGAGATGATTGCCGCCGCTACGAGCCAGGGGACTAGCTGACGCCAAGGCAGGGCAACAGCGCTGAGCTTCGTGCCTAATGCCTGAGGTACGACCGCAGCCGCGAAGGGCAACGCGCCGAGAAGCAGGACCACAAGGACAACAAGACGAGACGCTTCCGCGGCGCGGTCAAGCCCGAGAGCAATCAACGCGCACAGCGCAGGCACGAGAGGCAGAACGTAGCCGGGCAGTTTGTTGAGCCCGGACGAAAAGAACACGAATCCGAATCCGCAGACCGCGAGCAGAATCTTCGCGCCTCGATCCCGCTGCCCTCGCAGCGCCAGAGGCATCAGCGTAAACCAGGGGAACAGCAGAAGAAGCAGGACGGGCACGTAATACCACCAGGGCTGCACGTGTTGCCGCTCGGGAGTGAAATACCGGCCAAACTGCTGCTCAAGGAAGAGCACGCGAAACCATTCGTAGCCGCCGCGAATATACGCGACGATATGCCACGGCAGCGCGACCGCGAAAAAAATCAGAAAGGGTTTGGGACGCAGCCATTCTTTGCGTCGGGAGAAATCGACTGCAAGAACGGAGACGAACAAAATGAGTGGAACAAGGCTTTTCGCAAGGACCGCGCATCCGAGAGCGGCGGCAGCCCATCCTGTCGATCCCTCAATCCAGAAAAGGACGGCGGCGGTAAAGAGCGCGGCGAGTGGGAGGTCCGTTACGGCGACGTGGCTATAGGCGAGCCATCCGGCAGAGGTCGCGAGCATGCCGACGGCGAAGTTCGCAACCCGCTCGTTCCAGATGCGACGGAGACGCGACCAAAAGAACGCGAGGAACGCGATGCTCAGCACGGCGACCGGTAAACGAGGCGCGAGTTCAGGACCGAGGCGGGCGCTGAAGCCCAATGCTCCCAGCCAATAGAGCAGTGGCGGTTTTTCAAACCATGGCTCGCCCCAGAGCTTGGGCAAAATCCAGTCGCCGGTACGCGCCATTGCGCGGGCGATATCGGCATAGCGTGGCTCGTCCTTACTGACCAAGCCCGTTCCGGACAGGTTCGCGAAGTACAGGCAACCAATGAGAATCGCGGCGGCAGCGAGCGCAACACGCCGAGGTGTCAGGCGAAATTCCAATCTATGAGTATGACCGGAGCTACTTGTCGAAGGTGACGGTGACGTCGGAACCGAACCTCTTGTAATCGTTGTAGCGGATGATCAGCTTCTCACGTATGGGACCGGAGCGGAAGTATAGGGTATCGTCAGCCGTGGTGGATGCCGGGAACCAGAATCCGTTTACCTGCTTCCGCACGGTGACAAACTTCGGGAAGAGGTTCTCTCGCTTCGCCGAAATAATCTGCGGCACGGCCTGACCTTCGCTGCGAACGACGGAGTAATCGTCTTTGCGAGCCCAGATCATACCGTCGAACTGACGTTTCCCCGAGAGGACATATTTCGGGCGGATGCGGAGGACCCAGCAGTCCATGCCATCAATCGGCTCGGAGCCTTTGAAATCGGCATCGTAATTCCAGATCTCATCGAGGGTGAGGACGAAAGGCTGAACATTGCGGATGTCCGCGAAGTCCTCGGGCGTCATGATGAGGTTCTTCAGGCGCGATACCGGTTCGCCTACGAAGCGTTCAGTTCGCTCGCCTTCGGGGGAGAAAATGACTTCGCGAGTTTCGCGGTACTCGCCGACACGCGAGCCATGCGGGTCGAGTTCCTGAAGCCAGACTGACTGCGTGTACGCGTAATGGCTGCGCTCCTCGGCGGTCTCACTTTCGCGCTGCGCAATATGTTTTGCGAGGTTGGCTGGCGGGTCTGAAGCGAAGGCGGGAAAGATGACTGCGAATGCTATTATGGCCGCGATGCCAAACTCACTCGCCCGCTTTGGGGCGGCGGTGGGAGTCGGCTGGGTGGCTCTTGGGTCGGCGGCGGTCGTATACGCCCGCATGAAAGGCATCCCGGCATGGGCGGCTGTTCCGATTGCCGCCGCGTTCCTCATCGAATTCATATTTTATCTGGCGCCGGCGTTCTGCCCGGAGCGTCTGCGGTCGCCGTGGCTGCTGGCGGGCGCGTGCGTATTGCCGTGGTTTGTGTACAGCATTCCAACGGGAGAATTCCATTTTGCGCAGCTAGGGGCGCTCGCGGCTATCGCGCTTACGATGTCCTTCTGGTTCGTCGCGCTACCCCGCAGCGGGTTTACCGATGCGCTGTTTCTCATCGTGGCGGCCGGGATCGCGCTCTCGAAGCTATTTGAGTGGATCTATCCGTCCCCGATACCGAAGATTCCGATGTCTTACCTCGGCCGCGTTATGTTGATCCGCGCGGCGGCGACCGCCATTATCGCGATTCGAGGCAACGCAGGCGTCGAGTTCCGTTTTCTGCCGAACCGGCGGGAATGGATCGTTGGCCTGAGGTGGTTTGCGGTGCTCGTGCCGATCTGCGGAGCCGCTCTTTGGGCGCTTGGCATTGCGAAGCTTCGGCCGACTCCGCATGCGCTTCCGCTCGCGCTGGCTGAGCTCGTGGGAATCTTCTGGATGGTCGCGTTGCCGGAAGAGTTTCTGTTTCGCGGGCTCCTGCAGCAGTGGGTGGAGCGATGGACGGAGCGGCCGATTGTGGCGCTTATCGTGGCGTCAGCGATTTTCGGGGCGGCTCATCTGGCTTTTCACAGCGCGTTTCCCAACTGGCGGTTCGCAATCGTGGCGGCGCTGTTCGGACTTTGCTGCGGGATGGCGTGGCGGGAATCGCGGACAATACAGGCCAGCGTGGTCACTCACGGCCTTGCGGCGGCGTTGTATCGGATCTTTTTTGTGTGAGGTAGGCGATGCGGCCCTGAGCGCCTACCGCCCATCGACCCGACAACGCGTTATACGAACCCGTGTCGAAGCGAATCCATCGCAAGCCGTCCGGCGAACTGTCCGAACCGGATGTGCCGGTGGCGATCCAGAGCTTGAATTCCGGCAGATATTCCACAGCCGAGCGAAAGCCGCGCGGCGGGAAGGCGCGGAGCGGTGTCCACGTCTTGCCGCCGTCGTTCGTAAGGGCGGCGTTCGCCGTTAGTTCCTTGTCCTTCTCGTAGTCGCCTCCGACTGCGACGCCGTGTTTCCCGTCGCGAAACGCGAGTGAGAAGATTCCGGCGCTGGCGCTGTCATTCCGAAGAGGAGAAGGCATAACGGTCCACGTGCGGCCCCTGTCGGAAGTGTGAAAAACCCGCGCCGCGCCCTTGCCTCCGGTCCCAAACCATGCCTCATCGCTTCCGCGCAACACCAGACAGGAATTGCTTGCGGCGAACGCGCCCTCGTCGCCCACCGCGGGCGGCGGGATGTGGCGTATCCAGAACTCGCCGCCGTTATTCGTGGTGAACACGGTCATGCGGCCATCCACCGCATCGCCAATGATGATGCCGTGTTTCGCATCCCAAAAGGCTACGGCGTCGAAGAAGCCTTTCGCATCGGGATTGTTGAACAGCATGCGCCAGTGGGCGCCGCCATCCTTGGTCTGGTAGATGCGCGAGGCATCGCCTGGCCCGCTGCTCATCAGGATGGCCCGATTTGCGTCGAACGCGCGAATACCGCGGAAGTCGAGGTTGGCCGCGCCTTCGACGACGCCCGCTTGCCAGTGTTCGCCGGCGTCAGTGGTGCGCAGCCATGTCCCGCGTGATCCGCTCGCCCATACAATTTTGGAGTTCACGGCGCTGACGCCCCGCAGCGAGGCTTTCGTTCCGCTGTTTTGAGGAATCCAGGTTTGGGCGGCGGAGTGGGCGGTGAGAAGAAGCGTGAGCGCGGCGAGTCTCACAGGCAAACGGCCGAACGCGGATGGCGCGTGCGAAGTGTCCCGGCGTGCTCGAAGACATTCAGCGCCTGCTGGTAGAGATCTTCGGTGATTTCGATGTCGCCGGACCATGTGCCCAGACGCTGGTAACGGCTCACCGCTTCCGCTAACGCATCTTCGCTCACTCCCGGGAAATACGATTTTTCAATTACCGCCACTTCGCGCGGATCAACTGCACGTACCCACTCGCGCGATTGCCGGTACGCTTCGAGAAACTCGGTAAACCGGGGTGTTTGGGTGAAGCCTCGGGAGCAGCACAGAGTGCTGAAGGCGACGTCTGGCATGGAGGCGCCAACCGATACGCGCGTCCACCCAATACCCTCCTCCTCCAGAATCTGAGGACCGGGCGCCTGCAGATGAATGAAATCGCCCTCGCCGCGGCCGAATGCCTCGATCATTTCTTCCGGCGTTCCGCGGTCGAGAACGGAGACTTTGCCCCAATCGACGTCGTTGAAATGCGCGGCGTAGCGCAGCATGGCGAAAGGCTGGCCGCCATGGTCGGCGAGCAGGCTTGCGCCTTCCAGATCCTTCCATGTGAAAGGCTTGTCGAATTCGCGTCCAGCCAGAAAGAAGCCGTCGCGGCGATTGATCAGAGCGAAATGGACGGGCAGCGGCGACTCGCCCCGATCCATGGGTCCCCAGTTCGACGACACGGCGGACTGCATGATATCGACCGCGCCTTCGCGGATGAGGTCCTGCGACCGCTGGCCCGGCTGCAGGACTGAGTATGAAGCCGGAAATCCGCGCGCAAGGGTAGCGATGAGCGGGCTGTAAAACGCCGAATGGCGCGACGCCATTACCCGCAGGGACATTCGCTAGCGCTTACCGGCGAGCGTGAGGGCGTAAAGCGAATCCCCCGCCCCGACAATGATGTACTGCTTGCCGTCGAGCATGTAGCTCGAAGGCCCGTTGCTCACCGATGAGGTCAACTGCTGGTGCCAGAGGATTTTTCCGTTCGCCGGATCGAACGCCACAAGATTGCCTGAATCGCCCGTGAACAGAAGGTGCCCAGCCGTGGTCATGATTCCGCCGCTCATACCAGCCATTCCCGCATGCTCGTGCTTCCATTTGATCGCGCCTGTGTGAATGTCGAGCGCGAAAAGAGCGGAGCGGTTGTCAAAGCCTCCGCCGCCGCCTCCGCCGTAGCCTTCGGGATTCGGCGACGTGTCGTAGAGGTATGCGACCCCGTAGCCTTCGGTGCCGTTCACGTAGAAGAGCTCGGTTTGCGGGCTATAGCTAGGAGGCGGCCAGTTGGTGGCGCCCATGGCGGGCATATCGATCATCGAGCCATCGACCTTCGGCTCCTTGTCGGGATCGGGGATCGGCTGACCCTTCGCATCGACTCCCTTGGCCCAGTTGCCCGTGCCCGAGAACGGCTTCGAAACCAGGTTTTTACCGTTCGTTCGGTCAAGAACGAAGAACCAGCCGCAGCGGCCCGCCTGCGCGAGCAGCTTGCGGGGTTTGCCGTCGATGGTGGCGTCGAAGAGGACCGGGGTTTCGACGTTGTCCCAGTCATGCGTGTCGTGCGGCGAAGCCTGGAAATACCAGGCCATCTTGCCTGTATCCGCATTGAGCGCGACGATCGATGCGGTGTAAAGATTCGCTCCCAGTCTTCCCTGCCCGGCAAAAACGGGGTTCGCGTTACCCGTACCCCAATAGATAAGGTTCAGTTCCGGGTCGTATGTGCCGGGGAGCCATGTCATGCCGCCGCCATGATCCATCGCCGCCTGGTTGGGCCAGGTTTCGGAGCCGGGATCGCCCATCTTGAGCGGCTCGCTCCACCATTTCCACTGCACATCGCCTGTTTCGGGATCGCGCGATTCGAGGTAGCCACGCACGTCCATCGCATCGCCGCCGACGCCTACGATGACATGGTTCTTTACGATCAACGGCGCGATCGTAGTGAAGTATTGCAGTTTTTCATCAGCGATCTTTTTGCGCCATCTCTCTTTACCGTCTTTTGCATTGAGCGAGATGAACCAGCCATCGGGAGAAAGGAAGTAGAGCCAATTGCCGTACATCGCGACGCCGCGTTGCCCTACAAGGTGGCCGCCTTTGTCTTCGAAATCGTATTGCCAGAGTTGCTGGCCGGTGCGGGCGCTGATGGCGAAAACGTGATCGGGAATCGTGAAGTAGAGGATCCCGTCGACCAGCAACGGAGTGGATTTAATGGTCGGCGTGCCGACGCCGCGCTGCGGGCCAATGCCGTTGATGCGGAAGATCCAGTCGATCTTCAGCATGTCAACGTTGGACTGGTTGATTTGCGTGAGATCGCTGAAACGGCGTCCGGAGTAATCTCCGTTGTAAGTCGGCCAGACTCCCGCGGGCTGTTTGAAAAGCGACAGCGTTTTCGGATCGAGGCCCTGAGCGCACAATACGGCGGGCAATATCGCCAGTAATAAGCGGGATGTCTTCATTTCAGCGTCACCAGATAGGCGGTCATGTTGTGAATGTCTGCGTTGGAATATTTGGCCAGCAAAGCGCGGTGCCCCTGCAGCTTGTCTTCGATCTGAACTTTCACTTTGTCTTTCGGCCACTCATGGAACTGACCGGAAGCGTCATACAGAGAAATAATGAAATCATCATCTTTCGCGACTGTCCCGGAGACCTTTTCGCCGGAGGCCGTCGTGACCGTGGCTTTTGTGGGCCCGGGAGTTGCGGGCCAAAGGAATCTCTGTTGTAACTGGGCAGCCTGCTGGAATTTCGAGCCGATTTTGGCTAAATCTCCGGTAGCCGAGTGGCAACTCGTGCAGTTCGTTTTGAAAAAGGCCTCGCCGGCCGCGGGATCGCCCGTGACTTTGTTTCGCAGATCGCCATAAGTGGAACCGTAAGTGCCGCGATTCGCAGCCAGTTCGACCTGCATTTTCAGGTATTGCGAGATGTTGTGAATGTCGTCCGCGGAAAGCTGAGGAAAAGCTGGCATTCCGGCCTGCGGGCGACCGGATTTGATGATTGGTCCGATCTCTTCATCTTTTTCGTCATGAAGGACGACAACGGAGCGGACCAGATTTGGCCCTTGTGAGCCGCGGGCGTTCTCGCCGTGACATGTGGCGCAATTCTGCTGATAGAGCGGCTCGCCCTTCTTAGCTGCAACCGCATCGGGCGCGGGGCCCAACCCAAGAAAAGCGCGCGTCCCGGCCGCGCCACCCGGCCCCCGGCCGCCTCGTCCGCCACGCCCGCCTCCTCTGCCGCCAGCCGGAGCGCCTCCGCCATCGGGCTCCTGAGCAGGAGTTTGAGTCGTTGCAAGGCCCACGGCGAGCAGACACACCACCAGCGGGCAGATTCGGGTTCGGATCATCGGTGACAGTATATATTCAAACGCATTTGCTCTCGGCCTGAGGATGATCAAGAGGTTCCGTAACAACGCGTAACGCCCCGTATGCTACCCCCGTGCATCCCGGTGACAGCGCGGATATAATGCAAATGCCCGGAGCTGAGACGTGCAGCGAAGCGATCCATCAGTCAACACAAGTCTGGCCGAAGCCGGATTAAGCCCGACCGAAATCCGCGAGCAACTGGAGCGGATCGTTTCGAGCCCGCTGTTGCGAAACAGCAAGCGGTATCCGAGCCTGCTGCGGCATGTAGTGGAACAGTCCCTGGACGGCCATGCGCATGATCTGAAGGAACGGACTCTGGGGATCGAGGTGTTCGGGCGCAGTCCGGATTACGACACCAATATCGATCCGGTGGTCCGGATTTCGGCCGCTGAGATCCGCAAAAGAATTGCGCAGTACTATCACGAGCCGGGGCACGAAGATGAGATCCGCATCGAACTCCCACTAGGCTCCTATGTGCCCGAGTTTCGGCTGCCGCCGGAGAGGGCCCTGCGGCTAGCGACCCCTCCGGTAACGACGCCGGTCGCGGCGTCGGTTTTGCCTCCCGAGGCTCCGCCAGCGATCCCGGCTGAACCTGCGGTGTCGGCGGCTGCGCCCCGGCGAAAGGCGTTGCCGGTTATGATCGCCGCCGGGCTGGTGATTGTCGCGGCGGTTGTTCTGGTCTCGCTAAAGCCCTGGGCTTCCCAGAGCGCGCTGGATCAATTCTGGGGTCCGATGCTGGTGCGAGACAAGTCGGTTTTGCTCTGTATCGGGAGGATACACGACCCCGACGGACGTCCCCACGGAGTGGCTCTTTCGGACTCAACAACCATGGCGCGCGTTACAGGGCTTTTGCAGGCGAAAGGTCAGCCGTGGACCATCCGAGCGGAAGATCAGGCGACCTTCGCCGATTTGCGGCAGGGGCCCGCAGTGCTCATCGGCGCCTTCAATGACAGCTGGAATCTTCGCCTTGGCAGTTCCATGCGTTACACGTTTCATAAGGAAGGCGCAACCGACTGGATCGAAGATCAGCAGAATCCCAGCGATCGGAAATGGAGCGTCACCGAAAATGGCGCGCCCGTGGCAAGAGACTTCGCGCTGATTACGAGGGTGATTGATCCGAATACGGATCGAATTCTGGTGGCCGTCGGCGGGCTACTGGGCTACGGAACGCTCGCGGCGGGTGAGTTCCTGAGCGACAACAAATACATGGAGGCTTTCGCTAATGGCGCTCCCGCGGACTGGCCGAAGAAGGACCTTCAGATTGTGCTTTCGACCGAGGTAATCAAGGGCAATTCGGGACCACCCAAGGTACTCGCCAGCTACGCCTGGTAACGAGGCGGCAGCCGATCACCAGGCGATTTCGGCCGGGAAGAACTCGTCAATCAGATCCCAGTAAAACGGACCAAGCTCTTTGATGTCCGGGCGCGTATCACTTTTCGAATAAAGGTCATACGGGTTAAACTTGCGGACCCACTCAAACATTTCGCGGTCATGCTCATCCATGAGGTGCGCATATGCTCCTTCCCGGTGAATCGGGTAGCAAGAGTGATAGCGGATCATGTACTGCGCGGGTTCCGGCAGATAATCGCGCGTGACGCGATAGAGGTATTCATCGTGCCCCCAGGACAGGTGAACATTGCGGAGACCGCAACCCGGTTCATAAATGCCGTGGGTGGTCTGAAGCTCGGGTTTCAGGCGATCGGGGTTCGAGTTGAAGAACTCGCTGTAAACGATCTTCGGAGACCAACCGCAGCCCACCGGGAAGGTGTCGCCGACAACCGCCCACTGGGGCTCGCCGTAGAAGCACAGCATCTTGCCCAGATCGTGGATAAAGCCCGTGAGGATCATCCATCGCGGATGGCCATCGCGGCGCACGGCTTCGGCAGTCTGAAGATTGTGCTCGATCTGCGACAGCGAGGTATCGGGATCGCTGTCGTCCACCAGTTCGTTGAGCTTTTCCATCGCCGCCCGGATGGTCATGCGGCCGCGGTTCAGCGCTCCATATTCACTCTCCTTCGACAGAACGAAATCGAGGGTCTGGTTCCGGTGGTTTTCGCGGTAAAACTCGCGCACCACGGGGGGTGTGGAGTCGTTATACTGACGGAAATCTTCCCGCGAACGTTCGGGGTCATAGCGTTCGCGAACGTCTTTGTCCCAGTCGACGATAGTCACTTTCCGATTCTCCTACTTCCGGCGGCCGGGCGCCACATCGGGCTTTGGTACCAGACAAGTACTCGTATTTTCAATTTGTTACGCGCATAACGTGGTACACTAGCCCTAAATCGGGCCCCAATGAACATAAGGGCAAAGGCTTATATCGGGCTAGTCCTCGCGCTCGGAGCGGCCAGCCTCTTCGTACCGCTTTTGCGGTTCCATTCCGCCCATCCTCGTTTTTTCTGGCTCTATTTTGTCGTTACGGTATTCACGTCGGGACTAAAAGTTCGTCTGCCAACCGTATTCGCGACGCTTTCCGTCAATTTCCTCTTTATTCTTGTCGGAATCGTAGAATTCAGCCTTCCGGAAGCCATGGTCCTGGGCGCGGCGGGCACATTGGTGCAGTGTCTGTGGCGAGCTCAGGTGAAGCCTCGGGCTGTGCAGATCGCCTTCAGTACATCATCGATCTGCCTTGCGACATATATTGCGCATACGACGTTCCACGGGCTTCTGGGGCAGTATCTGGGCGTGCTGCACCCGCTGCGAATCGGGGTTGCGGCGTTCTTTTACTACATCGTCAACACCGGACTGGTCGCCGGTGTGATCGCGCTCACGGAGTCGAAGTCGATCTACGGGACCTGGCGCGACAGTTACTTCTGGGTGCTGCAGTATCACATGGCGGGCGCCGGGATGGCGTGGCTGATTGTGGTTCTGCTTCATCAGGACACGTGGCACGCGGCGTTCATCCTGTTCCCGATGGTGTACTGGATTTACCGCTCATATCGCGCGCACATCGACCGGCTCGAGAAAGATAAGAGGCACGTCGAAGAGATCGCGGGACTTCACCTTCGAACCATCGAAGCTCTGGCGCTTGCGATCGAAGCCAAGGACGCCACGACGCATGACCACCTTCAGCGCGTGCGCATTTACGCCAACGAGATCGGCCAGGAAGTCGGCATGAACCCGAGCGAACTCGAAGCCCTGAAGGCCGCGGCCCTGCTGCACGATATCGGAAAGCTGGCCGTGCCGGAGCACATTATTTCGAAGCCCGGCAAACTCACGCCGGAAGAGTTCGAAAAGATGAAGATCCATCCGGTGGTGGGCGCGGAAATCCTGGAAGAGGTTCAATTTCCCTATCCCGTCGTTCCCATGGTGCGGGCGCACCACGAGAAGTGGGACGGTTCGGGATATCCGTTCGGTCTCGCGGGCGAAGAAATTCCAATGGGCGCGCGCATCCTTTCGGTGGTCGATTGCCTCGACGCACTCGCATCCGACCGGCAATACCGCCGCGCGCTGCCGCTGGATGAAGCGATGAAGATTGTTTCGGAGGAGTCGGGCAAGAGCTTCGATCCGGTGATTGTGGATATCCTGAGCCGCCGATACGTCGAACTCGAAAAGATGGCTCTCGATTCGGGCGGCGAAAAGATCAGGCTTTCGATGGACCTGAAGGTGGAACGCGGGCTCGCTCCCGCAACCGGATTCGCGGAATCGGCTGAAGATGAGTCGCCCGCTGGCGGCGCGGGCGGAGCGGCATCCGATCCGCTTTCGTCCATTGCCGCCGCGACTCAGGAAGCTCAGATGCTTTATGAGCTGACCCAGGACCTCGGCAACTCGCTCAGTCTGCAGGAGGCGCTGGCGTTTGTGGCGGTGCGGCTCAAACGGCTCATTCCCTACGACACAGTGGTCGCTTATATCAAACGTGAAGACAAGCTGATTCCCGAATACGTCAGCGGTGAAAACCTGCGTCTGTTCACGTCGCTCGAGATCCCGATCCGACAAGGTTTATCGGGATGGGTAGCCGAAAATCACAAGCCGATTCTGAACGGCAATCCGTCAGTTGAGGCTGGTTATCTCAACGATCCCACCAAGTACAGCACACTTCGCTCGGCGCTGGCAGTGCCGCTGAACGGAGTTAACGGCACGCTCGGGGTGCTGGCGCTGTATCGCGCCGAACGCGATGCGTTCAGCAGGGAGAACCTGCGCATCCTTCTCGCGATCAGTTCGAAGGTCGCGCTGGCGATCGAAAATGCCCTGCAGCACCGGCTGCTCGAGACTTCGATCACGACCGACTACCTGACTAATCTACCGAATGCGCGGGCGTTATTTCTTTCGCTCGACAACGAGGTCTCGAGGGCGCAGCGCGCCGGGACAAAGCTGTCTGTGGTCGTTTGTGACCTTGATGGATTCAAACAGGTTAATGACCGGTTCGGCCATTTAACGGGGAACAAGGTCCTGCGCCTCGTGGCGCACGGACTGCGAGAGAACTGCGATCCGCACGACTACGTGGCGCGCATGGGCGGCGACGAATTCGTGATGCTGGCGCCGGGCGGGGATTCGCGCGCGCTGGATATCAAGATAGAGGGCATGCGCGAACTCGTGCGCAAGGCAGGAGAAATCACGCCGGAGCTTTGCGCGTTGTCGCTGAGCGTGGGCGTCGCTACTTATCCGGAAGACGGCCAGGACGCGGAAGAACTCCTCGCGGAAGCGGATCGCCGGATGTATAAGAGCAAGCGCGCGCGGCGGAAATCAGGAGTCATGACGCACTCGCCGGCTCCCGCGCCGGCGCCGGAAGTTACCGCCGCGGCGTCATGAACCGCCGGTTCGGCGCCGTATCCTCTCTGCTCAACCTTGTGTTCGTAGTTCTGGGAGGGGGATTCGCTGCCGCCGCGCTGGTTCGTTTCAGTCCCGGATTCGATGTGGATGAGAATGCGTGGAATCCGCGGCTGAGCGCGTCCACGCTTGAGGCCATGCATCGCGCCAAGGCGGCGGAGAGCCGGCTCCCCAAGTTCTACCTGCGCTATCTGCGTGCGGCGGCGCATGGTGATTTCGGCACATCCGACGCCTACCACCGGCCGGTTTCCGAACTGCTTCGCGAGCGTGCGCCGGTAACCGCGCGGCTGGTTGTCTTCGGGACTGCGGGAGGACTGGCGTTGGGCTCCCTCTTCGCGTGGATGGCCGTCTGGCCGCGCCGCGCGCTTCCGGGATTGATCAGCGTCTCAACCAGCGGCGTTCTGCTGGCGATTCCGCCCGCGGTGCTCGGGCTCGCGTTCTTCTTCTGGCAGGCGCCGCTCTCGCTGGCAGTCGCGCTCGCGGTTCTGCCGAGAGTATTCGGCACGATTCGAGCGGCGCTGAGCGATCTTTACGACTCTCCGGCGCTGCTTGCGGCGCGCGCCCGGGGTATCGGCGCAGGGCGCATCGCATTGCGGTATGTGCTGGCCGCGGGCCTGCCGCGATGGTTCGCTCTGGCGGGCGTAGCGATCATGCTCGCGTTCGGCCTGACCGTCCCGATTGAGGCGCTCTGCGATGTTCCCGGGATCGGGCAACTGGCATGGAAGGCTGCGCTCGCGCGCGATCTGCCGGTGCTTTGCGCGCTCGGGTTACTCGTGACGTTTGTCGCGGCGTCGGTTCAGTCGATCGGCGAAATTATCGGAGCTGCGCAGTGATTATTGCGCGCCGACTTGCCATCGCCGCACTCGCGGCGATCGTCCTCTTCGGTCTGTTCGCTCCTGTGATCGCGCCCTATCCCTACGACCGGCAATTCCGGGATCGCCCGGACGCGGGGCCAAGCCACGCTTTTCCGATGGGAACCGACGAGATCGGACGGGACCGCTTTTCCCGATTGGCCTGGGCAACCCGGATCTCAGTCCTGCTCGCGCCAGCGGCGGCGTTTGCGTCCATCGCGCTTGCGCTCGCGATCTCCGCATTTTCGGGTTTTCGTTCACGCCTCATGCGCCGTCTCGTTGAAAGCCTGACGACCGTTTGTCTGTCTCTGCCCTGGATTTTCCTGTTTATCGTGCTCCGCGCGGAACTGCCGTTGAATACGGGCCCGGCGGCGTCGGTGGCGCTGACATTCGGACTGATGGGCGTAGCCGGATGGGCGTGGCCCGGGCGGGTCTTTACCGCAGCGATCGGGGAGATGGTCCACTCCGACTGGATGATGCAGGCGCGCGCCGCCGGCATTTCGGACCTGCGGATTGCAGCCGCGCATGCGTGGCCCCATCTCAAGAGCCTGGCCGCCGCCCAATTCCGAGTTCTGATTCCGGCGTACATTCTCTCCGAAGCGAGTCTGGGACTGCTGGGACTGGGAGTTCCCGATCCGCTCCCTTCCTGGGGTAATCTGCTCAGAGACTTGCAGCAGCCGGACGTCGTGAAAGCCAATCCCTGGGCTCTCGCTCCACTCGCGATCCTGATGATCGCGATGATTTCGCTCGAACTGCTGCAGTCACGACCGGAGCCGGCGATATGAGGAGGCTTGCGCTCGTCCCTGCGATGCTTCTGACCGTGTGGGTGGGAACCGCCGACGCCAAAGAACTGCGGTTCTCGATTCCCGGCGATCCGAAAAGTTTCGATCCCCTTCATATCGAAGAAAGCAACGCGCAGATCGTTCAATATCTGACCGCCGGAGCGCTGGTGCGGATCAATCGGGTAACCGATCAGCTCGAGCCCGAACTCGCCGAATCCTGGACATTGAAAAACGGAGGCCGCGAGATTGTGTTCCGCTTGCGTTCCGATCTCCATTTCTCCGACGGCTCGCCGCTGACTGCGGCGGATGTGGCCAGGGCGCTGAAGCGGGCTTTCGATCCCAAGGAGGCGTCGCCCGCCGGAGACACGTTTCGGGTCGCCGAGGGCTATCCCGATGTGCGGATCGCCGGATCGCGCGAGCTGATCGTCGCATATCGAAACCCCAAAGCCAACCTCGACCGTCTCTTCGATCAGATTGGCATTCCGGGACCGGCCTCCGGGCGGTTCTTCGCAACAGCCGGACCGTTCGTGGCGGCGGAGTATCATCCGGGCGACTTCATTCGCCTCGTACGCAATCCGCGTTACTGGAAGCGGGACCCATCGGGCCGCCCGCTGCCGTATCTCGATTCCATCCGGATCGATATCCAACAGAACCGCGATCTCGAACTGGCGCGCTTCCTGCGGGGCGAATCGCATCTGATGCAGAATCTCGATCCCGAGGCCTTCGACCGCATCGCGAAGGAGCGGTCGGGGGCAGCGCACGATCTGGGGGTGTCGCTCAATTCGGAGTTCCTGTGGTTTAACGAGGCGCCGGCGCGCACGGTACCCGAGTGGAAACGCAAATGGTTTACATCAACGCTGTTTCGGCGCGCGATCAGCGAGGCGATCCAGCGGGACGATCTGAGCCGCGTGGTTTACCGCGGACATGCGCATCCCGCGTTCGGTCCGATATCGCCCGCCAATCATTTCTGGTTTTACTCCGCTCTCAAGCCATTGAGCGCCGACATAAGGACTGCGCTGAACGATCTTTCCCAGGGCGGTTTCCGGTTCGAGAATGGCATCCTGCGGGATGGCGAGGGGCATCGCGTCGAGTTTTCAATCGTCACGAATTCGAGTAATCGGCCGCGGCAACGGATGGCGCAGCTTATTCAGGAGGACCTTTCCAAGGTCGGGATCAAGGTCAACCTCGTGACGCTCGATTTTGGCTCGATGATGGAGCGGATTTCGAAGACGCTCGATTATGAGGCGGCGATTCTAGGCTTCTCGAATGTTGAGGTGGATCCTCTCGAGGAGATGAACTTCTGGCTGAGCTCCGGGGCCCAGCATCCGTGGTGGCCGGCCGAAAAAACGCCGGCGACGCCCTGGGAGGCGGAGATCGACCGATTGGAACTTGCGCAGTCCTCCGAGATCTCGCGCGACTCGCGAAAGAAAGCGATCGATGAGATGCAGAGGATCGTTTCGGAACAGCAGCCGATCGTATATCTGGTGAACCCGGATTATCTCTGCGCGTACTCGCCCGCGCTGCGCGGCGTACAGCCGACGGTCGCGCCGCCACAGATTTTCTGGAATATCGAGTGGCTGCGGCTTGAGTAAGATTCTGGAATACAACGTCTCCGCCGTATACGGCGGCGTGACGGTGCTTCGAGGCGTGGAGGGCCGAATCTCACGTGGCGAGATCGTGGCGCTGGTCGGCCTGAGCGGATCCGGCAAAAGTACCCTGGCGCTCGCGCTGCTTGGCCTGCTTCACTATCGCGGAGGCGAGGTGACCGGAAGCATCCGGCTGGAAGGCGAAGAGATCGCCGGGGCGGGAGAGCGCCGGTTGCGATCAATCCGAGGCAGGAAGATCGGCTACGTTCCGCAGAGTCCGGCGTCGGCGCTGAACCCGCGTCTTCGGGTGCGCACGCTGCTCGACGAGACCTGGCGCGCCCATGCCAACGCGAAGCCCCCAGGGGATTTTTACGCCGGACTCCTTGAAAGCGTGCAGCTACCGGCCGAGCCCGATTTTCGGGAACGGCGCTCGGGAAGTCTGAGCGCGGGACAGGGCCAGCGCCTGCTAATTGCGCTCGCGATCATGCACGACCCCGCCCTTGTGATCGCCGATGAGCCGACCAGTTCTCTCGATGCCATTACCCAGGCGGCGATCCTGCGGTTGTTCGGAGACCTCAATCAACGGCGCGGGACGGCCATGCTGTTCATCTCGCACGATCTGCTGTCGGTTGGCGCGCTGGCGCAAAGGGTGGATATTCTGGACCGGGGACGCGTGGTGGAGTCGGGCCCTCGTTCGGAGATTTTCCGCAACCCGCAAGATCCGTTTACGAAGCAGCTGGTCGCAGCGATTCCAGCGCTACCCCACAACGGCGGGCGCGGGGCTATCAACTGACGCTCTTGCCTGCTTCCGGCCCGGCCTTCGGGACCCGGCGAGTGCGAAATTCGTACTTGTCTATGGTCATTGCGGTCTGACCGTTGGCATTGCGAACGATTCGGCCCTCCGCGACCAGTTTCAGGGGCACCTGATTTTCCAGTCGGGCGGGCCAATCGAGCGAAACCTGCAGCAGCTGGCCCATTTCAAATTTCTCGTTGCTGGTGAACAGGATTCCCTTACTGCTGATATTCAGAGTCTCGCTGGTTCCCTGCCCCGACAGAATGGGGTGCTCGAGAGTCTGATAGCTTACCGCCAACCTGCATGGAAACCTCGCATTGTTGCGCCGCTCAGTTGTCTTCTTCTCGGATTCATTCGCGTGTGTCAAAGCGCCCTCCACCGACTTACGCAGATTCGCCGGGTTTAAGTCTTCGTAGCAGAAGAAATCGTAGGCTCCCTGGCGAACCGCCGTAACGCCGGTATCCCGGTCGCTCGAGTGGCAGATTGCGATCACAGGCGTTGTCGGGGCGTGCTGCTGAAGATACCGCAGCGTAGATAGTCCATTCCCATCCGGCTGAATCATGTCGGAAAGAATCAGATCATACGATGCGTCCTGAAGAGATCGCAGCCCGTCCAGAAGCGCCGCCTTGTGATTCCAGGCGAAGCCCTCATCGATTCCTTCGCGCAGCGCCGTCTCTACTTTTGCGGCGGCCGCCGAATCCGCGCTGATGAACAAAATCGACCTATTGTTCATAGCTGTCGCTCCCATCCAGCATAAACCCTCGCGTTGCGCCGAAATTGCCGCTCCATTTCGATCCATATTACTCCCACTGCCTGTTCAGAGCGTTCCCTGGTCCATAAGTACCATCGGTGAGGAGAATCCGAAAGGTTGTCTATAGGCTTAATCCGGTCGTGTGATGCAAAAAGACCGATAGCACCCACTTTAACGTGGGTGTATTCTGGGTACGGATGCCTCTCGTACCGCGATTCATTGCGACTCTGAAACCCTACGAGACCGCGCGAACGGTTGACGAAATCCGGCGCCTGTACCGGGTACCGCGAGTCATCAAGCTGGCATCGAACGAGAACCCGCTCGGGCCGTCGCCGCTTGCGATGAAAGCCATGTCGGACGCGCTGCAGGGAGTGAACGTATATCCGACGGGCGGGGCAAAGCTTCGCGAGGAACTGGCGCGGCAGTTTGAGGTGAGGCCGGAGAACGTCATCGCAGGAAGCGGCTCGGAAGGCATCATGTCAAACATCTTCCGTGCGTTTCTGGAAGATGACGACGAGGTTCTCACCGCGAGCGCTACTTTCATCGGATTCCGGGTTCTTGCGCAGTCGCGCGGAGTCGGCTATCGGACAATTCCGCTGCGTGACTGGCGCTTCGATCTGCCCGCGCTGGCCCGGGCCGTAAATGAGAAAACGAAAATTGTTTATCTCGCGAATCCGAACAACCCGACGGGAACAATTTTCACTCGTCAGGAATTCGACGATTTTTACGCTCATATTCCCGAGCGAGTGCTCATCATTCTCGACGAGGCGTACTTCGAATTCGCGAAAGACAACCCGCGTTATCCGGACTCGATGCACTACCGCTACGACAATGTCATCACGCTGAGGACGTTTTCGAAGGCCTACGGGCTTGCGGGAGTACGCATCGGATATGGGTTCGCGCATGAGTCGCTCATCTCCGCACTTCTTAAAGTCAAGCTTCCTTTCGAGCCTTCGAGCATCGCCGAGGCGGCGGGAATCGCGGCGCTTTCGGACCGCGAATTTCTCCATCGCACGCTCGAAAACAACGCGCGCGGAATGCGGTTCGTGATGACGGAGCTGCAAGCGGCGGGAGTCGAGGCCGTGCCATCGGAAGCGAATTTCGTACTCACACTCTGGCGCTCGGAAGAAGCGGCCGCGAACATCGCGGAAGCACTGCTCCGAGCAGGAGTGATCGTGCGGCCGATGACAGCCTACGGAGTACCCAACGGCATTCGGATTTCGATCGGCGCACCTGAGGAAAACGAATTGCTTGTTGAAGCCTTGTCACAGGCTATCAAGAACGAGGAGGTGTTGTGCAGCCGGTAATCGAGGAAGAGCGATCCGCTCTCGCTAATGCCGATTTTCTGCCCCTGAACGGCACGGATCACGTGGAGTTCTGGGTCGGCAACGCTAAACAGGCCTCGTATTTTTATCGAGCGGCGTTCGGGATGGAGCTCGTCGCGTACCGCGGTCCGGAAACGGGCGAGCGGTCGTCCGCTTCGTATGTGGCGCAGCAGGGAAAGGTGCGGTTTGTGTTCACGTCATCCGTGCGCGGCGGAGATGACCGCTCGGCTCTGGTGAGACGCCACGGCGACGGCGTCCGCGATATTGCGCTTACCGTGGAGGACGCGGAGAGCGCCTGGAGAGAAACTGTGGCGCGCGGCGCCCGGAGCGTGCGTGAGCCCTCGTCGTCGGAGGACGAGTTCGGGCACGTTCGAACGGCGTCAATCGCGACTTATGGCGACACCATCCACACATTTGTCGAGCGCGGCGCGTATGCGGGGCCGTTTCTCCCCGGTTTTCGCGCTGTCGAAGGACCTGACCGAGTAGCGCGTCCGGTGGGGCTGAAGCATATCGATCACATGGTCGGGAACGTCGGCTGGGGCGAGATGAATAAATGGGTCGAGTTCTATCGCGACGTTATGGGATTCCGCCTGTACCAGCATTTCGACGATAAAGACATCAGCACCGAATATTCGGCGCTCATGTCGAAAGTGATGGCGAACGGCAACGGGCGGGTCAAATTTCCGATCAACGAGCCAGCCGAGGGACGGCGAAAATCGCAGATTGAGGAATATCTGGAATTTTACGGTGGCCCGGGCGTACAGCACATCGCGCTGGCTACCGATGACATTGTCACGACGGTCTCACGCCTGCGGGAAAAGGGCATCGAGTTTCTCATGGTGCCGGGAACTTATTACGAGCAACTGCAGAGCAGAGTCGGCCGCATCGACGAATCCATCGAGGATCTGGCTAGGCTCGGGATTCTGGTCGACCGTGACGATGAAGGCTATATGCTCCAGATCTTCACGCGTCCGGTGGAAGACCGGCCGACGCTGTTTTACGAGATCATTCAGCGCAAGGGCAGCCGAAGCTTCGGAAAAGGGAACTTCAAAGCCCTTTTCGAGGCGATTGAACGCGAACAGGCGCTGCGCGGAAATCTCTAACCGGCTGCTAAACGAGCGCCTCGCGAAATTGAATTAACAGCGCAAAGCGAGGAAATGCCGTGAAGAGATTGTTCGACTGGGGTAGAGGGCGCGGTTGGGAAATTATTGTGTTCGCAGAGACCTGCTAACCTCTGCAGCCACACTTCTCTCCCCTACGCTGTTTCCATATTAGGGTTGCGCATCCGGGCTACGGGTAAGAGAACGGGTGGCCAACGAGAACATCCACGCGAAACGCCGGGTTCGCAAGGAAGGCTTCGGTCCCTGATCTGAACCCGGTTTCTGCAGAATGTTGTCAGTTCGCCAGCGGAATATAATAAAGCCGCCATGCTCACCCCTACGCTGGGAGGGATAGCCGCGATTCTGACTACAGTTCTAACGGTCGCAGTCGCGAACGGGTTTCAGACCAGTGATTCACATTTGCCGGAACTCGTTCTGCATTCCGGTCACAACTCCAATATCCGCAGCCTTCAGTTTAGTCCCGATGGCGCTCTCCTCGCATCGGCCAGTGATGACAGTTCTGTGAAGCTCTGGGACGTCGCCAGCGGGCGAGAACTGCGAACACTGCGTGGGCATGCCTCTCTTGTATTAGCTGTGGCGTTCAGCCCAGACGGGGCCATGCTTGCCTCGGGTGGCAGTGAAGGCACGGTTCCTCTCTGGAATGTCGCGAACGGACAAAGAATCCGGACTCTGACCGGTCCGACGGAATTGGTATCGTCGCTCGAGTTCAGCCGCGACGGCCGCTGGCTGGTCGCGGCGTGTTGGGATAAGACCGTCCGTGTTTGGGAAACCACCAGCGGCACGTTAAAGGTCACCCTCCGACACGCCGAAAACCAAAACAGCGCCGCTATCAGTCCGGATGGCCGGGTCGTCATATCTGGCGGATACGATCAGAAGCTAACCGTGTGGAACGTCGCGTCCGCACAGCCCATCGGTACTGTTGGGGCCGACGATACAGTTTGGCGTGTTGCGATGAGCCCAGACGGCAAGCTCGCAGCAGCCAGCACGGGCCACACCGTAACGCTCTGCGATCTGACTTCGCTCAAAAAGCTTGTGTCATTTCCCGTCGCTGCGAACGACGGATTCCTTGCCTTCAGCAAGGATGGCGAACGGCTTGCTTTCGGGCGAACTGAAGTTCATCTACTGAACATCGCTACCCAAAAAGAAACTGATTGGCTAACACTCCCCGGCGATCAACTCCTGGTGGGCACCCTGAGTGCGGACTGGCAATGGGCTTCGTGGGGCGGTTTCGACAACACCGTCCATATTCGGAACATCGCTAAGAAGATCGATCTGCCAACCGCAAACGTGAACATCGGCGCTGTGCGGAGTGCGCGGCTCAGTCCCGACGGACGCTGGATTGCGACCGGTGGCGTCGACAAAGCGATCACATTGTGGGACCTCGCCACTGGCGAGGTCGCGGCGTCCATTCCTCAGACTGACCTTGTGAGCAATCTTGCCTTCAGCCGCGATGGTCGCGTGCTCGCATCTTCGCTTGGCATCGGAGGGACTGTGCAACTTTGGGGCATACCCTCCTTCACGCCCGCAGGTGTTTTGCCGACAAAAGAAAACAGCAGGCTGGCTTTTGGCAAAGATGGGTTGCTCGCAACAAGCGGATTCTCAAGCTTCCAGATCCAACTCTGGGATACGGAAACAAAGAAGCTGCGACGCACCATCAACACCAGACACAGTCAGGGAGTGACGGCCCTCGGATTCAGCCCGGATGGCAGTTTGATCGGTTCCGGTGGCGCGGGGGGCATTCAGATCTGGGCGGCCAACACCGGCGCGCTGGTTCAGACCATTCCTGCGAAGGTTGCCGAGATGAACGGAATGGCATTTTCGCCGGACAACAAGCGTGTCGCCTCGGGCCTCGGCGTAGCAGGACGCACCGCTAAGATCTGGGATGTAGCGACGGGCACCGAACTTGCGAGCATGACCTCACCTGCCGGTTCCGTCGATGAAGTGTTGTTTACACCCGATGCTACGCAGCTGATCACGGGCGGCCAAAACTCGATCCGAGTGTGGGATTCGCGTAATGCCCGGCTGATCCGAACTGTGGGAAGCCATCCCGGTGGCGTGAATTCGATCGATTTGACAAGTGACGTCAAGTTGCTTGTGTCGTCGGGCCAAGACGGCACAACTCGGATCTGGGACGCCCGGAGCAGCAACGCTCTACTCCTCTCGCTGGCTAGTCTCCCGGATCAAGCAGGATGGGTCGCCTACACACCCGATGGTCTCTTCGACGGCTCTGCAGAGGCGATGCCTCGGTTCGGTTGGCGAGTCGGCAATCGCGCGGTCACATCGCCACTCGATTCATTCTTTGCGGATTTTTTTTATCCGGGTATTCTCGCGGAGGTGATGGCTCGGAACCGGCCGAAGGCGCAAATTGACATAACTACAGCGATTCAGCTTCCCGGCCTGGGAACTATGCTCAAGCAGAAGCTTGCTCGCATTCTGACTCGCGACGGCACAGTCTCTCTGTGTTTCGATCAGCCTCCGACGGCGGTGGTACCGGAGCTGTTAATCAGCGGGCGGGACGCCGCGGTGCAGGCCCACGGATTCATTGTTTCGCCTAATGACCCCGAATGTAAATATCGTCGTCCCCTCGAATTCTCAGGCAATCAGCGCGACATTCAAACCCGCCTAGAAAATTGGAAACCCGAGTCGTTTACATCGGAATGGGATGGTAAGAACTCGCTCGTAGGCACCGCCACCCTCCACGTCGTTACCATCGGGATTGGCGCCTATCCCAAAGATTCCGGGCTCGAACCCCTACAATTCTCGGTGGCGGCCGCGCGCCAGATAGAGCGATTCTTTAGCAGCCAAGCGGCCAATCAGAAAAAAACCTTCGGGCAGGTGCGCGTGTGGCCGGGCTTATACGATGGAGCAGCTACGCGCCGAGCCATCCGCCAACGCCTCGCCGATCTCGCCCGCGCTACCAAAGAAGATGACGTCGTCTTCCTGTACTTCTCCGGACACGGCGTGGTGCCCAGAGGCGAAGAGATGTTTGGGTTCATGCCCGTAGACGGACATTCCGATACTCTTGAACAACAGCGTGACACCTCTCTGAATACGGCGATGCTTGCTGAAGCGGTGCGCGATCTGCCAGCCCGCAGAGTCGCCCTGGTCATCGATGCCTGCCAATCTGGCGGCGCCCTCGAGCCTCTGGAGAAAGTGGCGGAAGTCAAGCTCAAGGCAGAGCAACGCCGCGCGGAGATTGAGAAACGCGGGGCCGAGACTCACGCCCACGAGTCCGGGGTACACATACTTGCGGCAGCCACTCCGCTTCAGTTCGCGGTGCTCTCGCCGCGCCTCCGGGGCAGCGCTCTGGCCACCGCACTCCTGGAATCACTGGAAATGCATCGCTCGTCCGCCGTAACCATACAGGATCTGATCGCCGAAGTTCAGAAACGTCTTCCTGAGATTTCAAACCAGACCGCGGGCTTTACCCAAACGCCGATGGTAAGTTCTCTTGGAGTTAATTTCCCAATCGCGACGTATTGACTATGCCCAGATGTCATTCGGACAAGCAAGGTCCCCCGATACAACGGCGACTCACACGAAGTTTGCGGGTCGTGCCGGTGCTCGTATTGATTGGCTCGAACAGCCCTTCTCAGGTACCCAATCAATCCCACGGACGCGATTACGACGTACTGGTAGAACGCGCCATAAAGGTGAATGCAGGCGACTCGCTTGTTTACGCCATCACTGCGTCGTTTCAATTTAAGAACCGTGACAGTGTGTTCGTCAAGGACCTTGGGCTTGTACCGGCTCGATCTCGCTATAGTTATCTCGCCAGCAGCAGGACCATTGAATTTCGAGAAGCGGATTCGGGGCGCCTCATCGTGTCTGTGCCCGTCGAAGAAACAGTGCAAGTCGCGACCGCTACGGCGCCAAGACTCGACTTTCCAAGAGAAAGCGATTTTCCCTCAGCCTTCCGGACTTACGCAGTTTCCGCCTCTGCTACCAAACTGCGCGACGTCGTCTATCAAACCCTTCAAGCGTCATTCCAGATTGAGCCTCGTGATGACAATCATTTGACGCGTGTTACGACTTCTTACCAGTCTCTTCCCATGCGCAACGGCCCAAGAAACATCACTGGGCAAATCGCGTTGCGGGTCTCCTTCCCATTTGACGAGTCCACCGGACAACTGCATTATCGCGTTCAGCAGTCGATACGGGAGGGCCGCAGTTCGTCGGACGATTGGCGGCAGCCGACCACTGCGGAGGTGATCCAAGCCGCCGATAGCTTTGTCCAAAACCTAGTTGAGTCCTTGAATGCCGGCTTAAAGTAGCATCGCTATGAATCTGAACTTCGGCCGCATTAGTCTGCTGATCATCTTTCTCGTTTTTCTTGCAGCTCAGATTATTCTGATCTATACGGTCGGATTGGCTAATCGAATTTTTGTAGATGAGCAAAGCGCCTTGATTACCCAGTTGCTGTCGATCTATTCGGTCCACCTGGCGGTAATCCTCGGTGGCATTTTCGCTGTGAAAGGGCGCGGGCGGCCCTCGGCGGCGCCGTTTTTAATCTGGAGCGCGATTGTGCTGTCGCTCGCGTGGAATGGCCTACTTTTCGCCGGCACCATGTCTTTTATGTTTTCGGCGGCATGGAAACTGCACGATATTCGGAACTATCTCGAGACCGTGTCGCGCGCCAGCTCCTTCCTTGTGGCTGGCGCTCTTGCATATTTCTTTGCCAGCCCCACTGGCCGCAGTGAAAAAGGCGCCAAGGGAAAGAAGCCCGCGCCGCTCCGCGGCTTAGACACCGCCGATGACGCACCGGCGTAGCCTGAAAATACTGGACAAACAAATCGTCAAGAACGCTTTCGCCCGCCGGCGGCGCGAGGCGTATTGATCTCGGTCAACTTTGCGCTTCAGCAGCGCAGCATTTTGTTCGTCTCAATAAAAGTGAGCCGAGGGCGCGTTGATCATGGCGATCAAGCACGCACCGATCAGGAAAAAAGGCGCAACCATTTTCCGTCTGCCGCGTTGGCCCGCCGTACCCGATTTCCGTCTTTGCGGGTACCATCGGCAGGCTGCAGGATGACTGGCTCATGCGACGACGGCGTGAGGCAGGGCTTGACGTCGAGCTGGCCTATTCCGCCTGTAGTTCGACCCAGCCCGGCAGTGTCGCTGGTCTGTTCTTCAGAAACACGATGCGGCGCGTCTTGGGGAACGGGAGACCAGATTGGATTGCGCGCTGATAGAACGGCAGCGCGCCGAGCGCCTTGCGATGGTCCGCCTCATCGATGCCGATGGCGGTCGATTTGCTGAGGAACCCGGCTCCCCAGCCCATGGCCAGGAGGCATCCGCCGTTCGCTTTGGCTTTCTCGGCGCGCGCCGACAAATCGGCCACTGAGGCGGCAAGAGCGTCGAGCCCGGCCCATTTGGCGTATTGCGCGTGCAATTCGAGTTGCTTTGCAGCATAAGCGTTGGCCGCTTCGAAGAGAGTTTGTTTTGTAACCGGCTGATTCCAGCGCAGCGCCTGACGAACTTCTTCGCGATTCAGGAAATCGTTTTCGCGCCAGTCGCCCTCAAAGGTCGTCCCGGGAGAGGCCATTTCGGCGAACATCGGCGTGGAGGCTTCGGGCCGGTTGCCGTCCACCGAGCCGCGACCGGTCTGCTTCCACGCGAGCGAGTATTGCTGCGGTCCGCGCGAGACGAGAGTAGAAAGCCGAAGCAGGTAGATTTTGAAGTTTTCGCGTCCGGAATGGCCGGAATCGCCGATGGAAACGGCGCGCATACGATCCGAGCCGCCGGACCCGGCCGTGTGCTGCTCCATGGTCTCGGCTGGCCTTTTGGGCAGGCGCTCGCCGGAGGCGAGCTTCTCCGCCAGTTCCTTGATAGGCCCCGGCTTGACGCGCGAGAAGACATAGGCCGTTCGCAGAACCCCTTTGATGGCGGAGCCGGGAATGAACGGGCCGTCCTGAGACGCCGCGAAGATCGGGATACTCAGGCTTTCCGCCAGCGCGTTGTTCCAGTACGGCGTATATGCGGGGTCCTCGAAGGGAATCCTGCGATCCGCGTAGTTCTGAGCGAAGCCGCCCCATGAGGCGAAGTCGAGTTTGGTCGCCTTGCGGAGCTGGCCAAGATAACCTTCGAGCCGAGGGCCCCGCGAGAGGAGTTTAAAGATCCGCGGCTGGTCCAGAACGTTGATCTGATCGCGCCAGAGCATATAGTCGATGGGCGAGAGGCGATCACCGTCACCGACGAGCGTGGGGGTCAGAACCGTAAGTCGATATCTCATTCGGGAGTCTCGTTCTTGAGCGGCTCGTCCGCGGGGGGAGGCTCTTCCGCGTTGGAAGGCTCCTGTTCAGCAGGAGGCGCTTCGTCGGCGGCTTCGACCGGGCCTGGCTCCGTTTCCTGAACGGGTTCCTGAGTCGGTTGTCCAGCCGCCTGCGCTTCGGGTTGTGCAGCAGGTTGCTCGGCAGCTTCTGATTCCGGCGACGGCGCCGATTCTTCCACAGGGGCCGCCGTTGGCGGATGTTCCTCAGCCGATTGTTCGGCCGCCAGTGGCTCGGGAGGCAGGATCTTTTCCTCGGGTTGAGCAGGAGCTTGCCCGGCAGCTTCTGGTTCCGGCGATGGCGCCGATTCTTCCACCGGAACATCAGCCGGCGTCGGCGGAGGCTCCTCGATCGGTTGTTCGGCCGCCTCTGCTGCGGGAGGCAAGATCGGTTCCTCCGCTTCAGCGGCAGGTTGCTCGACAGCTTCTGGTTCGGCCGTTGCCAGCGCTTCCTCGGCCATCGGGGCAGAAGGGGCGCCCAGCGGGACGGCCAGAGCGATTCCACTTCGATAAACCGGATGGGCGAAGCCTTCCGGCGCTACATCAACCGTTCTGCCGCGCAGAGATTCGGCCGCGAGAACGGAGCCTTCTCCGATCATCCGCGCCGATTTTTTGGGCGCGGCTCCGGCCGGGGTATCGGTCCAGCCTCCACGCACGACTGCGAAGTAATCACCCTTCGACCAGTCAACCTGATCGCTCTCATGGGGTGAATAAAGCGAGAGCAACCACAACTCTCCGTTGGACCGGACGTCGGGAAACAGGTGGTTCGCGGCCGAGAATGCAGGTTCGGCCGACCGTCCCCAGCCGCGTGAGCGCTCTCCGCCGAAACCAGTGTCAGCCAGCAGGCGAAATGCCGCTTTGATGCGCGATTCCCAAACCGAGTCGACCACATCGAATATTCCCCACCAACCGGCGTTGGAGGCGAATTCCAGACACGCAGTCCGGTGAGGCTCGCTTGCGCCGGTCAGGCGGTCAACAGCGGCGGCAGAGCGCACCGAAACATGGAACGGCGGATTCGCGCCCGAGGGTATCAGGCACTCGGTGGCTCCGTCGGGAGACCAGCGTGAGTCATCAACCGAGCCGCCGCGCGCGATTTCGAGCGGCACGAGTTTCATGCCCTGAAGGTAGAGTTTGCCGGAGCTGGGCGGCGGCCAGGAACTTCGGGGAGGCGCGATCAGGCGCGTCTTACCGATGAACGGAAAGAGCGAACTGAACCGCGCGGCGGATGCCTCCTGCGCGCGCGCGGTGGCGTCCAGCCATTCGTCCATCCACCCCAGGACACGCATGGCATGCGTGATCGCGGAGTAGACAGCGTCGCTGCGATAGATTGTTTCGACCCGCTCGCGATCGCCGGAAGCATGCCCGACGCGCCACGGTCCGATGGGCCGCAGCCTGACTTCAATCAGCGCCATTCACACCTACGCGGCCGCTTCGCCGGAGGAAACCAGCGAATCGATCTCGCTCAGTTTTGATTGCAGCCCTGCAAGGTCGGCTCCGGACGCGATTTCGCGCTCCGCAGCGCCGGTGGCATAGTAATCCTTGCTCCGCCATGTCAGCTTGAGGTCCGCGAACCGGACTCTTCCGCTGCCTCGTGATCCGCCGCCTCCGAGAGTATCGTCTTCGAGAAGCCTGAGTCCCTGAACGAGTACCGCAGGAAGGACCCCATCTTCGGGACAAAGGAAGTCCAATACCATCCGGATGCGGAAGCGCGCTCCGGCGGGCACGCGCTCCAGGGTACGCGGATTCGCCTGAGAAGTGATCCGGTCGATGGCGTTTTCGCTTTTGACTTCGGTGAGCTCGTCATCGAGCGTCTCGCGCATCTGCGGGGTGATGCTTTCCGCAATCAGCGGGGCGTCGAAGACGCTCAGGCGCGCGGGCGTAGCGTGGGCGCCGTCGAGTTCTCCTCCCCCGACCTTCTCCATCCTTCCGGGGCTGCGTCCGAAGATCAGGCAGATCTCGTCATCCGGGCGGTCGCTCTGGTGAATGCGAACTTCCTGGCCCTTGCGCTTCGAGATAAAGACGAGTTCAGCGGGAACAGCGGCGCCGGTGGCCTGCTCGAGCAGAGCGCGAACGCGTCCGCGAAGCGTGCTGCCGGGGATATAGGGGCGGCCGTGAGAATCCTTGACCACGGGATTGTCGGCTCCGCCGATTTCCAGCGAGCCCTTACCGGCTCCGATATGGAGCCCGCTCTCGCACTGGACCTCGCCTTCGAGGATGAGTTTTCCGATCAGCCTGAGTTCGGTTTGTACTGTGTGGGCGCTCATTCGTGATGAATCCTTATTCGTTGTAGGCCTTATTCGTTGTAAGCAACGATCGCCTCGAAGAGGTCGCGGAACCGCTCGTAGCCGCGGGCTTCGTTCTTGCGCGTGACCTGCAGGAGCAGCCGTTCGAGCTGATCGAGGCTGCGGAGGCCATGCCGCGCGATGGTGTAGGCGAGCCGCGCGCGCAGCATCACAAATTCGTGCTGCCGCTCGTTTTCGGGCGCACGGGTGGCGCGGCGCACGGCGTTGTAGAGGCGGCGCAACTGGCTACGGGTACCAGAATCCATGTCGCGCATGCGGCTGACCACGATGTGCGCCTGATTGTCCAGGTAAAGGCTATCGCCGATCAGCTTATCGAGTTCGATTTCGGGCGGACCTTCGCGACGGTCACCGAAGGGACGGCGCTCACCTCGATCACCGCCACGCTCGCCTCCCCGTTCACCTCCGCGATCGGGTCCGCGGCCTTCACGGCGCTCGCCGCCGGCTCCTCCCGGACGCCCTCCGCGCCCCTGAGGAGGACGATTCTCGCGGTTCCCCTGCTGTGGTTGCTCGTCAGCCATAATTCGTTAATCCTCTTGACGGTCAGTCTTCGGCAAGCCGCGCCCAATCGAGCGCAACGAGGCCTTCCGGCCGTAATTTCAGTTTTCCCCGAACGCTCCGACCAGCCAGTTCCTTCATCAGATGAGCCCGGAGTTTCTGGAACTCGCGTTCCCGGCGATTCGCCACACGGGCGAAGCGCCGCTGAAACCGGATGGCGCGCGCCAGAAGCCGCTCGTGATCTCCCTGCGAAAGCGCACGGTCGGGCGTTTCCACCTTCTTGTACAGATTGCGGAGCTGCGCGGAAAACTGTTTGCCACCGCGAAACTCCTCGTTCAGCTCGACGATGGCATCTTTGAGATCCACAGCGTCGTTGAGCTGTTTCCATTCGAGCACACGCCCCAGGATGAACAGACAGTCCTTGTCCGACGCCTTGGCGGTTTCGAGATCGCGGATGCTGTCTTCCCACAGTCGACCCAACGTAACCTCCGGGCCGCCCAGCGTGACCGACATAGTGAAAGTCTTCGCTTCAGCGCCCGGAAGATCCTTTAGATTCTCTTCAGCGAACACGCGGAACACCCGATCGATTTCGCGCGCGAAAGAAGCGAGCGCGTCCCAGGACCCGCAGATCGCGAAATCAGCGGTTCCCGCCTGAAGCACGGTGACTCGTTGAAAGTAATCGCCCTGCGAGCAGAGCAAATCGATCTCGCCCGCCAGAAACTGTTTGTAGAGCAGCGAGAGGTGGACGTGTTCTTCCACGCTTTGCGCACGGCGAAGGCGCGTGGCGAAGTCGTCGATCTCCCCGCGGAGGATTCCCCAAAGCTTGCGGCCTTTGGCGCGCCTGGCGAGTTCCCTGACCGAGGCCATGGCTTCGCCGTTGCGCGCGGCGTGGCGCGGAAGGGAGATATTGTCGTGCGACGCCTGGCGACCCAAATCCCAGCGCTGGGTAGCGCCGTCCGCCGTGATGAGCGCCGGAGCTTCGAAACTCCAGCCGACGGAAGCAGCATCGCGCAACGCTCGCGGGATGGAGTCCGCGGGCGCAGCGACCGGCGCAAAGGGCTCAAAAAAGCCGTTCTGAAGAATCTGTGATGACGCGGCCTCGGACATACCGTCCTGAAGCCGCTTGCGAACAACGGTCCAGTCGCCCAGGTTTTCGGTAGAACTCCATGACAAGCGCACAACGCCCGAGGTGATCCGACCGAGCGCTTCGTCAGCGCGTTTCAGAAAGTCGCCTGCGGCATCCGCGCGCGAACGGTCGGGAAGGATCAGCAGAAAGCGCCCTCCGCCCGAGGAACCCAGCATCAGAGAAGGTAACCCAAGTTCCGCCAAGAGAGCCCGCGGGAGGACTTCGCCGAGGAGCGAAAGCCACATGACACGCGCTTCGAATGCCCGATTATCCTGGCTGGCCGGGGCCGCCACAAGGAAATCTCCGGCTCCTGACAATGTGCCTTGTAGGAGAATCTGCGCCGACATGCGTGGTCTTTCGTTAGCCTATCATTACGGGGTAGTGAACGCGGCTTTCGCGCCGACGCTCTCCGGATCGTTCATTCATGCACACTCTGACCGGCAACATCCGTCTGCACCGGAACTTTCACTCACGCCATCTGCCCGATGACCGGAACATTATCGTGTATCTCCCTCCAAGTTATGACGAAGATACCGAACGGCGCTATCCGGTTTTCTACTTACACGACGGGCAGAACATGTTCGACGCCGAGACAGCGTTCCTGGGCCAGGAATGGCACGCGGATGAAATCGCCGAAGATCTGATTCGCGGCGAAGCAATCGAGCCGCTGATCATGGTGGGGATTTATAACGCTGGCGAGCGGAGGATTGATGAATACACGCCCACGCGCGGCGCGCGGACGGAAGCCGCATCGGGAGGCAAGGCCCGGCTTCATGCGGCGATGATCGTGGAGGAGGTCAAGCCGTTTATCGACGCCGAATATCGCACGCTGACGACAGCGTCATGTACGGCTCTGGGAGGATCTTCGCTCGGAGGGCTTGCAACGCTCTATGCGGGGCTGAGAAATCCCCATGTCTTTGGCAAACTGGCGGTTCTCTCGCCTTCTGTGTGGTGGCGGAATGGCGTCATTCTGCGGATGATTCGCGACATCCCGGCGCAGGAATCGCGGCCGAAGATCTGGCTGGACGTCGGCACCGCAGAAGGCGACGATCCGGGGCGCTGCGTGGACGACACCCGCCGCCTCAGAGACGCGCTGATGAAGCACGGATGGGCTCTCGGGAAGGATCTGTCGTATTTCGAAGACAGCGATGCGCCGCACAGCGAGCAGGCATGGACCGGACGTTTGCCGTCGGTTCTACGGTTCCTGTTCGGGAGAATAACCGATTGAAGATCCATCTGGTGACTACAGGCGGGACCATCGAGAAGATTTATTCCGAGCAGTCCGGCCAGGTGGAGAATCTCGTGGCGAAGATCGATCGCTATCTGCAATCGCTGCGGCTGCCGGATACTCAGATCGATGTCACCCCGCTGATGAACAAAGACAGCCTCGAGATGACGGATGAAGATCGCCAACTGGTGTTTGCTTTAGTCCGGGCCAAGATCCCGACCGCCCCCGTCGTGATCACGCACGGCACCGACACGATGGTGGAGACCGGACGCCTGCTGAAATCGGGGCTGGGTGAAATTCCGCATCCTATCGTGCTGACAGGCGCAATGACGCCGCTGGGTTTTGAGCGCTCAGACGGGCTGCAGAATCTGACTGAAAGCTTGTTCGCCGCCCGGACGCTCCCGCCCGGCGTGTGGATCGTGATGCACAACCAGGTCTTTGACGTAGAGCGCACGCGGAAAGACCGCGATCTCGCCCGGTTCGTTCCTGCCTGAAGCTATTGCGCGGCCGGCGAGGTGATCTGGATCTCGGCGGTGGCGTTCTGCCAGTCGGGTAGTTCGTACATTTTGAGCTTGGTCTTCAGTGGCTCGGTAAATTCGCGCGAACCACTGGCGGCGAGATTATTCGCTTTGAATGAGAAGGAGCCGATGGAATCCTCCTCGGACCGCGACGTGCTCGCCCAAAGGGTCACATTAGCCTCCAAGTCGGCGATTTCCGCGTTGGAGTGGTTCGTCACAAGGAACTTCACGACCGGTTTCTTGTTGTTGTCCGTCATCAGGCGGAGACCGGAGACTTCCACGTATTTCTGGAGCGGATTCGAAACCTTCTGCTGAGAGGGATTGGCAGGGTTTTCGAGTCCGGTCTTTTCCGCAACGTTGGTGCGCCCGTTCCTCTGGATAAAGAAGTAGACGGCCGCGAAGACACCCAGGAAAGCCAGTGCGAAGGCGACGAACATCAGCCACGTGGGCGGACCGGAGCGGGGCGCGGTCGGCTGCCACCCGGCGGGCGGCTGCTGACCATACGGCGGATGCTGGCCGTTCCATGCGGGAGGAGGCGGCGGCGCGTTGTACTGGGGTTGCGCCTCCGGCGGGGCGAGAGGCGGGGGAGGAGGGGCGCTTACATGCTGCGGGGGCGGCGACTGCTGCGGCCATGCGGTTGGCGCGGACGCGGAGTTCGGCTGCTGCCGGGACTGCGGCGGGGGCGGCGGCTGCCAGACATGCGGAGCCGCAGGCGGCGGCGCCGGCTGCCAGGTTGTGGCCGGTGGAGGGGCTGGCTGCCACGGCTGCTGTTGCGGCTGTTGCTGAGCCTGATAGGGCGGAGGCGGCGCGCCGACTGGCGCCCCCGCCATTTCCTTCGCTCTTTCAGCGCAATAGGGACACTCGGTTTTCGACGGCTGAACCTCTTTCCCGCAGGTGGGGCAGATCCAGTTGAACATTTCTACTCCCTAATGTATACGAATCGCGCTGACCGCAAGGTGCGCGTGTATTACAACGGGTGAGATGGCACTCGCGTTTCACCCGCGTGAGAGTTCCGGCACAGGCGAACAGAAACCGGCGAGGATCGCCGTCTTTCCCGGCGCGTGGAATCCGCCTACGGTGGCGCATGTCGCAATCGCGGAGGCGGGACTCCGCTGGGCCGATGAGGTGATCTGGATTCTTCCGCGCGCATTTCCGCACAAGGCATTCGATGGCGTCGGATTTGAAGAACGGCTGGAAATGCTTCGTGGAGTCGCGGCAGGCAGTCACCGGTTTTCCGTTGCTGTGGCCGACGGTGGACTGTACGTCGAAATAGCCGATGAGGCGCGTGAGTTCTTCGGGCCCGCAGTCGAAATCGGGCTGCTCTGCGGGCGCGATGCGGCGGAACGAATCGCGGCGTGGGACTACGGCGAGCCGGACGTGTTCGACCGAATGATCGAGCGTTATCCGCTACTAGTGGCAGGACGCGGAGGCGAGTATCTGCCGCATGCCGGTCACGTGGACCGAGTGATCCCGCTTCCGATGGGAGCGTCTTTCGACGAGGTTTCGTCGTCTGAGGTGCGGAGGCGCGTCGAGCAGGGTCTGGAGTGGCGGAGTCTCGTACCCGAGGCGATTGCCGATCTAGTGGCCGCGGGGTATCGCTGACAGAACGGCCTTTTCGAACGCGGAACGGTCGAATTCCTCTTCGAGCAAGCCGCTGGAAAAGCGGATGCGCCCGGACGCATCGATGACGTAGACGCGGCTGGGCCACGCGGCGTAGGCCTTCTCGGCAGCGTTGTCGAGGCCGTCAACAACCGCGGGAAAACGCAGGTGAAGCTTGCGCTGGCACATCATGGCGTAATCGTGCTTCTGTTCCATGGTCGAGGCGGGCGCCAGTTCGACCTTCTCCCGTTCATTGATGGTGCTCTGCCATTGACCTTCGGCATGCGCTTCGCGGATATAGACCTGGAGGAACACGGCGCGTGAGCCGAGTTTCTCCGCCATTTCATTGAGTACAGGTGAAGCCTGCCGGAAGTTAGGGCAGGTATAGCTGCCGAAGACGAGCACAGTCGGTTTACCGGGTGACGGAATCGCGGTCGAGCCGCCTCCTTCGGATTTCGCCAGTTCGAATTTCGGGGCCAGACTGCCTATTGCCGGACCGTTTCCAGCGGTCTCGGGTCTGGGCTCGTATTTGGCCGCCTGGGCCTGTTCGCGAGTAGCTTCGATCTTCAGGCCGGCGGCGGCGTACAGTTTCGCAAGCCGTTCATGTGCGGCTCCGAATTCGGGCGATTCATGAACGAGCGACTCCAGTTGCGTACGAGCTTCGGAGGTCTGTTTCCGGGTAATGAGCGCATCGGCCAACGCCAGCCGCGCTCCGTAAGATTTTGGCCGCAGCATGACGGCGCGGCGGAGGAGCGGAAGCGCTTCCGCATCCGCGCCGCGCCGTTGAAGGATCTGCGCCGATTCGTAGTTCGCATCGTAGTCATTCGCGTCCGAGGCGAGTTGCTTGCGGAATGCTGCGAGCGCTTCGTCGGGGTCGCCGGTCAGGAGCAGCGCCTGGCCATAGAAGGACTGAATGTGAGGAAGGTTCGGGTTCAGTTCGATGGCGCGCCGGAGCGCCTTCAGCGCTGAGGGATAATCACCGGCGCTGAACATGGCCATGCCGAGCGCGTACTGACCTTCCGGCGAAGAGTCGTCCTTCAGGAGCGGGTCGAGGGTGCGCTGCGCTTCCGCCGTTTTGCCGGTTTTGAGATAGGCAATGCCGAGCGCGTAAGCCAGTGCCTTGTCGGAACCGGCCGGGGCAAGTGGTTCGAGCAGTGCGAGCGCCTTTGCAGGCTCGCCGAGCTGCAGAAGGCAGTCGGCCGCAAGCAGAGCCGTTTCGTGATTCCCGGGCGAAGCGCGGTAAAGCGCGGTGAGAATTGGTTCAGCTTCCTGCAGGCGGCCGGATTTGAAATATGCCAGCGCTAGATTGCGCTGAAGCAGCGGACGCACCTGTTCGGGCGCGGATGCGATAGCTTTGTCGTATTCGGGAATGGCTTCGTCATAGCGGCCGAGGCCCGCGAGCGCGGCTCCGAGATTGGAATGCGCCGCGATATTGCCGGGATCTACTGAGAGGTACTTGCGGTAGGCTTCGACGGCTCCTGCAAGATCGCCGGCGCGCTGCAGATCTACACCCTGGCGATAAAGGGCCGCGCTATCCTGCCCCTGGAGAGACGCAGCCCATGGCGAAAGCAGCAAAAGGGCGATCAGAGCAGGGTGCGTTCGGTCGGGGCAACGATACATTCGGCCGGGCAATTCGAATCATAATCCTTTCGGCGCATGATCTTCCCGTCGTTCTGCGAAAATATGGATTCGAAGGATGCGGCCATTCCAACCGTTGTTCCGTAATCCGCACGTTCTGACCATTCTCGGGAACTTCTGGCCGCGCAAGTACGACTTCTCGCGCTATCCGATGGAGAGCCGATTCATTCGCACGGACCCGGATACACAGGTCCTGATCCAGTCGCAGCGTCCCGCGGCCGAGCCACTGGGCGAAGTCGTCCTGCTCCACGGATTGGAGGGCGGCGGGGATTCCGGGTACATCCGCAGCATGGCCTGGCACGCGCTCGAGGCCGGGTTCGTCGCGCATCGTTTTCACATGCGGACGTGCGGAGGAACGGAACGCCTCTGCAAGACTCTTTACCACGCGGGGCTCACGTCGGATTTGCGGACGTTTCTGGAGGAGATTCGCGCGCAAAGAGCCGAGTTGCCAGTCTTCGCAGTTGGGTTCTCGCTCGGCGGAAACGTCGCGCTGAAGCTCGCGGGGGAGCTGGGCGAGACGGATTTGCTGTCCGGAGTCGTGGCGATTTCCACGCCGATCGACCTTTCCGCCTGCGCTCACCGTCTCAGAAAGAAAGACAATGCCCTGTATGAGCGGCGCTTCGTGGACCGAATGCGGGAGCGGTTGATCGGTACCGGCCGATATACGGCGCGGGACTTCGACGGATGCCTGTCGGTCTTCGATATCGACGACCGGATTACGGCGCCGTCGTTCGGCTTCGGTAATGCGGAGAATTACTACGCGACGCAATCGGCCATGAACTTTCTGGACGCGATTCGCGTCCCCACGCTTTGTCTTCAGGCCAAGGACGATACCTTTATTCCGTTCGCGATATTTGATCATCCGGCTTTCTCGACGAATCCGGCGCTGCGCCTGTTCGCCACGGAGCACGGAGGTCATCTCGGGTTCCTCGCACGTGATGGTCAGCGCTTTTGGGTCGATGACGCTGCCATCGGATTTCTTGCCGATCTCGCCCGTGTCCCCGCCGGGACGTTAGCATCAAGATAGATAGATGGAGAGCATCGGCCGCTACCGGATCATTGGCGAACTCGGTCAGGGCGCGATGGGGGTTGTTTACCACGCGATCGATCCGGCGATCGGGAGGCCGGTGGCCATCAAAACGATCCGGATTCGCGATATCAACGACACGCAGCAGCGCGACCGTCTTCACGAACGCCTGTTTCGCGAGGCGCGCTCGGCCGGCGTGCTTTCTCATCCGAATATCGTCACCATTTACGACATCGACGAAATCGACGGCGTGGCGTACATCGCGATGGCTTACGTCAACGGCCCTACGCTCGAAAAGGTTCTGGCTTCGGAGTCCGCTATCTCGGGCGCAAGGATGCTGCGCATACTGCGGCAGGCCGCCGGGGCGCTGGACTACGCCCATTCCAAGGGAATCATACATCGCGACGTGAAACCGGCGAATATCATGACCGATGAAGATGGCTCGGTCAAGATCACCGACTTCGGCATCGCGAGAATCATTGAAGGCGCGCATTCCACGGAGACGAAGACAGTCGCCGGCACTCCGAACTACATGTCGCCCGAACAGGTGCAGGGCCTGACAGTGGACGGGCGTTCGGATCAGTTCTCCCTGGCGGTGATCGCGTACGAGATCCTCACGGGCGAGCGCCCGTTCGTGGGCGAACATCTCAGCACAATCGTTTTCCGGATCGTCGGCGACGAGCCCGCTGCCGCGCACCGGCTGAATCCAACGTTGACCGAACACATCGATCACGTCCTGAGAAAAGGGTTGGCGAAAAAGCCGGAGGACCGTTATCCGAACTGCTCGAATTTCGTGGGCGCGCTGGAACTGGCGTGCGCGGAATCGCGCGGATGGAAGACGCTACCCGCAGGGACCGCTTCTTCATTGCCGACGCTTGCGGTGCCGGAACCGGCGCCCCCGCCTCCGCCGGCGTTTACGATGGAGCCGGAGCCTCAACAGGGACGGCGCTGGCTCGTGCCTGCTTTGCTGAGCTGCTTTCTGGTCGCCGCGGTCGGGGCCGTGTTCGTTTACGAATCAGGGCTGGCTGGAACGACCCCGCTGAAACCGGCGGCGCCGGTCGCGTCGAGCGCCCAGCCTCCTCCTGATATTCCCGCCGCCGATGTTCCGGCGACGCCGGACGAGAAACCGGCAGAGGGCAAGCCTCCGGATCAGAAAACTGTAGTGGAGAAGGGCCAAGTGGAGAAGCCGGGGGGCGATGCGCCGAATCCGGCGGTCGCCGAGGAGCCGCGGCAGAAGGCCATCGTGGAGAATGCCAAGCCTTCACCGATGGGGGCAGAGCCTGGCTCGCATCCGACTGCAGTGGCGCGAGACGAGGCTCCGGAACTGATTCCACGAATCCAGGACGTTTGGGTAACTTCGAATCCGCCCGGCGCGAAAGCGGTGCTCGACGGGAACCTGGCTCAGTCGTGCGCGACTCCGTGCATGATGCACGCGACGACGGGTCTGCACCATCTCGCAATATCGCAGGCCGGATACATCAACGAGTACCGCGACGTACATGTCGGAACCACCGCGATAGATGTCCCTCAGGTCACTCTCGAGCAGCCGCACGGAACGCTGTTCGTGACGTCAGAACCCGCCGGCGCATCCATTCGCGTGAACGGTGAGTCGACTTCAAAACTGACGCCCGCCACCCTGACGCTCGCGCCCGGCTTTTATTCGATCACGCTGGAGAAGAACGGGTACTCAAATACCGAACGGATCCAGGTGCGGGACAGCCTAACCCGCCTCGATATGCAGATCAGACAGTAGGCCAGAAACACGTCCAGGGTTCACGGTACGATTCAGCGAACCACCCGCATGCGGGGCGTTCGTTGCGCGGTGAAACGCATCCTGAAAGCGATTTGTCCGCTGCTCGCCAAAGCCGCATTTCTGCCTGCCTCGGGTCAGTGCAGCGTTCAACGCCAACAGACTCGTTTTACCGGAGCCGGTAACTCGGCGGGGCCTTTCGCTCGCCCGCAGCAACGCTTTCGCGCCGCACGGGGTCTATGTTCCCGTCCTTCGCCTTCGTTACCGCGCGGGAAAACCTCGCGAATCCGTTCGATCTTCGGCTCCTCCACTCCGTCCGGTTTCGAGGCCGGTCCGGGGCGAATTCTTCGCCGCAAACCCGTTATTCGCTCACGTCTACCGCGCTTCCATTGCTTCGGCGATCTACACTCCCCGACTGGCCGTTGCAGCCGTTCGGATCAAAGCGGTCAATCGCTCCCGCAACGAAAAGCTCGCTTTGCTACGCGTCCGATAGTCCTTCACTCCCCGCAGCGTACTCAGTTCGATTCGCGCTTCGGATCAACGTTCGGGACTCGCTTCGTTTCGCTCAGCGAATCGTTCCGTGAACCCTGGAACTGAGTCGATCATGACGGATGCGTTGCGGTTAGTCAACAAAATCCACATTCTTTTCCGCGCGCTTCCTCAGTTTTCTTGGGCCCGTGGATGCAACAACTTAGGCGATTTTCAAGGTGGATTCCGTGTGAATAAATCAGCGGGACGCGATGTTGTTTCCGCGAGATCGAGCAAGTAGCGCCAACTTTTGACCCGGAGTATGCGTATCCGATTTTATGGGCCGGTATATTTTTCGCAGGCTGGCGCACGCGCCAGGGTTCACAGCCGTCGCCGTGCTGACGCTGGCTATTGGGGTGGGAGCTAACACCGCTATTTTCAGCGTTCTGAACGGCATCCTCCTCAAACCTCTGCCGTTCGATCATCCTGACGAACTGGTTGGTATCTGGCACACGGCTGCCGCCCTGAACATCCCTGAGCTGAACATGGCGGCGGCCAACTATTTCACTTATCGCGAGCAGGGACGCGCCTTCACGGACGTCGGCCTCTATACAGGCGGAACGGTGAACCTCACCGACGGTGGGCACCCCGAAGAACTCCGCAGCTTATGGGTGACGGACGGAACGTTGCCGTTGCTTCACGTAACGCCAGCGCTCGGTCAGCTTTTCAACCGAGAAGACAGCGTGGAAGGCAGCCCGCGCAAGGCAATTCTGTCCTACGGGTTCTGGCAGCGCCGCTTTGGGGGCGCGCCTTCGGTCATCGGGCGGCGAATTCTGATTGACAGCAATGCCCGGGAGATTATCGGCGTGCTGCCGCCGAGTTTCCGATTCGGGGACCCGGAACCGGAGATCGTGCTGCCGCAGCAGTTTAACCGGAACAAGGTGCAACTCGGCAACTTCAGTTATCAGGGCATCGCGCGGCTGAAGCCCGGCGTGACCCTCGCGGCGGCGAACGCGGACATTGCGCGGATGCAGCCGATGTGGATCAAGGCATTCCCGCCGCCACCCGGATTCAGCGCCAAACTTTTCGAGGACGCTCACATCGGTCCGTTGGTTCGACCGTTCAAACGCGATGTGGTTGGGGATATCGGCGACGTGCTTTGGGTCCTGATGGGAACCGTTGGCGGCGTGCTGCTGATCGCGTGCGCGAATGTAGCGAATCTGTTGCTGGTTCGAGCCGAGGGACGGCAGCACGAGCTGGCGATCCGCGCGGCGTTGGGCGCGAGGCGCGCGAGTATCGCAGGGGATCTGATTCTCGAGAGCATGGCGCTTGCACTTGCAGGCGGAGTGGCCGGAGTGGGCGTTGCATACGGAACGATCCGCATTCTGCTCGCGATTGCGCCAAGCAGCCTGCCCCGGCTGCACGAAATTTCAATCGACCCGATGGTTCTGTTGTTCGCTCTCGCGATTTCGCTTCTCGCCGGTCTGTTGTTTGGCATGCTGCCCGCGATTAAGTACTCAGGACTGCGGCTCAACACGGGGTTGAGGGAAGGGGGGCGCAGTTTGAGTCAGAGCCGCGATCGCCACCGGGCGCGCGCCATCCTTGTGGTCGCGCAGGTGGCTCTCGCGTTGGTGCTGTTGATCGGGTCCGGGCTGATGATCCGCACGTTCCAGGCCCTGAGGCGCGTCAATCCGGGCTTCACCCGTCCCGAGGAGATCCTGACGGTGTCCACCGCGATACCCGAGGCCCAGGTAAAAGAACCGGAACAGGTGGCGCGGATCGATCAGGACATCCTGAATCGGCTTCTACGCGTGCCCGGGGTAACGAGCGCCGGCGTCGCGAGCCGGGTCCCTTTGACCGGTGAAGGCAGCTCGGACCTGCTCTATGTCGAAGATCACCCGGTCGCCGAGGGCAAACTGCCCCCGATCCGCCGTTACGTATTCATCTCGCCGGGCTACTTCGGCGCCATGGGAATTCCGATCGTCGCCGGGCGCGACTTTACGTGGACGGAGCTGTATGGACTGCGCAATATCGTCCTGGTCTCGGAGAATCTTGCCCGCGAAACGTGGGGAGATCCGGCAAAGGCTGTTGGCAAACGGGTTCGCGAGAGCCCTAAAGACGATTGGCGCGAGGTCGTTGGAGTCGTCGGAAACACCTACGACGACGGTATGAACAAGAAGCCCGTAGCCGTCACCTATTGGCCCCTAATGGAGAAGAACTTCTGGACCGAAGGCACTTTCGTTCAGCGGTACGTCACATTCGCGATTCGGAGCCATCGAGCGAGCGCGGCCTCTTTCGCCGATGAGGTGCGGCAGGCGGTCTGGTCCGTAAATGGAACCCTGCCGCTGGCGCGCGTGAGCCGGATGGACGAAATCTATCGGAAGTCGATGGCGCGAACCTCTTTCAGCCTCACGATGCTGGCCATCGCCGGCGCAATGGCATTCGCACTCGGGCTTGTCGGGATTTACGGGGTGATTTCGTATTCGGTGACGCAGCGGCGGCGCGAGATCGGAATTCGAATGGCGATGGGCGCACGGGAAAATCAGGTGAGCGGCATGTTCGTTCGGCACGGGCTGGCGCTGGCGTCTATTGGTATTGCGCTGGGGCTGGGAGCCGCGGCGGCGCTGACACGGCTGATTCGGTCGATGCTGTTCGGCGTGAGTGCTTCCGACCCGTGGACGTTCGTGGCCGTTTCGTTGTGCCTGGTGCTGGCTGCGATTGTCGCAAGCTATCTCCCGGCGCGCCGGGCGAGCGCGGTCAACCCGGTGGAGACACTTCGCGCGGAGTGAGCACCTCGGCTCTCTGCCGCCTAGCTTTGCAGCTTCTATCGACCGGCTGATGATCTGGACAGGCCACGGTCGCGCGCCGATAATCTGCGCTACGATTGCCTGCGCCCCTTTGACACGGCATCTTCCGGGCTAAGCGGCGTTGCTGGTTGTACATGACCAGGAAACCAGCCCTGGCGCGATCCGGCACGCAACAGTTCATTGAGTGCTCAGGGAGGGTCCAACCCGGTGGAAAGCCAGCTAATTAACGCGGTGAGCGTTGGAACTGTTCTGTTATTCGATGGATTGCGCCGTCGTTAGGGCATCGATGAAACTAACAACAACATCTATGCGATGGCGCCGCGATTTCTGCAGACAACGCAATGAAATATTAAAGCCTGACTGCACCTATTGCGTCAGCTTCTAAGGTTGTTTTTATGCATTTCGCGCGAGCGGCAGTTCTATCGATCGCGGCCGCCTGTATTCCGGCATGGGCCCAAACCACTACCTGGGACACGAGCGGGAACTCCCTCCTCAAAGGAGCCTATTATTTCCGCAATGTCGTCTATGTAGTCAGCAATAACCAGGGCTTTTTGAGTCAACAGGCTTCGCTTTTCGGAACGATCACGTTTGACGGCGCCGGCGGATATAAGGTCTCGAACGCGACGGTAAACTCGTGCAACATCACTACCGCCTGCGCCCAGCAGACGGGCGTCTCCACCACCGGCAATTATTGGTTTGGATCGAATGGTCACGGCTTCTTCGTCAGTCCGTTCTCTACAAGCACCAACTTATACAGGACCTACGGTTTGATCGCCGCAAACGGTGTGCTGATCGGGAGCGCGACCGAATCCGGCTTCAACTCCTTGTTTATCGCGGCGCCTGTCGGAACTCCGGCGACCACTTCATCTTTTCAGGGAGCTTATCAGATGTACGGATTTATTCCGGGCGTTCTGGGCGACAATACGACGACCGCGGATTTCAGCTTTACGCTCAACCCCGATGGAGCGGGGAATCTCGGCGTCGTGAATATCACCGGCTATTCGATCGCAAGTGGATCGTCCACAATTGCACAGAGCTCATCTGGCATGACCTACCGCTTCACGAACGGCGCAGGCAAGATTACTTTTCCAACCTCAAATACTGCGAATTTTTATTCGGGCGACGTGGCGCTTTACATGTCACCGGATCGCAATTTCGTTTTCGGCGGCGCTGCGAATGGGCTCGGTATATTCGTGGGCGTCAGGCCTACCCCGGGAAACATGACTTTCAGTGGCCTTTACTATCAAGCCGGGATCGATGTAGATGCGTCGCAACTGACTTCGCAAAGCTTTACCGCGACCGCCACTTACTACGGTACGTTAAATGCGGTCAACGGAACGATCTTTGGCCAGAGGCATATATACACCCCCCTTTTCAACCCCGTCCCGGAAGCATTCACGTACCGATCAGCCTATCCCGCTACGATGTCCAACGGAACATACCAGGAGCCGTTCTTCAGGAAGCAATATACGTTGGGCAACGGTGGCGCGGTTCGGGTCGGCACAGGCACCGGAACGTTGTTCGGTATCGATGTCACGCTTAAGGCCCCCACGATGACGGGCAGCGGCGTCTTCCTGAACCCCAACGGCATTGTAAACGCAGCGGACTTCGCGCCATTTACCGAGGGGATTTCCGGAGGCGAAGCCATCGTTCTCTATGGAACCGGACTCTCAAGCGGTAATGCGGCCGCCTCGTCCCTTCCCCTCCCCACCACTTTGGGTAACGTGCAGGTGATGATCAATGGGATTCCGGCGCCGCTGTTTTATGTGACGCCCACTCAGTTGTCGGTGGTGGTTCCGTTCGGCATTTACTATACTCCGCCGTCGGGCGTGCCAGCGACCCCGCAGTCGCCAATCGCCACGATACAGGTAATCAACAATGGCGCAGCGTCGAATACCGTGTACCGGCTCGTCAATCTCACATCGGCGGGGGTGTTCACACTCAACGGAAACGAGAACGCGAGCGGATTCGGCTATGGACTAATTGAGCACGCGCAGACCGGTCAGATAGTCGATGCGTCTAACCCCGCGCAGCCCGGCGAACCCGTTTCCGTGTTCGTGTCAGGTCTTGGCGATACCTACCCCGCGGGCACGAACGGCGCCGCGCCTACCCGGTTGTCGAATACCGTTCGGACAATCTCCGCCTGGGTGGGTGGATTCCCGGCCACGGTGACCTTTGCTGGTCTCGCGCCCGCTCTGTCGGGAGTCTATCAGCTCAATCTGACCATCCCTTTGGCGGCGCCGGCAGGCGACAACGTGCTCGAAATCTTCGGTACCGATTCGCATAGCGAAACGAGTCTGATCCCGATAAGTGGAACGACCGGCTCAGCGATCACGGGACCGCAACCGCGCGTTCGGACAATCAGCGGCGACCGCGCGCGGATGCCTGTCACAACCCTTCAGCCTCCCGCGCTGTGCTTTGCCACGGACCCGGCGTGCCGCGTCGGGATCGAATAGTCTGCGGGCAGTAGCTTCAACTTCTTGCTCTAGGCTGACCGATCCGCATCAGAGGGCCAGCCCGCACCAAGGGCCCGGGTCAACCCAGAAAACGCTTAGAGCTGAGTAACTACCGACGGAGAGTGAGCCCGAGACCCGGCTTGTTCGGCAGGATGAGTTTACCTTCGCGTACGGTCACTCCGATGTAGGGATCGTTCGCGATCAGCAGGTTGCCATCGAGATCCGCGTAATCCACCAGGGGAGAAAGGTGCGCGGCGGCGGTTACGCTGCAGGAACTTGACACCATGCAGCCCAGCATGGTCTTCATCCCGAACGACTTCGCGATTTCGATCATGCGGTAGGCTTCGAGAACGCCGCCTGCTTTATCGAGCTTCACGTTGATGCCGTCGAAGGCATCCTTACATTTCGGAATGTCGGCAGCGTGCAGGCAGGACTCGTCCGCGATGATCGGAATGTGGACGCGGCTCCGCACCCACCGCGTATCTTCGATGCGGTCCGCGGGCATTGGCTGCTCGACAAATTCGACTCCCTGAGTCTCCAGCCAGTTGATTTTTCGGACGGCCGTCTCTTTGTTCGTCCAGCCTTCGTTAGCGTCCACGCGCAGCGGCTTTTTCGTCACCGCGCGGACGGCAGCGAGCGTCGCTTCGTCGGAATCGAGCCCGACTTTGATCTTGAGAATCGGGAAATCCGCGGCTTCTTCGACCTTGGCTTTCGTCGTCTCGGGATTGTCGATGCCGATTGAGAATGTCGTAACCGGCGCGTCTTTCGCATCGAGTCCGAAGTAACGATACAGCGGCGCGCCCAGCTTCTGGCCGTTCCAGTCCATGAGGGCGATGTCGATCGCAGCCTTTGCGGCATACTGGCCGTCAATGCGCTGGAAGACCTCGGCCATGATTTTCGAGAACTGCGCAGGATCGGCCTTTTCCAGCAAGCCGCGAACAATCTCAACGGCGTACTTGGCCGATTGCGGCGTCTCGTTATAGCGAACGATCGGCGCGCCCTCGCCGTATCCGGTGATGCCGTCAAGCCGGTACTGAACATGAAGGGTATCGCGATAGGTCGAGGACGACATGACCGTCGTCCACGTGTGCTTGAGTTGCAAACGAACGACTTCGTCCTGCAGGTCGGCGCTTTCCGCTGCCCTGAGAGGCGCGTTGGCCGCAACGGCTGCCGCGCCGGCGATCTTCAGATAATCGCGGCGGTTCATCCCGGAGTTCCTAACCAGCGTGGGCTTTTACCCACTCTTCTTCTTCAGCTTGAGCCATCGAATCGAATTCGGCGAGTTCCCGATCTGAGACAGGCAGATATTCCTTTTCGATATCTTCAGCGTTCTCGATGGTTCGCCGAAGCTTGAGCGCGGCAATCCGGGAACACATCGTGTCGCTGATTTTGCGTCCGGCCTTT